>JACZCZ010127109.1_pt1 | contig 49743 bp, 42 predicted proteins | sample 8641811 | NCBI WGS metagenome assembly JACZCZ01 (sample SAMN15324610, study PRJNA640507) | soil metagenome | isolation source: intercropping peanut in the first line | place: China: Luxin town, Laibin City, Guangxi Province | collected 2019-07-25 | depth 10cm m | reverse complement strand
GCGGGCGAGATCACCGGCAAGCTCACGGTGATGGAAGTGCTGTCGATGCTCGCAACCGCCAACTGGGACGGCGAGCTGCATGTGATCAGCGAGGATTCCCAGCGCTCATTGCACATCCATCAGGGCGCGTTGAAGTCGGCGGGCAGCGACGTGCCGAGCGAGCGCTTGGGCGAGGTGATGCTGTCGCGCGGCGCGATCACGCACCAACAGTTGGCCGAATGCGTGTCGGAAATGGATGCGTCGCGCCGCTTCGGTGAGATGGTGGTCGACCGCGGGCTGGTCGATCGCGAGCAACTGTTTGGCCACGTGCGCGCACAGATGCAGGTGATCTTCAACGGCGCGCTCTTGGTACGCGATGGCTTCTATTCGTTCGTTCATCTCGACGAGGACGCGGATCCACCGTCCGTCACGGTGCACTTGCCAATCCAACACCTGTTGATGGAAGGCGTGCAGCGCATCGATGAGATGGAGCTGTTTCGCGAGCGCATCCCGAGCTCCGACCTTTGCCCGGAAGCAACCGAGCAGGCCGACGCGAGCACGCTCGAAGCGCACCTGTTGCCGGTGGCGGGCATGATCGACGGGCAGCGCAGCATCGCCGACATCGCGCATGAGCTTGGCTGGGACGAGTTCCTGGCGACCAAGGCGGTCTACCAACTGCTGCAGGCGGGTTACGCGCGCCTCGGCCGTCCGCGCCGGCTCGACCACGAGGCGGTCGCGAGCGCCATCCAACAGTTCAACGCGATCATGCGCGACATCTTCGGCACGGTCGCCAAGCACGGCAGCGTCGACAACACACGCGCCAACCTCAACGCATGGATCCAGGGCAGCGGCTACTCGAACTTCTTCGGCGATGAAGTGGAAGCCGATGGATCGATCAACCCGGGACGCGTGTTGAGCGCGCTGGAAAAAGTTGACCCGGCGCATGCGGTGCAGGGGCTACACCAAGCGCTGCACGAGATCGCCGCCTTCGCGCTGTTCGCCGCCACACCGACGCTGCCACGCGACGCCGAGCTCGCCCTTGCGCGCGATGTGAACTTCCGCCTGCGCGCGATTCGCCCGTGGCAGGGCAGCGTGACAAACATGGCCGCGGTCAAGGTTCCCTGATCGCTCGCACCGCTGTCCTGATGATGGTTGACCTCAACTGGTGACGTCAGAGGATCCCGACGACATCGATGGAGGGGCGCGCCGCAATCTGCGCTCGCCTCGTGACGGCGCTGCACTATGCTCCACGCGTGGCGGTCAGTGGGGGATCGATGGCGCTGCATTTCGAGCACGGCGGCAAGAGTGGCGCGCTGATCCGCTCGAGCGATTGGTCTGAGACGTCGCTCGGTGCCATCGGCGCGTGGCCTGTGGCATTGAAGACGACGGTGAGCACCATGCTCGGCTCACCCCATCCCATGTGTTTGTGGTGGGGCGAAGAGCGCTGGATGTTTTGCAACGACGCGTGCATCCCGCTGTTGAGCGCGGAACGGTACAGCGCGATCTGCTGTCAGCCGTGGCGCACGCAGAAGCTGCACCCGTGGGAGAAGATCAGCGCTCAGATCGATGACGCCATGCGCGAAGTGCCGTCGTGGCACGAGAACGCATGCTTGCCGATCGAGCGCAACGGGATGGTCGAAGACGCGTACTGGACCTATGGCTTTTCGCCCGTCCATGACGAGCACGGCATCACGCGCGGCGTGCTCAGCGTGTTCACGGAGACGACCGCCCAGGTGCTCAAGGCGCAGCGCATGGAAGCGCTGCACATGGTGCTCAGCGAGCTCACCAAACACTCCGACATCGACCATGCACTGTGCGCGCTCGTGCAGGTTGCCACCACGTCTCCGGCCGATCTGCCGTTTCTAATCGTGTATCGCCGCGGGCGCAACGATGCCACGCATTGGGAAGCCGTGGCGGCGTCAGCGGGCGTGTCCGGCCAGCACGTTGATCAACTGAGTGACGCGGTCAAGCAGCACGCGCTGACCGGCGACAATGGACAGGCGCAGCAGCTTCTGAAGCTCCTCACTCCGGTTCTGATCGAAGGTGGCGCCCAACCGGTTGTTCACGCTGCGATCGCGATGGCGCCGTCGATCAAGCGCCACGCGTTTGTGTTTGGGGTGCATCCGCGACGCCACTTCGACGCCGACATGCGAGCATTTTTCGACCTGATCGTGAGCCAGGTCGATCTTGCGATCGCGCGCCTGGCCGCAGTGCGTGAGCGAACCCTGGTGGAGGCAGAGCGTCGCGCGCTGCTGATGCAGGCACCGTTTCCCGTGTCGGTCATGGTCGGCCCGAGCCTGATCTACGAGCTGGCCAACCCCGCGTACCTCGCGTTCACCGGACACACGGACTTGATCGGTCGGCCGTGGTCCGAGGTGTTTCCGGAGCTTCAAGGCACGCCGGCCGACGAAGCCATCCGAAACGTCTATGCGACAGGCATCCCATTCGTCGCCAGTGAATTTGTCGTCACGTACGAAGACCGACGACATGGAACCGTGCGGGAGGCGTGCTTCAACCTGACGCTGCAGCCGATCCGCGACGCGAACGATGAGATCACCGGCGTCATGGGCATCGCCGTCGAGGTCACTGACCAGGTCAACGCGCGCCACGTCGTCGAGCGTTCGATCCTCGAGCTGGAAGGCTCCCTCATCCAGAAGCAAGGCCTCGTGGCCCAGCTCGAAGCTTCGTCCCGCGCCAAGGACGATTTCCTGGCCCTGGTGTCCCACGAGCTGCGCACGCCGCTGACATCCATCCTCGGTTGGGCGCGCGTGTTGCAAACGACACGCGATGCCACTCGCCTCGACAAGGGGTTACGCGTGATCGAACGTAACGCCGTGGCTCAAGCCACATTGATCGATGAGATGCTCGACATCTCTCGGATTATCGCGGGCCATGTGCGCGTGACGTTGCGCGCCGTCGATCCGCTTGCGCTCGCCAACGCTGCAATGGAGAGCGTTCGTCCCCTGGTCAATGCGAAATCGATCCGTCTGCTCGCCGAGCTCGACCCGAGCCTGACCCGTTTCGTCGCGGACCAAGAACGTATGCAGCAGATCCTGTGGCACTTGCTGAGCAACGCGGTGAAATTCACACCGCACAACGGCGTGATCTCACTGCGCGTCATGCGCGATGGCGACGTGTTGGTGTTCTCCGTCCAAGACAGCGGGCAAGGCATCACACCTGAGTTCCTTCCGCATGTGTTCGAGCGCTTCTCACAAACCGACGGACCGACGCACGCTGGGCTCGGGTTGGGCCTGGCGATCGTCCTGGAGCTGGTGCGCCTCCACGGGGGAACGATCACGGCGCACAGCGAAGGCAAGGGACTTGGCGCGCGCTTCGAGGTGCGCCTGCCGATGGATGCAAAGCCGACGCTTGAAACGGACCCGTTGCCGTTGAGCGACGTGCAGCCCGAGCCGATGTCCAGGCACACCCTGCACGATCTGCATGTGTTGGTGGTCGAGGACGAGGACGACACACGCGATTTTATCGCCACCGTGCTCAACGATGCCGGCGCCCAGGTGACGCAGATCGACTCAGCCCTTCAAGCGCTGACGATGCTTCGTGAGGACGACTTCCACGTGCTGGTGTCGGATATCGGCATGCCCGCGGAGGACGGCTACGCCTTGATCGAGCGCGTGCGGGCCCCAAGCCAGCCACTGCGCATACGCGGCATGCCCGCGCTGGCGGTCACAGCGTTCACGGGCCCGGAGGATCGACGCCGGGCGCTGGCGAGCGGCTACCAAGATCACCTCGCCAAGCCGATCGACCCCAACACCCTGGTGCAGCGCGTCGCAGCCTTGGCCGAGCGCTAGCGGCGGAGCCCGGCCGTAACGCGCGCATCGAAGCTGCGCTTGTAGTCATCGTAGGCCTTCATCAACGCGTCGGGAGCGCTCCGATCGCGTCCTTCAGCGTGCCCGCGCAAGTCTTCGCCGACGTGCTTGTGACTCAACAACAAGCGCGTGGCGCCACGCGTCTTGACCAGCATGAAGTCGTTGTCTGCCGTCAACGCCGCCACCAACGCGGTCGCCGTCGGACCTTGGATCATGATCGCGTCGTTGCGATCGATCGTCGCGCTCGCCGCCTGCATCGTGTGAAACAGCAGGTCCTTGAAGTCGAGGTGCGACAGCAAGTCGGGGTTGTGGGTTTCGCGCAGGCCGGGCGCGTAGAACCAGAGCGGGATGCGATAGACCTCGAGCTGATCCTGTAGCCCTTTGTCGCGAAATCCGTGATCGCTCGTGACCGCAATCAACGTCTGATCGAGCTGACCTGTTTGCTTGAGGTGCGCGATCACCTGATCGAGGAAGCTCGAGTAGTAGTCAGTGTTCGTGCGGCCCGATGCCTCGTTGTACTCGTAGGCGTGCCCCCAGATGAATTCGTGGAACAGAAACACGCGCTCGTTGCCGTCGATGAAGTCGAACAGCTTGGGGAGCAACACGTCGTCCTCGCACCCGTTCTCGAACTCGTACGGCGCAAAGCACAGGTGCGTCTTCTTGGCGCGCGCGATGTCTGCGTCGCTCAGGCGGATGATCGTGTCCCACGGCAGCTCGGTCACGATCGGCTCCAGGCCGGTCTGTGAGACCGAAAACGCGGTCTGGTAACCGAAGCCCTTGAAGCGATCGATCAGCGACGGCAACCGCGTGACGCCCCGATACGCCTCGGTGTCGACATCGCGATAGGCCTCGTACGGGATCAAGCGCGAGCCGAGCAGGTCGAGCATGCCGGTGCGGCTGTCCTGGTTGTTCGGGAAGTAGCGCTCGTACTGATGACTGTGCGCGCGCTGAGCGCGGAAGAACGTGTCCTTCGACAGCGCCGCGCCTTCGTCTTCCAGGCGCTTGGCGGTCATCGTCTCCATCACGAAGACCAGCACCTTCTTGTACGGCGACGCCATCGACTGCGGCGCGCGGTCGCTCTTGTCGAGCGACCCAATCGGCATGAACGCCTTCGTCTGCGCCGTGATCCGAATCTTCGGCGACAGCCACAGCTCGCGGTAGTCGTGCACGATGTCGTAGAGCGGTGTCGCCACGCGCGGCGCGACCTGCGCCAGCACCGACGTGGTCACGCTCAGCGGCACGAGCACCGACAATAACGCGGTCACGTTCGGATGGCGCAACCGCTGACGCAGAAGCCACGCACCGCCGTGCATGAGCAACAGCAGCGCGACCAAGATCACCCAGCCACGCGCGGGCAGCACGTCGCGAAAGAAGAACACCATCGCGCCCACGTCCGTATCGAGCAGCGAGAACTTGCGCTCCACCGCCGAGTCGAAGAAGTACGTGTACGAAAAGACCAGGCCGGCGCTGAAGTAGAACAACGGGTAGAACACGAGTCGGCCCACCCAGCGCGCGCTGACCGGAGGTCGATCGTCGAGCCAAGCCGCAGCGACCGCGAGCCAGCCCCAAAAGCACACCTCGATCGTCAGGCCCAACAGGAAGTCGTCCACGCGCCACGGGCCGATCACCGACCACTTGAACGCCGCTAACCCCAAGGTCCAGCACGTCAACAGGCCGAGGCGAAAGCCGCGCGCAGAATCAGGGACCGTCATGCGAGGCGGGTTCTACCCCAGAACCGGCGGGCGTTGACGAGCGGCCGATTGCGGCGCACACCCTGCCCCCCGAACCGCGCGAGCTGCACGCAACACTCCCGTGTACGCCGGCCGTACAATGACGATCGATTCGCGCCGAGGTGAACCGTGATCTTTGAGGACCCTTCCCGTCGACGTTGGCGACGCGCCGTCGTGATCACCGCGCTGCTCGTGATCAGCGCCATGGCGACCCTGACGATGGCCGTGATGGGCGTGATCGTGCCAGTCGACCAGGCGCGCGTGTTCGACCACCGGCCCGCGGTCAAGCGCACCGAGCTCCAGAAGTGGCGCGACACCTACGTGAAGCCGGTCTACTCGAACGTGCAGAAGCGCGCCCTGGCCAGCAAGCGTGCCGCCGAACGACGCCGGCGCGAGCGCTTGATCCGTGACGCCGCCGACACCGTGCTGTTGTTGCCAGACCCGAGCGTGGTGGCATTCACCGTGCGCGACGATCCTCAGGCGCACGCGTCGTTGGAGCGCAACATCGATCGGATCGATGCTGTCGTGCCGGATTGGTTCAGCGTGCCGGGGCCAGGTTGCGAGCTGGAGGAACACATCGACGCGCCGACCGCGCGCATCGTCGGCGGGCACGATGTCTTGGTGCTTCCGCGCCTGGCGAACCTGTCCAAGGGCCAGTGGCGCGGAGCCGAAGTCGCCGAGATGATGCGGGACGACGACAGCCGCCGTTGTCTGGTCAAGAAGGTCGTCGAACGCTTGCACGCGCTGGACGCCGACGGCATCAACGTCGACATCGAAGAGCTGGCACCGGAAGACTCCGAAGGTCTGCTGGAGCTGCTCGTGGAGCTGAAGAACGCGCTGCACCCCAAGGGCATGCGACTCACGGTCGACGTGGCATTCTACGACCCCGCTTACGACTTGGAGTACATCGGCGCGCTCGCCGACGCTGTGTTCGTGATGGCCTACGACCAGCACTACCCAATGTCGGAGCCCGGTCCGGTGTCGGGGCGCAAGTGGTTCACTGAGTCGGTGACGGCGGCGCTCACGCGCATTCCTGCCGACCGCCTCGTCGTCGCGCTCGGTGCCTATTGCTACGACTGGATCAACGTCAAGGAAGGCGAGCCGCGTATCCCCGCCGAGGGCCTTTCGTTCCGCGAAGCGATGGATCGAGCGCGTGCCGCCGGTGCTGCACCGAGCTTTGAAGCCGAAGCCGAGAACGCGCGTTTCGGCTATGTCGACTCGCAAGAGCGCACGCACGACGTGTGGTGCCAAGACGCCCTGAGCGCCTGGAATCAACGCGCGACGATGACGACGCTCGGTGTGGGTCGCTTGGCCTTGTGGCGTGTCGGCACCGAGGACGAAACGCTGTGGCAGTTCCTCGGCAGCAAGGAGCCCGTGCTCGATCCGAAGTTGCTCGCGACGATTCCGGAGAGCCGCTCGGTCGATCTGTTCGGCAAGGGCGAAGTGCTCACGTTGCGCGCCGAGCCCGCACCGGGGCGCCGCGACATGCAGCTCGATCCACGCGGACGCATCCTGTCCGCCACATACTCGCAAGCGCCGACCGGTTTCTTGGTGGAGCGCCGCGGCTCCGCAGGCAAAGACATCGTGCTCACCTTCGACGACGGTCCCGATCCGGAGTGGACGCCGAAAATCCTCGAGGTGCTGGAAGACCTGAACGCGCCGGCCACGTTCTTCGTGGTGGGCGATCAGGTGATGCAGCATCCGAACATCATCTCGGAAGTGGCGCGCGCGGGGCACTTGCTCGCCAACCACACCTTCAATCATCCGCACATGGATAAGCTCACGCCGGCCGAGCAAGTGGTGGAGCTCAACGCGACACAGCGCTTGCTCGAAGGTCTCACCGGCAGTCGCTCACCCTTGTTCCGCGCGCCCTACACCGCCAACGTCGATCCGAATCGCGCCGAGGATCTGGGCCCGCTGCGCGTCGCGCTCAACAACGGCTACGTCTTCGTCGGCGCCAACATCGATCCGCTCGATTGGGCCAAGCCCGGACCGAAGGAGATCGCCAAGCGCTTCATCGACCAGGCCGAGGCCGGCGGGCGCGTGGTGTTGTTGCACGACGGCGGCGGCGATCGCTCGCAAACCGTCGACGCGCTACGCATCGCCGTGCCAGAGCTGCGGCGCCGCGGCTATCGCTTCGTGTCGATGGACGAGTACATGGGCGTCACGCGCAAGGAGCTGCTGTCGTCGCTCGACCTCGGCGAAAAGGCCATGGCGTGGAGCAATCTGGGGGTAGCGCGCGCGCGCAGCTGGGGTTGGATGGTGCTGAGCATTCTGTTCTTTGGCTGCACCCTGCTCGCGGTCGGTCGCGTGCTGATGCTCGGCATCTTCACCCTGATCCAAGCGCGCCGTGAGCGTGCCTTCGTCGATACCGGCTTCCGTCCGCGCGTCACGGTTTTGGTGCCGGCCTTCAATGAAGAGAAGGTGATCGCACGCACGGTGAGCTCGATCCTCGAAGGCGGTTACGAGAACCTCGAAGTGCTCGTGATCGATGACGGCTCCACCGACAACACGTCTGGCGTGGTGCAAGGCATGGCGGATCTCGATCCGCGCGTGAAGCTCCTGACCAAACCCAACGGTGGCAAGGCCGACGCGGCGAATGCAGGCTTGGCCGTCGCGAGCGGTGAGATCGTGGTTGCGGTCGACGCCGACACCATCGTCACCCGTGGCGCAATCGAAGCGATGGTCGCGCACTTCGCAGATGAGACGATCACCGCGGTCTGCGGCAACGTGGAAGTGGGCAACGTGCGCTCGCTGATCACACGCTTCCAAGCGATCGAATACGTCACAAGCCAAAACTTCGATCGCCGTGCGTTCGCGTTGCTCAACACAGTGACGGTCGTGCCCGGTGCGCTCGGCGCGTGGCGTCGTGACGCCGTGCGGGCGGTCGGCGGCTACAGCTCGGAGACGCTGACAGAGGACGCGGATCTCACGCTGACGATCCTGCGCGCGGGTGGCCGCATCGCCTACGAGCCGCGTGCCATCGGTCGCACCGAGGCGCCAGAATCGGTGTCGGCATTGCTCAAGCAGCGCTTCCGCTGGACCTACGGCACCTATCAATGCCTGTTCAAGCATCGGCGCGCGTTCTTCAAGGGCACGCTCGGCTGGGTCGGCTTGCCGAACATGGTGGTATTCCAGGTGGTGTTCGCCGCGGTCAGCCCGATCGGTGACATCGTGATGCTCCTGGCGATCCTGCGCGGCGACTACAGCGCGTTCCTCGCCGGTTACATCGCGTTCCTGTTGATGGACGTCTGCGGCTCGGTGCTGGCCTTCACGCTCGACGGCAAGCCGTTGCGCTGGTTGTGGATGCTGTTGATTCAGCGCTTCACCTACCGTCAGCTGATGTACTTCGTGAGCTTGAAGGCGATGCTCGCAGCACTGCGCGGCGCGCGTCATGGTTGGCGCAAGCTCGATCGCACTGGCACCGTGGAGAGCCTTCCCCCTTTCCCGAACGCGCGCTAACAGGCTGATCAAGATCAGCCTGCATAGAAAGACACCGCATGATCGAACCCGAATTGGTCCTGGCCCGTCTGCAGAAGAGCTTCTCCGACGCCGAAAAGCTCGACCTCAAAGATCTCACCGGCACCAAGGATCACTACGAAGCCTTGATCGTGAGCAAGGCCTTCATCGGCAAGACCCGCATCGAGCAACACCAGCTGGTCTATGCCGCGCTGGGCGAGCTGATGGCCGGCCCCGTCCACGCGCTGGCTTTGCAGACCTACACCCCCGAAGCCTGGGCCAAAAAGAAGAACGCCTAGGATTCCGCAGCTAGCATCGTGCGCGATGCGCGTTTGGCCGCTGGTCGTCGTTGGAATCCTGAGCCTTGCGCTCGGCGTGTGGCTCACGCTTCGAATCCACACCTGGCGACAACGGCGTCTCGGACAGGCCCGAAACGCGCGCGGCAAGCTCGGCGAGGACAACGCTGAGCGCGTTCTGATCGCGCACGGCTACAGCATCATTGCGCGTCAGCAGAGCGCGACCTACGCGATCGACATCGGACGCCAACCGCACGCGGTGGCGTTGATGCTGGACTTCGTGGTCGAGCGCGATGGCGAACAGCTGGTGGCCGAAGTGAAAACCGGCGCTGCCGCGCGAATGTCGCACGCCGGTACGCGACGTCAGCTGCTCGAGTACCAACTTGCGACACAAACGCGGCGTGTCCTCCTGGTGGACGCGGAAGCCGAAACCGTGACCGAAGTCGCGTATCCACTTCATGCCAATGCAGGCGAGCCAAGCGCATGGCCGGCGTGGATCCTGGTGGCGGCGCTCGTCGCGCTCACGCTGTACGCGATTGCCGGAAGGTGACTAGGCCGGGTTCGGCGATGTCGGTGACGGTGTTGAAGCTTTCGAGCGAGATGCGATCGCGTGAGAGTAGAGTCCCACTCGTGCCACGACGCGCTCCATGACCTTCACGCTCGCTTCGACTTGGGTACGTCGGTACGCTGCGCGGCATGCGACAACCTTGCTTGGTGTTCTTGTTTAGCGCCTTGACTGCCTGCGCCACTTCCACAACGGCGAACAGACCGTTGGCAACGCAAGATCGCACAGTGAGTAACGGCAACAGCATGGAGCTGGCGATGGTGCTGCTTCCGGAACCGAGCGCATTGTCTGTAGAAGCCCTGCAAGCCGCGTTCACCAGTTACGGTGGAGAAACGCTGAGCGCGGTTGAAGAGAAGGAAGGTGTCGTCTCATTCAACCTAGGCAGCGGGACGGGCGCGATCACCGTTGTCCCGATGCCGATCCCCTCGAGCGATCTGGCCCCCGTCGCTGAAACCTCGCTACTATGGCCGGAAGCGTCGCAGGCGATCACGACCCATCACGCGCATGCGCTCGTGACCATCGCCCACCGAACCGGAACGCAAGTTGAGCGCAAGCTGCACCTCACGCGTCTCGTCGCCGCCGTCGTGGAGGCGACGCACGCGATCGGCGTGTACTGGGGGGAAGGACCCGCGCTTCACTCAAGTGCGGAGTTCCTCGACTCGACCAGAACCGCCTCCATCAGCGATCCGCCGGTCCATCTGTGGCTCGGCCTCTCCATCGCGCGTCCCAACCAAGAGCAGGTCAGCCTTCTGACGTTTGGCATGGAGCACTTCCACCAGACGAACCTTCTCGTGATCGGGCCAAGCGACAACACGACCGTTGCCTTCGTGTACGACTTGGCGAAGTACATGCTCATCAGCAACGTCACGATCAACGACGGCGACACCGTCGGGCATTCTCCGACCCAGCGGATTCAGGTCCGTCATCAGCAATCACCGGTCGATTCGACACAGACCGTGTACGCGGTGGAGCTACCGCCGGACTTCTCCGAGCAGTGAACCGCTGTTTCAAGCGCGAAGACGATCGACAAGGAATTCGGGGTCAACGAAACGTAAGCAAGTCGGGTTCGTCGATGTGGGGGACCGTGTTGAAGCTGTCGAGCGAGATGCGATCACGTGAGTAGAGAAACTCGCTGATCGAGGTGTTGCGCACGCGCCAGTTGATCTCCATCGCCATGTGCAGCGGGGCTTGCATCACGAGCTGCACGCAGGCGCCGATCGGTCCGCCCGACGAGAACACGGCCACGCGACGGCTGGCTTCGTGCTTGACGATGGTGGCGTGCGCGTCACTGACGCGGCGATGAAACGTGGAGAACGCTTCGACGCCGGGCGCAGTGATCTCGTCGCGCACCCACTTTCCCATCACCACCTCGAACATCCGTTGGAAGTAACGGTTGTGCTCGCGTGTGCCGATCGCGGCTTGGAAGTCCTGCACCTTCTGCGCGAAGTCAGCGTCCGCTTCAGCCAACACCGGCACGAGCGCACCGGTGACTCCGCTCGCGTCGTATTCGTTCCAACCGACCACGGTCTCGATCACCGGAAATGGCTTGCCCGCGCGCTCGTAGGCGGCCGCGACGATCTTTGCCGTCTCCTGTTGCCTCAGCAGATCACCGCTGTAGACCGCATCGAACGTCGCGCCGGTGCGCACGAAATACTCGCCGAGCTTGTGCGCTTGGCGGCGCCCGATCTCGCTCAGCTCGTCAGCACCGTGCGCGTAGCTCGCGGCCTGCCCATGTCGAATCAACACCAATGTGCTCATGCCCAACCTCGTGGCCGACGCACTATCACGCGGCGCACCGGGTCGCGACGTCCGGTCTCTCAGGCACCGGCAAGCAAGCGCCGAAACACGTCGCGACGCTCGCTGGGCATGGGTCGTGGGCGCCCTTGCAGGTCCACCACCGCGTGGTCCGTGCTGGCTGTCAGCACGACCTGATCATCGCAGTGCAGGACGTAGCGAAAGCCGAGCGACACGCCCTTCACCCAGTCGAGCCAACAGGTCACGCGCACCACTTCGTCGAAGCGGAGCGAGCGGTGGTAGTGCGTCTCCACACGGATCACCGCGACGTGCAAGCCTTGCTCCACGTAGCGCTGGTACGGCTCGTCGTGCTGCCGCAGAAACTCCACGCGTGACAGCTCGAGGTAGCGCACGTAGTTGGCGTGATGGACGATGCCCATCGCGTCCGTGTCGAAGAAGGGCACGCGATAGTCCAAGGTCGCCGTCGCCGCACTCTTGGGCGCAGCGGTGATCGGGTGCCTGCGCTCGCGCATCAGGTGCCCGCGCTGCGTCGCACCGACATCGGCACCGGCGCGTTCGGATCGCGCTCCAACGCCGCACGCCAGGCCACTTCCGCCGCGCGTCGATCGCCCAAGCGCTCATTCAAGCGCGCCAGGTTCAACAGCGGATTCGGATCGCCCCGATCGAGCTCGGCGGCTCGCGCCAACTGCGCGCGCGCACCTTCGTGATCCCCGAGCAAGCTCAACGCGGCGCCGAGGCCGTTGTGCGCTGCTGAAAGAGCTCCGTCCAAGCCCATCGCGCGCCTGTACGCGGTCGCGGCGTCTTGCAGCTCGCGGGCGCGCATCAGTGAGTTGCCGAGCTTGAGCCACGTCACCGCAGCCTTGTCATCGACGATCAACGCCGCACGCAAAAGCTCGATCGCCTGCGACGTCTCGCCGGTGGCCGCGTACAGCTCGCTCAAGGCCACCAACGGATCGTGCGTTCCCGGCGCGAGGTCACGCGCGCGGATCAGATCGATCTCGGCGTCCTTCACGCGTCCGCTCTGCAAGCGACACAAACCGCGGCCCATCCACGCCGACGTATCGGACTCATTGCGTTCCAGCGCTTGCGAGAACGCCTGTTCCGCCAGCCGCAGCTGTCCTTCGTCGCGCAGCAAGCGGCCCCGGTTCACGTGAGCTTCGGCCATGTGCACATCGATCGCCGCCGCGCTCTCGTAGTCCTTCAGCGCCGCGCGGTAGTCACCGAGCGCTTCTCGAATCAAGCCGCGCCGATTGACCGCCACCGCCGCCTTCGGATGCTCGGCAATCACGCGCTCGACGATCGCAAGCGCCTCTTCCGGCGAGCCCTTCTCTAGCGCGAGATCGGCCGCGACCAGCAAGCCACGCGGATGGCTCGGAGCCATTTGTTGTACGCGCGCGATCTCCGCGGTGGCTTCATCCAGACGATCGGCCGACAGCCACAGCGCGGACAGCATCACGCGCAGCTCCACGTCGCTCGGCATCAGCTGATGACCGGCGAACAGCTCACCTTCGGCAGCCAAAAGGTCGTGTTGTTGCAGCAGCTCGATGCCGCGCGCCGTATGGCGCAACACGCGGGCTTCGGTCGAGGCGTGAAACGCTTCGGCCTGCTCCACCAGCTGCGCTGCCAGCGATCCTTGCAGGCGCTCGATGTCGCCGACCTCTTCGATCGGCGCATGCAGCAGGCGCTTGGCACGGGCAATCAAATCGGCCGAACGTTCGCGTTGGCGCAGGTGGTAACCGCCCAACCCTAGCGCCGACAGGAGCACGACACCCAACAGCCACAGGCTTGCTTTCCGCATCCTCCAGGCTGTTAAGGAAGCGGACGATCGCGGTCAACTTTTCGACAGAACCTCGGGCTGTAACGCCCCATGGATGGCATCGAGCACGGCACATATGACCGCCGGTCCCAGGTGACCGAGGAGCTCGAACTGCGTGGTCGGGTGTCGCGAGATCGCTTCACGAACGGTGGAGGCGAGGTCCAGGTGCAGCTTGCCGGTGAAGAGCAGGTACGGTGCGACCATCACGTGCCGGGCGCCTTGCTGCACCATGGCGTCGAGCGTGTCTGCCAGATTTGGAGATTGCACGCTGCAATAGGCTGCGCGGTACGCATCGATCGGAGCGCGGCGACGCAGCGTGTCGAGCACGTGCTGGAAGCCATCCTGTGCCTCCACCTCGGACGCACCACGACCCACCAGGACGCACGCACTGGGCACATCCTGGCGTCGACGCTTCAGGACTTGGTCCGCGACAAGATCGATGGTCGACGTGGCGCGGCCGAACGGCGCGCTAACGCTGAAGCGAGTGTTCGGTCGCAGCGTCCGGAGCTCAGCGATCGCTGCAGGAATGTCGCGCTGCATGTGGCCGCCAGCGAACAACAACAACGGAACGACGATCACGTGATCACAGCGCTCTGCGATCTCACGCAGCGCCAGTGCCAACGGTGGCTGACTCAGCTCGATGAAGCCGCTCGCCACGTGATGGTCCGGGAGCTCCGAACGCACCATCTCTTCAATCGCATCGTGCTCGATGCGCGTGGGACGGTGACGACTGCCATGCCCCACGAGCAACACGCCGGTCGACATGGCAGGCCGTCTAGTTCAAGAGCGACTGGCGGCCAACCGGCATCACCGGCGCCTCGGTCGGGTCGAGCACGGTTTCGGTCACATCCAAGCCGTTCTTGTATGTGTGCCAGATGCGCTCGGCGCGCGCGCTGAGCGAGCCTTCGGTGCCGGGCGACGGCCACAAGCCTTCAGCGAGGGCGTCGATGATGTTGCCGACGTAGTCACCTCGACTGTCCTGCAAACCGGGCGCTCCCTTGAACAGCTGATCGAACACCGCCATCTGCTTGGACTTACCGAGCACCAACATGCGGCGCGGATCGATCCCGAGCGAGATCAGGTCCTTGTCCACGCTCGCCATCGACATCACGGAGGCCAACCCGACGCGAATCGAGTGACCGGTGAACCCGATCCGCTCCGGGATGCTCATGCGCCGCAGCATGCCGGGCAACATCTGCGTGCCGAGACCCACGTGACGCGCCTCGTCCTTCTCGAAGTAGATCAGCAAGTCGGTCAGGATCGGACACAGGTTCGACTCACGGAACGCATGAAAGATCGTGAGCGCGGTGGCTTCGATCTGAAGCTGCATCGCCAGGATCTTCTTCGGCATGCTGTCGGAATGCAGCGCGAGCTTCAGCAAACGCTCGGTCGCCGGCGACACTTCCTTCGGCACCGACCCGGTCGCCATCTCCAAGTAGTCGCGAAAGACGTAGAAGTGGCGCGCTTCGTCGTGCGCTTGGCTGGTGGCAGCGAGACGCGCTTCCAATGGCTCCAGCTCGTCGGCCAACTGCAGCGCGATCTTCCACGCCGCAAGCTCCCCCCACATCACTTGGCCGAGGATCTTGCGCAGCGCAGGGATCTTGTCGGCGGGAATCTTGGGCTTGCCGTGCTTCTGTACCAGCTCCGCAAGCACGTCCTTGCCATCCCAAATCAAGTCCTGTCCACGGTGATAGATGGACTCCATCCGCGCATAGCGACGCGCTTCTTCCGCGCTGCGCTCAAGGTCGAACATGTCGTACGGGAGCAAGGTCTTCTTCGGCATGGCATCCATGATGCCCGACGAAACTGACCGAGCAAGGCACATCACCCGCTCGGATTGGCCAGCGCGCGCGCCCGTTCGGCCAGATCACGTGCGAGCGCCCTGACCCCTCAGCCGGGCCGGGCGTTGACGTGTTCGGCGCGCTTGTAGGCGGTGTAGGCGGAGATCAGGTGCGCGATCCAGCCGAGCATTCCGCCGGTGCCGATCCAGAACCCCGGCGTCACGATCAGCCAGAAGATGCCGCGCAGAAACTCACCGTTGTAGATCTGCCCCACACCCGGCACGACCACGCTCAACACCGCCGCCAGGCCAGGGTTCTTGGGCACGCGCGAAATCGTCATGCCGAAGAGCTTAGCTGTCGCGACGCGCGTGGCCACCCACTAAGGCGGCGCGCTCTCGCCCTTGGCCAAGCGCATCACCTCGGCCATCGCGCGCGCCAGGTCATCGGGCTTGAACGCCACACCGCCGCGATCGCGGCTCTCCTTGGCGAGCCACCGTGCAGAGCTTTCGTAGTCCGTGTGGAAGGTCAGCGCGAAGGACCGCGGCGTCACCATTCGCATCCCGAGCACAACACTCCGCACCGCGCTCGCCCAGAAGCCACCACCGCTGAGCACCACCGACAGGCTGTTCAACGGACGGGTGTGGTTGTTCATCAGATCGATGAAGGCTGCGCGTGCCTCGGCGCTTGGGATTGCCGCTCCGGCGCCGACCAAGTGCGCGCTGCAGGTGCCCGCTGGCGGATCGCGGTTGAGCTCGATCGACACGGTCTTGAGACGCGCCACCGCCTCGGGGGTAGCCCTCTTTGGCCACGCCACGATCACCACGTTGTGGAAGCGACAGAACGCAAACTCGCCGGGCTCCGCGTCGAGCACGAGCAGCTCGGGGGTGTGCGCCGCGCGATTCGCGGATGCCTGCGTGGGATCCATGGACCTCATCCAAACGGTCAAGGCTACGCGAGCTTGATGGTCGGAGCTTGAGGACTTCTACCCAAACACGGGCATTATTCGCCGTCGAGCAGCGTCTTGAGCGCGCTCTTGTCGGTCATGTTGGAGCCGTCGAGGCTGTTGATGTCGGCCTGCGACAAGTCCACGCGCGGCGCAAAGACCTGCTCGTGAAATGCCGCCACCAGGTTGCGCACCAACGTTTGCGTGTCCTCGTTGGCCTTGGGCTTCGCTTCACCACAACCGAGCACATTGCCCGCGGTGCCGAGCAGGCACGCGCTACCGCCGGCAGCATCGACTTGGATGCGTACCGTGAGGCCAATGTCGGCGTGGGTGAGGCGCGGGCTCCACGCCAGGCTCTCCGCCACGTCAGCAGCGATGTCGCCGCCGTTGATCTCGAAGCGCACCGGCACCGCCACACCCAACCGACGCAACGCGCCTGGATCGGTCGACAATGCAGACTCGTACAAACCGACCGCGCGATCGGCATCGCCACCGCGCAACACAGCCTCCGCCACGATCACCTGCACCCGCGCACGCAGCAACGCCTCGGCGGGGTTCAACGCCGAGAGCGCCCGTTGTCCAACGCTCGCCGCACCGCTGCCATCCCCCGCACGCAAGCGCGCCTCAGCTTCGAATGCGTCGTAGTACGCACCGGCGCCCGGACGCTTGTCGCGCGCGCGTGCACGTCCGATCGCAGCGCGCGCGATCTCTGGACCTGCGATGTCGATCACGTCGCTGGCCAACCACGGTGCGATCACCGCCGCATGCGCCGTGCCGATGCGAAACACACCGACCATGCGGTCCTTCTCGCTCAACAGTCGCCCCGCGATCGCCGCTGAGCGCGCGCCCTGCAGGCGCAACCACGTCGCCTTCACCCACGACACCGGCCATTGATAGAAGGGCTCGCCCGCAGCCTGCTCCAGCGCTTGCTCTGCGCTCATGCGCCGCGCACCGCGATCCAACAACGCCATCACGATCTCGTCTTGGCCCGGGTCGCGACTGTTGTGACCACGACGATCCGGCGTTTGCAGCGCACGATCGGTGATCGCCAGCGCTTCGCTCGCGCGTCCGACAGTCAAGAGGAATGCGGTCAATGCGCGGCGTGACTCGTTGCGATCCGAATCGCGCACATGCGGCGGTCGCTGCGCGCGGTAGCTCGGAATCTTCTTGAGCGCCGACAAGGCTTCGACGAAGCGACCTTGGCGCGTGTAGAGCTCCGCCAGCTCCATCCATGGGTTGCCGTACCAAGACAGCGCAGCGTCGGTCGCTTCCAGATCGATTCGCTCTGCCTCGTCGAGACGAAACATCGAGCGCGCCGCTTCCGCCAGGTTCGCCAAGTCCACCGACGACACCGGCAAGCCTTGATCGCGCGCCGCATCCACGGCTGCCTTGCAGGCCACATAGCTCGCGCCGTCGTTGCCCGCTTCAAACTCGATCGCGCACAGCGAGTTCAACGCCACGTTGCGCTGGAAGTAGCGATCGCTGGCCAAGGCTTGCTGCGCGACCTTACGCGCCTCGGCGTAGCGCCCGAGCTTCATCAGCGGCCACGCACGCTCGCCCTCCATGTCGGGCTCATACAGCTCGTTGAACTGCGCGATGTACTTGAGGCGCTCGGCATGATGCTCCAGATCCGCGTGAAGAAACGACAGCTCCTTCAACAGCTCCACGTGCCAACGCCACGGGGCGCTTGGATCCGGCTTGCTGCCGTAGCGCGTCTCGAACAACAGTCGCGCCTGCTCCACGTGCAACTGCGCAAGCGGCAGGTTCGCCTCGCCGTAGTGCAATGCACGCCCCAGCGCCAAGTGCCCCACGAACGAATCCGGGTGCTTCTTCAACAGCGCTTCCGACAGCTCACGACCGCGGATGAGCTGCTGTGCATCCACCGCCGCCCATGCCGCCATTTCTTCGGCGGTGGCACCCATGCCTTCGATCTGCGGCATGCCATCGACCAGATTCTGCGCGTGCGTCGTGACGCCGAGGCAGACGCCGATCGACAACAGCGTCGCGAGACCCAGACGATGAGAACGCGCGGGCTTCATCGCTTCATGCTGTGACGCGCCAACTTCTCCAGCGCAGGCTTCAGACAGGTACGGATCACATCGAGCTTGTCGCTGACGCCGGGTGCGGTCTCGATCCGGTGCTTGAACACGTGCGGGCTCAGCGCTTCCACGTCTTCGGGCGCCACGTAGTCGCGACCATGCAACAGCGCGCGCGCTTGCAGTGCCGGCATCATCAACACCAACGAGCGCGTCGAGGTTCCCTGCAGCACTTGGTTGTCGCTGCGCAGGGCACTGGCCACGTCGACCAACGCTTCGCGAATGGCTGGATGGATCGCGACGTGCTCGCGCAACGCCTTTCGTGCGCCGAGGATCTGATCGCGCGTCACCGGCGGCAGCGTCTTGCCACGATCCAAGCTCGCCTGCGGGTAGTGCGCCAAGACCGACAGCTCGGCCTCGCGTGCGATGTGACGCATCTCGACCTTGAACAGGAAGCGATCGAGCTGGGGCGTGGGCAACGGATAGGTGCCGGCCAAGTCCAGCGGGTTCTGCGTCGCGATCACGAAGAACAGCTCGTCGAGCTTGTGGGTCTCGTTGTCGACCGTGACCTGCTTCTCCGCCATCGCCTCGAGCATCGCCGACTGCACCTTGGGCGACGTGCGGTTGATCTCATCCGCCAGCACGACGTGGGCGAAGATCGGCCCGGGTCGAAAGCTGAACTGTCGGCTTTCGGGATCGAACACGGTGGTACCCGTCACGTCGCTCGGCAACAAGTCAGGCGTGAACTGAATGCGCCGAAACGGCGCGATCAATCCCTGCGCACGGCCTTCGGCGATCGACTCGGTCTTTGACCCGGCGACTGACTCGCCGAGCGCGCGGGCCAGCGTGGTCTTGCCGGAGCCCGGATAGTCTTCGAGCAGCACATGGCCGTCGGCCAAGAGCGCGATCAAGACCAGCTCGATCGTGTCGTCGCGTCCGATGATCACGGACGACAAGCGCGACCGCAGTTGCTCCAACACGATGTGCGCTTGCTGCAGCGCGGGATCACTGAAGGTGTTCTGTGTGGTCATGACGCTTTCAATCCGTCCGACACGTGCCTCAACACGCCGGAAGGCCGAAAGCTTCCCACATCTTGCTGACGATCATGGTTGCAATCGAGCCAGCTGAAGCCAGCCACCGATCGCGCCCTCTGGCCATCGAGATGTGCCCAGCACGAGATGATCGCCCTGGGGCTGAAGAGTCCTCGGCACGATGACATCGGGGTGACGCAGGACGTCCGTACGTCGCGAAACGGATCCATCGAGCGCCACGTGCATGACACCGACTGAGCGCCCTGCGACAGATCGATGCGCGACGATCACGCCATCGGACCACCCCGTCGCCCTCACGTCGTAACCGTCGATGTTGGCGGCAACGACGATCGGATCCCCGGTGCGCGCGCCATCTGCGCCGAGTTGCGCGAGCGTCGTTTGTGATCCCCACGTGAGCAGCAGCGGAACGGTGTCGAGGACCAGGAGGACCGATCGTACGACCGCGCCGTCATGGGCGTGAGGAGGCTCGATCGTCGCGCCATCCGCTTCGACGCGCTGCACCTGCAAGGTCTGAGCGGCGTTGAACGCAACGAGCAGCGCATCGCCGACAGCGATGGCATCGACCACAGCAAGCCCGTTAATTGCGGTGGGCTCCGAAAGCGCCAGCGTCGAATCGAACCGCCGCACCTCGAACGTACCGAAGGCCCGCAGATCGTCACTCACGAGCCAGCGCGGCGCACCGTCGCTTAGCACGATGCGCGCGTTGTTCACGCCTGCGACCCGCCCCAAGGCGCGCTCGTACGAACCGTCGGCATGCAGGGCGTCCAAACGGAGCTCACGACCCGCGTCACCGTCGACGGTCCATGCGAGCAACCAACCACCCGGACGCGGTGCCAACTCAAGCGTGCCATAGCGGGCCAGCGGTGCTTCGCCGAGGACGTCGCGGGTGAGGACCTGATGTCCGACCTCAACCAGGCTCGCATCGAAACGCGTGATCTCGATCACGGGCGCGTCGCCGGTTTCCCTCGCCGTTGCAATCAGTGTCGCGGTCTCCGAAACTCCGATCGCATAGGCGGGTGGAAAGATCGCGGAGCCGGCCACATCTTCGGCGCACGCGGTCACCATGCCGGCGGGCGGTACGCATGCCTTGCACTGACTGACATCGAAGTGACACGCGAGCGGCTGGCAACCCAAGACACCATCGCCGTAGCCAATGGACTCGCAGCTTTGCTGATTCAGATTGGCGCCGTCGCAGGCTTCGACCTTGAGCGCGGCAACGTCAGAAGGCACCGGCGCAGTCCCGTCGTGTGGGCGGGGCACGAACTGGGTGCCGAAGTCCGAGTACATCGCAAGACACTCGTCGATGGTGCCGTTTCCGCAAAAGTCTGGACCGCAAGAGGACACATAGGTGTTGCAGCGATTGCGCTCACAACGCACGCTGACTTCCGCGTCGCCCAGGAGCGAGGTGCGTCCGTCGTCGGCGCGGTACGGCGCCAACATGAATTCATAGGCGCGGGGATCGCAGTTGGGGCTCGCGAGGGTTAGCACGCAGGCATCGCCCACCTGTTGGGCCGCTGCTTGCGCGCTCCGCGATACCCCGAGCGCGCGCCCGCGAGCACCGTTGCCCATGCACGCGTGTTGCCACACCACGAAGCAGTCGTCGTCGCTCTCGCACGCGTCAGGCAAGGCATCGAAACGCAAATCGCACTCCGTCGGCACGGCACCATCGTTCGCGTCGATCGTCGCATCGACATTCGCGTCCAGCCCACCCTCGACGCTCATGCTTCCGTCGAAGCCCAACGCCGCATCAGGATCGTCTTCCGGTCGCGCCCGATGCGCGCTGCATGCGGTAACTGTCCACAGCGTGACCAGCACGAGCGACAGAACACGGATTGGCGATTGACTCACGACGTTCATGCGACTCCTCGTAAGGGCCATTCCATCAGGCACAACCGGCGCTCAATCGAAGGGCACGATTCGCGCGAGGCTCACCATCTGCTCGCGCGGAGCAAAAGGGTTTGGTGCGCCGTAGCCCGAGCCTGAGACCAGGACGAAGGCATCGCTGCCATCGACGAGCGCCGCTGAAACGACGCTGGCGCCGGGATGGCGTGCTAGCTCAATCAACTCACTCAGCTCGCCATCGAGTCCCAGCTGTGTTGCCGTGATGCGGTTGCTGGCACCGGGGTCGTTCCGCAACAACAATGCGCCTTCGCCGAACGCAACGACGAGCCCGTTGAAGTCCTGCGCCGAGCGCACGATGTCGTTGATGCCTTGGGTCGGCTCGCCATCGGCGTCGAGCTGACGGATGACCGTGTCGAACTCGCGTCTGAACGTCAGCACGGTGCGCTCACCATTGTTCGACAGCGACGCGAAGTGATCACCCAACACAAACACGTTCGGCACGGTCGAGACGGTGCCGTCCAGCGCCACGCGATGCAGCGTGGTCAGCGCGCCCGAACCCGTGACACGGCCCAACGTCACCAAGTAGCCGTCGCCGACGAACGTGGCGCTGACACTGTCGCCTACGCCGAGCAGCCTTGGCTCGAACAAGCTGACGTCGGAGTTGATCGCGCGCACGTACACCGACGCGCCAGCTGGACCGTTGAGCGTGTAGATGAGTAGCGGCATGCCGTCACGTCGCGACACGAGCTGCGCCTGCGAGGCACCTGGAACCGTGTGGACGAGGCTGTCGTATTGACCCAGCGCATCGAGCACGTGCAGCTCGACGCGGTCTCGGCCTTCGCCGCTGGACCAATCCGTGACCGGTGCCGTGATCATCCAACCACCTGGCATCGCTGCCAGACCGAGGTAGCTGGACACGAACACGTCGGCCGACAGCTCAGCCTTGCTCAGCAGCGTCAGCTGGCGGTCGAAGCGCGCAAACCACACGTGCCGCTCACCGGTGTTTCCGTCGTAGGTCGTCCACAACAACGCGATCTCGCCCGCGCTCGCCGCCATCACGTGGCTGTCCGTCTGGATGCCATCGTTCACGTCGCTGACACACGCCGCCAAACCGTTGCTGTGGGGCTCGGCGCACGGCTGACACTGACGGTCGTCGGGCAAACACGAGTGAGCGATGCAGGTGACTTCACCGCTGCCGTAGCCCAAGTCTTGGCAGCTCTGGCTGAGCATCTCCCCATCACAAGTTTCGCGCGGCGTGTGCACGTCGGCGTCGGTGGTTGGCGTGTAGACGGGACCGTGGGGCGAATCGCTGATCGCGCACGCATCGAGCGCGCCGTTGCCGCACAGCGCCGGACCACACGACGTACGGAACGTCACGCAACGGCCACTGTCGCAGCGCACGGCCATGGGCAGGTCCGTCGAGCGCGCCGTTTGATCGTCGGTGTAGACGGGAGCCAAGCCACCGCCTTCGCCGGGGCAGCGTTGGAACACGTTCTCAGGCCGGGGCAAGTCGCAGGTCTCGGCGAGTTGATCGAAAGCGCCGAGCGCTCCACGTGCAACGCCAAGCGCGTGCCCGCGACCGGCGCCGCTGTAGAAGCAACTGGTCTGCACGACAAGCGCGCAATCGTCGTCGCTCTCACAGCGATCGTCGAGCGCTGCAAACGCCTGGTTGCATTGCTCAGGTGTCCAAGCCACTGCGCCATCCGACGCGTCCGCGCCGCCATCGTTCGCTGCACCGTCGATCGCGGCATCGTCGGTCACGCGTGCATCGGCGCCGGCGTCGAGCTCTGGGCTTGAGCTGTGGTGGTCACCGCACGCGACAAACAGCCACGCCAACGTCGCTGCCACGCCGTTGAAGCACGAACGACCCTTGGCCTGCCTTTGGTCCCTACAGCTCATCGGCACCCTCGCTCTCAAGACACGTCACCTCAGAGCACACGAAGCACGCCGCGTACCAGCCGTGCGTGCCACAAATGCCGGGGTTTCCGCACTGCCTGCCCATGCAGCGCGTGCCAGCTTGTGCCGCGTTCGCTACTTTGCGCGTAGCCAGGTCCAGGGTGTCAGCAGACCGAGCGCACGCTTCCACCACGCCGTCCGACTGCGAACCTCGCGTTGGGTCTGGCGAATCAGCTGCTTGAGCTGCTCCGGCACCACCGTGCGCTGAGACCCGAACGCGACCGAGACGTGCTGCTGGGTCAGGGATGCGAAGCTCGGCGCGATCGCCTGCAGACGACGCGCGAAAGCCTCACGGGATTCGCCGCGCTCCCGATGCAGCTGCGCATCGGCCAAGCGATCGAGCTGCGCGCGGTAGGCGACGCGGGGCAACTGCGATGCCGACGCAAACCACGGCACCACCCGACGCCAGAGCTTGGTCGCGTACAGCATCACCAGCAGCAACACCACGGCCGCGCCGAAGACCCGCACCAGCGCTTCCATCAACGCATTCATGGCGGCGATCCACGGTTGCAGATCGCGTGCGTCGGGCGCAGCGGTGGGCTTCTCACCGCGCGCAAGCTGACCCAGCAAACGCTGCAGATCTGGATCGGGTGGTGGCGGTGGTGGGTCGAGCGTGCGTTGTGGCGCGATGTCCATCACCACCCAACCGACACCGTCGATATACACCTCGGGCCACGCGTGCGAGTTGGCGCTGGTCAGCACCATCGCCGAGCCACCCTGGCGAGCAGCCTCGTCCACCACGTACCCAGTCGCCACGCGCGTCGGGACACCGGCCGATCGCAGCAAGTACGCCGCCGCATGTGCGAAGTGAACGCAGTAGCCGATCTTGTCGCCGAACAAGAAGTCTGCGGTCGGATCCTCTGCTGCCGCGTGCTTTGTCTTCAGACTGTAGGTGCCTTCGCGTCCAAGCCACTCGGTGATCGCCAACGCCTTCACCGCGGGCTCTTCCCGCAGCTCGGGTCGCACGGCGCCGAGGATCTCCGCGGCAAGCTTCTGGTAGCGCGCATCCTCTGGCCCGCGCGTATAGTGATCGCGCAACGCACCCGACCACTGCGGGCTGAATACATCGTGGCCGAGCAGCGCGTACTCGTCGGCGGTCAACGCGGCAGACGTAACGCGGTACACGCGACGGAAGCGCGACGGATCCGGGTTGGGCTCCGGCTTCAGGCTGACCGGGGCTTCCAATGCAAACGGGCGCGCGTGATCGGCGAGCAAGGCAACCGTGGTGTCGAGCGTGGCGCGCATGCCCTCACCACCGGGCGCTGCTGCAATGTTGATCGGCGCGGTGGGAAACGCGGGCACCAGATCCTGATCGGCATCGGCGCGCGTCGCGCTCACCAAGCGTCGTCCGTTGTACTGACTGAACGCGCCTTGTCGAAAGTAGTAGAGCCCGCGCGGCGGCGAGTAGTCGTCGTGCAAGAGCACCACCGCAACCGGCGCTTGATTGCGCGAAGGACTGTTGTCGTCGCGAAACTCCAGGTCTTCGTTGTTCGATTGCGAGCGCGGACGCGCCCCACCTTGCGACTGCTTGGACGACTGACCCTGACCTTGATCCGGCCGCAAGCCGAGCCCACCGCCCGCCGGCGGCTGCGGCAACCCAAGCCACTGCGTCGTCTGCACGACCAACAACAAGAGCGCTGCCACCACCATCAAGTGCAACAACGAGCGCCCTACACCGCGCTCACGCAGCAGCACCGTCACGGTCAGCGCGGCAGCGATCACGCCCACGCCGAGCAGCGCAAACGTCGGATCGCCACCGGAGGCAATGATCGGATCGGCGATCTCGAAGGGCCGGTTGATCGCACCGTGTCGATGACCCATCAGCAACGATGCGATCGACATGGCGCAGAAGGTCACCTCGATCACCGAGAGCAAGCGATGCCGCATGCTGAGCGCGGCGAGCCCGAGCGCAATCCACCACGCGCCCACCACCAGCTCCGCCGTGCGAAGCCACGACAACGCACCCGCAGGACCCCACGCCGCAGCCAGCCACGCCTGCAACGGGTCTGCATGGAGCGCCGCCAGGCTCAGAGCGAAAGCCGCGGCACTGGCCGCGGCAAGCGTGATCGAGCGCAACGAGGATGCGGACAACCCACGCGCGGCAATCGCCCCCAATGCTGCCCCGAGCGCGGCTGCCCATGTGCTCTGCACCGTGGACACAGGAAACGCGAACGCCGCAGCGCTGGCGGCATAGACCACCACGCGCACGGCAGTGCTACCTGAGAACGCCCGCGGGTTGGTTGGGGTCATGCTGCCCCCGAGAGGATGGGCTGCGACAGGTCACGCATGCCCGACAGATGACGTTCGCCGAGCACATGTCCACCCACACGATCGACCACGGTGACGCTGCAGCCAGCTTGGCTGAGCGCGGCCACGACCCGGTCGAGCTCCTGCACCGCGAGCGCTTGGGCAGGCGCGGGTGCGAACAGCAGGCGACGCCACCACGACAACCTGGGCGCGCGATCGATGCCGTCGGTTCCAATCACCACATGGAGACGCCGCGCGCGTGCTGCGACCTCCACGTGCGGCAGCCAGTCGCCGATCACTGCCGGCGCAAACACGATCGCGTGCACGGGCCCCTGGCGACTTGCACGTTCGAAGAACGCGTGGGCCGAGGCACCTGACGCTTCACGCGCAACCGGCGAGCGCACGATCACATCCAACGCACGTCGCGCGTCGCTCACACCGCTGACATCCACATCGGCACCGAACACCCAGTCATTGCCCAACATGCGTTGCTCGATGGCGACGCGTGCTGCCGCCGCCGACGCCTCGTCGCGATCGCCGACGACGAGAAACGCAGCCACCCGACGCGCCGGTGCCAACGCGCGCTCGGGACGCCGCACCATCAGCTTTCCGGTGCGTCCGAAGATCTTCCAATGGATCAGGCGCGCCGGATCGCCAGGCATGTAGCGTGCGAGCTCGATCCGATCACCCGCGTCCAGGCCATGCGGGTGCGGCAGGTCATCGCCACCGGACAGTGACGCCAACGTCGGTATGCCGCGCAAGGCACCCACGTGCGGCAACACGTCGAACGCGCGCGGGTCACGCCGGCGCAACACGATGCGACACAAACCGAAGGCGTCTTGAACGACCAGCCGTCGTGTCACACCGCGCACCTCACCGCGATGGGCGAAACGCACCTGCTCGAACAAGCGACCGCGCTGTGGCCTGACGTCCACGTGGGCTTCCGGTTCGCGCCAGGACCAGTCGAGCTGCAGCAGCGGTACCCAACGCAATGCCGGCAGCGAAAAGCCGGTGTCGCGCGGGCTACCAGTCTCGGTCACCTGGGTCGTGTCGTCCGATGGAAGCCGCCGCAGCGCCAGCCACAGCGCAGCCAAGACGACCGACAGCGTGCTGAGCGCGAGCAATCCCACGCAGGCGTACCCGACCACCAACAGCACCAGGTCGAGCTGGTCGAAGGCAACGAAGCGCAGCGCTGCAGCCGCGCCGAACGCGACGCCGAGGCCAAGCCACGTCCACGGAAACAACTCGACCGCACGCGCACCGAACCCCCTGGCGAAGGTGACGCCCTTTCGTACACGCGACGACAATGTGGCTGGGGTTCTGGTCAAGCGTTCCCGAGACTCCTATCCTGCGCGCGATCCGGCGCGGGTGGCGCTCGTTTGCACAACACGCACGGCGCTCGATCGATTTCGAGGCCGGCGCGCGAGGACGTGAAGTTTAGCCATGGGGAGGCATGTGATGAAACAACCGGTACTGCTCACCATTCTGTGTGGTCTGTCTGCGTTGGCGATCGGGGCATGCGGCGGCGGTGGAAGCGAGCCGGCCCACGCCTATGCAGACTCAGAGTCCTCGTCGGGTGATGAGGTTCCGAGCGGCCCTGTGCGCAAGCGCGGTGGTGACGCGGTGGAAGCGACGATGGGGCCAGACGGCGGCCAGCTCGAGCTCGCCAACGGCGCACGTTTGGAAATTCCCTCAGGTGCGTTCGAAGAGGCCACCTTGCTCGTCATGCGCAACGCGCCCGCGACCACCGCCTTCCTCAACCAGGAAGACCTGGCGGCAGTCGGCCCGCTTGTATTCGTCTCGCCGGAGATCTACGGGTCCGACAGCGGCGAGATCGTGTTCTCGATTCCGCTCGCGTCGCTCCCCGCGGGCTACGAACCCGAGCATCTGCAGATCGCCAACGAGCAACCGGAAGGCGATCAGCGCGAGTACGCCGAGAACACCACCTCGACGCGCTGGCACTACGACCGCGCTCAGCTTCAGAACGGTCGCGCCGTGGCCCGCTTCCGCAGCTTGCCCGGCATGCGCTTGCAGTTCGTGGTCTCGAAGTAGCGCGTGAATCGACTCGGCCCGATCGCGGCGTGGCTGTTGTTGCTCGCGATCGAGGCCTGCAGGCCAGCGCCCGTCAGCCCACCGTTGCCCGAGGTGTCGCTGGTCGGGCGCTTTGATTTGAGCGATCCACAAGCGCCGCGCTGCGCGTGGCCCGGTAGCCAGATCAAAGCGCGCTTCAGTGGTCCGTGGATCCGCGTGACGCTCACGGACACACCGACCCCCGGCGACGCGCCGGAAGCCGACTGGATCGAAGTCCTGATCGATGATCTTCCGCCGCGCACCTTCAAGCTCGCCCACGGGCGTCACACGTACCCGCTCGCGAAGGATCTGCCTGCCGGCGAGCACGACCTCACGATCTGGAAGCGAACCGAAGCTGCGGTCGGCACGATCACGTTTCATCGCATCGAGGTCGCGCCCGGACACGTCGTACGCAAGGTGCCTGCGCCTGCGCGTCACCTCGAAGCGGTCGGCGATTCGATCACAGCCGGGTTCGGCAACGAAGGTCCCAACGCGGAGTGCCACTGGAGCGCGCGTCGCGAGAACAATCATCAGACGTACGGCGCCATCGCCGCGCGCCTGTTGGATGCCAGCTACACCGCGATCGCCTGGAGCGGCAAAGGCGTGACGCTCAACAACAACCCGCGCGAGACGCTGACGCTGCCGATGCTGTATCCGCGGGTGATCCCGACCGAAGACAGCTCGCCGCTCGCTGCCGCAACGCCAGCACCGGACGCGTACGTAGTGAACCTCGGCACCAACGACATGTTCGCCGGGATCAGCGATGCGGCCGCATTCCAACGCGACTACACCCAACTGTTGAAGGCGCTGCGAGCACGCGCCCCGAAAGCCCTCTTGGTGCTGGCGCTTGGCCCGATGCTGATCGACGAGCCACCACGCGCGATGCAACGGACGACGATGCGGACGTGGCTTGCGGAGATCGAGCGCACGTGGCGAGCGACGCATGACGATCGCATCACCTTCATCGAGCTGTGGACCGATCCTGCCGAAGGCATCGGCTGCGACTTCCATCCGAATACGAAGACACATCGACGCTTGGGAACCGAAGTGGCCGCGCTGCTGCGCGAAAAGCTCGGCTGGTGACGCTCAGCCGAGCAGCCAATCATTGCGCGCGATCACTGGCGCAACGACTGCCGCGTGGTCCACGAACAGCGGACGTCCATCGAATCCGCTGTGCTCGCCGTCCAAGTAGCAGCAGTCACCGTCGATCTGTTGCGGGTCCGCCGGGTTGGAGGCGAATGGGCCCTGCACATCACAGCCGGTGAGACCGAGCATCAAGCGCGGATCGGTCGCCGGCAGGCAGCCGCGGTCGTCGTCGTAGGAGAAGCAGACGACGCGATAGCAACACGGACTGCAACCATAGGGGATTGGATAGAGGCTGAGCCCGGCCGCGTCGATCGCGGCATCGCTGAGGTGACTCCAAGCATCGGGTGTCGCATCGAGCGCAGTGAAGGCATCCGGTTGCGCGCTTCCAGTGTCACGCAGCGCGCTGGCATCACGCCGCGCGAAGGTGGCATCCCAAGCAGAATCTGGTCGATCGTCGATGCTCGATGCCGCGTCGATCTGCGCGACTGGAACACGCGCGTCGCCGTCCTCCCCGGGCCGCAGATGTGACTTGGCGCATCCCCACGGCGCGCTCAACGCGGCGCCAGCTCCGATCGCCAACTGCATCTTCCGCAACAACGTGCGCACGAGCCCAGGCTACGCCCAATCGGCGCGGATCACGACCGGCGCCACCAGCATGTCCTTCTCGACGAACAGCGGACGGCCATCAATCACCTGATTTCCAACGATGTAACAACAGTTGCCCGCCGCTGCGCTGAGATCGTCAGGATTGGGCGCGAACGGTCCCGAAATGCCACATGCGAGGGAGCCGTTGAGCGCGCCCTCCGGCAACGTCGCGGCCGGTGGACAAGGACCCGCAAGGCATTCCGCGAAGAGACAGCACAGCGGTCCCGCGTCAGGTACATCGCAACCGACGGCGCTCAGCGGATACGGCTGCAACGTGGTCGCCGAATCGACACCGGCGTCGCTCGTCGGCTCAGGTCGCGTCATGGAATCACTGCAGCCTGCGCTCGCGATCCACAGCGCCGTGCCCGCGCGAATACCTGATCGAACCCTCTGCAACAACGTTGGCATATCGACAGCCTAGCTCACGTCGACGCTGATCCTAAGTGGCCCTAAGCCTAAGCGAGCATCCAGTCGTCGCGCACGACGGCTGCTGCGACGACCTGCATGCCTTCGATGCAGAGTGGGCGGCCTTCGCAAGAGATCGAGCCGACCAGGTAGCAGCACGTGCCTTCGACTTCGCTCGGGTCGTTGGGGTTTGGTGCGAACGGACCGCGTACGGCCGCTTCTCCCACTTCGGAACAGCTGCAGCTGCCTGATCCCGGCGGGAATCCCGGCAAGGTCGAGCCGATCATCGGATCGTTGGCAGCCATGCAGCCGCCGTTGTTCGGCGTGTAGCAGAGCGCTTCCACACAACACTGACCGTAGTAGCCACCGTCGTGGACCGGTCCGAAGCACCCGAGCTCACTCAGCGCGTAGGCGCCGGCATCGTTGTCGCTGGCATCGTGACCAGCGTCGGTCTTGGAAACCGAATCGCTGCAAGCTGTGGTGGACGCGCACAACGCAGCGCCGGTGCCGATCGCGAGTTGGATTCGCTTCAACAAGGTATGCATTCGACGAACCTAAACCCGCCTCGATCAACCGCCAAGCAGGTCGCGACGCGCGGGCAGCACCACTTCGGCCAATGCCTTGGCGCGCTCGCTGGCACGCGTCTCCGGGCATAGGCGACCGTGGGCTTCGATCCAAAGGTCTTCGGGCGCGACTTCGATCACGCGAGGCACCACCGACAGCTGGGCGATCGCCGTGTTGAAACCAGTCTCCATCGCGTGACGCGCTTGCACGCCCAGGGCACCGAGCGCCCAAGCTGCAAAGCGATAAGCGAGCGCGGCGTGCTCGGCTTCGTCCTCGGCGATCACGGTCAGTACCTGACGCAAGGCGCCGGGCTGCGCGCGATCGCACGCGGCTTGCGCTTCGGCAGCGGCCAACGTCTCACCGACACATCCTTCCTCCACGGCGCTCTGGACCACGAACGTCGGGCTGAAGTCAGCGAACGCGCTCGACGACAGCGCGAGCGGACCGGGCCCCAAGGACTGCGCGGCGTAGATCGATGCCACAGCAAAGGACAGCTGGGCATGCCGCACCTCATCAATCGCCGCACGGTGCGCAGCTTCAATCAAGGAAGGGGGCGCGCCGACTGCCAGCAGCTGCAATGAGAAGCGATCGAACGACGCGATCGATGCGTGCTCCACCTGCGCCGCACGTGCCCATTCGTCCCTCACCTGCGCGCGCCGTGCATCCGGCAACGTGTCGGCCAACTTGCGCAGACTCTCCCAGTCGAGCGCCGTCACGTCAGCCATCACTACGGCGCCTCCCACGAAAGGTCCGCATCGAGCATGAGCGTGCGATCGTCGGCTTGGCAGCGCACCGGATCGCACGGCGCGCTCAACGTCGCAGCGAAGGTCAGCGCGCCCTGCGCATCGTCGAAATCCGCCAACTGTCCGTTGACCTGAGCATTCGTCGTGTCGCCGAGCATGTCTTCCAAGAGCTGGTACTGGTCGTAGCGCGACAGACGTGCCGTCACGCGCGGCGACGTGCGCCCGAAGCCAAACGGCGCGGGCAAGGCCAACGTCCCGCGCATCACGCTCAGCTCCACGATCCACATCACATCGTCGCGCTCTTGGCAGGCCCAGACATCGATCGCATCCACGTCTCTCGGGCTCACGCGTACCTGCATCGTGTCGCTGCTGACGCTGGCGGTCTCGCCGACGAAATCGATCTGGAAGTTACCCGCGGTGGCGATCGAACCTGCAGGAGGCGCGCAGGTCAGATCCGGCTCGCCACACGCCACCAAGAGCCACGACAGCGCAACGCATGCCACAAACCGCGTGGGTGCTTGCGGGCCACAAGCGACGCGACCGGAACGCAGCGTCACTCGCGCCGCCATTCGATGATCACGTTTTGGTAGCCGAAGGATGCCGCCAGCGCACGAAGCGTGTGGGCGGTGTTACGTCGGGCATGCTCGAGGATGCCCGTCTCCAGCGCAGCGTCGTGGATCGCCACCTCGGCGCGCTTGCGCGCTTCGGTCTCCAGGCCTTGGCCACCTTCGGCGAGCACATCGGTGTCGCGCGAGTGCACGTAGGTCCGCTGGCTGTCGAGGCGCGATGAGAACACCTCTGGCGGCGGCAACACGATGCGCGCTTGATGCGCCGGTTCGTTCAAGGTGATGTCGCCTGGGCGCAACTTCGCCAAGTCGACGCCGGCGACCACATCGCCGACCGCCACCAACAAGATCGAATCCTCCGCTTCGACCAAGCCCCACAGCGCCTGCTCCTTGGTCTTGAGATCGATCACGCGCTCCATGTGAAAGGAGACGCCCTCGAGGCGCGCCAGGCTCTGAATCGCGACGACCACGCTCGGCGTCTTGCGCTCGCTGGTGGCCGTCTTCGAAGCGGCTTCGTCCTCCGACGTGTCGGCCCACCAGTGATAGCCAGCCGCCCCAGCGCCAGCCAAGAGCAGCAAGGCCAGCGTACGCAGCGCGACGTTGCCCGAGCGATGATCGATTCCACGCGATGAAGTCACGCGGCGAGCCTAACAGACAGCGCGTGTGATCGATCGGCTCAGGCGTCGGTGCCGCTGCGCGCGAGCACCTGCGCGGGCACGATGCTGGGAAACGGACGCGCCGGCCTGGCGAACAGGTAGCCCTGGAACAGATCGCAGCCGAGGTCGAGCAAGACACGGTGCTCGGCGGGTGTCTCGACACCTTCCGCCACCACCATGATGCCCATGTCGCGACACAGCTCCTTGAGCGACTTCACGATGCGCTGCTTGGTGGGCTGCGAGTCGATGCCGCGAACCAACGACATGTCGAGCTTGACGATCTCCGGCTCGAGCAGCGCGAACGTGCTCAGACCCGCGTAGCCAGCGCCGATGTCATCGACAGCGATCCGGAAGCCCAGGGCGCGCAGCTCCGCCACATGCGCACGAACGTCGCCGACGTGATCGAGTGATGCCCGCTCCGTGATCTCGAGCACGACCTGCGACGCGATCTGCGACAGCGGCGCATTGGGTACTTTCAAGGCCAGGTCGGTCAGGTCATTCGGATGCAGATTCACGAACAGCATCTCGGTCCGGTGCTGGGCCACGAACGCCAATGTCGCGCGCTCACGCACCACGCGCCCCAAGTCACGCAAGCGGTTGAGTCGCTGGGCCGCATCGAGCACCGCGCCGGGATGTGGCAGCTCCGGGATGTCACTGCGCAACAGGGCCTCGAAGCCCGCCACGCCGTTGTCGCTGGCGCGAACGATCGGCTGGTACGCCATCCACAAGGTGTCGAGCACCTGGTTGAACGAGTTGTCGAGCGCGTCGCGATCGAACGGCACGCTCGAGTTGCGTACCAGGGCCTCGGCTTCGCGACGCACGCGCGCCATGCGACCAAGCTGAACCATCTGCTTCACCACACGCAGCACCTCGCCCGGCTCCGCTGGCTTGATCAGGTAGTGGTTGGCGCCGTACTCCATCGCGCGCACAGCGGTCTCGAGCGCAGGTCGCCCGGTCACCAACACGACCGGCACTTCCAGGTCGCGCTTGCGGATCTCGCGCAGCAGCTCCAGGCCATCGATCTCGGGCATGGAGATGTCGGTCAACACGCCGTCGTACATCTCCTCGGTCAGCATCCGCAGAACGCTGGCGGCATCGCCGGTCTCGTCGACGGCGTAGCCCGCATGGCGCAAAAAACGCGACAGGCCACGGCGGTGGAGGTCGTTGTCATCCACGACGAGGAGGCGGGGGAGAGATGCAGACACAGCCATGCCCTGAAGTACGGCAGGCACCCCACTCGCTTTAGTGCGATCGGCAAAAACGATGGCTATGCCACCCAAGCCCTGAGCAAACGCGGGCTTACGGGTCGGTCCCTAGGCCGCCTTGGCGAACGGCCCGAGACCACGGCGCTGGAGCTCTTCGGTGGCGAGCTTCTGGTACTCGGCGTTGTTGAGCAGGGCCATCACCACGGTCCCGTAGTAGCCGCGCGGCATCTTCGGCGAGTCGTCGAAGTGGCGCAGCAGGTGATACGCGCGCGACGCCCGGTTGTGATGGTCGGAGTGGCGCGACAGACCCACCAGCGTGTGCAGGGTGAACCAGTTGTCGGTGTCCCAGGAGTCGATCACGCGCACCGTCTTGCCGACGCGGACCAAACCCCAGTGCTCCACATAGTTCACCGCTTCGAGCATCAACACTGCAGTGCGCGATTGAATCAAGAAGAACACGCCGCCGAGCGCACCAAAGAAATAGAAGAAGCCGGCGATGATCAAGAGCTCCGCGACCACGCCTTGCAGCACGCGGTGTTGCAGCATGCGCGGATCGGACCACGCCATCTGCGGGTCGCCCAAGCGAACCTTCTCCAAGCGCCATGCGCTCTTGAACTGTGCGGGCACGGTGCGACGGAAGAATGTCTTGAAGTCCTCACCGAAGCGCGCGGTCGCCGGATCCTGTCGCGTGCCGACGCGCGGATGATGGCCGCGAATGTGCTCGGTCGCGAAGTGCTCGTAACAAACGAACATCAACAACAGACGGCCGAGGAAGTACTCGACCTTGTTGCGGCGATGCACCAGCTCGTGGGCCAGCACGATCCCGGTGTAGCCGGCGCTGACACCGCTCAAGATGCCAACGGCGATCAGATTCGCGAACGCGACCACCCAGTCTTGCCAACCGTTGAGCGTCAGCTGCGACGCCATCACGCCGACCAACACGTGGTTGGTGAGCTGCAGCGCAGTCAACGCATAGACGTGCAGATCGAACATCCAGTGCGGCGCCTTGTCGTCCGGCTGACGCAAATCGTTCGGCGCGCGGTTGTCGATGCCGATCAGGATCCACAACGGGAAGGTCCACAGCACCGCCTGCCAGACGTTGTGCGGACCGGTCAGCAGGAACAGCAGGTTGGCGACCGGCAACACGTACGCCCACAAATGCAGAAACCACGCGCGCGTGACCGAGATCCGCGCCTCTTGGGGCGGCGCCGTGGCTGCGCTGTCCGCGCTGTCCGTCATGACCTGTTCCATGCGTTCACGCTTTCACATACGCCTTCGTATGCGCAAATCAGATCACGCGTTCGACCCTATTTTCTAGGGACTTGGCCATTCAGGACCAAGCGCAATGTGCAATGCGCGCGGGCGGGCGGCTCGTTGGGCTTGGCGAAGTACCCGATGGCCGTGAGGCCCTCGGGCGTGCGTAGCAACTGCACCTGGAGCGCCATCACGTCGCCGGCGAAGCAAGGTCTGCGGTACGCGATGTCGATCACGCGGCCGAGCCCCACGTCCTTCAACCCCAAGGCGTGCGCACGCCGCACCACCGCGTGCTCGAACAAGCTGGGATAGACCAGTGAGTTCACGTGCTGGTTGGCGTCGGTATGCAGCAGGCCGAACGTGATCGTCTCACTGACGAAATCGGTCAGGGCGCGATCCTCCACGTTGATCGTCAAGAGCCGCGATGCGTCGGGCCACGCGTAACGCTCTTGCGGAACGAACGGTCCCTCTGGGCCTTCGAGTGAAAGCACCTTGCGCTGCTCGGGCGGACCGAACGGCCGTGTGAACACGTGCTCGGCGAAGGCGCGTCCCACCGCGATCGGCTCACCCGCACCGGGCGGCTGCTTGCCGTGGGTCAAGCCGCGCGTACCGGAGACGTTGACCTGCAGGTTCAAAAAGATGCGCGACACCTGCCCCGCCGCATCGACCTCGTGGGCCAAGGCGTAGCCACCCTCGGCCGCGAGCGTCTCCACCACCGCGATCGGTCCGCCGAGCACCTCCAAGCGCATGCCGGTCAGGATCGCCAGCACGCCTTGCTTGATCATGCGTTCGTTCACCGGATGCGTCCGCCACAGCGGTCGGTAGCAGGCAGGCCCAAACGCCGGTGCGATCGCGGTCAGCTTGATCGTGCCGTCCTGCGCGACGTCTTCGTAGCGCATCGCGTACTGACCGCGTGTGCGATGGCCGGCAGGCAGAGAGTCCAAGTCCATGTGGCGAAACATGGTGGGGTCGATAGCGCGCGACCCACGGCCAGTCACGGCGCCTTTTCGGTCATCGATCACGCAGACCACGTCTGCCACCGAGCGTGGGCGCGACCCGATCGAACATTTGTGTCCGACCGATGCCTGTGGTTAACCGGGGCGCGATGGCTTACGAGCGCGCAAACATTCAGCGGATGCAGGGCTATGTGCCGGGCAAGCAGCCCCAGGACGCGGGCACGATCAAGCTCAACACCAACGAGAACCCCTACCCGCCTTCGCCCGCGGTGATGCGTGCGCTGACCTCGATCGCCGCCGAGTCGTTGCGCAAGTATCCACCGCCCTTGGCCGATGCTTTCCGCGAGGTTGCTGCCGATCTGCATCACGTCACACCCGACAGCGTGATCGCGACCAATGGTGGCGACGAGCTGTTGCGCCTCGCCCTCACCACGTTCGTCGAGCCGGGACGACCGATCGGCGTGCTTGAGCCGAGCTACTCGCTGTATCCAGTGCTCGCCGAGATCCACGACAGTCCGGTGGTCCATGTCGATGCGGTCGCGGGCTACAGCGTGCCACCCGACTTCGCGGCAAAGATGAACGCGGCGGGCGTGCAGTTGTCGCTGTTGGTCAACCCGCACGCGCCCTCGGGTGCGCTGACGCCGGTATCGACGCTTCGGGCGATCGCGCAGGAGCTCGACGGCGTGTTGTTGGTCGATGAAGCCTATGTCGACTTCGTCGAGCCTGGCCTTGGGCACAATCTGGTGCCCGAGGTGAAGTCGCAGAAGAACCTGCTGATCCTGCGCACGATGAGCAAAGGCTACGGCCTGGCCGGCCTACGTTACGGCTACGGGCTCGGCCACCCCGAGCTGATTGCGCCGATGCTGACCAAGACCCGCGACAGCTACAACGTGGACGCGATCGCACAACGCTTGGCGACAGCCGCGTTGCAAGACCAAGCCTACGCGCGCGACACATGGCAGCGCGTTCGCAGCGAGCGCGCACGGGTTACGTTGGCGTTGCGGGGCGTGGGCTTCGTCGTGCCTGACAGCCAGAGCAACTTCGTGTTGGCCACGGTGCCTGCCGGCTCGCTGAACGCGCCGGCTCTGCGCGACGCGTTGGAGCAACGTCAGCTGCTCGTGCGCTACTTCAACGCCCCGGGTCTGACGGACAAGCTGCGCATCACGATCGGCAGCCCCGAGGAGAACGATCGCTTGCTGGCTACGCTCACCGCCTTGCTGGCAGGCCTGTGACCACGCCGCAGACACGCGGCATCCCGACACCAACCGGCCTCAGTGCGGCCGTCGCGGCCGAACGCCTGCGCGTCGAAGGCCCCAACGAGCTGCCACAGGCCAAGCCCCTGAGCCTCGCGCACCTGCTGTTCGACCTCACGCGGGAACCGATGGTCGCGCTCCTGATTGGCACGGCGACTCTGTATGCGTTGATCGGCGATACCCAAGAAGCGATCACGCTCGGTGCGTCGGTGATCTTCATGATCACCATCACGCTGGTGCAGGAGTGGAAGACCGAACGCGCAGTGGCCGCGCTCAAGGATCTGACCAGCCCGCGCGCGCAGGTGATCCGCGATGGTCAATCGCAGCGCATCCCCGGGCGTGACGTGGTGCGCGGCGATTGCGTGGTGCTGTCCGAGGGCGACCGCGTACCGGCTGACGGCCGCGTCATCGACGCCAGTCACGTGTTGGTGGACGAATCGATCCTGACCGGTGAATCGGTCCCGGTAGAAAAGCGCGTCGCCCTTGCCGAGGCGGACCCAGCCACCACCACCGACAACGACAACAGCACGGTCAGTCGTGTGTTCTCGGGAACGTTGGTCGTCAGCGGCCGCGCCGTGATCGAGGTGGAGAACACCGGTCCGCGCGCTGAGCTTGGCAAGATCGGGCAGGCGCTCTCCGACATCGAGGTCGAGCACACGCCGCTGCAACGCCAGATCGGCACCTTGGTGCGCGCGTTCGGCGTGGTCGGCATGGCGCTGTGCACGGTAATCGTGCTGTGGATCGGGCTCGGCAGCGGCGACTGGGTGCGCGGATTGCTCGCGGGGCTCGCGCTCGCGATCTCGATGCTGCCGGAAGAGTTCCCGGTGATCCTCACGGTGTTCTTGGCGCTGGGCGCCTTTCGTATGTCACGGCGCAACGTGCTGGCGCGACGCATGGCGACGGTCGAAGCGCTAGGGGCCGTCAGCGTGTTGTGTGTCGACAAGACCGGCACGCTCACCGAAAACCGCATGCGCATCGCGACGCTGTGGACCCGCGCGATGCAATGGGACGTGACCGACGCACCGCTGCCCGAAGAGGTCCATGCGCTGGTCGAATACGGCATCTTGGCCAGCCAACGCGATCCGTTCGACCCGATGGAACGCGCGTTCAAACAGCTGGGTGAATCGGCGCTCTCCGGCACCGAGCACCTGCACGAGACGTGGAACCTGGTGCGTCAATATCCACTGTCGCCCGCGCTCATGAGCATGTCGCACGTGTGGCGCGCACCGGAGGGAAACGAGCTGATCGTCGCGGCGAAAGGCGCACCGGAGGCGATCATTGATCTCTGTCACTTGAGCGAAGCAGAGGCGGCCGCGGTGCTCACGCACGTGACGCAGCTCGCTGCGGAAGGTCTGCGTGTGCTGGGGGTGGCGCGCGCCCGCCAGCAGGACGGACCGCTGCCTGACGGACAGCACGACTTCGTCTTTGACCTGATCGGCCTCGTCGGTTTGGCGGACCCGCTGCGCGCTGAAGTGCCGGCAGCGGTTGCACTGTGCACCCAAGCGGGGGTGCGCACGATCATGATCACGGGCGACTACGCACAAACCGCCGCGACCATCGCCAAGGGTGCTGGCATCGACGGCGAGAACATCGCCACCGGCGCGGAGCTCAAGGAGCTCTCGGACGAAACCTTGTCAAAACGCTTGTCGCAGGTGTCGATCATCGCGCGCGCAGTGCCCGAAGATAAGCTGCGCATCGTGCGCGCGCTCAAAGACAGCGGGGCCGTGGTGGCCATGACTGGCGATGGCGTAAACGACGCGCCAGCGCTCAAGGCCGCACACGTGGGCATCGCCATGGGTGGACGCGGCACCGACGTGGCGCGCGAAGCGGCGGGGCTCGTGCTCACCGACGACAACTTCGCGTCGATCGTCGATGGCATCGCGCTGGGCCGTCGCATCTTCGACAACATCCGCGGCGCGACCGGCTACGTGCTCTCTGTGCACGTGGCGATCGCCGGCACCGCGCTCTTGCCTGTCTTCCTCGGCTGGCCGATGGCGCTCCTGCCGATCCACATCGTGTTCCTTGAGCTGATCATCGACCCCGCGTGCTCCGTGGCGTTCGAAGCAGAACCGGCGGCGCCGGGAGCGATGAAGCGACCACCACGCCACTTGAGCACGCCGATCCTCGAAGCCAAACAAGTGGGGCTGGCGCTGATCCAAGGCGCCGTGCTGCTGCTCGCCGTCGTCGCGATGCTCGCCTACGCACGTCATCAAGAGCTCGACGAGAACACTACACGCGCATTGGCCTTTGCCACGCTGGTGATCGGCAACCTCACGCTGATCGTCGTGGACCGCTCGTCGACACGCACGATCTGGAGCACGTTCAAGGTCGACAACCGCGTGGTGTGGATCATCGTGCTGGCGACATCACTGGTGCTTGCGTCGTCGTTGCTGGTCCCGGCGCTGCAGACCCTGTTTCACTTCCACGCGCCGCGCCCCACCGACGTGCTCTTCGCGTTCCTCGCGGGTGTTGGGAGCGTGGTGTGGATCGACGCGCTCAAGTGGCGACGTGCCCATGCGTGACCTGGCCGCACGTATCGGCTCGGTGATTGCGATCGATCTGGCGGTCGCGCTCGCTGCCTTCACCGGCTTCGACGACACGGTGCAGAGTTGGCAAGCCGGCGCGCGCTACACGGGACGCATCTCGCTTGTGATCTTCACGCTGATGCTGGTCGACAACACCTGGCCACAACTGCGGAGCGCGCGCGTTCTCGGCGAGCGTCCGTTTTCCTTGCTCGCGTTTCACCACGCCATTCACCTGGGCTTCCTGCTCACGTATTTGGTGTTGGCCGATCGCGTTCCGCCCATCGTGCGTTTGTTGGGCGGCATGCTCGGCTACGCCATGGTCTTCGTGATGCCGGTGTTGCACACACGTTGGCAGCGCGGCGCGTTGTCGGCCCGTGCGTGGCGTGGCAGCCGCGTCGTCTACTTCAGCTACCTGTGGTTCGTGATGCTGATGACCTACGTGGCACGCGTGTTCTCAAGCGATCTGCCGTTCGGCGGTGAGCGCTCGCACTACCTCGGGCTGTTGTCGCTTGTGATCGCGTTGGGCGTGGCGTGTGGCGCAGTTGCTCTGCTGACGACGATGGGTATTCTCCGCCGCCATGACGATTCCGTTTGAAGATCCCAAGCAGCTCGAAGCCCATTGTTTGCCCTTCATCAAGGGGCAGAAGCAGCCGAAGACCGCGGCCGAGCTGATGGCGTCGCGCTACGTGGCGTACACGCTGGGCGAGGTCGACTTCATCATCGACACGCACAACCCGGCGACGTTGCAGGACACGGATCGCGAAGCGACGCTGAAGTGGTCGAAGGACGCGACCTGGAAAGGCCTCGAGATCCTCGGCACGACCAAGGGCGGCGAGAACGACACCGATGGCGAAGTGGAGTTCATCGCGCACTACGCGATGGAAGGCCGCGACGTGAAGCACCACGAGCGCTCCACCTTCAAGAAGATCGACGGCAAGTGGTACTTCATCGACGCCAAGCAAGTGGTCGCGCCGGTGCGCCGCGAAGGCCCAAAGATCGGCCGCAACGATCCGTGCCACTGCGGCAGCGGCAAGAAATTCAAGAAGTGCCACGGCTGAACCGCCGCATCACGGCATCCACGTTGTAGAGGCAGGTTTGAAGCCCGCCCTGTGACGCGCCCGCGTCTAAGACATCGCTTCCGGATCGAACAACGGCAGCGCGCGGCGGATCTCGTCGGTGGTGCCGACGAAATAGACGATGTCGTCGATCTCGAAAGGCACGTGGGGGTCGGGCTTTTCCAAGAGTTGTTCGCCACGACGCACGCCCACCACCAGCGCGCCGGTGCTGCTGCGCAGATGCAGCGAGACCGGCGATTGGCCGACCGACGGACTGCCTTCGCGCACCAAGACGCTCTCGATCTTCATCTCGTCGAGCCCGCGCACTTCGCTCAGCTTGGAGCGCGGCACGGTCAAACGACGCTCCGTGGTCTGCGTCTCGGCGCGCAGTGTCTTGATCCGCTCGTCGATCAGATTGCGCGGCATCTCGAGCCAACGAAACATGCGCGCGATCACCTCGACAGCGCCTTCCACTTCTTCAGCCACCACGTCGCGCGCGCCGATCTTCGCCAGCATCTCGCGCTCGGCCAGGTAGCGCGTGCGCATCAGGATCGGCACGTGCGGCGCCACGCGATTGGCCGTGTCCACCACACGCTGCGCGGCTTGCGGATCGTTCATCAGCAGAATCAACAAACGCGCGTCAGCCAGATGGGCGTGACCCAGCGCTTCTTCGCTGGTCGCGTCGCCGTAGTACACCGGCAAGCCTTGACCACGCGCCGCGCGTACGCTCTCCGCGTTGAGCTCCAACACCATGAACGGTATCTCGCACGCTGCCAGCGCCTGCGACGCCAAGCGACCTGCCACGCCGTAGCCGACGATCACCACCTTCGGCAGCACCTTGACCGGTCCTTCATCGACCTCGTCGATCGCATTCACCCCGATCAGACGCTCCAGCGGCGCCAGCAAGCGTTCGCCAGCGGTGACATGCGGCGCCGCACGCACCAAGAGCGGGGTGAGGAACATGCTGGTGATGCCGGCCGCCAGCATCGGTCGCAGATCCTCCGCGCTGACCACACCGCTGGTTTCACCGAGACGCGCGAGCACGAAGCCAAACTCGCCGAACTGCGCCAAGCCGACGCCCGCGAGCCATGCCACGCGCGACGGAAAGCGCATCGCCATCGCCGCCAGCGTGGCCAGAAAGCCTTTCGCCAGCAGGAAGCCGGACAAGAGCGACAACACGAGCCACGGATGCGCGAGCACGACGTGCGCGTCGAACAGCATGCCGAGCGATACGAAGAACACGCTCACGAAGGCGTCGCGCAGCGGCAGGATGTCGCCCATCGCACGGTGCCCGTACTCGGTGTCAGCGACCACCATGCCGCCGAGAAATGCCCCCAATGCCAACGACAAACCCGCGAGCGACGTGAGCCATGCCGTGCCGATGCATAGCGCCAGGATCGCGAGCAGGAACACCTCACGGCTGCGACTCGCATCGACCCACGCCAGGATCTGCGGGACCACGAAGCGCGCCAAGCCGACCGTGCCGATCACGACCACGCTCGCCTTGCCGAGCGCGAGCCCAATTTCGGTGAGGGCACCGCTGCCAGCGCCCTGGGCGCCGAGCACCGGCACGATCAACACCATCGGCACGACGCACAGGTCTTGAAAGATCAGCGTGCCGACGATGAAGCGGCCGTGCGGAGCGTCGAGCTCGCGTCGCTCCGACAGCGCGCGCAAGACGATGGCGGTGCTCGAGAGCGCGAACACGAAGCCATAGAACAGGGCGACGCCCCATGAGCGTCCGAAGGCCAACATCACCGATGCGGTGACCGCGATGGTGAGGCCGACCTGCACCGCGCCGCCGAGCGCAACTTGCTGGAGGATGTTGCGGAGGCGTGCGAGGGAGAACTCGAGCCCGATCGAGAACAGCAAGAGGACCACGCCGACCTCGGCCAACACCTCGATCGAGTGAACCGATCGGACGAGCCCGAGACCATAGGGACCCAAGAGCGCACCAGCGAGCAATAGGCCCGCCACCGTCGGCAGCTTCAGCCGCGACAAGAGCACCGTGACCAGCACGGCGAGGCCCGCGATGATGGCGAGCTCGTCCAACAGCGGCACGTGACCCACGACTGCACCTCCCGAGCGTCGGGAGCATCCTTACACAGCAGCCGTTCGATGCCGCAGGTTTTGCTCTTCGCTACTGGGTTTGTGCCTGCGCGCGCTCCGCACCGATCTCGTACAGGCCCAACGCCCGATTGGCCACGAAGCGAATCCGCTGCGCGATCGCGTCGTCGTCGCTGATGTCATGGGCGAGGGCGATGATCTCGGTCAAGGCCGCGCGCGCCTGGCGCATCTCCGCCAACACCCAACGGACGTCAGAAACCTCTGACGTTGCGCCGCGCGACAGCGCCCGTTCCAGGTCACGCGAGCGCCAATCGATCAGCACTGCGCGCGAGGGGAGGAAACCGGCGCCGCCACAATCGGGGCAATCCACCGAGCCGTAATCGGTGGGAACCTCGCCAGAACCGCTACAGCTCGAACACTTGGGCAATTCCGCCATCACGTCCTCCCTACATCTCGCGTCACGTCGAGAGCCTACGGCAATTGTGAACGAACGATGTCAGCACGCTTACCGAGGTAATCACGCAAGTCATCCACACCATCCAGGTGCTCCCCGTACGTGTGCTCCTTGCGCGGGTCTTCCATCACTGACGGGGAGATCTGCAGCAGGATGGCGTCCAGCACGGTCTCCAAGTCCGCCGCTTCGAACACTGCAAGCGCGGTCGCAACCTGCTCGTGATAACGCGCGAGGCACGCCGAGCTCTGTTCGCAACGCTCGTAGATCAACGAGCGCGGTCGCTCCGAGTCAGAGTGGTCGATGCTGTAGTCGAGCTTGTTGTAGTTGCTGTCTTGGATACCGAAGGTTTGATCGATGCCCCACGGAAACAGGATGAAGCGACCCTGACTTAGCTCGTGATAGGCCTTGTAGTTGTTGCGCGCGCCGAAGTAGCCGTCCCAGTCCGAGATCACGGCTTGCATCGCGCCCATCGCCAGCACTTCGTCCAAGTCCATGACGGCCTCGACGGCGCTCACGAAGTTGCTGTTGGAGCTCTCGGACACGGCGTCGATCAACGCGGTGAGGTCGGAGGTGTCGTTGATGTCCTTGTTTGTCTCAAGAACGAACTTGGATTCCTGCGGCGGGTCCCAAGGGAACGCCTCGCGCTCGAAGTCGATGTGGTACTCGGCGTTGGTAATGTCATAGAGGTTGCCCGGCGCTGGGCTCCAGTGACTGCCAACGAACACTTCGTCCAAGGACTGCACGTTCGCGTACAGTCCCCAGAGCTCACCGTTCACGTACACGCGCGCGTGGTTGCACAGCGGCGCGGGCACGCCCATCTGACGAAACATTGCGTAGCCAAGACGTTCGCGCGCCATGGTCGGGTCCTGCACCATGTTGTTGAGCGTGATGCGCTTGAGACCTAGCAAGCGCTGGCCGGGCACGAACTCGTTGACTTTGATCTTGAAGGCGGCCTTCTCGTCCAGACCGCGGCGCGACGCGCGACCTTTGATCCTGATCCCCACGTTTTGCAGGACGATCGATCCGTACGTCAGCGTACCCGACTGATAGACGTCGCCATCGTTCTGCAGCGCGTCCCAGCTGGCTGGCGGAATCGTGATCTCGAACGTGGGCAGATGATCGTCGGCAAACAACGCTTCATATGCGGGAGCCTCGATCGGTCCGGCGTCGAGCACGTTCGCATCGAGCCCACCATCAGCGGACGCATCCACAACGAACGTCGCGTCCGACAGTCCGGCATCGAATGAAGCGTCTGCCACCACGGCGCCAGTACCGCCAGTGCCTGCGAGGCCGCCGACACCCCCGAACCCGCCGACGCCACCAGAGCCGGACGTGCTCCAAAACCCAGCGCTGCCCGCGGTGCCGCTGTCCACCGACGTCGCACCCAAGTTCCCTTCGCACGCGACGGACATCAGCAAGGCGCCACGCACAACGGGACGGAACCAACGGAGCCACAACGACATGCGCCTGGCAGGTTGGGCGGACCCGTCGGGGCTGTCAAACGCGGCACCCGCCGACATGAGCGACGTGTGTAGGCAATTCGGCGCGATGCGTCTCAAGTTTCGCGGACAACGGCCGATCGAGCTGGTCGGGGTCACCGTGACAGAGCTCGGCCGCTTCTATCAGGACATCTTCGAACAGCACCACGACGCTGCTTGGGATCGTGCCCCCGGCAAAGACGTGTTGATTCGCGCGCTCGGCGGCTTTCGTGGTTGCCGACGCGAAGCAACAACACCGACCTTGATCGACGTGGGCTGCGGCACCGGCTTTCTGCTCGACCGCATCAGTCGCGAAGTGGATACACGTTTCGAGCTCCACGGCATCGACTTCGCGCCGCTCGCGATCGCGCGCGGAAAGAAGCGCTACCCGGACCTGCAGTTGCGTTGTGGCGATGGCACCGCCACCGGCTTCGCTTCAGCGCGCTTCGATGCGCTCGTCAGCTACGGCGCGATGGAGCATTTCCCCGATCCAGCCGCCGCCATCGTGGAAGCGGCACGCATTCTCGCGACCGGCGGTCGGTTCCTCATCATGCTGCCAACCCTCGGCGCTTACCGCAGCGACCGCAGTGACGAAGGTTGGTACGACGATCTGACCGGACAGCCCCAGTGGAACCTGACGCGCGCGACCTGGGAGAGCTACTTCGAATCCGCACAGCTCCGGCTCTGGCCCACGAGCGCCGCGCTCGATCACGGAGCACGCCAGCCCGACGTCTACTTCTTTGGGGAGAAACCGCGCGAGACCTAAGTCGATCGCGCGCACCGATCTAAGTCATTTTTCGATCGGCATCATCGCAACGCACGCTAGGTGCGGATGCGAGCTCGGATGCTCGGACAACACTTCCGCCGCCCGCTGTTCGTCGTCTCCGACGGCCACGCACACCTCCGCGGGATGCGCAGCGTCGATTCGAAAGGCTCCGTCCAGCACGACCAGATTTCCGCAGACGATAGTCTGGGCTGCTAGCGGATGACTCACCTCGCCATCTTGATACACGGCGACCTTCGCAACGCGCGGTGCCGACGCGGCGCACGTCACGCGCACCTTGAACCGATCGGTGACCGCGAACTGACCCGGATCGAAGACCACTGCTCCGCCCCGCTCACGCACCAGCGATAGCAGCACCTGTTCGCCCTTCGCGCCCTGCACGCCCGTCATGGTTCCATTGCGATCGGTCGGCGCGCGCGGCATGAGCAGCGCCACGGTCACGCCCACCACTGCAGCCGTGACCATTCCTAGCCGCCACGTAGACATCACCCGCCACCACGGCTGCGTCGATGCCGGCTTCACGAGCGGCGGCAACGGTGGCAGCAATCGTGCGTCCGACCGAATTGCCGCAAGACAGTCGCGCGCTGACGGATCCTCCGCCAACACACGATCGACTTCCGCGCGCTGATCGACCGGAAGCTCGCCAAGCGCGTAGCGTTCGAGCAAGAGCCACGAGGGCGTGTTGGCGTGCCGCGTCATGCGACACCTCCACCGCTGTCACGCATCAGCTCAGCGACGACGTCGCGCACGCGATCGAGGCGCTTGCCGATCGTCTTGCGACTCAGGTCCATCAGCGTCGCGATCTCGTCCTGGGTGAGATCGTCGAAATAGCGGTACACCAATACCTGCAACGTGGAGTCGTCGAGACGCGTCGCGAGCTTGGTGAGAAGGTCAAGACCGATCACGTGCTCGTCACAACGCGTTCGAATCGGACCACGGAGACTCGGATCTTCGCCTTCAAGCAGGCGCGCACGTGTGTTGCGGTTTCGCAGGAGGTTCAAGCACCGACTCGTCACGGCCGTATACAGGTACGGCAGATCGGCTTCGGTTTGTCCTTTCTGGAGCATGTCCACGAACACTCCCTGCACAACATCCAACGCATCGTCGCGGTTTTGAAGAACGCGCTCGGCCTTACGCAACAGCGCCGGCCCGTAGCGTTGATAGATCTCCATGCGTCACTGGCACACGCCGGCGACCGTGATGAACACGTCGCAGGCCTGACTTGCATACTCTTGGCACTGCTGACCGATGCAGCGTTGCTCGTCGGTGCACACGTCTTGGGTTCCGGTGCATACGCCCGATTCACAGTCTGCATTCTCAAGACACTCCGCACCGGTCGCCTTCGCCGGCTGATCCGGGCAGATCCACGGTGTCTCGAACTTCTGGTCATCCCGCGAGAAGGTTCGCGTGACACACGCGTCCGAACAGCTGTCGCCACCGCCATTGCAACACTCGGAGCAGCGGCCGAGACAACAGATTCCGGAGTGACACTCGGCGCCCACCTCGCACAAGGAAGACAACGGCTTGTCGGGCGGCGCCATGCACACGCGCGCCGGCAACGTGGGATCAAGACCACAGATCTCTCCGAGACCGCAGTCACTGTCGTTCTTGCAGTCACTGCAAGTCGCGGAGTCGATCATCAACCACGTATGATTGTAAGCCTGCAACTGCGCGCAATGTCCGCTCTGGCAATGCGCGTCGTCGAAGCAACGCGTTCCGTTCTCGGCGATGTCGACGCACGCGCGATACGGACCACGTTTGCCATCGACGACACCACACACCTGGCCGGGACAGTCCGCGTCGCCACCACATTCGCCGCAGACACCCGGACCTGCACCAAAGTCGTCGCCTGACCACAACATGGCGCAGTCCTCGTCGGGGGTGGCGAGCTCGCAGAAATCGATCAATGACTGGCGTGGTGTGGTCGTCGTGCAGGTGGAGGTCGAGCACGTGCTGGTGTCATCGCAGGCAACACCGAGTGGAACCACCGAAAGCTCAGGCCGCGGCGCAGTGCAGCGGTCACTGGACTGCGCGCGCACTTCTGCCAGCACCGCGCGCCCCATGCCGCGCTTGCGAATCACGAATCGAACACCGTAGTAAGCCACCGGAGTGGGAAACAGGAACGTGAGCTTCTTCCAGCTCGCGGCTGGGAGTGGATAGCGAGCGTCGACCTCAACATCCAGCGACACGTCGTCCTCGTCGTCCGGGTCCGCGGGGTCGCCGTCGAAGTTGTAGTCCAGAGCCACCTCCACATCGGCACCTGGCTCGATATCCGCCACCATCTCAAGCTCAAGGCACTCGACGCCTTGGATGAATCGCTTCTGCGTCAGCACCGTGGGCGTTCCGAGCAGCGCGACGCCGTAGTCGTTGTCATGCCACGTCGGGGCGCGTTCGATCGACTCGGGTCCGGTGAGCGTGGTCCAGTTGCACAGCGCGTCGCCGCACCAGCGGTCGAAACGATAGTTGTTGATGAGGCTGCCGCCGCACCCGCCATCGGAGGATTCGAAGCTGCACGCGCCAAGCGCGAAGAAGGCCAACGACGCCCACAAGCGAATGCGAGATGTCACCAAGCTGTTCATCGAGCCTCCGTGCCGCGGTAGCGCGCGCCAATCATCACGGTGACGCCGCCGACGTCGTGCGTGTCGTCGAGTCGGTTGCCGATTGTGGGGGCGTAGGTCCACGCCATTTGGCCGAAGAACCCAAAGTGCTCCCATGCCATCAGCTGAAGCCCACCCGCAAACCTGAAGTAGGCACCTGCATGCCACTGGCTGCGCTCGATGCGTCGCACGGGTGGCAGGTCGTCGCTGCCGGGCGCCGGCTCGAATGACGGATCGGTGACGACGATTTCGTCGAAGCTCGATGTGGCCACCGTGAGCCCGGCACCCGTTTCCACGTAGGGCACGAGCTTGTGCCACGCCGGTTGCACGCGCGCGAAAGGACCTAGGCCATAGGAGTACCATTCGAAACCTTGGCTAAGGTCTTGCGTGTCACGCGCGTATCGACGCGAACCCAGGTTGGAAAGCTGTCCGCCGAGCACAAGATAAGGCACGGCCGCGTAGCTCCCCTCTAGCGTGAAACGGCCGGCGTTTGAGCCACTTTCGCCGTAGCCAAACTCGCCGAGGCTCTTGATGAACGAGTCGTCACGATGACCTCCCACTCCGATGCCGACCTGAAGCGCCCACGTCTCGTATGAGCGGGTTGGACCACCCTTGGTGAGCGTCGCGACCTCGGGGATCACTTCGCAGCCTTGTGTTGCAAGTGTCGTCGCAGCACCGGCGGTGACCAGTGCGTCGCAACGAAGCGCGCGGCCAGCCCGGCGCACGACCACGGAGTATCGGCCCGCAGGCAACGCGAGACTCATTTCGTCGCCAGCCACCTTGTGCACTTCAGCCACGACGCTGCGGCTGGGCAGTTGGCTGACGATCAACTCTGCGGCAAGCGGCGCCTCCAGCACCAAATGCGAGTCCGCACGAGCGGGATACGACAGCGCAACATCGCCCTGCCCGTGCAGCGCGGTCTCGAGCGTCACGTGTTGTCCGCCGATCGCTGTCTGGGCGGTCGCGAGAAGCGTGCGGTGATACGCGTACTGGTACGTCTCAGCCAACGTCACCTGCCCGTCGTGGTTCGCATCCGCACCGCCGCGCATTGCCACGAGCATGTGATGCGTGAAGTACGACGCGCCGAGCGCCTCCGATTCCTGGCTGAGCTCGCTCTCGCTGCTAGACGCCATCACGGCGACGCCCGCAGTCCTTAGCTGTTCGACCGAGTTGTAGGAGAAGTCCGCGGCGGGTTGCGCGCCCTTCGGGCGGGAGAACGAACCACTCTGGCACGCATCGAGCACGACGATCTTCAACGTTCCAGCCATCGCAAGAATGCGTTCGCGCAGGTCGCTCAAAGGCACCAACTCTTCTCCGAGGTTGAGCGCCTGTGCACGCGCGTGACCCGAGTAGTAGAAGACCACGACAGTCTCGTACCCAGCCGCCGTGTCCGCGCGCACCGTGCGATCGAGCACATCGAGCGAGGACCACAGCGCATCGCGGCTCGGAGCCGCGAGTAACGAGACCCGCTCGCGCTCGAAGCGGCCAAGCTCCATCAAGGCGTCAGCGACGCGACGTGCATCCCGTTCCGCGAAGCGCAGCGGCTGCTGGCCGGCACCGCCTTCGTTGGCACCGATGACCAGCGCATAGGCGCGCGGTCCGACCACCATCGGACCAGGCGGACTCGCCTGAGCCGATGCGTGGGACGCCCACAGCAGCAACAAGGCTTGGACAAAGTGTGTTCGCGCCACGCCGGTAGCCCCTTTCGCGCTTTCGAAAGGTTAACCCCCGGACATCGAGCTCTGGGAACCTGCAACGCTATCTATTTGCACGCTCCCTGCGCGAAAGTCGGCGCGCGGTCCCGCCGGCGGCTGAACGCAACCTTGCGCCGTGTGGGCGAACCGCGTTCGATTTCGGCCGCGGCTTCGCTGCGCCTGCCTAGGAGTCACCGGCGCGCTATTCACGGTGTACGTGTCGACGACGACGGCGCTCGCGGTTGGCTCGCGGCCAATAAAAAAACCCCACCTCGTCTCCAAGGTGGGGTTTCGTGATTAATCCCGGCAGCGTCCTACTCTCCCACGCGGTTCCCCGCGCAGTACCATCGGCTCTGAAGGGCTTGACTACCGAGTTCGGGATGGGATCGGGTATGGCCCCTT
>JACZCZ010149560.1_pt1 | contig 50137 bp, 51 predicted proteins | sample 8641811 | NCBI WGS metagenome assembly JACZCZ01 (sample SAMN15324610, study PRJNA640507) | soil metagenome | isolation source: intercropping peanut in the first line | place: China: Luxin town, Laibin City, Guangxi Province | collected 2019-07-25 | depth 10cm m | reverse complement strand
CGCTCGGAGCCCGCTTCTTTGTCCTGGCCGTGGCGTCCATCACACTGATGGTCCTCGATCATCGCGGCGGCTACCTCGAAGCCACGCGCTCGTGGCTGCAAACGGCGGTCAGCCCTCTCTATGCCGTCGTGCAGTCGCCTTTCCAGCTCTGGGACTGGATCACGGGCACATTTTCGGACCGCGGCCGCCTGCGGACCGAAAACGCGCAGCTCTCGGAAGAACTGCGTACAGCCCGGGTCAAGTTGCTGCGTTTCGATGCCCTGACAGAAGAGAACCGCCGGCTGCGCGCCATCCGCAACGCATCGCAAGGCATCGGCGAGCGCACATTAATAGCGGAGATCGTGCGCATCGACGTCGATCCTTACCGGCATCGCGTGCGCATCAACAAGGGCAGCGACGATGGCGTCTTCAAGAACCAGCCGGTGCTCGATGCGTTCGGCATCGTCGGCCAGGTGACGAGCGTCGATCGCAAGGGCGCCGAGATCATCCTGATCAGCGACAACGAGCACTCGGTGCCGGTCCAGGTGAATCGCAACGGCATCCGGTCGATCGCCATGGGCACAGGCGACATTCATCGGCTCAGCCTGCCCTTTCTCACCATCGAATCGGATGTGAAGCCGGACGATCTGCTCGTATCGTCGGGTCTCGACGGCATCTTCCCGGCCGGCTATCCGGTCGGAATCATCACGAAAGTGGAGCGCGATCCGGCAGAGACGTTCGCCGTGGTCGAAGCTCGTCCGCTTGCCCAGTTGGATCGCTCGCGTGAGGTACTGCTGTTGTGGGTCGACCAGCGGGCGGAGCAGCCCGTGGAAGTCGTCCCCGAAGCCATCCCTACGACAGCACCCGGCACACCGGCACCGACAGCGTCGACCGCACAGGGAACGCCGGCGCCTCCACCGGCTCAACCACGCCAATGATGCTGCGCACTCTCACCGCTGGTCCGGATATCGCGGAGCACTGCCATGGCTGATGGACGCTCGAGCGGACTGCGCATCGCCCTTTCCGTCGTCTTCGCGCTGATCTTCGCGATCATCGAACTGCCCGACTTCATGAATGCGGCACGGCCGCATCTGTTGCTGCTGTTCGTGATCTACTGGTCGCTGAGCTCGCCCCGCATCGCCGGCCTCATGTTCGCCTGGCTTTGCGGCTTTGCGATCGACGTGATCAAGGGACCGATCTTCGGCCAGCACGCGGCGGCCTACCTGCTCGTGGCGTACCTGACCCACAAGTTCCAGCTGCGCCTGCGCATCTTTCCGATCTACCAGCAGACGATGTGGGTGCTGGTGCTGCTCGTCATCTACGAATTCGTGGTGTTCTGGATCGATGGCATCATCGGCCCGGCCGTCACCACCTGGTTGCGCTGGCTGCCGGTACTCACGAGCACGCTGCTGTGGCCGGTCGTCGTGGCGACGCTCGATACGTGGAATCGGGCGCGAAGATGAGCATGGCCGCTGGCAACTGGCGACTGGCGACTGGCCGGACCAGAAGGAGCACCCGGCACGTCGCGTCTGGCCAGCGGCCAGTCGCCAGTAGCCAGTAGCCAGTCATCATGTCCCGCTCCGTCCGCATCAAAGACCACCACGCCGAGCAGCGGCTGTTCGATCAGCGCGCGCTGGTTGCTGCGGTGCTGATCACGCTCGCGATCATCGGAGTGATTGCGCGTCTGGTCTGGTTGCAGGTGGTCAAGTACGACTACTTCGTCGATCTGTCGCAGGGCAACCGGATCAAGATCGAACCGATTCCGCCGAATCGCGGTCTCATCCTCGATCGCAATGGACTTCCGCTGGCCACCAACGCGCCGTCGTATCAGCTCGAACTGCGTCGCGAGCAGGTGCCGGAACTCGATTCCACGCTCGCCCGGCTGGCCGAGATCGGGCTGCTGGAAGCCGACGACATTCCGGCGATCAAGAAGGACATCCGCGGCCGCCGTATTTTCGATGCGGTGCCGGTCAAGCTGCAGCTCAACGAGATCGAGCTCGCGAGGTTCGCGGCACGGCGTTACGACTTCCCGGGCGTCGACATCAAGCCGCGACTGACACGCTACTACCCGCTCGGTGTCAGCAGTGTCCACGCGATCGGCTATGTCGGTGCGATCAGCGAGGACGACAAGAAGACGCTGAACATGGACGACTACGCGGGCACGACACTCACCGGCAAGGCCGGTGTCGAGAAGCAGTATGAAAAGGAACTGCATGGCACCGCGGGCCTGCAACAGCTCCTGGTAAATGCGCAGGGCCGCAGCGTCGAACGCATCGGGCGGGCCCCTGTCGACCTGGTACGTCGCGAGCCGGTCGCAGGCAACGATCTGTTCCTCACCATCGACGAGCACGTGCAGCAGATCGCGGAAGAAGCGCTGCGCGGACAGCGCGCGTCGGCAGTCGCGATCGATCCGGCCAACGGTGACGTGATCGCCTTCGTCAGCACGCCGGCGTTCGACCCGAACCTGTTCGCCCGCGGGCTGACGCGGGCCCAATACGTCGCGCTCACCGACGATCCGGATCGGCCTATGTACGACCGTGCGCTGCGCGGCGTCTATCCGCCTGGCTCGACGGTCAAACCGATGATGGCAATGGCAGCGCTCGAGTACGGCGTCGTAACGCCTGAACATACCGAGTACTGCCGCGGCCTCTTCCGTTTGCCGCGCGTGAGCCGTCCGTGGCGTGACTGGAACTTCGATAAAGGCGGGCACGGCACGGTGAACATGGAGAAGGCGATCGCCACTTCGTGCGACGTGTACTTCTATGACATGGCCAACCTGCTCGGCATCGATCGCATCCACGACTTCCTCGCGCAGTTCGGCATGGGCGCGACTACCGGCATCGACATTCCCGGCGAGAAGACCGGCATCCTGCCGTCGACGAACTGGAAGCGGAACGCCTTCAGAAATCCGGAAATGAAGGTCTGGTATCCGGGCGACACGATCAGCGTCGGCATCGGCCAGGGCTACATGTCGGCGACGCCACTGCAGATCGCTCATTTCACGGCAACGCTTGCGGCACGCGGCCAGCGCTTCGAACCGAGGCTGGTTCGGGCAGTGCGCGATGTCACGACCGGCCAGGTTCGCGACCTGGCGCCCAAGCCACTGCCACCCGTCAAAGCGAAGGACCCCCGCGCCTGGGACGTCGCGATCAAAGGCATGATCGACGTGACCAATGCACCGTACGGCACGGCACGCGCCCTGGGCCAGAACCTGCCCTACGTCATCGCGGGCAAGAGCGGCACGGCCCAGGTATTCAGAGCAGCATCGAACGAACGCGTCCGCAAAGCGAACGAGCTGCAGGAACACCTTCGCGACCACGCATTGTTCATCGCGTTCGCTCCCGCCGATGCGCCGATGCCGAAGATCGCGGTCGCCGTCGTCGTGGAAAACGCCCCGGCTGGTGGTGGCGCCTTCGCGGGCCCGATTGCTCGGCGGATCATCGATTCGTACGTAATGACACCAGAGCAATGGGAAGCAGCGGAAGCAAAGCGAAATGCCGCGGCTGCTGCAGCAGCGCAGCGCGCCGCCACTCGCGCTGCTCCGGCGCCGGCACCAACTGACGTCCATACGCACTGACAGGCCTCACCATGGACATCGGTTCTCTCGACAGCTCACGAACACAGCGCACGCTCAGCGGATCGGCGCGCCTGCTGCTCGCGCTGCATCTCGACGGCCCGCTGTTCATCGGCCTGTGTCTGCTCGCGTCGATCGGCATCATCGTCGGCTTCAGCGCGTCGGGTCGCAGCCTCTACATGCTGGAAGCGCAGCTCGTCCGTTTCGCGCTCGCCGTCATCGCGATGGTGATGCTCGCCCAGATTCCGCCCCGACTGATTCGGGGCGCGACGCCATGGGTCTATGGCCTCGGCATCATTCTGCTGCTGGTCGTGATGCTGACCGGCGATATCGCGATGGGCGCGCAACGCTGGCTCGATCTCGGCTTCATTCGATTCCAGCCGTCCGAGATCCTGAAGATCGCGGTCCCGCTCGCGTGCGCGTGGTATCTCAACGATCGCCCTCTGCCGCCGAGCTTCATCTCCGTGGCGATCGTGGGCGTCGCGATCCTGGTTCCCACGATCATCATTGCCGAGCAGCCTGACCTCGGCACCGCGTTGCTGGTGGCAGCCGCGGGCGCGATGGTGATCCTGCTGGCCGGACTCTCCGGCAAGCTGATCGCAGGCGTGATCGCGCTGCTGATTCCGACTGCCTATGTCGCGTGGCAGTTCCTGCTGCACGATTATCAGCGACAGCGCGTGCTGACGTTCCTCGATCCGCAGGCCGATCCGCTGGGCTCTGGCTATCACATCATTCAATCGCAGATCGCGATCGGGTCGGGCGGCGTGTTCGGCAAGGGCTATCTGAACGGCAGCCAGGCACAGCTCGAATTCCTTCCGGAACGCTCGACCGACTTCATCTTCGCAGTGATCGGCGAAGAATGGGGACTCATCGGTCTCGCGACGGTGATGGGGCTGTATGTGTTCGTCATCGGTCGAGCGCTGTATCTCGCAGCATCGTCGCAGGACACCTTCTCCCGGCTCGCTTCGGGAAGCCTCGCGCTCACATTCGCGGTGTACGTCTTCGTGAACACCGGTATGGTCACCGGCCTGCTGCCCGTCGTCGGCGTCCCGCTGCCGCTGATCAGTTACGGCGGTACCTCGATGGTGACCCTCATGGCCGGTTTCGGTATTCTCATGTCGCTCTGCGCGAAGCGGAAACTCGTGGGTCGTTGAGACCTGAACCTTTTGGCCCTCAACGCTGTCCGAACGACGTGATCCAACTTCTGCCCATCGCCATCGCCGGACTGTTTCTTTTTTCACTGAGCGTGCCCGTCTCAGCGAACGACGCCGTCTCCGGCGAGGTCCGCGAATTCATCGACGAGATGCATCGCGACTATGAGTTCGATCCCGATCAGCTGCGCAAGCTGCTCGCCAAAGCCGAGGTCAAGCAAAGCATTCTCGATGCGATCAGCCGCCCGGCCGAGCGCGTCGTCCCGTGGCACGAGTATCGACAACAGTTCACGACCGAGCGCCGCATCCGCGAAGGCGTCGACTTCAGGAAGGCGCACAAGGATCGGCTGCTCGCGATCGGCGATCCCGAACTCGCCAACGCCGTCGTCGGCATTCTCGGTGTCGAGACGTTCTACGGGCGCATCACCGGAAAATTCCGTGTCATCGATGCACTGACGACGCTCGCCTTCCACTATCCACCGCGGGCCGAGTTCTTTCGCGACGAACTGCGGCAGTTCCTGCTCCTGACACGTGAAGAAGCAGTCGACCCGCTTACCGCGCTCGGCTCCTACGCCGGCGCGATGGGCTCGCCGCAATTCATTGCGAGCAGCTACCGCAAGTACTCCGTCGATGCCGATGGCGATGGCCGGCGCGATCTGTGGTCCAACTGGGACGACGTAATCGGCAGCGTAGCCGCCTACCTGCGTGCCTTCGGATGGCAGGCAGGCGGGCCGGTCGTCGTGCCCGCAACGATCGCCGATGGCGACGTGTCCGGCTTCAATACGGGCAAGATAGAGCTCAATGAAACCGTGCAGTCGTTGCGCGACAAGGGCGTGAAGTTCGAAACCACTGCGCCCGTCGATGCGCCGGCAATGCTCATCGTCGCGGCCGGCAAGGAAGGCCCTGAATATCGCGTAGGCTTCAGCAATTTCTACACGATCACGCGATACAACCGCAGCTCGATGTACTCGATGGCGGTCTACGATCTGGGCCAATCAGTCGCCGCCGCGGAGACGTCGCCGTAAATGCTTGCGCGACCCGCCAAAAAGCGGTGGCAGGATCGCCCGCAGGCAGATTCAGGATCAGTGTTCCGCGCGCTTCCGGCGCTCCTGGCTCTCGCTGCATTCATCGTCGCAGGCTGTACGTCGCCAGCGCCCCGGCCACAACCGGGCCCGATGCCGGCGCCGCAGCCGCCTAAGCTGCCGATGCCAACGCCGCATCCCACGTTGCCGCCGCCGCCTGACATTTCCGCGATTCCAGATGTCGTTCCCCGGGCCGAGCCCCGTTCGGCGAAGGGCAATCCTCCCTTCTACGATGTTCTCGGCAAACGATACTTCGTGCTGAGCACCGCCGAGGGATATCTCGAACGCGGCGTGGCCTCCTGGTACGGACCCGGGTTTCACGAAGCGCGCACGTCGAACGGCGAACCCTACGCCATGTATGCGATGACGGCCGCCCACAAGACGCTGCCGCTGCCTTCGTACGTTCAGGTCACCAACCTCAGCAACGGTCGCACGGTGACGCTGCGCGTGAACGATCGGGGCCCCTTCAAGGATGGACGCATCATTGATCTCTCCTACACGGCAGCCTCCAAGCTCGGCGTTCTGAAGGCAGGCACTGCATTCGTAGAGGTACGTGCGCTGATCCCCGGCGATACCGAGTCAGAAGCGCCGCCGCCGTCGGCGCTCTTCGTTCAGGCTGGAGCCTTCAGCTCCCGGGCCAATGCCGAGAAACTGCTTGCCGACCTCAAGGCGCGAGGCGTCCAGAAGGGCTTCGTGCGCGAGGACACCGTCAACGGCAAACCGATGTACCGTGTTCGTGTCGGACCGATTCCCTCCGTGCCGGAGTTCGACCGCGTGGTCGCGAGACTGAAGTCGCTCGGAGTTCAGGACGCCCGGCTGGCCCTCGACTGACACGCTTTTTTTGCCGCTGCGGCGCCATCGCGCGGCCATCATTTGTCTACATTCGGCGCACGCTGGTGGTTAGAATTCGCCCGCCCTCGCTAAGGCGCCCCTCGCAATGGTGATATCGAAAATGCCCGGACTCCTGCCACGCACCCTGCTCGCCCTCCTGACCATCTCCCTGGCCTCGTTCCTGACCGCGTGTTCAGACTCAGCGACACCCTCGCAGACGACCAGCATTCCCGCTTCGATTCCCAATGTGGTCGCCCCTCAGGCAGGTGCTACCGAGCCGCCGCCGATTCCGGCGCCGCCCCAGGTGCAGGCGAGAGGCTATTTCCTGATGGACTACGTGAGCGGGCAGGTGTTGGCAGCGATGAAGGAAGACGAACGCCTCGAGCCCGCCAGCCTCACGAAGCTGATGACTGCGTATGCGGTCTTCCACGCGCTCAAGGATGGCCGGATCAATCTCACCGATATGGTCACGATCAGCCGCCACGCGCGTGCTCAGGACGGCTCACGGATGTTCGTCGACGTCGGAACGCAGGTCAGCGTCGAGAACCTGATCCAGGGCATGATCGTGCAGTCGGGCAATGATGCGACTGTCGCGCTCGCGGAGCACGTCGCGGGCAGCGAGCCCGTGTTCGTCGATCTGATGAACCAGTACGCGCAGCAACTGGGGATGGCGAACACGCGCTTCACGAATGCCGCCGGAATGCCCGATCCGAATCATTACTCGACCGCGCGCGACATGGGCACGCTGTCCGCCGCGCTCATCCGTCAGTATCCCGAGTACTACAAGTGGTACTCGCAGCGCGAATTCACCTGGAACAAGATCACGCAGCCGAATCGCAACGGTCTGCTCGATCGCGATCCTACCGTCGATGGCCTGAAGACCGGGCACACCGAATCGGCCGGCTATTGCCTCGTATCCTCGGCAAAGCGCGAGCGCATGCGGATCGTGTCGGTCGTCATGGGTTCGCCGAGCATTCGCGCACGCGAAGATGCGAGCTCCGCGCTTCTCAATTACGGCTTCCGCTTCTTCGAAACACGACGTCTGTTCGCCGCGGGTGAGGCCATCGTTCCGGTACGCGTGTGGAAAGGCGAAGCGGAAGAATCGAACCTCGGAGTGAGCGAGGACATCTATGTGACCTTCCCGCGCGGACAGGAGAACACACTTTCTGCCGCCGCTGATGTGGCTGATCCACTGCTCGCGCCGCTGTCGCCTTCGCGTGCCGCCGGCAAGCTTCGCGTGCTGCGCGCTGGTCAGCCGGTCGGCACCTATGCTCTGTATCCGCTTGCTGAGACGGCCGAAGCCGGCTTCTTCAGCCGGATGATCGACGACGTCAAACTCTGGCTGAACTAGACTGCAATGCCGTACCCCATCTGCTATCTGAATGGAGAGTTCCAGCAGCTCGCGGAGGCGCGCATCTCTCCGCTCGATCGCGGCTTCCTGTTCGCGGACAGCGTCTATGAAGTGCTGCCCGTCTTCGATGGCCGCATGTTCCGCTTCCGCGAACACTTCGATCGCCTGGCGAGGAGCTTGCGCGAGATCCGCATCGAGTCGCCGCATACACATGAAGAATGGCTGGCGCTGCTCGAAGAGCTGATTCGTCGCAATGGCGGCGGAACGATGTACGTCTACGTGCAGGTGACGCGCGGGATGGAGTTCGGTCGCAATCACACGTTCCCGGCCGGCGCGAAGCCGAGTGTTTTCGCACTGGCGTCCCAGCTGCCGACGCTTACGCCGGAACTGCGTGCAACCGGACTGACCGCCATTACGGTCGAGGACTTTCGCTGGGGACGCTGCGACATCAAGTCGACCGCCCTGCTCGCAAACGTGCTTGCGAAGCAGCAGGCCGCCGATGCGGGCGCGCACGAGGCGATCTTCATTCGCGGCGACGAAGTGCTCGAAGGTTCGTCCACCAGCATCTTCGTGGTCACGAAGGGCGTCGTCGCCACGCCGGCGAACAGCAACCGCATCCTTCCAGGAACGACACGCGACGTCGGGCTCGAACTGGCCACGGGCCTGATGCCGGTCGAAGTGCGTTCGATCCGTCTCGCCGAACTGCGAGCGGCAGACGAAGTGTGGATTTCAGCGGCCACACGCGATGTCGTGCCCATCACCCGCATCGATGGCCAGCCGGTCGGCACGGGCAAGCCGGGCCCGTATTGGCAGAAGCTCGAAGCGGCGTTCGCAAACTTGCGCAAGCGCCTCGAAGGCACTCCGGCGCTCTAGAGAGCCTTGTCAGATCCAACATGTCAGACCCGAAAGACACTCTGTTCGAGTTCCCCTGCGACTTTCCGCTGAAGGTGATGGGCGTCCGCACCGACGACTTTCGCAGTCTCGTCGTGGGGATCGTGCAGAAGCACGTGGGGCCGATTGCGCCGGAGCGGATCGTCGAGCGCCCGAGCGAGAACGGAAAGTATCTCAGCGTCACCTGCACGATTCACGCACAGAGCAAGGCGCAGCTCGATGCGATCTATCGCGAGCTCACGTCGTGTGAGCGGGTGCTCGTAGCACTCTAATCGGGGGTGGTCAGCTCTCCCGGGCCACGCGAATGACCACTTTGCCGGTGGCCTTGCGTCCGTTCAGCACTTCCAGCGCCTCCGTGAAGCGATCGAGCCCGTCCATCTCGGTGACGTGAGGCTTGATCTTGCCTTCCTCGAAGAGCTTGAACAGCGCCTTGAGATTCGCCGCATGCACTTCCGGCTCGCGGCGCGTGTGCGTACCCCAGAAGACACCGACGAGGGAGCATCCCTTCAGTAGCGCGAGATTCAGCGGAATCGCCGGAATCTTGCCTGCCGCGAAGCCGATGACGAGATAGCGACCGTTCCAGGCCATGCTCCGCACGCACTGCTCGGCGAAGTCGCCACCGACCGGATCGTACGCGACGTCGATTCCGCGCTCCGCGGTGAATTCCATGACCTTCGCTTTGATCGTGTCCTTCGTGTAGTTGAAGACTCCGTCGGCACCGTGCTGTTTCGCCAGCGCAAGCTTTTCGTCGGTGCTCGCTGCCGCGAGGACTCTGGCGCCCAGTGCTTTGCCGATCTCGATCGCAGTGAGGCCCACGCCACCTGCTGCACCCAGCACGAGCAACGTTTCCCCGGCCTGCAGATTCGCGCGTTGTACGAGCGCGTGATACGTCGTGCCGTAGTTCACGAGGAAACCCGCTGCTGCCGCCATGCTCATCGAGTCAGGCAACAGAATCAGTTTGTCCGCGGGAGCTACGCACTCCTCCGCCAGTCCGCCCTGCCCCGTCATTGCAAGCACGCGTGCGCCGGGCTGAATGTGCAGCACATCCGCAGCGACCTCAGTGACGACACCAGCCACTTCGCTGCCGGGCGTGAAAGGAACTTCGGGCTTCACCTGGTACTTGCCGGCCACCGTCAGTGCATCCGGAAAGCCGAAACCAACGGCATGTACGCGGAGCTTCACGTGCCCCGGCTTCAATTGCGGCGCCGGAACATCCTCGACACCGAGCTGCGATGGAGGACCATAACTACGAAGAACGACAGCGCGCATAGAAATCCCGTACGTCAGCGAGGAGTAATCCCGAACGCAGCTACGACCACACGGGTTGATCGGGCAACGACAGCGACCGCAGGAGGTGCGGCGCGAGCCGATGTGCGGCAGCTTCCACGCTCAGATCCGTTCCCAGCGATTTCAGATCCGTCACTTGCAGACCCGCATAACCACAGGGATTGATGCGACCGAACGGCTCGAGATCCATGCTCACGTTCAGCGCGAGACCATGATAGCTGCAGCCGCGCCGGATGCGCAGGCCGATGCTGGCAAGTTTTCGTTCGTTGACATAGACACCGGGCGCGTCGCGACGTCCGGCAGCGGCGACGCCCTGTTCTGCAGCGAGGGCGATGACGGCATTCTCGAGCGCCACGACGAGTTGGCGAACACCGATACCCAGTCGTCGTACGTCGATCAGCGGATAGACCACGAGCTGTCCCGGTCCATGGTACGTGACCTGCCCACCTCGATCGATCTGCACGACAGGAATGTCCGCGGGTGCAAGCACGTGCTCGCGCTTGCCATTCATGCCCAGCGTGAAAACGGGAGGATGCTCCAGAAACCAGACCTGATCCCGATCCTCGGCGCTGCGCGAATCGGTGAACGCGCGCATCGCGTCCCACGTGGGCTCGTAGTCGACGCGCCCGAGCCAACGCAGTGCCGGTCCGCTGACTGCGAGGGAAGAAGCGTCGATCTTTGATGCAGCGATGGTCATGCCAGTGTCAGAGAAAGTGCCGGCCCACACTGCAGGCGATCACTGCGCAGCGTCTGGACTCCGCCGGCCGCCGCTCAGCCCGGCATTGTTGCGCTCGAGTGCGCGCTCTGCGCGATAGCTCGAACGCACGAGCGGCCCGGAAACGCATTCGAGGAAGCCCTTCGCAAGCGCCCATTCGCGATAGGTGTTGAACTCTTCGGGCGTCACCCAGCGCTCGATCGGCAGGTGATTCGGAGTCGGCCGCAGATACTGGCCGAGCGTGAGGATGTCGACGCCGGCCGCTCGCATGTCGTCCATGGCGGTGGCGATCTCCTCGTCGGTCTCTCCGAGGCCGAGCATGAGGCTCGTCTTCGTGAGCACGTCCGCACGGAACTTCTTGGCGTGTGAGAGAACGGCCAGTGTCTGTTCGTAGCTCGCGCGCGGATCGCGCACCGGATGCGTCAGTCGACGCACCGTCTCGACATTCTGCGCGAAGACTTCGAGACCGCTGCCAACGACGGTTTCGACGTCAGCGAGATTGCCCTGAAAATCCGGAGTGAGCGCCTCGACAGCAGTCGACGGATTGAGCCGCTTGATCTCGCGGACGCAGGCTGCGAAATGCGCAGCACCGCCATCGGCGAGATCGTCGCGATTCACCGAAGTCAGCACTACGTACTTCAATCGCATCAGCTGCACAGTGCGTGCGCTGTTGGCGGGTTCGTCACGATCGAGCCAGCCTCGCGGATTGCCGGTATCGACGGAACAGAACCGGCAAGCGCGGGTACACACTGCTCCCATCAGCATCAACGTTGCGGTGCCGGCATTCCAGCACTCGCCGATGTTGGGACACTTGGCTTCCTCACAAACGGTCGCGAGCCGGTGCTCCTTCACGAGCGCCCGCACGCCGTCGAACTTCGAACCGGCAGGCATGGGCGCACGCAGCCACTGGGGCTTCCGGCCGAGCACCATGGGATCGGCGCCAGCCGATGCCTTGATACCGTCCTTGATCGCGGAAAAGCCCTGCGGCGTCCGATACTTCTCGCCGCTGCGGGCAACGGGCGAATCGAGGCGAACCGACGGTTCGGCGCCTGGGACGATGGGAATGCCTTTGAACTGGTTCACTGCAGCGGGAATACCGGGACCTGGAGGGCTGGCATTTTAGCGAGATGGGGGTCCGCTTCCCAATGAAAAGCCCGGCCCAAATGAAAAGCCCGGCGATTGCCGGGCTTTTCTCGATCGATCGTCCTGGACCGGAAGATCAGGACTGGTAGGTCCGGATCGACCACAGGCCGGCGAGGTCAGCCCACTTGCTGTCCGCCTTGACCGCCTTGAACGTCTGGCGGGCTGCGTCTTTCTGGCCCTTCTTCATCTGGGCGAGGCCGAGGCTGATCTGGGCTTCATCGGCGTCCGTCACACCGCCCTTCTTCAGGCCCGCCTGGATCGCGGCGATCGCTTCGTCGTACATGCCGTAGCTGAGGTAAGCCTGGCCCAGACCCACGCTGGCCTGGCCCTGAGTCGCCTTATCGGCGTCCTTGGCCTGCTGGGCGAGGGAAGCCCGGTCAGCGGCAGCCTGCTTCTTGGCGGCTTCCAGAAGGCGCGTATAGCGGCCCTGTTCGGTCTTGTCGTCGCTCTTCAGCGTGCCGTTGTCGATGCCTTTCTGCATCGTCTGCTCGGCTTCGCCCGGAACGCCCGCCTCGATGGCGAGCTGCGACATCTCCATGTAGTCGCCCTTGTCCTTCAGAATGCCCACGTCGCTCATGAGGCGGTAGAAGCCGAGCGTGACGCGGTCGCTGGTCTGCTTGCGACGATAGATATCCGTGAGGTTGTCCCAGTACTCGGGCTTCGGATAGTGACGGACCATCTTCTTGAGCGCTTCCGCCACACCATCCTTGTTGTCCAGCTTGAACTGCGAGCTGAGCACGATCTGGATGTAGTTTTCCTTCGGCGTCTGTCCTGCCTTCTCGGCATTGTTGACGACACCGGACATGACGCTGGCAGCGCCCTTGTAATCTTCGAGCAGGTAGTTCGCCTGGCCGAGCAGCACGGACATGTCTTCCTGGCCCGGGTGCGTGGCGAGCCACTTCTTGGCCCACTCAGCGGACTTCTTGTATTCCTTCTCCTGGAAATACATCTGCGCAACGGCCTTCGTGCGGTCGTCGACCTGATCCGCCGGAACGAGGCCCGAATTGAGCATGCGCTCGAACACCGGCGCAGCCTGTGCGTACTTCTTCTGCTGCACGAGGATGTAGCCGAGGAACTCGTCGATCTGGTAGTCCTCGGCCGGCGTCCGGGTCGGAACGGCCTGGGCCTTCTTGATCTCGGCCATTGCAGCGTCCCACTGCTTTGCGGCCATTGCCTTCTGGGCAGCCTGCAGCGGTACCGCCACGGCTTTGCTCATCTTCGGCTTGGCGGGTTCGGCCGCAACAACCGTGGCCGGTGCGAGGACGGCAGCAGTCGAGGCCATGCCGATCGCGACGCTCAGTGCTACTGCAATGCTTCTAACTGGGGTCATAGAGGTTCCCAAAAAGGTCTTGGATCCGGCGTCTTGCCTCGAACGCGATTCCATCCTCGCGTTTCGATACTGAACACGCCCTGAAACGAACAACGGGGTGAAGAAGTTCACCCCGTCGGGAGAGTCAGGCAACTTATTCCAGGAATTGTTCGTTGCCCACGAAACCGATGCGCTGCATGCCATTTCGCTGTGCGAGCGCCAACACCTTTGCGACGGTGTCATAGTTCGCACGACGATCCGGCCGGACGTGAAGCTCGGGCTGCGGGCTCTTCGCAGCCTCGACACGGAAGTAGCCTTCCAGCGTGTCGAGCTGAACCATCGTTCCGTTCCAGATGATCGCGCCGTCCCAGTCGATATCGAGACGGATCGGCTCGACGATCTCGTTGGGCGGAGTCGGATTCGAGTTCGGCCGGGGCATGTCCAGCTTCACCGCGTGCGTCATCACGGGCAGCGTGATGATGAACATGATCAGGAGCACCAACATGACGTCGATGAGCGGCGTCGTGTTGATTTCCATCATCGGCTCGCCTTCGCCGGCGCTGCCTACACTCATTGCCATGAGTCGTTACCTCGAGTCGGTTGGTGGACCGGGCGCTCAGCGAGCGATGCCCGGCTCCGGTTCAGTGATGAAGCCGACCTTGAGCATCCCGGCGCGCTGCGCGTCGAGAATCACACGGCCGACGTACTCATACTTGGTCTGCTGGTCAGCGCGAATGTGGACTTCGGGCTGAGGCTGCAACGTGGCCACGTTCTTGAGGCGATCCAGCAATTCCTGGTTTCCGGAGAGCACCGTCGTTCCCCAGAACACCTGTCCGTCCTTGTTGACGGACAGGTTGATGTTCTCGGGCTTCGTCTGTGTCGCCTGATTCCGGATTTGCGGCAGGTCCAGCGGCACGGTGTGCGTGATCACGGGAATCGTGATCATGAACACGATGAGCAACACCAACATGACGTCCACGAGGGGCGTCGTGTTGATTTCATTCATCGGCCGCTCGTCTTCCTGATCGGAAGTATTCAACGCGGTAAATGCATTGCTCATCGTTCAGCTCCGAAAGTTGCAGGAGTGCGCGGAACTGTTACTTCCGGACAGCGGCGCCAGCCGCAGCACCTGCAGCCGGACGGGCCGCAGCAGCGGTCGGAGCAGCACCTTCCACGCGAGCGCCGCTCACGAGGTACGAGTGCAGGTCCGCCGTGAAGTACTTGAGCTTCTCGGAGATGTCCTTGTTACGACGCAGGAGCCAGTTGTAGCCCATGACCGCCGGAACGGCGACGAACAGACCGAGCGCGGTCATGATCAGCGCTTCACCGATCGGGCCGGCGATCTTGTCGAGCGAGGCCTGGCCGGCCAAGCTGATCGAGATCAGCGCGTTATAGATGCCCCACACCGTGCCGAACAGACCGACGAACGGAGCGGTCGAACCGACCGTCGCGAGCAGCGACAGGCCGTTCTGCATGCGGCTCGTGATGCTGTCGACCGAGCGGTAGAGGGAGACCGTGATCCACTCGTGGAGCGGGATCTGGTCCGTCAGGCGACCTTCGTGGTGCTGGGCAGCGCGCACGCCGTCTTCAGCAACCATCTTGAACGCGTTGTCCTTGCTCAGCTTGTTGATGCCGTCACGGAGGTTGCCGGCAGTCCAGAAGCCTTTGTGAACTTCAACGTAGTCCTTGCGCAGACGGCGCTGGTCCCACAACTTCGTCAGGATCACGTACCACGATGCCAGCGACATGATGACCAGGAGGTACAACACGCCCGTGCCGACCGTGTCCAGCTGACGGTAGAACGCCTCAAGACCAAATGGATTCTCTTGAACTGTTTCGGGAGCCATGGAGCAATGTCCTCTACTTGGGAGCCTGTATCTGAAGAATGATCGATCGTAGTTAGAGTGCTTAAGTTTCTGCGTCAATCCGTGAGCTTGAACGTGACGGCGAACTGCCCCCACATCGGAACGGGTTTGCCGTTCTCGGTTCCGGGTACCAGGCGCCAGGACCGCTTGACCTCACGCACTGCTGCTTCGTCGAGCTTCGGGAAGCCGCTCGACGTCTTGACTCGCACGTCACCTGCGCGGCCGTTTTCGAGCACATACACCTCGAGGATCACGGTGCCCGTCTCGCCAGCACGGCGCGACGAAGGCGGATATTCAGGTTGGGTCAGCGGGCGACGCGCGTCGGACTTCGGCGCGGTGCGTGCGACCGGTGCGGCGACCGGAGCCGGCGGCGGCTGAGCGACAGGAGCCTGCTGAGTGGTCTGACGGATCGCCGTGGTCGGCGCGGCATCCATCGGGATCTCAATCGCCACTTCGGGCGGCGGAACGAACGGGGGAGGAGTTTCGATCTTCGGCGGCGGGGGCGGTGGCTTGTCTTCGGGCTCCGGTGCTTCTTCGATGATTCGGGTCTCGATGGGACCCAGCACCGCTTCGACAACCCGGTGCGACATGCCGGTTGCGAGTGCCCAGAAGAACGCCCCGTGCAAGGCGACGATGGCGAGAAAAACAATTCCGCGTCGCGTAAAGAAAGAAGACGATGCTGGTGCGTAGGCCATGCTGTGCCGCTCGGGTGTAAATACGGAGTCTGAATCAGCCCCGTGCTTCTACTAAATGCGTAACCGTGATCTTGGTGTCGCCCGCGTATGCGTCATGCGCATACATCCCCGTTCCCCGGTTCGAACGGGTCGACGTAATGTCGCGGATTCCAGCGTTGGAATTGACATTACAGTCCACACAGACCGCAGAACGCCGCGCAAGGTATAAAGTTTCGGCTTGGAAGGCAAGCACTCCTAGCCATGATTATGTGCGCGGCAAAATCGATGCACTGCTTTGGCAACAACATCGACTGCATGCGCATTACAAACTGGCATTTTCACGGTCACCAAATTTTGCCGAAGACTTGTCCACCGGCAACCTGGTCACAGGCCGGTCTGAATCACTGATCCAGTAAGACGGCTATTCGCGCTTTTTGGTTCCCGCGCCTGCCGACAACCCTGCGCGGGACTCGTCGCTGCACCTTCTTACCGCACCGCGCAAAAAGCTCACAACAGCGCGTCTGCAAGCGGATCAGGCAGCGCTTCGATTCAACGAAAACTCTATGGGAATAAGCACAAAAGCGCGTCGGGGCGCACCGCCTTCCACATAAGGCCGGAAGGCCGCGCGCGACACGGCTTCGCGTGCCGCGTGATCGAGCCGCGAAAAGCCGCTCGACGTTTCGATCTCGATGCTCGACGCCGCCCCCTTCTCGTCGACCAGCACTCGCAGTACGACGAGCCCCTGCTCTCGCAGCCGACGCGACTGCGGCGGGTAGCGAAGCGAGGGTTCGCGCAAGTACTCGATGACTGAAATCAAACGTGGAGCGGAGTCAGGCGGCGGCGGCGGCGCAACAAGTGCTGCTTGCACCGGTACCGTGATTGCTCGCTCGGATGCAGGCAGAACCGGGATTTCTATGAACGCCACATCCGGCATTGGCGCAACGATCTGCGGCGCCACGGTCTTCACTTCGGGGGGTTGCCAGCGCTTGGATGGCGGCAGCTCGGAGACGAACCGGACTTCGACCGGCGGATGCTCTACCGCCGCCTGTCTCCGCGGTCCGATCGACAAGAGCAGGAACACCGCTACCGCGTGAGCGACCAGGATCGTCGCAGCAACAACCATGTGGCGGGACCTGTCGGGGGTAAACACGCGGGCACTCATCTACTAGAGGGTGTGGCCCGCGAATGATGCACCCTCCCTCACTGCGTTGCAAATGAGAACGCTTCTCACTTATAGTCGCATTGCCATAATCGCAAGAAGACAAGCCACCGCGAGATGCGGCTGGCCGTCACCGTTCACTCCAGGGAGCTTTCTTTCCGATGCGCATCAGCAATGTGTCGCGGCCGACGCCGCTCGTGGCCGCCATTCTCGCGACGCTTCAGGCGGCAGCAATGCAGGCCCACGCCGCCGAAGGCGATACCCAGCAGCTTCCGAAGATCTCGGTGGAGGCCGAAACGGAGGAAGAAGCCACCTCGTACAAGCGCGATCTGATGTCGTCGCCGAAGTACGTGGAGCCGATCCTCGACACGCCTCAGAACATCCAGGTAGTCACGCGACAGGTCATCGACGACCAGCAACTGCTTTCACTGCGTGACGTGCTGAGCACAGTGCCCGGTATCACGTTCGGTGCGGGTGAAGGTGGCGGCGGCTACGGCGACAGCCTCACACTGCGCGGCTTCGCAGGCAGCAATGACATTACGACCGACGGCATCCGCGACAGTGCCCAGTACACGCGGTCCGACACGTTCAATCTCGAGCAGGTCGAAGTCATCAACGGCTCGAACTCGGTCTACTCCGGCGCGGGGGCGGTTGGTGGCACGGTCAATCTGGTCAACAAGGCGGCACGACTCGGATCCTTCAGCCGGATAGGTGCAAGCGCTGGCACGGACGACTATGGCCGTGTCGTCGGCGACATGAATCAGACCATCGGCGAGAGCACCGCTGTGCGCGTCAACGTCATGGCCCATCAGAGTGACGTGCCCGGCCGCGACTACGAGAATGCCGAGCGCTGGGGCGTCGCCCCTTCGATCGCTTTCGGACTCGGCACAGATACATCACTGACGCTGAGCTATTTGCATCAGGAAGACGAAAACATCCCGCAGTACGGCGTGCCCACCTACCGTGGCCGACTGATGCCGGGCGCGAGTTACAGCAACTACTACGGCTATCACAACGTGGATGCACAGGAGATCGACGTTGACAGCTTCACCGCCGTTCTCGATCACCGTTTCGACGACACGTTCTCGGTTCGCAATCTCACTCGCTGGCAGGAGGTCGATCAGTTCCTGATCGTCGACCCGCCACAGGGAACGTACTGCCTCGAGTCGAACACGGCCCCAGCCGGCGCGGCGTGCGCTGCCGGCATCCCAGCCGGCACATATCAGCCCACCGGTCCGCGCGGCAATCTGCGCGATACGAAGAACACGCTGATCGTCAACCAGACGGATTTCACCAAGGTGTTCCGGACCGGCGGCATCGAGCACACGCTCGTCGCCGGTTTCGCCGTCACGCACGAATCGTACGATCTCGACTCTGGAAACGTGCTGCGCAATCCCGGCGGCACGACGCCGAACCCGGTGCTGCCGGTGATGAGCATTGCGAATCCGGATTCTTTCTATACAGGTCCCGTGAACTACGTGCGCGCGAGTGTCCGGCAGGGCGAGCTGGATAACCAGGCTGTTTATGTCTTTGACTCGTTGCAGTTCACCGATCAATGGGAGTTCAACGGCGGCGTACGTTACGAGAACAATGAAGCCGAGAGCACTCTGTTCACCTATGCGACGCCAGCAGCAGGCGGCGCGGTCACGGCAGGCGCGCCGGCGAAGAACTCCGACAAGCTGCTGTCTTATCGCGCCGGCCTGGTCTACAAGCCAGTGGAGAACGGCTCGGTGTATCTCGCGTACGCGAACTCGGAGACGCCGTCGCAAGCATCAGTGAACGGCAACTGTGTTGCGGCAGGCGCCAACTCCAACTGCAACCTCGACCCCGAAGAAGCTGTGATGTACGAGCTGGGCGTGAAGTGGGAGCTGCTCGACGGGCGCCTGCTCGCGACAGGGTCGATCTTCCGCAACGAACGGACCAACTACCGCGTCAACGATCCCGGCAACCCCGACAATCCGAGCGGCATCCAGCAGCTGGACGGCGAAGCGCGTGTCGACGGCTTCATCCTCGGCATCACCGGCAGGATCACCGACAAATGGGCTGCTGTCGCGAACTACACCTACCTGGACAGCGAAGTGCTCCAGGGTGCCTCGCAGTATGTCTCGTCGATCGGCCAGGACTACACGCGCGGCGACCCGCTCACCAACGTGCCCGAGAACGCATTCAACTTCTGGACCGCCTACGACCTGCCCTATCGCGTCCAGGTTGGCTACGGCATCACGTACCAGGACGAGGTCTACGTGAGCCAGCACAGCGCGACAAACCTCAACGGCCCGTTGAACACAGCGGCGAGCTACGTCGTTCACCGCGCAATGGTGAGCTACGGCGTCACACGCAAACTCGATCTCCAGCTCAACGTCAACAACATCTTCGACAAGGAATACCTCACCCGCGTGCGCACGCAGGAAATCGCCTGGGCAACACCGGGCGAAGCGAGGTCGTTCGTTCTGTCCGCCAACTACAGCTTCTGAGCTCGAGCCTCGAGGGTCCGGGTGCTGCCACATCCGGATCTGACAGGCATGAGCGACCACACGAGGCGGTGCTATCGTTGGGCATCGTCGCCGTGCACGGCTCTGGTCTGATTCGCTCCCATGATCCTCGCAATCCCGAACGTTCTGTCGATCGAACAAGTCACCGAGGCCCGCCGCCAGCTCGACGCCGCCGACTGGGCCGATGGCAGGATCACTGCGGGTCATCAATCGGCGCGCGTGAAAGAGAACCAGCAGCTGCCCGAAGACTCACCGGTCGCACGCAAGCTTTCTGAAAGCGTGGTCGCCGCACTCGAGCGCAGCCCGTTGTTCATCTCCGCCGCGCTGCCCTCGAAGATCTTCCCTCCTCTCTTCAACCGGTATCAGGCCGGTCACGCATTCGGATTGCATGTCGACAACGCCATCCGGATGGTGCGCGGTACGGCGCATCGGGTTCGCACGGACCTGTCGGCAACGTTGTTCCTGTCAGGTCCGGAGGAGTACGACGGCGGCGAATTGATCGTCGAAGACACTTACGGCCCGCACTCGATCAAGCTGCCGGCAGGCCACATGGTGCTGTACCCGGCGAGCAGCCTTCACAAGGTTCAGGCCATTACCCGCGGCGCGCGCGTCGCATCGTTCTTCTGGATTCAGAGCATGGTGCGGGGCGATGCGGAGCGGGCGATGCTGTTCGATCTGGATCTCGCCATCCAGCGCCTGAATCGCGACGTTCCCGACCATCCGAGCACCGTGCAGCTGACAGGGGTCTACCACAACCTGCTGCGGCGATGGGCCGAGGTCTGAAGTCGCAAGGATTGCTCGAGGTGCGTCCGGCCGCCTCCGCGCTAAGCGGACCGTAGCTGGGCATCGAGTTCCGCAAGCTGCGCTGGCGTACCGACGTTGTGCCAGCGACCCTGGTACAGCTCGCCACTCACCCTGCCCTGGTCGATCCAGTCGAACATGATCGGCGCCAGGGCAAAGCGGCCCGGCGTGCATCCCTCGAAGAACTCAGGACGGAATACGCCGAGATTCCCGTACGTGAATTTTTCACCCTCGCGCACGAGTCGATCGTGCACCAGGGCGAAATCTCCCCGCGTATGAAAATCCGGATTCGGCACGACCACGAAGTGCGCAACATCGCCTTCCCGCAGTACGCCGGTCAGCCGTTCGAGTGGATAGTCCGTCCATACGTCGCCGCTGATCACCATGAATGGGCCCGGCCCCAGCAGCGGCAGCGCCTTGAAGACCCCGCCACCTGTTTCGAGCGCCGCATCGCCTTCATCGCTGTATGTGATGCGAACGGCGAATCGTCCGCCGTCCCCCAGCGCTTCGCGGATCAGGTCGCCTTTCCAGGCGAGGTTGATCACGATCTCGTCGATGCCGATCGCAGCGAGATTCTCCAGGTGGTACTGAATGAGCGACTTGCCGCCGACGGACAGGAGCGGCTTCGCAGTCTTGTCGGTGAGCGGCTTCATGCGTTCGCCGCGACCGGCCGCCAGGATCATCGCCTTCATCAACTGCCCTGCTTCGCTGCCGCGGCCGCCTGATTCAGCGCGGGCATCACGCGTGCGTCGATGAGCGTTCTCAGGTACTGCAATTCGGGATAGCCGGCACTCACGACCCTCACGTAATTCAGTGTGCGCGGAATGTCCCTGAGGTAGCCGGGTTTGCCATCGCGATGCCATAGGCGCGCGAAGATGCCAATCGCTTTCAGATGGCGCTGCACACCCATGAGGTCGAACCAGCGCAGGAACGTCTTCTGATCCGGCCCCGTGTCGACGCCGGCGGCCTTCGCCACCTCGCGGAACCTCGCCACCCATCCGTGAACGCGCTCGATCGGCCACGCCACATAGCAATCGCGCAGCAGCGAAACGAGGTCGTAGGTAACCGCCCCATGGACGGCGTCCTGAAAGTCCAGGATGCCGGGATTGGGCCCGAACCGCCCACCGCCTACCATGAGGTTGCGCGAGTGATAATCGCGGTGCACGAACACCCGGGGCTGAGCGAGAGCCTCGCGCGCGAGCGCATCGAACGTATCGCGCAGCCCGGCGATGTCGTCATCCGACAACGTCAGCCCAAGGTGCCGGCCGCAGAACCACTCGGGGAACAGTGTCATTTCCCGCTGGAGCAGCGCTTCGTCATACGGCGGCAGCTGCGCGGCGTGGGATCGTCCGTTGGCCTGAATCTGCACCAGCGCATCCATGGCGTCGTGATAGAGACGGTCCGCATCGCCGCCCCCATCGATCTCGTTCAGATACGTCCGGCTGCCCAGGTCCGAATTCAGCAGGAAGCCCTGCCCGAAATTCGTTTCGAGGACATGAGGAGCGTTCACCCCGACCGCGACGAGCATGTTCGCGATGCGTACGTAGGGCTCGATGCTCTCCTTCTCGGGCGGCGCATCCATCGCGATCCATGTCTGGCCGTTGCGCGTGACCCTGAAATACCGACGGAAGCTCGCATCTGCCGATGCCGGGGCGAGCGTGAAGTCGGTCGATCCGAACAACACCGACACCCAGTGCCGCAGCAGCTCGAGTCGTTCGTCGGCGTGGGCGCCCGCTGATGTTTCTGTCGTGGGAAGTGACACTCGGTTGTGCTCGGTGACGAAGGTGATTTGGACGACGCGAGCGTAACGATTGCAAAAGCCGGCGCAAATTAGTCGGGTCTCGCGTACTGCGCGTAATTATAATCGCAGCCGATGACAGGGCCGCTCACAACAACCCCAACAATCCGCCAGCTGCGCGGCCTGACGCCGATATTGGTGCTCGCGACGGGGATCTGTATCGGCGACGCGCAGGCAAACTGCCCGGATCCCGAGGAACTGGAGGCTGCCAGAGCGGCAACGAGCGCCCCGGCCGCCGACCCGAACGGCGATATCCAGCTGGAGATGGACAGCTTCGAGGCGACCCGCGACGGCCAATGGGATCTCAAGGGCGAAGTGGCGATCACCCAGGGCGATCGCAAGATCAGGACGAGGGATGCGGTCTACGATCCGCAGTCGCAGACGTTCTCGACGAAGAATGGCGTCAGCTACTCGGATCCTTCCATGAAAGTCGAGGGCAAGGGAGCCGAGTTCGAACCGTCGGGTGGAGTGACGTTCGAAGGTGCGCAGTTCGAACTGCCCGCTCAACCGGCGCGCGGCGCCGCCGACCGGATTCACGCTACGAAGGAAGGCGAGCTCAGTCTGGACGGCGTCCGCTATACGACCTGTCCCGTCGGCAATGACGACTGGATCCTGAAGGCCTCCGACATCGACATCAGCCAGAGTACGGGCATCGGCACCGGTCGCAACGTGCGGCTCGACTTCAAGGGCGTCCCGATTCTCTACACGCCGTTCATCTCGTTTCCCGTCAGCGACCAGCGCAAGTCGGGATTCCTGTTCCCGACATTCGGTACGTCGTCGCGCAGCGGCACGGAAATCGGGACTCCCTGGTACTGGAACATCGCGCCGGAATACGACGCGACCTTCCTGCCCACCTGGTATTCGAAGCGCGGCGCGCGTCTCGACACGGAGTTCCGCTATCTGTCGCCGGTCGGACGCGGTGTACTCGCGGCCGACTATCTGCCGGACGATCATGAATTCAACGATTCGCGACTGCTCGTGCATTTCGTGGATCAGTCGGACTTCACCGACCGGCTGCGCCTGGGCATCGATGCCGCCGACGTCAGCGACAACAGCTGGTTCGAAGACTTCGGTCTCGGCCCCGAAGGCACCAGCGTCAGCTATCTCAACCGGTCGGCGCACCTCGTCTATCTCGACGATCACTGGCTCGCGTCCATGCGCGCACAGAATTTCCAGACGCTGGACACGACCATCGACGAGTTCGACCGGCCTTACACGCTGCTGCCGCAACTCGCAGTGCATGCACGCTTCGCGGATCAACCGTACGGCCTCACCTTCGGCTTCGATGGCGAGGTGTCGAACTTCCTGCGCGACGACGGCGTGACCGGCCTGCGAATGGATGCTGCGCCGGAAATCCGGATGCCCTTGCGAGGCGCGGGCGTCTACATTGAGCCGGCCGCGAGCTGGCGCTACACGGCGTACGACCTCGACGACACAGCGCCGGGCTCCGACAACACACTGACGCGATCGGCACCGGTGCTCAGCGTGGACAGCGGCATCGGCTTCGAAAAAAACTGGGGCCGGAACGGACAGCGATTGCAGACCTTCGAGCCGCGGCTCCTGTATCTGTACGTGCCCTATCGCAACCAGGATGCCCTGCCCGTCTTCGACACGGGCGAGCCCGACCTGAATCCGGTGCAGCTGTTCCGCACGAATCGCTACGTAGGCGCCGACCGTCTGAGCAATGCGAACCAGGTGAGTGTCGGATTCACATCACGCCTTCTCGATTCGCAGACCGGACAGCAATTCATCGCCGGCACGATTGGTCAGGCTTACTACTTCGATGAGCCGCGAGTGACGCTCCCCGGCGTGCCACTCGAAGACACCGAATCCTCCGACATCGTCGCGGAACTCGACCTGACGGCGTTCGAGAACTGGAACGTGAGCATGGGCGTGCAATGGGATCCGGGCGACACGCGGTCGGAGAAAGGCGATGTGAATCTCCAGTACCGCCCTGAACACGATCGCGTAGTGAACGCGGGCTACCGCTTCCGCCGCGACAACATCGAACAGGTGGACGGCTCGATCGCCTGGCCGATCGGCGAACGCTGGAGCGCCTACGCACGCCTGGTCTATTCGCTCGAGGACGAGAAGACGCTCGACCAGTTCGCCGGTCTCGAATACCGGGCCTGCTGCTGGCGGCTGCGTTTCGTCGGCCGGCGCTATGTCAGCAACCGCGACGGCGACGTCGATACCAGCTTCCTGCTGCAGCTTGAACTTAACGGGCTCTCCAGTGTCGGAGTGGGCGCGGATGCTTTCCTGGAAAGGTCGATTCGGGGATACTCCTTCGACCAGCCCGGGATCTCGGACTGAGAGTTGCGCGGTTTGCGCCATTTGCCGCGCAGATCCCCCCGGATTCCCCTGCAGGTCCAGCCTGGCGGCGCGGCATGAAAGCCCCGGCAAACGACCCCAGCAAAAGACCCGAGCAAGAGACCCGAGCAAGAGACCCGAACAAGAGACGTTGACGAGCCCGATCCGAGCCCTATGAACATCATTCGCCCTGCCGTTCTGACCCTCTCCCTGCTGCTGTCCGCGGGAGTCGTTTCGGCGCAGACGCGCGACCTGTCGACCAGCGGCGAGCCGCTCGACCGGATCGTCGCGATCGTGAACGACGGCGTGGTGCTGAACAGCCAGCTCGACGAGCAGACAGAGGAAATCACTGCCCGCCTGCGTCAGCAGAATACCGAGCTGCCGCCGCGCAACGTGCTGCGCCGCCAGATCCTCGAAAGGCTCGTGGTCGAGGAGATCCAGATCCAGCGTGCCGACAAGCTGGGCCTGCAGATTTCCGATGAAATGCTGAACGGCGCGCTCGCGAACATCGCCCGCTCGAACAACATCGAATTCGCCGATCTGCCCCGGGCTCTCGCGCAGCAGGGCGTGGATTACCGCTCGTATCGCGACGAGATCCGCCGGCAGATGACGCTGCAGATGCTGCGGCAGCGCGACGTGATCGGGCGCATCAACATTTCGCCGCGCGAGATGGAACAGGCCATGGCGCGACACAAGAACTCCCCGAATCAGAACAGCGAGTACAACATTTCGCACATTCTCGTTTCGGTACCCGTGACGGCCTCGCCGGAGCAGATCGAAAGCCGCGACCGCCGCATTCAGGAAGCCTACGAGAAGGCGAAGGCCGGCGAAGACTTCGCCCAGCTCGCCCTCACCTACTCCGACAGCTCCACGAATATCGAAGGCGGATCGCTCGGCTGGCGCAAGGGCTCGCAGCTGCCTTCGATCGTTTCCGAGCAGGTCATCAAGATGCAGGCGGGCCAGATCTCCGAACCGATCCGCACGCCCAGCGGCTTTCACCTGTTCCGATTGAACGAAGTCCGTGGCGGTACTCAACAGTCAGTCGTCGCCCAGGTCCATGCCCGCCACATCCTGCTGACAACCAACGAACTCGAGGACGACCAGACGCTCGAGCAGAAGCTCAACGACATCCGCAATCGCGTCCTCAACGGCGAAGATTTCGGCGCCATCGCCGCGGTGACATCGCAGGATCCCGGCTCGGCTCCGGATGGCGGCGATCTCGGCTGGGCAGGCCCCGGCACGTTCGTGCCGCAGTTCGAGAAGGAGCTCAACGCGCTCAACGAGAACGAAATCAGTAAACCGTTCAAGACTCAGTACGGCTGGCACATCATCCAGCTCCTCGGCCGCCGCCAGCACGACGCAACCGACGACAAGATGCGCGAGCAGGTGTACGCGCAGCTGCGCGAGTCGAAGGCGGAAGAAGAAACCGAGCTCTGGTTGCGCCGGTTGCGCGACGAAGCCTTCGTCGAATACAGAATGTAATGGAAGGGTGATGAGGCGATGGCGCGTCGAGGTGATGGCGCCAGAGCTCCCGCCCACGCAATGCCTCCGCCGCGCATCATCCTGACCTCCGGGGAGCCTGCGGGCATCGGACCCGACCTGTGTATCGAGATCGCGGCGCGCACGTGGGCCTGCGATCTCATCGTCGCAGCTGACATCGCTTTTCTGCGCCAGCGAGCACAGCAGCTCGGCAAGCACTTCGACTTCAGCCCCGTCGATTCGCTCCGCGCGACTCACCAGCCCGGCACGCTGCGCGTACTGCACAGGCCGGTGAAGCAGCCTGTCCGCTCCGGCCAACTCGACACCGCCAACGCGCGATACGTCCTCGATCTCCTCGATGCGGCATGCGACGGTTGTTTGTCCGGCGAGTACGACGCGATGGTGACCGCGCCCGTGCAGAAGAGCGTGATCAACGATGCCGGCGTCGCCTTCTCCGGGCATACCGAATATCTGGCCGAGCGAACGGGTGCACCGCTGCCAGTCATGATGCTCGCCGCAGACAAGCTGCGCGTCGCTCTTGCGACCACGCACCTGCCGCTGGCATCCGTGAGCGCGGCGATCACACCCGCGCTGCTCGCACAGGTGCTGCGGATTCTCCATCATGATCTTCAGCAGCGCTTCGGGATCGCGAAGCCCCGCATTCTCGTATGCGGGCTCAACCCGCATGCCGGTGAAAGCGGCCATCTCGGGCGCGAAGAGATCGAGGTCATCGCGCCGGTGCTCTCGGCGCTGCGCAACGACGGCTTGCACTTGATGGGCCCGGTGCCCGCGGACACTGCATTCACGCCGCACCAGCTCGAACAAGCCGATGCCGTGCTCGCCATGTATCACGACCAGGGACTGCCCGTTCTCAAGTACGCCGGCTTCGGTAACGCGGTGAACGTGACCCTCGGTCTGCCGATCGTGCGCACATCCGTCGATCACGGCACCGCACTCTCGCTCGCAGGCTCGGGCAAAGCCGACGCAGGAAGCCTCGTCGCCGCGCTCGATATGGCGATCGAGCTCGCTGCGAATCGCTAGCCACATGCACGTCGCACGCAAACGCTTCGGTCAGCACTTTCTGCATGATCCGGGAATTATCAGCCGGATCGTGTCCGCCATCGCACCTCGCGCCGGCGACGCGATGGTGGAGATCGGCCCGGGACTAGGGGCGATCACTCTGCCACTGCTCGGCCATCTGCCAACGCTGGATGCGATCGAAATCGATCGCGACGCAATTCGCCATCTCAAACAGGTGACGTCGGATCCGGTCGCCGGACGCGGGATACTGCGGATTCACGAAGCCGACGCGCTGGAATTCGACATCAGCACGCTGCGTCGCGGCGATGAACCGCTGCGCCTCGTCGGCAACCTTCCCTACAACATCTCGACGCCGCTCCTGTTTCGACTGATCGAGCAGCGCCAGCACATTCGCGACATGCATTTCATGTTGCAGAAGGAAGTGGTCGATCGCATGGCCGCAAAGGCAGGCGACGACGCCTACGGACGGTTGTCAGTGATGCTCGCGCCCTGGGTGCGGGTCGAGCCGCTCTTCGATATCGGTCCCGGCGCGTTCCGCCCGCCTCCGCGTGTCATGTCGACGTTCTTTCGCCTGAGGCCGCATGAGGCACCGCCTTTCGCGATCGATGCCCCACAGCGCTTTGCGGCGCTTGTAGCCGCCGCGTTCTCGCAGAGGCGCAAGACGCTGCGCAATTCGATCAAGGCGCTGGCCAGCGAGGAACAGATTCGTCGCGCAGGCATTGATCCGGCAGCACGTGCCGAAGTCGTGACGCCCGAGCAGTTCGCGCTGCTGGCCAACCTGCCCGTGGAGAGCGGCTGACGCGCTTGCGCCTGCGCAAGACCTCCGACCTATAATCCGACCAAGCAGCCCACACCGGCCACCTGGAGATCCCTGTGAACGGATACAAGAAAATACTGCTGGTCGTCGATCTCTCCGACGACAGCCGGGTCATCGGCGAACGCGCCAAGGTCATCGCCAACTGCTACCAGTCCGACATCACGCTGCTGCACGTCGTCGAGTACGTGCCCGTGGAACCGATGGGCGAAGCGCTGCTGCCGACCGTGCAGATCGAAAGCGAACTCGTCGACCGTGCCCGCAAGAAGCTGGCCGATCTCGCGCAGCAGCTGTCGCTCGCGCATTGCCCTCAGCTCGTCGAAACCGGAAGCATCAAGACCGAGATCGTGCGCGCCGCGCAACGCCTCGGCGCTGACCTGATCGTGCTGGGCAGTCGCGAGCGCCATGGTCTCGCCATTCTGCTGAACTTCACGGAGGACACGATCCTCCACGCGGCACCCTGCGACGTTCTGGCGGTTCGGCTGCACTGACTTCCGCCCCCGCACTGCTCGACATAAGGCGGAAAGCCCAGCGAATTTCAGGTCATCAGGCGCTGTGGGCGGCTGCTACAATCGAGCAGCGATCCACTAGTCCCTCGACCATGACCGACCCGAGCCGCCACAAAATCCGCGTCGACGTCAGCACGAACTACGTCGACGACCAGTCGAAACCCGACGAGAGCCATTACGTCTTTTCGTACACGATCACCATTCGCAACGAAGGCGACGTGCCGGCGCGGCTGATGACGCGCCATTGGGTTTTCACCGATGCCAACGGCAAAGTGAAAGAGGTCCGCGGCGAAGGTGTCGTCGGCGAGCAGCCCTATCTGCTGCCTGGCCAGGGGTTCCGGTATTCGAGCGGGGCAGTGCTGGAAACGCCCGTGGGCGCCATGCAGGGCAGCTATCAGATGGTCGCCGACGACGGCGCGCACTTCGATGCCCCGATCGCGCCCGTACGCCTGGCGATGCCCGGACTCCTGCATTGAAATTCGCCGACTTGCCGATCGGTCCGGCGAATCGGCCAGTCAGTGCAGCTGCAGGGCTTGGTCCTCGAAACTCTGGCCGGCCAGTTAGCCAGTTGGCCAGCTAGCCTCTCTCCATGGCCACCTACGCCATTGGCGACATTCAGGGCTGCTGCGATGAGTTCGAGCTGCTGCTCGACACGCTGCGGTTCAATCCCGACCGCGATCGTCTCTGGATCGTCGGCGACCTCGTGAACCGAGGCCCGCGATCCGCGGATGTCCTGCGCAAGGTCAAGGCGCTCGGCGATGCGGCGATCACGGTGCTCGGCAATCACGACCTGCATCTGCTGGCCGTCGTCCTGTCGCCGAACGAGAAGATCAAGCAGAAGGATACGCTCGACGACATCCTCCAGGCGCCGGATCGCGACGAGCTGCTGACGTGGCTGCGTCATCGCCCGATGCTTCATCACGACGCCGGCCTGGGCTACACGATGATTCACGCGGGACTGCCGCCCCAGTGGGATCTGCAGACTGCACAATCCTGTGCGCGTGAGCTGGAATCCGCCCTCGGCGACATGCAGACAGCGAAGGATCTGTTCGCACACATGTACGGCGACCAGCCCAATCAGTGGTCGCCGCATCTCGCCGGCTTCGACCGGCTGCGCTTCACGACCAATTGCCTCACGCGACTGCGTTTCTGCCGCGAAGACGGCCAGCTGGAGCTGAGATACAAAGGCACGCCTGAGGACGCACCGTCAGGGCTCTATCCGTGGTTTCGCGCGCCGCGCCGGAAATCGCGCGATCTTCGCATCGTCTGCGGACACTGGTCCGCGCTTGGCTATCACGATGGCGACGGTGTACTCAGCATCGATACCGGCTGCGTATGGGGCAGCCAGCTGTGTGCAGTCCGGCTGGATCGGCAGCAGCCACCAGTCATGGTCCCGTGCAGTTCGTCGGGACTCACGCACGGCGGCGATTAGCTCCTTCAATCCTTCTTCTTGTCGTCCGGCTTCCCCTCATCGGGCGGCGGAACGCGTGTGAGTGCTTCCACTTCGAGTCGCGGCTGACCGAGTGACACCTGGTTCGGTATGCAACTCACGTCGTCCTTGACCACGCGGATGGCGAGCTTCGGCAGCACCTTGCGCTTGATCTGGTCGATCAGTTCGCAGTCGCCGGACTCGAGTCGAAAGCTGCCGCGTGAAAGCGAGACGGGCTTCCAGTACGCGGGGTACTGCTCCGTCACTTCGACAGGGCGCTCGCCGCGCACTCGTGCAGCGAGTTCACGTGTGCTGCGTGTTTTCTCGAACTCCGCCAATATCTCCGGCGTCGCCTCGACCGGCGAGGACACCTGCATGCGGACGTGCGGAAAACGCGCGATCTCGTTGCCGAAACAGCTGCTGACTTTCACTTTGATCGATTCGACTCCGAGCTCCAGCAGCAGCTGGCGCACCCGGTCCTCGAGGCTGCGGCAGGAATAGAAAGTCGTGAAGCTCTGAAAATAGAAGTCGATATCCTGCGACCGGGTCACCGCCGCAACGGCGGGCCGGGATTCAGCGGCCGGATCTCCAGCAGGTTCGGCCGATCGAGCCGCCAAAGGCACCACGGCTGCCAGCCACAGCAATGTGACAACCCGACCCAACCGATTCACTGCATACATGTTCGCTTTTGCTCCGTGGCGCTGCGTCGCGCCGGATTCTCCGACGACCCCGCCGGAGCGCCGTCGACTCGCCCGGCGGGTTCATGAGACAGCTATACTCTAAGCGCAAAGCCGGAGAAGTTGCATGAACGCACTCAAAGCCTTCAATTTCCGCGAGTGGATCGACCGTCATCGCGAATTCCTGAAGCCGCCCGTCTGCAACCGGCAGGTGTTCGAGCACTCCGAATTCATCATCATGGTGGTCGGTGGGCCGAACTCGCGCGACGATTATCACGACGATCCGGGTGAGGAGTTCTTCTACCAGCTCGAAGGCAACATGATCCTGCGGACCATGCAGGAAGGCGCACGGGTCGATATTCCCATCAATGAGGGCGAGATCCTGCTGCTGCCAGCGCGGGTGCCCCACTCGCCGCAGCGTTTCGCCAATACGGTCGGACTGGTCGTCGAGCGGAAACGACGCCCGGAAGAACAGGACGGCTTTCTCTGGTACTGCAATTACTGCCAGTACCCGCTCTATGCCGAGTATGTGCACGTCAACGACATCGAGCACCAGTTGCCGCCGATCTTCGAGCGGTTCCATCACTCCCTGAAGAACCGGACGTGCCAGGCCTGCGGCACGGTGGCGCCGGCCAAGTGAGACGACGGCGCGAATGAACGGCACTCCCGACCGCGATGCACTGAGGAGCATGGACGCGACCGACCCCCTCGCGAACCTCCGCAACGAGTTCCACATCCCGCCGCGACGCGATGGTTCACCGAGCGTGTACTTCTGCGGGCATTCGCTCGGACTTCAGCCGAAGCGCGCTGCGACGATTCTCAACGAAGAACTCGCCACGTGGGCGAAGCACGGCGTTGAAGGCCACTTCGAAGCCGGCCGCCCGTGGCTCTCTTACCACGAACAGCTGACTGGCGGACTGGCTCGACTGACAGGCGCCCTGCCCTCTGAAGTCGTGGCGATGAATTCGCTGACGGTCAATCTGCACCTGATGCTGACGAGCTTCTATCGTCCGACGGCGGAACGCTCGCGCATCGTGATCGAGCGGAGTGCGTTTCCTTCCGACCGCTATGCTGTCGCATCGCAGATCGCCCAGCGCGGCTTCGATCCAGCCGCGTGTCTCGTGCAGCTCGGCCCGCGACCGGATGAAGTCCTCATTCGCACCGACGACGTCTGCGAATTCCTGGAACGCGAAGGTTCGACGATCGCGACAATCATGTTCCCCGGCGTTCAATACCTTAGCGGTCAGTGGTTCGACATGAAGCAGATCGTGTCGTGTGCGCACGCTCGGGGCATCGTCGTCGGTTTCGACCTCGCACATGCAGTCGGCAATGTGCCGCTTGCGTTACACGACTCCAATGCCGACTTCGCTGTGTGGTGCAGCTATAAGTACCTCAACAGCGGACCTGGCGCGATCGGCGGCTGTTTCGTTCACGAGCGGCATGCACGTGCGTTCGATCTGCCGCGTTTCGCAGGCTGGTGGGGGCACGACAAAGCGTCGCGGTTCGAGATGCCAGAAGCATTTCGACCGCTGCCAGGTGCCGAGGGCTGGCAGCTTTCCAATCCTTCGATCTTCGCGGCGGCACCGCTGCTGGCCTCGCTCGAGTTGTTCGATCGGGCGGGTATGGATGCGCTACGCAGGAAGTCGCTTGCGTTGACCGGTTGCCTGTCGACTCTGCTGCAGGAACGACTGCGCGATCACGTTTCGATACTCACGCCGGCAGATCCGGCGCAGCGCGGATGTCAGCTTTCACTGCGCCTGCATCGTCCGCCGGCTGCGGCGCGTGCGGTACACACAGCGTTGACGGCCGACAATTTCACCTGTGACTGGCGCGAGCCCGATGTGATTCGCGTTGCGCCGGTCCCGCTCTACAACACCTTCAGCGAGGTCGGCGCTTTCGTGGAAGCTCTGGCGCGCGCACTGAATTCCGGCGGGCGTTCATGACAGTCAGGAAGAGCGAATCCGTTTCGATCATCGGCGCGGGCCTCGCCGGCACGCTGATGTCGATCCTCCTCGCGCACCGCGGCCACAAGGTGCGCGTTTTCGAACGCCTGCCCGATCAGCGCCGCGAAGCAATTCCGGCGGGGCGTTCGATCAATCTCGCATTGGCGGCCCGCGGTATCGCGGCACTCGAACGAGCCGACGTCATGCAGCAGGTGCTTCCCCTGCTCATTCCGATGCCAGGCCGATTGCTGCATCTTCCCGACGAAGCGCTGACGTTCGTGCCGTACGGGCAAGGCGACAGCGAAGTCATCTATTCCGTGTCGCGACCGGGCCTGAATCGCATTCTTCTCGACGCCGCCGAAGCGGCGGGCGTCGAGCTGAATTTCCGCCAGAGTTCCGTCGACGCCGATTTCCGCACCCATCACGTTCTCATGCGGGACGAGGCGGCGGGCACGACCTGGGAGTTGCCGATGGAGCGGGTAATCGCCGCGGACGGTGCGGGCTCGCCGATTCGTCACGCGCTGGTCCAGGGACTACGCGCCGACGCGACCGAGGACCTGCTCGCGCATGCCTACAAGGAACTGACCTTGCAGCCGGACACGTACGGCAATCACCTGATCCACAAGAACGCGCTGCACATCTGGCCGCGCGGCGGCTTCATGCTGATCGCGTTGCCGAATCTCGACGGTAGTTTCACCGTCACCCTGTTCCTGGCGCGCAAGGGCGCCGAGAGCTTCGAATCGCTGCAGTCAACTGCGGCCATCGACGAGTTCTTCCAACGGCATTTTCCGGATGCCGCGCAGCTCATGCCGAAGCTCGCAACGGAGTTCTCGGAGAACCCGACCGGCACCATGGGAACGGTCCGGTGCCAGCGCTGGGCAGTCGAGGATCGCCTGATGCTCATCGGTGATGCGGCTCATGCCATCACGCCTTTCCACGGGCAGGGCATGAACTGCGCCTTCGAGGACTGCCGCGAACTCGACGAGCTTCTGCACGATCGCAAGAGCTGGTCGGACGCCTTTGCGGCCTTCGAACAATCTCGCCGGCCGAACACCAACGCCATTGCGGACATGGCCCTCGAGAACTACCAGGAAATGCGCGACACGGTGCGGCATCCAAAATTCCAGCTACAGAAGGTCCTGTCGCTCGAACTCGAACGCCGTTTCCCGGATCGTTTCGTGCCGCGCTATTCGATGGTGATGTTCCACGATGACATCCCCTACTCGACCGCGCAGGAACGCGGCCGCGTCCAGCACGAGATTCTCGACACGCTGACGCGCGATGCCGCGACCATGGACCAGGTGGATTTCGCAGAGGCCGAGCGGCTCATCGTTGGCAGACTGTCGACGATCTGAGCGGATACAGTCGCTTTGCTGTAGCGCCATCCGAGAGCGCTCACTGTGCATTTACGCGTGAGCGCTCGGTCCACGAGACTGGCGCTCAACCCTCCCAGCCAGGCACCGCGCCATGCCCTCTCTGCGCTTTCGCATCGTCAATGTCTTCACCCGAAACGGCGGCCGGCTGACGGGCAACCCGCTCGGCGTATTCGAGAACGGCTCCGGCCTGAGTGACGACGCGATGCAGGCGCTGGCCCGCCAGTTCAACCTCTCGGAAACGACGTTCATTCTGCCGTCCGCGAGGGCGCAGGCGCGCGTACGGATCTTCACGCCGGAATACGAGATGCCGTTTGCGGGACACCCGACGCTCGGCACAGCATTCGTCTGTCGATCGCTCGGACTGGGCGGTGACGAGCTCACCCTCGAGATGCGCGCCGGCGTCATCCCTGTCAAAGCCGATGCAGATCGCTGGACACTTCAGGCGAACGCGCCGACGTGGCGCGAGGTCGACTCATCTCGCGCGGATATCGCCGCGATGCTGCAGCTCGAGACCGCGGACATCGCTGATCGCCCGCTTTGGGTCGAAGCCGGCAAAGAACAACTCGTCATCCCGCTGACGAACGAAGCTGCCGTGCGCCGGGCTCTTCCGGATGCACGACTCGTCTCACGCCTCGCGAACAAGGAAGGCCAGAGCAACGCATACGTCTTTGCCGAAACGGCGCCGGGACGATGCCTCGCACGTTATTTCTTCCCCAGTGCGGGCGCGATGCTGGAAGACCCCGCCACGGGATCGGCCACTGCGAATCTCGGCGGCTGGCTCGTCGCCACTGCGAGGAAGTTGCCGCATCGATACGAAATCTCGCAGGGCGAATACGTCGGGCGTCCATCGACCCTGATCCTCGACGTGACGGCCGACGGTCGCATCCTGGTCAGCGGCGACGTCATCGAGATCGGCCGCGGCACGATAGAACTCTGACCTTCGAGCGGAGTACGGACAACTACGGAACCATTGCGCGCGCCTATCCATCTATCGTGAGTATCGCTCTCTCGTGAATATCGCCCCACGGGCGATGAGATGATCCGGTGACGTCATGACCCAGCGCGCAGCTCCCACCGCTTCCTACGAGGACATGCCGCTGTCGCTGGTGTTGTTCCGTTATCTCTGGCCGTTCTGGCTGTTCAAGAACGCGGCGACCGGCGATCGCCTCGCACGAGCCGCCGCATACCGTCACAACCGCACCATGCGGGTGCATTTGCCTGGCTACCTGCTGAAGTGGCTCTGCAACTGCGCGCTCGCTTTCGGCCTCATCGTGGTCCTCGATTCCCGCGCAGCTCATGCATCCGGGCTGCTTTCCGTCATTGCGGCGGGCGCGGGCGTCATGTTCGCCTGTGCCGTGACGGTCCTGTTCGTCACCGGCTACATCTACGTCTACCTGAGCCATAGCGGCGACTAGCGGCGCTTCAGCGCGGCTTTCCTCTGCCTTCTGCCCGGATTCGGGCAAACTCCTGGGAGTTCCACTCCTCCTCAGGCAGAGTGCGCGCCCATGCCGGTTCAGACTGACTTCGACGAAATCGTCGCCTACCTGAGCCGGACGACCCGACTGAGCCCCACCGAAGCGACGCGCATCGTTCACGAGATCCTGCATTTCATGGACGAGACACCCGACGACTTCATCCGGCGGCGACATCGGGCACTGCAAGCCGCGGGTTGCGCAAACAGCGAGATCTTCGCGCGAGTTACGGCGGAGCTGGCGCAGTGGCGTTTTCGAGCGGACGACTACAGCGAACGGCAGATCAGGCGAGCGATATACGGGTAGGGGCCTATTGGCTAGCTGGCGACTGGCCAGCGGACCACCCGGATAACCGCCTGACTGGGCGAAGCGATCGAGAGCAGTTTCTTTTTTCTGGCCAGCCAGTGGGCCAGTCAGCCATTGCAAGGACCCCCTCTATGTGCGGCATCGTCGGCTATATCGGCAAACGCGACTCGGCACCGATCCTGATGGAAGGCTTGCATCGGCTCGAGTACCGCGGCTACGACTCTGCGGGTCTGGCGATCGCGCGCAATGACAAGCTCACGATCGTGAAGACCAAGGGCAAGGTTCGCGATCTCGAACGCATCCTGCCCGAGCGCCTCAAGGGCCCGACGGGCATCGCTCACACGCGGTGGGCGACGCATGGCGAGCCGAGCGATCGCAACGCGCATCCGCACAACGATGCGAGCGGGCGATTCGCCATCGTTCACAACGGCATCATCGAGAACGCAGCATCACTGCGTGCGAAGCTCGAAGCCTCCGGCATCGTCTTCAGATCGGAGACCGACTCGGAAGTGCTGGCGCATCTGCTTGCCGCGATGCCCGGTGACAAACTGGAGGACGCCCTGCGGGCCGTCCTGCGCCTCGTGACAGGCACCTACGGCATCGCGGTCGTGGATGCATTGCGGCCGGATTCCATCGTGGTCGCTCGCAACGGCAGCCCCGTCGTGCTCGGCATCGGCGATCGGGAAATGTTCGTCGCCTCCGATCCCGCCGCGCTCGTCCGGCATACGCAAAGCGTCGTTCATCTCGATGACGGTGAAATCGCCGTTGTGCGCGCCGACGGCTACGAAACCGCGACGCTCGAAGGCGGCCCGACTGCAAAGACGCCGCTGACGCTCACCTGGACCGATGAGTCGTTCGACAAAGGCGAGTTCTCGCACTACATGCGCAAGGAGATCGCGGAGCAGCCCGAAGCGATTCGCCGCACGCTGAGTGGCCGGCTGGAACCCCGCTTCCAGACGACGCATATCGGCGGCCTGGAAATGGCGGCCCGAGAACTCCTCGAAGTGAAGCGCGTGAAAATCCTGGGCTGCGGCTCCGCATTCATCGCGGGAGCCCTCGGTGCCCATCTGATCGAGCAGCTGGCGCGTGTGCCGGCCAGCGCCGAACCCGCATCCGAGTTCCGGTATCGCAACCCGGTGATCGAACAGGACACGCTCTACATCGCCGTGAGCCAGTCCGGCGAAACATTCGACACGCTCGCGGCCGTGCAGGAAGTCAAACGCAAGGGTGGTCGCGTGCTTGGTATCGTGAACGTGGTGGGCAGCACGATCGCCCGCGAATGTGGACGCGGCATCTACGTTCATGCCGGCCCGGAGATCGCCGTCGTCGCAACCAAGACGTTCACATGCACAGTCGTTGCATTCGCGCTCCTGGCAATTCACCTCGGACGTCTGCACGATCTTTCGACTGCCCAGGGTGCTCGGCTCCTTGCCGCTCTCGAGGCGCTGCCCGGCCAGATCGAAACCATCCTCCACCAGGAAGCGCGGATCGCCACGCTCGCCCAGACCATCGCGAAGCACGAGAACGCGTACTTCGTCGGTCGTGCCGCGGGCTATCCCATCGCGATGGAAGGCGCTTTGAAACTTAAGGAGATCAGTTACTTACACGCCGAAGCTTATCCCGCCTCCGAGCTGAAACACGGCCCGCTCGCACTGATCAGCCCACAGACGCCGACGGTCATCGTGATGCCGCGGGACGACCTCTTCGCAAAGAACGTGTCGACGATCGAGGAGATCCGCGCCCGCAACGGCCTCACGTTCGTCGTGACTCAACCGGGCGATCCGCTGCCCGTTGCGGTGGACGCAGTCATCGAAGTCCCGAAGTCCGAACCGGCCCTCGATCCGCTGCTCCTCAACATCCCGCTGCAACTGCTGGCGTATCACGTCGCGCTCGCCCGCGATCGCAATATCGATCAGCCGCGGAATCTGGCGAAGTCGGTGACGGTGGAGTGAGGAAGCGGCTGGCGGGGCCGGCCAGCTGGCCAGATCGGAGGTCTTTCAGTACCCGCACACCTCGCTGAACCGCTTTCGCTTCGTATCCCTCTTCTCCGGCGTCGTGTGCACCCTGTGACAATCCACGCACGTGTCTTCCGACTTGCCTTCGAGAAGCGCTCTCGTGGTTTCGTAGACGTGCCGGTCGTTGTCGTCGACGCCCTCCAGGTCTCGGTTGAGATCGACCTTGAAGTCCTTGAAGAGATCGGCACCGGGAACGAACCCGCTGGGATACGGCAAGCCCGAGGATTGCGATTTGCCGCCGCGAAGATGGCAGGAGCCGCAGATGGCGCTGATCTCGGCTGCATTGCTCTCGCGCGCACGCGACAGCAGCGCGGTACCTCGCTTCTCAGCGTGGTTCTCGGGAACGTTGCCGTGGCAGGTGTAGCAATCGAGTGCCGTGGCCGAGAATTCCAGTGTCTGCGGATTCACAGCCGTCGTGTGACAGCCGGCGCATTGCTTGCCGAACGCTCCCTCCTCCCACTGGCCAGCGGGATCCGGCATCGCGAATTTCCCGTAGCCGCGCTGCTTGAGCGCACGGAAATGATCGCGACCGATGACGTGGGTCGCATCGGGCGGCAGCGTGCCGGAAATCGCCGGGGGTTCGCCCGCCCTGCGAATCGTCCAAGCATGTGCATTGTCGAGCCAGGTGCTGCCGACTTCGCTGCGGTGACAGAACAGGCAGGAATCGCCTGTCGGATACTCGATCGGCGAAGGATCGGCCGCGAAGGCGGTGCCGCATGCAAGGAGCCACACAGCCGCGCATGCAGCAACCGGTCCTATCGGGTGGGAACTCAGTAACAAACCTTGTTGCGTCCGGTTCGCTTCGCTTCGTAGAGCTTGTCGTCGGCGCTCTTGTAGAGCATGTCGGAATGCGCCCCCTCGGTGAGCTCCGCGGCGCCGATCGAAATGGTCACGCGCAGCTCGCGGCCATCGGCGGCGAAACAGTGTGCCGCCACCAGCGCTCGCAACTCCTCCGCGATACGAACGGCGCTGGCCAGATTCGTTTCGGGAAGGATCGCGCAGAACTCTTCGCCGCCGTAACGACCGAGCTTGTCGTTCGGCCGCAAGCGCTTCTGCAGGATCGCGGCCAGACCGCGCAACACCGAGTCGCCCGTCAGATGGCCGTGGGTGTCGTTGATCGACTTGAAGTGGTCGATGTCGAGCATCAGCAGCGACAGATCGCGTCCGTGACGCCGCGCCCGGGGAATCTCGTCGGCCAGCAGGGTATCGAGCTGCTTGCGGTTGGACAGATTGGTCAGCCCGTCCGTCACGGTCATGCGGAAGATGATCTCGTGATACTGGGATTCGATGTCCGATCCCGAGAGGAGCTTGAAGATCGTGTCGCCGACCTTCAGCTGATCGCCGCGCTTCAGGCGGTGCTCACCCTGCGCGCGAGTGTCATCGTTCACATACGTGCCGTTGGTCGACTCGAGGTCCAGCAGGAACAGCCCTTCCGGTCGATGCTCCAGCCGGACGTGCCGGCGCGATACGCAATCGCTGGGCAGAACGATATCGTTGTCGCGGCCGCGCCCGATCGTCGTCACGGGCCGGTCGAGCACGTGGCGGCGTCCGAGCTCGGACTGCACGGGCGAATGGATCACGACCAGGCAATCCGCGCCTGCACGCGGAATCTGCAGTGATTCGAGCCCGGTGACGCGGGTCTTGAGGTCGTATTCGGAATCCACGCGATACCGCAGGCAGCCGTCAGTGCGCGAAGGGTAATGCCACCGGCACCAGATCGCCAGCGAACCATAGGCCTAGGAGCTATCTACTTCCTTGATCAATCCCTTGACCTCCGCCGCCGTCAGCTCGCGCCACTGGCCGGTTCGCAGACTCCCCAGTTCGATGTTCATGATGCGCACGCGCTGCAGCCGGACGACCTTGTAGCCGAAGAACGAGCACATGCGGCGGATCTGGCGGTTGAGCCCCTGGGTCAGGATGATGTGGAACGTCGCGGGTCCCGTGCGGCGAATCCGGCAGGGCTTGGTTACCGTACCGAGAATGCGCACGCCGGAAGCCATCCCGTTCAGGAAGATCGGCGTCACGGGCCGATCGACGGTCACGATGTATTCCTTCTCGTGATCGTTCTCGGACCGCAGGATCTCGTTGACGATGTCGCCGTGATTCGTCAACAGGATCAGGCCTTCGGAATCCTTGTCGAGCCGGCCGATCGGAAAAATGCGCTCGCGATGACCGACGAAATCGACGATGTTGCCCGGGACGTCGCGCTCTGTGGTCGAGGTCACGCCGACGGGCTTGTTCAAGGCGATGTAGACGTGGTGCTTTGCCGCACCGATCCGCCGCCCGTCGACGCAGACGACATCACCCTCTTCCACCTTCGTGCCCAGCGTCGCCACCTGCCCGTTGACGCTGACTCTGCCCGCCTCGATCCAGCCATCCGCCTCGCGGCGGGAACTCATGCCGGTTTCGCTGATGAATTTGTTGAGACGCACTGACGGGGGCGACGATCAACGTCCCTTCACGCCGAAGGAATGAACTCGTCGTCGGCCTGATGTTCGCGCTCGAACTTCAGGAACTCGTAGTAGCCGCAGCGATTGCCATACGGATACTTCCTGCACACATTCGGCCGGGCCTCGTAGATCGTGCAGCGCCGTTCGTCGGTGTCGAAAAAGCGGCAGATGGTCTTGTAAACGTGATCGCGCTGGTGGCGCAGGATCTGCTCGTCCGCCTCCTTGGTCTTGTAGTGATACGTGAACCGGCGCTTCGCTTCGGCCTTCGACAATCCGAAGTGCCTGGCGAGCCGCTCGATGTCGTAGTCGCTCACTGCAATGCGGGCATGGCTGCAGCAATAGCCCGGGCACTTGGAACAGTCGAAACGCAGCTTGCCGGTCGTGCTCATGGGGACGGAATTCGGTCGAGGGTCACGTAGGTGAATGCATGCGCGTGGCGCTCATCGGCGGGATGCGTTCCCACGATGGTCTCACGCCACTGCTGGGGATCGAGAATCGGGAACAGCGTATCGCCTGCTACGTCCGCATGCACGCGTGTGAGGTGGATCTTCTTCACCATCGTGAGTGCACTGCGGTAAAGCTGTGCACCGCCCACCAGCATTGCTTCGGGCGCGCCTCGCGCCGCAACGAGCGCAGCATTGAGCGAATTCACCACGACGCAACCTTCGATCGCCAGCCCGGGCTGCCGCGAGATCACGATATTCGTCCGGCCGGGCAATGGCTTGCCGATCGAGTCGTAGGTCTTTCGCCCCATGATGACCGGCTTGCCTAGCGTGAGCTGCTTGAACCGCTGCAGGTCGTCCGGCAATCGCCAGGGTAGCTGATTGCCCCGGCCGATCACGCCGTTCTCGGCTGCCGCGACGACGATGGTGAGCGCAGTCATGCGATGACGTGCCTCAGCCCCTGCGCTTCTTCTTTGCCGACCTGGACTTGCCCGCCTTCTCTTTTTTCTTCTTGTCGAGCGGTTCGACGTCCAGCATCGTTCCGCGACATTTCCGGGCGCCGCACCGGCACTCGTAAAGCGCGAGCTCCGCGGGTTCATCCGTGCTTTCCCACGTGAGCTGGTAGTCGTAGCCGAGTTCCTCGCCCGGCTTGATGTCGCGGATCGCATTGATGAACACGCGACTGTTCTCGATCTCAGTCTCGCAATTGGGATCGCAGTGATGATTGATGAACCGCGCGTCGTTGCCGCTCACGCCGGCATCGATGACCGTGCGATTGCTCGCGATGAACAGGAACGTATGACCGTCGTCGCCCTTCACCTCATAGCGGGCATCGGCCTCGGCATGCGAAATCCTCTCACCGAGATACTCGATGATCCGGGTGCCCTTCTTGATCGGCTTCAGCGCATAAACGCCCTTGCCGTGAATGGGCGAGTTGCGGGCTTCGACCAGCGGTGACGTCGCGATCGCGGGCAGCGACTTCGTGCGGGTTTTTCTCGGAGGGGACTTTTTCTTCGGCGGCGATTTCTTCGACATGAGACCTGGAACCGTCAGCGGGAAAGGTGGGCGGGAATGAAAACGACTCAGCGCGCATGTGCAGCCGGCGCGGCGGCGCGGCGGATCACACGGCGATCGGCGCCTTGATGGCGGGGTGAGCCTGGTAGTTCACCACCTCGAAATCCTCGTACTCGTATTCGAAGATCGAAGGCGGCTTGCGCTTGATGACCAGCTTCGGCGCAGCGTTCGGAGTGCGTTTCAACTGTTCATCGGCTTGATCCAGGTGATTCAGGTACAGATGAGTGTCGCCGCCGGTCCAGACGAAGTCGCCGACCTCGAGATCACACTGCTCCGCGAACATGTGGGTCAGCAGCGCATACGAAGCGATGTTGAACGGCACGCCGAGGAAGACATCCGCGCTGCGCTGATAGAGCTGGCACGACAGCTTGCCGTTCGCGACCCAGAACTGGAAGAGCGCGTGACACGGCGTGAGCGACATCTGGTCGAGCTCCGCCACGTTCCAGGCATTCACGAGAATGCGCCGCGAGTCCGGGTTGCGGCGAATGAGATCGACCGTACGGCTGATCTGGTCGATCGACGATCCATCCGGCGTCGGCCACGAGCGCCACTGCTTGCCGTAGATCGGGCCGAGCTCACCCTTGTCGTTCGCCCACTCGTCCCAGATGGTGACGCCATGGTCACGCAGATACTTGACGTTCGTGTCGCCCTTCAGGAACCACAGCAACTCGTAAATGATCGAGCGCAGATGCAGCTTCTTCGTCGTCAGCAGCGGAAACCCCTGCGACAGGTCGAACCGCATCTGATGGCCGAAAATCGAAAGCGTACCTGTGCCCGTCCGGTCGTCCTTGCGGACGCCGGACTCGCGAACCAGACGCAGCAGATCGAGATACTGTTTCATGAAGCGATCAGCGGTTAGCGACGTTGCCGGTCGGCTCGTTCCTGCGATGAGCGACGACCAGCATGACGATGCCGGCGATGATCATCGGGGCCGACAGGATCTGGCCCATGGTCACCCAGTCGAACAGGAGGTAGCCGCGATTCTCGTCGGGGACGCGCAGGAACTCGACGGCGAACCGGAATACGCCATAGCAGAGCAGAAACAAACCCGCTGGTGCAAGCCGCGGACGGGGCCTGGCCGTGTAGATCCACAGGATCGCGAAAACGACCAGGCCTTCGAGGACGCCTTCATAGAGCTGCGTCGCATGCACGTGCAGCACACAGGGGTCGATGTTGAAGCGCTGGCACAGGCGCACCGCTTCTGCCTGTTGCGAAGGATGCAGGGTCGCCGGATCGACGACGAAGCCCCAGGCCACCTGCGTCGGCTTGCCCCACAGCTCCCCGTTGATGAAATTCGCGCAGCGCACGGCGAAGATGCCGATGCCGGGCAGCGGCGCCAGAAAGTCCAGCACATCGACGATGCGTCTGCCCTGCCGGCGTGCAAACAGGAGCTCGGCCAGGATGACGCCCACCAGACCACCGTGGAAGGACATACCACCCTCCCAGATGCGCAGGATCATGAGCGGATCGTCAACCAGCCGCTCGAAGCCGTAGAACAACACCCACCCGATGCGCCCGCCGAGGATGACCCCCAGCGCACCGTAGAAGATCAGGTCGTCGACATCCGCCGGCTTCCACGTCGAGCCCGGCTGAGCGGCGCGACGGCGGCCGAGCCACCATGCAAACGCAAACGCGATGACATAGGTCAGCCCATACCAGCGGATGGCCAGCGGTCCGAGCGAGACGAGGATCGGGTCGATAGCGGGGTACTGGATCATTCGGGACTCGATTCTTGTTGTTCGCAGCCGCGGGGCATCATTCCTGTACGGCCCTGCAGAAGAACGTTTTCAGGTAGCGCGTTTCGGGAATCGCGGGATGGATCGGGTGATCGGGCGCCTGCCCGCTCACTTCGACGATCTGCACGAAGCGGCTCACATGCCGCGATGCGCGCTGGATCGCATTGACGAGACTGTCCGGCTCCAGGTGATACGAGCATGAGCAGGAGACGAGGATGCCGTCGCGATCGATGAGTTGCAGCGCGAGCTGATTGAGCCGTTTGTAGGCGGCCTCGCCCTTCGGAATGTCCTTGCGGCGCTTGATGAAGGCCGGCGGATCGATGACGACGACGTCGAAGCGACGCCGTTCCGCGTGCAGAGACTCCATGACGTCGAACGCATCCCCGCGCAGCACGGCGGGCTTCAGGCCATTCGCCTTGGCGCTCGCCTGAAGATTCTCGAGTGCGGTTGCCGACGAATCGACACACGTGACTTCGGTCGCACCCGCCTTCAAGGCGCCGACGCCCCATGCACCGAGATAGCTGAACACATCGAGCACGCGCGCTCCGCCGACATACTTGCGCAGCGCGAGCCGATTCGCGGCCTGGTCGAAAAACCAGCCGGTCTTCTGCCCCTCGGTCAGCGGCACCTGGAAAGCGACGCCGCCCTCTTCGACCGTGACGACGTCAGGGACGTCACCGAACGCCGGTTCGACGTAGCTCGGCAGTCCTTCGAGTTCACGGGCCCCGCTGTCGTTCTTCCAGAGCATCGCTGAGGGTGCGAGAACCTTCTTGACCGCTTCCTCGATCGGGCCCTTCAGCGCTTCCATGCCTGCCGTCGCGATCTGACCGACGATGACATCTCCGAACCGGTCGAGCACGAGGCCGGGAAGACCGTCGGACTCGCCGTACGCAACCCGGTAGTACGGCTGGTCGTACAGCGATCGGCGCAGGGACTGCGCGACCTGCAGGCGATGAACGATCAGTGATTTCCCGGGCAGAAAATCGGGGTCACGCCCAAGCAGGCGTGCGCTGATCAACGAATGGGGATTGACGTAGCCATACCCCAGGAACTTGTCGCGATCGCTCACGACGCGGCAGAGCGAGCCCGGCTGGAAGCCGGTCAGAGGCGTGCGGACCGTGTCGACTTCGTTGGAAAACACCCACAGGTGCCCCGCCGAAAGACGTCGGTCTTCGCCGCGCTTGAGCCGCAGTTCGGGAATGGCGGCCGTATCGGCCGGAAGGGTGGCGCTCTGGGTGTTCATCGCTATAGTGCAGCGATTCTAGCTTAAGTAGCACCCTCTCCATGCACCCCTCTGACCGCGCCCCTACAGGTCGCACGAATCGTCTCGCCCGCGAGACCAGCCCTTACCTGCTGCAGCACGCCGACAATCCGGTCGACTGGTACCCCTGGGGCGAAGAAGCACTCGAACTCGCGCGCCGCGAAAACAAGCCCATCCTGCTGTCGATCGGCTATTCCGCCTGTCACTGGTGTCACGTGATGGCGCACGAATCGTTCGAAGATCCGGCGACGGCGGCGGTCATGAACGAGCGCTTCGTCAACATCAAGGTCGATCGCGAGGAGCGGCCGGATCTGGATCGGATCTACCAGATCGCGCACCAGATGCTCATCCAGCGCGGCGGCGGCTGGCCGCTCACGATGTTCCTGTCGCCGCGGGATCATCGCCCCTTCTTCGGCGGCACCTATTTTCCGAACGAGCCGCGCTACGGCATGCCTGCGTTCACCGACCTGCTGCAGCGTGTAGCCGGCTTCTACAAAGACCGTCAGGCGGATATTGCGCAGCAGAGCGAAGCCCTGCAGCAGGCGTTTGCAGAGTTGAATCCACCAGCCGCCGGCGCGGACACCGCGCTTACCGAAGAACCGCTGGCGGTTGCACGCGAAATGCTCGCTCGCGAATTCGACAATCAGTTCGGCGGGTTCGGCAGCGCCCCGAAGTTTCCGCACCCGACCAATATCGAGTTCCTGCTGCGCGCATGGCGCCGGAGTGCGACGTCGGAAGAGCCTGACCTGCAGGCGCTCTACATGGCCACGCTCACGCTCACCCGAATGGTCGAGGGTGGTCTCTACGATCAGCTGGGCGGCGGTTTCGCGCGCTACAGCGTCGATCGGTTCTGGATGATTCCTCACTTCGAAAAGATGCTGTACGACAACGGGCCGCTGCTGGCGCTCGCAGCACAGGCTGCTGTTGCCACGGGAGATCCGCTGTTCAGGCGTGCCGCTCTCGAAACAGCGTCGTGGATCATTCGCGACATGCAGTCGCCGCAAGGCGGTTACTGGTCCACGCTCGATGCCGATTCGGAAGGTCACGAAGGCAAGTTCTACGTCTGGGATCCCGTGGAAGTGCGCCAGCATCTGACGCCCGAAGCCTACGATGTGTTCTCGCGCCGGTTCGGCCTGGATCAGCAGGCCAACTTCGAAGGCCAGTGGCATCTGCATGGATATCGACCGCTCGCTGAGATCGCCGCGGAACTGAAGATCCCGGAAAGCGAAGCGCAGGAAAGGCTGGATGAGGCCCGCGGCATTCTTCTCGGATTGCGCAACCAGCGCGTCTGGCCGGGCCGCGATGAGAAAATCCTGACGTCCTGGAACGGTCTTGCGATTGCAGGCATGGCAATCGCTGCGCGATCGCTGCAGCGCCCGGACTTCGCAGACTCAGCCGCGCGCGCGCTCGACTTCATCCGCTCGCAGCTGTGGCGCGACGGTCGGCTGCTCGCCGTGCACAAGGATGAGCAATCGCGCTTCCCTGCCTATCTGGACGACTACGCCTTCCTGCTGAACGGGGTGCTCGAGCTGCTGCAGACACGCTGGTCCAGCGAGCACCTGCGATTCGCTACCGCACTGGCCGAAACATTGCTCGCCCGCTTCGAGGACAAGGCACAAGGCGGCTTCTACTTCACTGCCGACGATCACGAGACCTTGATTCATCGATCGCGCTCGTTCGCCGACGAGGCAACGCCGTCGGGGAATGCCATCGCTGCCTTCGCGCTGTCGCGACTCGGACTGCTCCTTGGCGAAACCCGATATCTCGACGCCGCTGCGCGTACCTTGCGTGCAGCGTGGTCCTCGCTGGAGCGGTATCCACACGGTCACGCAGCGATGCTGGTTGCACTCGAAGAACATCTGGATCCGCCGGAGATCCTGATCGTGCGCGGCGAAGAAGCAGCTCAGTGGCGGGACGAACTGGCCAAGGTCTATGCGCCGAGCCGTCTCACCTTCGCAATTCCCGCTGACGCCTCCGGCTTGCCGGACGCGCTGGCGGAGAAGCAGGCGATGGAAGGCACCGTTGCCTACGTGTGCCGAGGCATGACGTGCTCGGCGCCGCTGCACTCGCTCGCGGCATTGGTCGCGGTGACGGCGGGCTGAGACGAAGCGCTCAATCGTCGCTTCGGCCTTTCTTCTTCGCCTGTTTGGCGTGCCGCGAGCGTTCGATGCCCGCGAGTTGTTTGCGGCGTGCGGCTTCGACGGCCGCTTGCAGTGCGCGCTCGGCCCACTGTCGCAATTCGTCCGAGTTGTTCACGATGTCCTCCGGCACCTGGTGGTGGTCGGTCGTGAGATCGAACGCATTCGGGTAGGGCTTGAACTGGCGACAGCCGCGCGACAGGTACTCGTCGCGGTTCGAGGGACCCGTGTGCAGATACAGCAGATCGCCAGCGACGATGCCGAGCAATCGATCTTCGATGAAGATGCCGACAGCCCCGAAGATCGACCGCTGCGAAATCGGACCGAGGAATGCGAGCTGCTCGGCCACGTAACTGGCAAGGCTCGACTTGTTCCGCATATCGAGCAACCACTCCGTACTCTTGCACGCAAGGATCGCGCGTGCATGGTTGATCATTTTTTTCTCAAGTCGCCGGTTCTTTGTTCTGCCGGTGTATCACCAGCGTTCCGTCGCGGTGCGACACCGGCGGTTCGCAGTCTAACTCGCGAGGCTCCTCCGTGAACACTGCATGCGTCGCGGAAATGTCAGAGAGCGCGCACGAGTTGCTGGCGAATGCGATCACGGAGTCCGCCATGCGCCGCCACGTCGAAGGCAGCCGCCTTCGACCAGTCGTAGCCCCAGGGATTGCCCGTGCGCATCGCTTCCGGCTCGTCGGTGTAGCGCGGATGGACGTGCGCATGCAGAGCGGGCTCGAGATTGCCGAAAATTGCGTAATTGATCCGCAGCGCGCCGGTGACACGCAGGACGGCGTCGCCGAGCGCGCCGAGATCGGACATAAACTGGTTGCGTGCTGCGCTGTCGAGCGCGTTGAGATGCGGGACGACGGGATCCGGCAGCAGCAGGCAGTAACCGAGCAGTACCTGGCGCTGCCCCATCACCGCCCAACCCGATTTCATTCGCGCGACGACAGTGGGATCGTCGCCACGGCGGCACGCTTCGACGAATCGATGGATCGCGGTCGTCATGTCTGTAGCCTCGAAAGTCCGGTTTGCTGTTCGCCCCTACTTCCGGAATATGAAATACACGGCGCCCAGCATGCACAGAGCCGCCCACAGATAGTCGAGCTTGAGCGGCTGGCGCATGTAGATCAGTACGAACGGTACGAATACCGTCAGCGTGATGACCTCCTGCAGGATCTTCAGCTGCGGCAACGTCATCACCGTGTAGCCGATCCGGTTCGCGGGTACCTGCAGCAGGTATTCGAACAGCGCGATGCCCCAGCTGATCAGCGCAGCGACGATCCACGGCTTCTGGTTCAGTTCCTTCAGGTGGGCATACCAGGCGAACGTCATGAAGACGTTCGAGAGCGTCAGAAGGATGACGGTGCGCACGATCGGGTTCATGTTGGATGGATACCTGCGGCGGGCACGGAAAGCGCAGCCAGTGAGCCGTCCGGCTGCAGCTGGAGGATGAAATCGAAGCGATCGACTGCCGTACAGAGCTCGAAATCGCGCTCGGGCGCCCAATCGCAGGCGGGATCGAAGAACTTCACGGCGCTCGAAGCCGATCGGAGCCGGTCAGGAACGCCCGCCACCTCGGGCTCCTCGCCTGCCAGCCGCCGCTGCAGCAGCTCGGCGCACAGATCGTCTTCATCGCATCGCTCCGTCGCTTCGTGCCCCATCCTCACCAGCGTGACGAGCGGCGGCCGTCGCCATTGGATGTAGCGTACGATCGCGCCCGCGTTGACCAGCGCGCCGGTCAGCACTTCGTCGGCATTCACGGCGTTCGTGAGTCCCTGGGTTCCGGAATGCGTCGTGTGGATCAGCGTACGACCCTGGATGTCCATGAGTTCGAGCTCGGTCGGCGAGTTGCCGCAGTCGAAGCCGGGCAGCTTGCGGGCGTGGCGCTCGCCGATCAGCACCGCATGGGGATCCGCGGCTTTGAGCGATCGGGCGCGGTCGACGGAAGCCACCGGAACAATCGAGCGAGCGCCCCAGGCATGCGCGTAGGCCGCGACCGAGAACGCGCGGAACACATCGATCACGACAGCAAGGCCTCGCGCGCCACGTGCGCCCGCGACGAAGTCGACGAGGCGGACTTCAGGACGGTAGTTCATGGAGCCGCGAGCCTATCAGAGCAGCAGAAATGAAAAAGCCCGGCACTTTCGTGCCGGGCTTCGGGCAGATCAACCCTCGGGCAGAACGTCAGGCGGCGCGACCGCTTCCGCCGGCCGCCTTGCGCAGCGAGACGACCCGCTTCGCATCGGCCGGCTGCTCGTGCATCACGACGACCTTGGCGCGCTTGAAGAAATTGAAGTCGGTTGCGCTGGCCCAGGTGTACGCACCCATCATGCGTCCGACCACCAGATCACCCACTTCCAGCTCCGGCAGCAGGATGTTGTCGTCGATCACGTCGATCGAATCGCAGGTCGGCCCGGCAAGCACGCTCGGGAACAACTCGCCTTCGTGGCGCAGGGTCGTGACCGGGTACTTGGCGTGATCGAACAGCTGGCCGCTGTACGAACCGTAAAGGCCGTCGTCCAGGTAGTACCACCAGCGACCGTCACGCTTGGCCTTGCCCATCACGCTGGAGATCGCGATAGCAGCCGGCGCGGCAATGAAGCGGCCCGGCTCGGCGATCACACGTACGTGCGACGGCAGTTTCGCGAGCGCTTCGCGAATCGGCTGGCAGAACTGGTCGATCGGCGTCACGTCCTCGTTGTACGAGACCGGGAAGCCGCCGCCGATGTCCAGGATGTCCAGGGACGGCAGACCCGCGAGCAGAGCTTCGGCAATCAGGTTCGTGCAGGCGCGAATGGCCTCGACGTACTTGGTCGGCTCCATGGCCTGCGAACCCACGTGGAACGACAGGCCGCGGACACGGATACCCATACGGCGAGCCTGCTCGATCAGTCCGAGTACGGCGCCGGCCTCGCAACCGAATTTCCGCGAGAGGTCCACGACTGCGTCCGGGCTGCGGAAGGAAACGCGGATCAGCAGCTCGGCGCGCTTGCGATAGCGGGCGAACTTGCGGATCTCGTCCGGGTTGTCGGCAACGAAGATCTTCACGCCGTAACGCAGGGCATCGCGGATGTCGCTGTCGCGCTTGATCGGGTGAGTGTGGATGCAGCGCTCGGCGGGAATGCCCTGCGCCTTCACGAGCTCCACTTCGCCAGTGGTGGCGAGGTCGAAGAAAGCACCTTCGTCACGAAGGCACGCTACGACTGCCGCGTGCGGCAGGGGTTTCAGCGCGTAGTGCAGATCGACGCCGGGCAGCGCGGCCTTCAGCGAGTGATATTGCCGACGCACCTGCTCGCAATCGACCACCAGCAACGGGGAGCCGAACCGGGCCGCGAGGCCACGGATTTCGCTTTCCGTGAGCGTGGTGGAATCGAAGGCGTGGGCGGGGGAAACCGTGTGTGTCTGACGAGCTGCGCGGGGCAACACTGTTGATGCACCTCTATGCGAAAAGCCGTGAAACCGAACAACCGAGCCAACAAGAGCAACAGACTGGAAACGAACGTCCGATGACTCTCACAAGTTCTGGTCGAGCGGCACTTGCAGCTTTCGCGATATCCCTCCT
>JACZCZ010021420.1_pt1 | contig 50202 bp, 45 predicted proteins | sample 8641811 | NCBI WGS metagenome assembly JACZCZ01 (sample SAMN15324610, study PRJNA640507) | soil metagenome | isolation source: intercropping peanut in the first line | place: China: Luxin town, Laibin City, Guangxi Province | collected 2019-07-25 | depth 10cm m | reverse complement strand
CTCTTGCTGTGCTCTTGCTGTGGGTCCGGCTTTAGCCGGACGTAATCCCGAAGGGAAGATCCGTCGCTCCCGCGTAGGCGGGAATGACGGATGCTTCGCATGACGTCCGGCTAAAGCCGGACCCACAATCAGAGCCCCGTCACCCGTCACCCGTCACTTCGTCACTTTCTTCCCCGCCACATACGTCTCCATCACGCCGATATCGTCGATCTCACTCTCCGGCACCTTGAAGTAGTCCCGGTCGATGATGATGAAATCGGCCCATTTGCCGGGTTCGAGCGAGCCCACGGACTGCTCCATGAAGGCCGCGTAGGCGGCGTCGATGGTGAACAGCCGCAATGCCTCAGCTCTCGTGAGTTTCTGGTCGCCATACCAGCCGCCGGGCGGGTGTCCGTCACGATCCTGGCGGGTGACCGCCGCATGGAGACCGAAGAACGGATTGGGCAGTTCGACCGGGAAGTCGCTGCCCCCGGCGAGTCGTACACCTGCGTCGAGCAGCGAACGCCACGCATACGCGCCCTTGATTCGCTGGGGGCCGACGCGGTCCTCGGCCATGTTCATGTCCGACGTCGCATGAGTGGGTTGGATCGATGCGATCACGTTCAGCTTCGCGAAGCGCGGGATGTCTTCCAGCGCGATGACCTGGGCGTGCTCGATGCGCGGCCGCAGAGACTGGCGCTGGGCAGCTGTCAGCCGCTGCTCGAAGGTATCGAGCGTCAGTCGGTTTCCGGCATCGCCGATCGCGTGAATGTTGAGCTGCCAGCCGTGCTTCGCAGTCAGCGATGCGAGTTCACCGATCTGCGCCGGCGTGTAGAGCGCGAGGCCGCGATGGTGCGGCTCGTCGCTGTAGTCCTGGATCATCGTCGCACCGCGGCTGCCAAGTGCGCCGTCGACCCACGCTTTCACCGAGCGCATCTGCAAACGATCGTCGAACTGCGCGGGCTGGATGCCTTTGGCGATCGTCGCACGCGCGGCTTCGCTGTCCGCCAGCATCGCGTAGATGCGAATCGACAGTTGCTGCTTCTTGCCGAGCGACTGGTACGCCGCATATTGACGCGCATCGATGCCTGCATCGTGAGCGCCGGTCAATCCGAGCGCCGCGACGCTCTTCATCGCGGCGCTGAGCGTTCGCTCGATCTCCTGATCCGTCGGCGCGGGAACATGTTTCTCGATCAATGCCGACGCTGCGTCGACGAACACGCCGGTGGGTTCGCCGGAGGCATCCCGAACGATCTGGCCGCCAGGCGGATCCTGCGTGGCTCGCGTGATGCCCGCGATCTTCAATGCTTCGCGATTCACCCAGATTGCGTGCCCGTCCACTCGCGAGAGCATCGCGGGCCGGCCGCTCGTGGCGCCTTCGAGATCGGCGGCGGTGGGGAACTGCTTGCCAGTCCACAGCACCTGGTTCCAGCCGTTGCCGATGATCCAGCGATCGTTGGGATTCGCCTTCGCAAACGTACGCACCCGGTCGACTGCTTCCTTCGTGCTGCTGCTGCCGCGCAGGTCGACCTGCAGTTGCAGCTGCCCGAGTCCGAGCATGTGTCCGTGGGCGTCGATCAGCCCTGGCAGGATGGTCCGGCCCCTGGCGTCGACGATCGTAATGCCCGATCCGGCGGGAACGGCCGTTCCTGCTTCCAGGAGCTTCTGCACCTTGCCATGCTCGATGACGATGCCCGCGTACTCACGAATGCCTCCGGCTTGCGGTGTGTAGACTTTTGCATTGTGCACAACGACGGTCTGCGCATTCGCTGTTGCCAGCGCGGCCAGCAGAAGTCCGCAGGGGAGGAGAGACCGGGTTAAGGATTGCATGTCGGCGGCACGCCTCTATCCAAAGTGGCTGTCTTGTTGTCGTCGCCTGATACAGAATATCGGCCCCGCGATTATGCCTGCAGCTGTGACACAAGAATCCACAACAAACCGGCGCTGGCGGTCGATCGTCATGCTGATCGCCGTAATGAGTCTCTGGGGCGGCGTTTTCGTGGCGACGAAGGACGTCATCGATGCCGTGCCGCCGTTCACGCTCGCCTTCATGCGCGTGGCGATCGGGTTCGCCGTCCTGCTGCCGATCGCCTGGGTTCGCTACCGGCGCCTGCCGCCCGAGAGTGCCAGGCTGCCCTGGAAAGCGATGTTCGCGATGGGGTTCATCGGCGTGGCGTTCTATTACGCCGTCTTCAATCTCGGCCTGGTATACACATCTGCCTCCCAGGGCGCGCTGGTGCAGAGTTCGATTCCGGCGATGACCGCGCTGATCGCCATCCTGTGGCTCGGCGAGCCCGCCTCCAGAGTGCGTATCGGCGGCATCATCCTCTCGCTTGCCGGTGTGCTGCTCGTCTTCTCTGGCAGCGACGTACTGGATGCGACGGCATCTTCGCCGGTCCTGGGCAACATGCTCGTATTCCTCAGCGTGATCGCGTGGGGACTCTACACAGCGCTGGCCCGGCGCCATGCGGGCACGGATGCGGTGGTGATGACAGCAGGTGTGATCGGCATCGGTGCGTTGTTGTTGCTGCCTGCCGCAGCAATCGAGCTGCAGGGACATCCGCTGCCGACACTATCGCTCGAGGAAGGACTCGAGGTGCTGCTGCTCGGCGCGGGAGCCTCCGGTCTCGCGTACCTCTTCTACAACGTCGCGCTTCAGGATATCGATGCGAGCCAGGCAGGCGTGTTCGCGAATCTCATCCCGGTCGTCGGCGTGATCAGCGGTGTTCTCGTCCTCAATGAGCCGCTGTCGTCGCGCGCCATCATCGGCGGAATCATCGTGATGGCTGGCGTCTGGATCACGGGATCGGATCGTTCGCGGAACAGCGGACCCGTGCAGATGGCGCAGCAGCCGACCGCGGACAGCGGACAGTAGGGCGGAGCAGAGCGTCGTTCCGGCTGTGGATCCGGGCGTCAGCCGCTCCAGCCAGCCAGTTCTACCCGCCTTCGACGGCACGCTGCTCCGTGCCCGAAGTCAGGTGACGCACCAGTTCCTGCGCGTACGTCGGCAGATCCTGCAGTTTGCGGACACAGATCATCAGGCGCCGGATGGCCCATTCATCGGTGAGGTCGATGCGACGCAACTGCGTCGCCTTGTTGCGTTCGACCGTCGTTTCGGGGACGACGCCGATGCCGACATTGCACTCCACCAGCCGGCAGACAGCATCGAAGCTGCGCAGCTGAACGCGAAGCTTCAGCCGCCGGCCGATGCGATCCGCTTTGTCGGAAAGGAATCGCTGCAGTGAGCTCGAGCGATCGAGTCCCACGAAGTCGTAGTCCAGCGCGTCGGCGAAGGCGATGCTCTTCTCGCCCGCGAGCGGATGCGACAGCGGCGTCACCAGGACGAAGCGATCGGAGCGGAAGGCGAACACTTCAAGACCGGTGACGTCTTCGGTGCCGGCCACGATGCCGATGTCGGCCTTGCCGTCGGCGACAGCGGCGACGATCTCGTCGCTCAACCGTTCTTCGAGGTCGATGTTCACCTGCGGGTGGGCCGCAAGGAAATTGCTCAGCGGCTCGGGCAGGAACTCGATCAGCGCGTTGGTGTTCGACAGCAGCCGGATGTGGCCCTTGAGACCGCCGGCGTATTCGGCGAGATCGCCCCGCATCCTTTCGGCTTGCTGCAGGAGCAGTCGCGCGTGATGGATCAGCGTGCGGCCGGCTGGGGTCGGGTGAACGCCCTGGCGCTCGCGATTGAGCAGAGCAGTCCCCAGTTCCAGTTCCATGTTCCGGATGCGGGTGCTCGCTGCCGCGACGGCCAGATGCATCCGCTCGGCGCCCGCGGTGATGCTGCCGGCTTCGACGACATGCAGGAAAAGCTTCAGGTCGGTGAGGTCGAATCGCATGTGCGGTGCAACGTACGCGAAATTCCGTCAGGGGCCAACCGGCGAGCCGGGCGGGGCGGGCCTCAATGCCCCGATGCAGTGCTGGATGATGCCGCAGGCCGCCTGGTTGCCTAGGGCGTTCCCTGAAAAAGTTACGTGAAGGTTTCAGCGGGTGGTCGCTTCGCCGATAGCAGTCTGGAAGACCCTGGAACTGCGTTGGAAAACCTAATGACCGGACTCAGCATCAAAGCCCGTCTGTACCTCAATCTCGCGATCCTGGCGGTAGCCCTGATCGTCGTGCTGGGGGTCGGGCTGAAAGCATTCAACAATGCCTCGAACCGGATGGAGACCCTGTACTCCGACAACCTCGTTCCGATCGCGAGCTTCGGGGAGATCTTCCAGCGCTCTCTGCAGAGTCAGCAGTACCGCCTCGAAGCGTACGTGCACAAGGACACGCAGTTCACCCAGGCGAACTACGACGCCGTCAAGGAGAATCGTGGCCGCATCAACTCGCTGATGGAAGAGTTCGACAAGGTCTCGCTGTCGCCCGAGGAGCGCAAGCTGTCCGACGAGATCAAGGAACAGCGTGCCTCGATCGTCAGCTCCGGCAAGCAGGAAATCGAAGCGTTGCTCGCGCAGGACTACGAGTCGGCGACGAAGGTCCGTATCGGCAGCATCGAGCCGGTCATCGACCGGATGGACGACACGACGCAGAAGCTCATCGAGATGCGCATTGCCGCCGCCGGCAAGCTGATCGAAGCGGCGCGTTCGGAAGTCGCCGCGGACCGTCGCGTCATGATGATCAGCTTCGTGCTCGCGCTGGCGATCGCGGTGTGGTCGGCCTGGCTGCTCGCTCGCCACGTGTCGATCGGTCTGGGTCGAGCAGAAGATCTCGCTGAGCGCGTGAGCCGCGGCGAGCTCGGCCATCGTCTTGATGTCGTCGGCAACGACGAAATCAGCCGCCTGTTGCGCGCGCTGAAGGGCATGGACAACAAGCTGGTCGACACGGTGAGCCAAGTGCGCGAGAGCGCGGCTACTGTGGATCGTGCTGCGAGCCAGCTCTCGCAGGGCAGCGACGATCTGAGCGAACGCACGCAGGAACAGGCGGCAGCGCTCGAAGAGACCGCCGCCAGCATGGAAGAGATGACGGCTACCGTGAAGCAGAACGCCGACAATGCACAGCAGGCGAACCAGATCGCGAGCAGCACTCGCGGCCAGGCGGACCAGGGCGGCCAGGTCGTGCGTCGCGCCGTCGACGCGATGAATGAAATCACCTCGGCAAGCAAGCGCATCGAAGACATCATCAGCGTGATCGACGAGATCGCGTTCCAGACGAACCTGCTGGCGCTCAACGCGGCTGTCGAAGCAGCGCGTGCGGGCGAGCAGGGCCGCGGCTTCGCGGTCGTTGCATCCGAAGTGCGCAACCTGGCGCAGCGCAGCGCAAGTGCGGCGAAAGAGATCAAGGGCCTCATCGGCGACTCGGTACATAAAGTTGCCGCGGGCGCGGCGCTGGTGGGCGAGTCGGGTGAAACGTTGAACAGCATCGTGACGGGCGTGAAGAAAGTGACGGACATCGTCGCCGAAATGACTGCTGCGACCTCGGAGCAGTCGTCGGGCATCGATCAGATCAATCACGCCGTGACGAACATGGATCACGCGACGCAGCAGAACGCGGCCCTCGTCGAGGAATCCGCCGCTGCGGCGAAGACGATGCAGCAGCAGGCGCAGGAGCTGATGAAGCTCGTTGCGTTCTTCCGTATCGATGGGTCGGCGCCGATCGCTGCGGCGGCGGTTGTCGAGGCTCCCGCTGCGAAAACCACTGTGGCGCCGATGAAGCGTCCTGCGCAGCGCCCGGCAGCTCGCAAGGCTGCAGCTCCGGCACCGGCGGCAATGCCGCGGGCGCGGGCGAGCGGCGACGAGTCGGTGTGGCAGGAGTTCTAAGGCTTCCGTTTCCTTCGCCCCGATTCAGCTCTCCAGATACCAGTCGTAGTCGACTGCGCTCACCTTCGCGTTGAACTTGTCGCATTCCTGGCGCTTGATGGCCAGGAACGCCTGCATGAACTGCTCGCCCAGTGCACCGCGCAGGAATTGCGATTGTGCCGCTGCGCGGATCGCGCTGTGCCAATCCCTCGCCAGTGTTCCTTCGATTGCGGCTTCGTAGCCGTTGCCTGTTACCGGCGATCCCGGATCCAGCTTGCCCTCGATTCCCTTGTGGATTCCTGCGAGCACTGTCGCAGCGACGAGATAGGGATTGGCATCCGCGCCGCTGACGCGGTGTTCGACGTGACGGCTCGCCGCGGCGCCCGCAGGAATTCTCAAGCTCACCGAACGATTGTTGATTCCCCAGGTCGGCGCGACGGGCGCGTAGCTCATGCGGCGGAAACGGCGATAGGAGTTGGCGTTCGGCGCGAAGACGAGCATCGATTCCGCCATCGTCGCCTGCAAGCCGCCAATCGCGTGGCGAAGCAGGGCAGTGCCGGCCGGATCGTCGCTCGCGAATACATTCACACCGTTCTCATTCTGCAGGCTTGCATGCAGGTGCATGCCGCTGCCGGCTTGCTCTTCGAAGGGTTTGGCCATGAAACAGGCCAGCAGTCCGTGGCGAAGCGCGACGCCCCGGATCAGGCGCTTGAAAGCGATGGCCTCGTCGATCGCGCGCAACGCATCGTCGCGATGCAACAGGGTGATCTCGAACTGTCCGGGCGCGTACTCCGACATCAGCGTTCGCAGCGGCAGTCCCTGTGCTTTCGCCGCGGCGTAGATCTCATCGAACACCGGCGACATGTCGTCCAGCTTGCCGAGGCCGTACGAATCGAAACGCGCCTGCCTGCGGCCCGACAGCAATCCCGCCGCCGGCACGAGTGATCCGTCGTCAGTGCGTTTGAGCAGATAGAACTCGATCTCGGCCGCGACCACCGGACGCAGAGGCAACAGGCGCTCGATGGAGCGTGCGAGTGCGTGGCGGGGATCTGCATAGGTAGGTGCGCCATCCATGTCGTACATCGTGAGCAGCACTTGCGCGCCGGAGCGACGGGTCCAGGGTGTGCGCTTCAGGGTTCCAGGGACTGGTCGGCACAGGCGGTCGGCGTCGCCGACCGACCACACGAGGCCGGTGTCTTCGACGTCTTCACCGGTGATGTCCAGCCCGAGAATCGAACCGGCGACGCAGCGTCCGTCGGTGTAGATCGGCAGCAACTCTTCGCGGGCGACGATCTTGCCGCGGGCGACGCCGCTCGGATCCGTGATCAGCAGTTCGATCGCCTCGACATCCGGATGGGCGGCGAGGAAGTCGCGTGCTTCGGAAACGTCCGCTGTGCGTGTCGTCAAGGAAACAGCTCCGCGAGAAAGGACTCCATGCCCGAGAGAAGCGCATCGACATGTGCAGCGGTCGTCGCCGGGCTGACCAGCATCATGTTGTGGAAGGGCGTGATGAGCACGCCGCGATTCAGGAGGAACAGGTGCAGCGCTCGCTCGAGCGCAGGTGCGCCTGCATCGAGCGATTCCTTTGCTGTTCGAGCCGGTGTCGCCGAGAAGCACAGCTCGCTGCGTGCGCCCACATTCACCACATGCCAGGGCAACCGATATCTTGCGATGAGTTGGCGGAGACCGCCCGTGAGTCGCCCGGACAGCGTATTCATGTGTTCGTAGGCGGCGGCAGTCATGACGTTCTCGAGGCACGCCGTCAGTGCGCTGGTGGCGAGTGCGTTGGCTGCGAGCGTCGTGCCCATGCCGGAGTGCCCGGACGGCTTGTTCGCGAGGAAGGCGGTCATGCGGTCCGAGAGTTCGGCTGTGAATCCATAAACGGCGCAAGGGACACCGCCCGCAATGGCCTTGCCTGCGATGAAGAAGTCGCAGCGCAACCGCAGCTCCCGTGCGTGACCGCCAGGGCCGCTGCTGAGAGTGTGCGTTTCGTCGATCGCCAGCAGCGTGCCTTGCCCGTCGCAAAGTGCCCGTGCGGCTGGCCAGAAGTTCTCTGCCGGCAACACCATGCCCGCATTCGTCATCACAGGTTCGGCGAGTACACATGCGACGTCGCCATGGGCGAGTTCGCGTTCGAGTGCTGCAAGATCGTTGAACTCGACGACTCGTGCGCAGGAGGCGAAGTCAGCGACCTGGCCGACCTGACCGGGTCGCGTCACGACGCGGCCAGATTCCAGCCGCACGAGCGTGTCCTCGAGCGTGCCGTGGTAGCAGCCATCGAAAACGAGGATCTTGCTGCGGCCCGTCAATGCACGAGCCCACCGAACGACTGCGCGATTGGCATCGGTCGCCGTTTGCGTCATCTGCCAGAACGGCAGTCCGAATCGCGCCGCAAGCAGTTCTCCTGCGCGTGCGGTCGTGTGGGACGGCAACATGCACGTGAAACCGTGCGCTGCCTGTTCCCGAACACTATCGGCGACTGCCGGTGGTGAGTGGCCGAACATCGCGCCGGTATCGCCAAGGCAGAAGTCCGCGTAGCTATGCTGATCGATATCGCGCAGCACAGCGCCTTGCGCGGACTGCACGACAACCGGTACCGGAAGCGACCAATCGGTCATCCAGTGCATCGGGACACCGTTCAGCCAGTGAGCGGCCGATCTGCGGGCTTCCGCGACGCACGCCGGATGCGCCTGCAGAAAGCGAGCGCGCTCACGTTCCAGGAGCAGTGCCACGGCAGCCTGGTCAACACCCGCAATGGACTCTGGAGAGAGCATGCGGCCACTATGACGCGGCACGCGATGGAAGTGAACACGCGATCAGCGCGCGTCGTGGAAGATGATCCCGGCCGTATGGCGGTTGCCCGTCAGGATGCGGCTGACGCCGTGCCGCAGGTTCACACGATAGAAACCTCGCGAACCGCGAACGGGCCGGTGATGGACGGCGAAGATCACACCATCGCCCTGGCGCAGCGGGACGACGCTCGCGCGCGACTGCATGCGCGGACGCTGTTCGGTGATCACGAACTCGCCGCCAGTGAAGTCGCGCTGCGGCTCGGAAAGCAGGATCGCGATCTGCAACGGGAATACGTGCTCGCCGTAGAGATCCTGGTGCAGGCAGTTGTAGTCGTCCGGTCCGTATCGCAGCAGCAGTGCGGTGGGGCGCGTCTGCCCAGCGTCATGGCATCGCTGGAGAAATTCGGCATGAGTCGCCGGGAACCGCGTTTCGATGCCCATCGTCTCGTGCCAGCGATTCGCGATACGCGTCAACGGCGGATAGAACGTTTCGCGCAACGACGCAATGAGCGGAGGCAGCGGATAAGCAAAGTACTTGTACTCACCGCGACCGAAGCCGTGCCGGGACATGACGACCCTGCTGCGAAACGCAGCGTCGTCCGGGTAGCTGCCTGCCAGCGATTCACATTGCGCCGGCGAGAGGAGGCGCTCGACGACGGCGAATCCGCCCGCATCGAGTCCCCGCTCGATGGCGTCCCAGTCCGGCGTGGAAGAAACGAAGGCAGGAGATGCCAGCTCCTGCCTCGAGGCCCGGGCGTGCATCAGGCCGCCTTCTCGCGTTCGAGCAGCGTGCGCTTGCGTTCGATGCCCCAGCGATAACCCGACAGGCTGCCGTCGGTGCGAACGACGCGGTGACAGGGAATCGCAATTGCAATCGCGTTTGCTGCACAGGCTTGCGCGACAGCGCGAACCGCTTTGGGCGCCCCGATCCGCTTGGCCATGTCGGCGTAGCTCACGGTCGATCCGGCGGGAACCTTGCGCAGTGCCTGCCAGACCCGCTGCTGGAACGCCGTGCCGCGAATGTCGAGCGGCAGGTCGAGACCGATGGACGGCGCTTCGACGAAGCCTACGACCTTCGCGACCAACTGTTCGAATTGCGCGTCGCCGCCAATCAGCTGGGCGCGTTCGAACCGATCCTGCAGGTCGCGCACGAGCGCTTCGGGGTCGTCGCCGAGAAGGATCGAGCAGACGCCCTTGTCAGTGGCTGCTACCAGGAGCGCACCGAGAGAGCATTGCGCGACTGCGAATCGAATGACTGCGTTCTTCCCGCCCGCGCGAAACTCCCTCGGCTTCATGCCGAGGAGCGCGTCGGCCTTCGAATAGAACGGCGCGTTGGAGTTGAAGCCGGCTTCGTAGATGGCGTCGGTGACGCTGCTGCGACGAGCCAATCCTGTCCGCGTCCGTTCCGTGCGGTGCGCCGACGCATACGCCTTGGGTGTCACGCCCGTCACGGCCTTGAAGACGCGATGGAAGTGATACGCGCTCAGTCCGGCGGCCTTGGCCAGCGTGGCCAGTGAAGGCGCCGATTCGCTGGTTTCGATCAGGCGGCATGCCTTCGCGATCCGGGCGGCGTACTGCTCATCGAGCGAGGGCTGTTCCGGCTTGCAGCGCCGGCAGGGGCGGAACCCGGCCTTCTCGGCGGCCGCCCGGGTTGTATGGAATGCGACGTTCTCGCGGCGGGCGCGACGGGAGGCGCAGGAGGGGCGGCAATACACGCCGGTCGTGCGCACTGAGTAATAGAACTGCCCATCCGCTGCGCGATCGCGGCGGACAACGGCGTCCCAGCGTGCTTCATCGCTGCGGAAAGTGGGGGGCGTTGGCGCAGTCGCCTTCATGGGGCCCGGCTCGGTTCTGGATACAAGTTGCATCATGGCTCGATCTCCCGGTCTGGCATAGGTCTTCAGTGGGGCCAGAATGCGCCAGGCAGGTATTCCCTGACACTCGGGTTCTTGCTTTCAAATCCCGCAACTCACTGATTTATACTCGCGCGCCTGCATTTCAACGCGCGTCCCGCGCCTCCGCTCATCCATCGTTCCATGATCGCCGCCGCGTTCTACAAATTTGTCCCGCTGCCGGACTACACGGCCCTGAAGCCGTCGTTGCTGGCGTTCTGCGAGCAACGCGGAGTGAAGGGCACGATCCTGCTCGCGGCCGAAGGGATCAACGGAACGATCGCCGGCGAAGCCGCGAGCGTGCGTGAAGTGCTCGACTATCTGCGCAGTGATCCCCGGCTCGCCGATCTCGAGCACAAGGAGTCGGGGGCGGCGCGCAAACCGTTCTATCGCATGAAGGTGCGCCTCAAGCGCGAGATCGTCACGATGGGGGTGCCCACGGTCGATCCGACGAAGCTGGTAGGCACCTATGTGAAGCCCGAGGACTGGAACAGGCTCATCGCCGATCCGGATGTCCTCGTCGTCGACGTGCGCAACGACTATGAAGTCGCGCTTGGCACCTTCGAAGGCGCGATCAATCCGAAGACGCGCAGCTTCAGCGAATTTCCCGCATGGATTCGCGAGCAGGCCGCGTTGCGAGACAAGCCGAAGGTCGCCATGTTCTGCACGGGCGGCATCCGCTGCGAGAAGTCGACGGCGTTCCTGCGAGCCGAAGGGTTCGACCAGGTCTTTCACTTGCAGGGCGGCATTCTCAAATACCTGGAAGTCGTGCCCGAACGCGACAGCCGGTGGCAGGGCGAGTGCTTCGTTTTCGACGAGCGTGTCGCGATCGGCCACGGCTTGAAGGCGGGCGAGCACGAGCTGTGCCGTTCGTGCCGGCAGCCGATCAGCGCGGCGGACAAGCGGTCGGAGCTGTTCGAGGCAGGGGTGAGCTGTCCCGGTTGCTACGATTCGATCACGCCGACGAAGCGGGCTGGCCTGCGCGAGCGGCAACGCCAGGTGGAACTCGCGAAGCGGCGTGGCGCCGAACACATCGGTGCGAAGCTCGCCGTGGAAAGCGGCGAAGAGTCCGAATAGATCTGTCGACAGGGTGCAATCATGTCCTTATACGGTCTGTTGATATTCGCGGCGGTGTACGCGCTGGCGGTGGCTTCGCCGGGGCCCGGTGTCGCGGCAATCGTGGCGCGGTCCCTCGCTCGTGGCATGCAGGGCAGCGTCGCATTCATCGCTGGCTTTCTGGTCGGCGACCTGATCTGGTTTGCATTTGCGGCGACCGGTCTGGCCGCGCTTGCGCAGACGGCGTACGCGCTGTTCGTCGCGATCAAGTACATCGGCGCCGCGTATCTGCTCTACCTGGCTTACCGGTTGTGGACGACACCCGCCCAGGCGGTCGACGAGCAGGCCGTCGACAGCGGCGGTCGCCCGACGCAGCTGTTCCTCGGCAGCCTTGCGCTCACGATGGCGAATCCGAAGACGATGATCTTCTTCCTCGCGCTGCTGCCGACCGTCGTGAATCTTCAGACATTGACGCTGGCGGGCTTCCTAGAGATCGCGCTGGTGATCAGCATCGTGCTGCCTCTCGTGCTCGCTGCTTACGCATTCGCGGCGACACATGCGCGCCGTCTGTTCAAGAGTCCGCGAGCCGTACGTAACCTGAATCGGGGAACGGGCGTCGCCATGGCAGGAGCGGCAGTCGCCGTTGCAACACGATGAGCACCACAGCTACGGCCGCGCGTCGGCTGATCGAAACCCTGGTCGCGAATGGCGTCACGCATGTTTTCTGCGTGCCCGGGGAGAGCTATCTCGCCGTTCTCGATGCGCTGGTCGATTTCCAGGATCGCATCCAGGTCGTCACGTGCCGGCACGAGGCGGGAGCATCGAACATGGCGGTCGCGTACGCCAAGCTGACTCGCCGCCCCGGTGTCTGTTTCGTCACTCGCGGCCCCGGCGCAACGCACGCGAGCATCGGTATTCACACGGCTTCGCAGGACTCGGCCCCGGTGATCATGTTCGTGGGGCAGGTGGCACGCGCTGATCGCGGTCGCGAAGGATTCCAGGAGCTCGACTATCCGGCGGTCTTCGGCACGATGACCAAGCTCGCAGTCGAAGTCAGCGATCCGACCCGCATGGTCGAGATCGTGACCCGCGCATTCGCGACTGCGACTCAAGGCCGGCACGGTCCTGTCGTGATCTCGCTGCCCGAAGACATGCTGACCGAAGACGCAGGCCCGCGAGTGCCGAGCGCCGTGCAAGCTGCACCAGCCGGCCTCGCCGAGGCGGCATTGCATGCGATTCATGCCCGGCTCGAAAAATCAGAGCGCCCGCTGATGATTCTCGGCGGCACGGGCTGGAGCGACGACGCCCTGCAGCGTCTCGCGGATTGGGCGAAACAGATCGATCTGCCGATCGCGCTGTCGTGGCGCCGCAAGGACCTGCTGAACAACGACCATCCCTGCTACGTCGGCGACCTGAGCATCCGTCCGAGCCCCGGTCTCAACGAGCGCATCAAGCAGGCTGACCTGCTGCTAGCGATCGGATCGCGCATGGGCGACATCCCGACGATGGGCTACCAGTTGCTGTCGGCGCAGGATGCGGCCGAGAAGCTCATCCATGTGCATCCTTCCGCTGAAGACGTCAACCGCGTCTGGCAGGCATCGCTCTCGGCCATTGCGAATGAAGCCGTCGCCGCGATCGCGCTGAGCGGCTTGCAGGTGCAGCGCAAGTGGCCGCAGTGGCGTGCCGCTGCCCGCGGTGACTACGAGAAGTCGATCGAGCCGGTGACGACGGTCGGTGCAGTGAATCTGTCGCAGGTCTTCACTCACATGGCGCGTGTTCTGCCGCCCGATGCGATTCTCTGCAACGGCGCCGGCAATTACGCCGCGTGGCCGAATCGCTTCTACCGCTATCGCAAGCCCTGCACCCAGCTCGCGCCGACGAGTGGCGCAATGGGCTTCGGTTTTCCCGCCGGTATCGCCGCGAAGCTCGTGCACCCGGACCGCGACGTAATCGCGATCGCAGGCGATGGCTGCTTCCTCATGACCGGCCAGGAGCTCGCGACGGCCGTGCAGCACGACGTGCGTCTCGTGACGATGGTGATCGATAACGGTTCGTACGGCACGATCCGCATGTACCAGGAACGCGAGTATCCGAAGCGCGTGATGGCTACCCGCCTGCGCAATCCCGACTTCGCTGCTTACGCCCGTTCGTTCGGCGCCTGGGCCGCAACGGTCGATCGCACCGAAGATTTCCCCGCGGCCTTCGAGGCGGCCCGCAAGTGCGACGTCCCGTCACTGATTCATATCAAGACGAGCGTCGAGGACATCCTGCCGGGGCAGCGGTTGCCGAACGCGCCGTAGGCGGCGGGTGACGAGTCCTACTTCGGCATATCCGGACACACATACGGCACGGAGGCCGACACGTACGTCTTCGCGCGTTCCTGGCCGATGATGTGCAGCGAGAGTTCTTCCGGCGAGGGGAGGCTGACGCTGGCTTCGATGGGAATCGAATCTTCGAGCCAGCGGATGTTGGCGCCGGCAACGCCCCAGCCGGAAATCCGGTATGTCTCGAAGCACGAATCCATCAGCAGGCTGCGGTCGGGCAGGAAGACGAGCATCTCACCGAGGGCGTGCCCCGAAGTCGTCGCGATCCAGACTCTGCCGATGAACGCGCCGTCGGCCGGCAGAGCATTCGCGTCTGCGGTAGCGGTTGCCGCAGATGCCTGAGATGCGGGTGGCGGGCTCTTCCCTCCGCAACCGATCAGGCTGAGAGCAAGAAGAAGAGGAGCAATTGCTTTCATGGGGCAGTTCCGGATCGCGGCATCGATGCGTTGCAGTGTAGCGATCCGGGTGGGGCGGGAAAAGTGACCGGTGACGGGTGACGAGTGACTGGGCAACTGCGACTCCACTCTCTGGCATCGTCACCCGTCACGCTCGTACCGATGAGAAGTCAATGGTGGAGGACGCAGAGGAAGGCGTGAGGCCCGAGGCGTGAGCCGCGAGCCGGAGCCAGAGCGGATCACTGTCGATTCGCGCTCGCGCATCGGTCCTTACTTGAGCCTGCAAGCGATAGCTGCGTGCCGAGCCGCAGCGGTTCCGTTTCTGGCTCGCGCCTCGCGCCGCTTCCAAACAAACGCGTGCGCGAACGTGCATTTACCGTTAGCATCAGGTGCATGGCTTTGTGGCCGATTCTTCGTAAGGCGAAGCGGTCTCATGCCCCACCAGTCGGCGCCGCGGCGCCCAAGGAAAGCTCCTAGCGCGGAATCCCCTACCAAACCGCTCCACGAAGCCGGCGTGCACTCCGGCGTGCCCCTGTTGAGCCCGAGTGATATGACAAAGAGGCAGGATAGAAAAAGTTACTGGAGCGGTCGGTCATGCGGCTGGTACTGATCGTTCTGCTGCCGTTCCTGGGCAGCTTGTGCGCCGGCTTCCTGCCGTCCAACGCGCGCAATGCCGAAGCCTGGCTTTCTGGATTCGTTGCCATCGTCTGTTTCGCGCTGATGCTGAGCCTCTATCCCCTGGTCGAGGATGGCGGCGTCGTGCGCATGATCGTACCGTGGCTGCCGCAATACGGACTCGAGTTCTATCTCCGCGTCGACGGTTATTCCTGGCTGTTCGCGACACTGGTCGCATTCATGGGCGCGCTCGTCGTCCTCTATGCGCGTTACTACATGTCGGCTGCCGATCCGGTCCCGCGCTTCTTCTCGTTCCTGCTCGCGTTCATGGGGGCGATGCTCGGCATGGTCCTGTCGGGCAACCTGATCCAGCTCGTGCTGTTCTGGGAACTGACGAGCCTCACCTCCTTCATGCTGATTGCGTACTGGTATCACCTCCCCGACGCCCGACGCGGTGCGCGCATGGCTTCGACGGTGACCGCTGCGGGCGGGCTGTGCCTGCTCGCTGGCGTCATCATCATCGGCGAGATCGTTGGCAGCTACGACCTGGACCGCGTCCTCGCCTCGGGCCATCTGATCCGCGGCAACGCCTTGTATCCGGCGATTATCGTGCTGGTGGCGCTCGGTGCGCTGACGAAGAGTGCGCAGTTTCCCTTCCAGTTCTGGCTGCCGAACGCGATGGCGGCGCCGACGCCCGTCTCCGCGTATCTGCATTCCGCCACGATGGTGAAGGCGGGTGTATTCCTTCTCGCGCGACTCTGGCCTGTGCTTTCGGGCACGGATCTGTGGTTCGCGATCATCGGTGGGGCAGGATTGTGCTCGCTGCTGCTCGGGGCCTTCGCGGCGATCTTCCAGCGCGACATGAAGGGCGTGCTCGCGTACTCGACGATCAGCCATCTGGGCCTCATCACTCTGCTGCTGGGCATGAACAGTCCGCTGGCGCTCGTGGCAGCGATCTTCCACATGATGAATCATGCGACGTTCAAGGCGTCGCTGTTCATGGCGGCCGGAATCGTCGATCACGAAACCGGGACTCGCGATACGCAGCTGCTGAGCGGTCTGTCGCGGGCGATGCCGATTACCGCGACGCTGGCGGTGGTGGCGGCGGCTTCGATGGCCGGCGTCCCGCTGCTCAATGGATTCATCTCGAAGGAGATGTTCTTCGCCGAAACGATCTTCGCCGCGCACGGTCCGGTCCTTCGTATCGGGTTGCCGGCGGCCGCGACGATTGCCGGCATGTTCAGCGTCGCGTACTCGCTGCGTTTCATTCATCAGGTCTTCTTCGGACCGGCGGCGCGTGACTTGCCGCGCACCCCGCACGAACCGACTCGCTGGATGCTGGTGCCTAGCGCACTCCTGGTTTCGGCCTGCTTGCTCGTGGGGAGCATGCCGGGCACGACGGTGGGCCCGGTGCTCGGCACGGCTGCCGAAGCCGTGCTCGGTACCAGCCAGATGCCGCAGTTCAGCCTGGCGCTCTGGCATGGATTCAACATGCCGTTCGTCATGAGCTTGCTGGCTCTGTTCGGCGGTGTGGGCCTGTACATCGCGCTCTACTTCCACAGGCGTCAGGCGCACGGCGCGGCGCCGTTCATCGATCGCTTCGATGGTCCTCGTGCTTTCGACGTCACAATGGTGACACTGATTCGTGCGGCGGATCGACTCACGCGCTGGCTCTACTCGCGGCGGCTGCAGACGCAGCTCGTGCTCATCGTATGTATCGCGCTCGTCGCTGCCTGGGCTGCGCTCGATGAGAGTTCGAGTTTCTGGGGGCCGGAGCCGGTCTCGCGCATCGACCCGGGATTCGCGCTGATGTGGCTCGTGGGCGCAGCCTGTGCCATCGGTGCGGCCTTGCAGGCGAAGTATCACCGGCTGGCGGCGCTGATCATGGTCGGTGGTACCGGACTGGTAACCTGCCTGACGTTTGCGTGGTTCTCGGCGCCGGATCTCGCATTGACCCAGATCGCAGTCGAAGTCGTGACGCTCGTGCTGATCCTGCTGGGGCTGCGCTGGCTGCCGCGACGGATCGAGATGGACGATCCGGATCGCCGCACCGTTCGTGCTCGTGCACGGCGCGCGCGCGACCTCGTCATCGCCATCATTGTTGGCGCCGGTATGGCGAGTCTTGCGCTTGCGATGATGCTGCGACCCCGGGCGCTGGGGCTGGCGGAGTTCTTCATCGATCGCTCGCTGCCGGAGGGGGGAGGGCGCAATGTCGTCAACGTGATCCTCGTGGACTTCCGCGGCTTCGACACGCTCGGCGAGATCACGGTCGTCGGGATCGTGGCGTTGACGGTCTATGCGCTGCTGCGCCGTTTCCGTCCCGCGCCGGAAGCGATGAGTGTGCCGCGCGCACAGCGGTTGGATGGTCCTCGTTCGCTCCATGCGCTGCCGGATCCGGATGAGAAGCTCCCCACGGGCTATCTCAGGATTCCGGCTGTAATCGTGCGGCTGCTGATGCCGATGGCGGCGCTGGTGTCGATGTTCTTCATGCTTCGGGGCCACAACGCTCCTGGCGGCGGATTCGTCGGCGGCCTTGTCATGGCCACCGCCGTCATAGCGCAGTACATGATTTCGGGCACCATGTGGGTCGAGTCGCGCTCGCGCCTGAATCCACAGTACTGGCTGGCGACAGGACTGGTCGCTGCGGCTGTGGCCGGCATGGGCTCATGGCTGACGGCCCGGACGTTCCTCACCGCGATGTCGTGGGATTTCCACTTGCCCGTCATCGGTGAGCTGCATGTTTCCAGTGTGCTGCTCTTCGACCTGGGCGTTTACATGCTCGTCATCGGGGCCACCGTGCTGATGCTGGTGGCCATTGCGCACCAGTCGCTGCGCAGCCATCGCAAGCCGCACGCTGTCGCGGATGCCACGGAAGTGCGCATAGAAGTGGCGGCCCAGTCGACAGGAGCGCCCACCTGATGGAGATCGTGTTCGCCCTCGCCATCGGTGTGCTGAGCGGATCCGGTGTCTGGCTGCTGCTGCGGCCCCGCACGTTCCAGGTGATCATGGGGCTTGCGCTGCTGTCGTACGCGATCAACCTTTTCATCTTCTGCATGGGACGGTTGAAGGTCGGCAGCCCGCCCATCATTCACGCCGATCTCGAGAGCAATCCTGCGGTCTACGCGGACCCTGTGCCGCAGGCGCTGGTGCTGACGGCGATCGTCATCAGCTTCGCGACGACGGCGCTCTTCCTGGTCGTGCTGCTCGCAGCCCGCGGGTTGACCGGCACCGATCACGTCGACGGTCGGGAGCGCGATACGTGACTCCGTCGCTGCAGCATCTGCCCGTTCTGCCGATAGTCGTCCCGCTGGTGACTGGCGCGGTGTTGCTGCTGTTCGCCGAGTCACAGCGGCGGCTGCGCGAGTCGATCGCGCTGCTCGCGACGCTGGCGCAGCTGGTCATTGGTGTCGCGCTTCTGTATCTGACGACGGACGCAGTGCCGGAGATCTGGCACAAAGGCATCGGTGTCTATTCGATCAGCGCGTGGCCGGCGCCGTATGGCATCGTGCTGATCGTCGATCGGCTATCCGCGTTGATGCTGACGCTCGCGGCCGCGCTGGCGCTGCCGGCGCTCATTTACTCCATCGCGCGCTGGGAGCGCGTCGGTGTGCACTACTTGCCGCTGCTGCAGTTCCTTCTGATGGGTCTGAACGGAGCGTTCCTGACGGGCGATCTCTTCAACCTCTTCGTTTTCTTTGAAGTGCTGCTGGCGGCGTCGTACGGCCTCATTCTCCACGGCTCGGGCGCTGCGAGGGTCAAGGCGGGATTGCACTACATCGCGGTCAATCTCGTCGCATCGTTGCTGTTCCTCATCGGTGTCGCGCTGATCTACGGTGTCGCGGGTACGCTCAACATGGCGGAACTCGGCGTTCGCTGGAGCACGATCGCCGCCGAGGATCGCGGTCTGTTCGATGCAGGCGTCGCGCTCCTGGGCCTCGCATTCCTGATCAAAGCGGGCAGCTGGCCGCTGAATTTCTGGCTGGCACCAGCGTATGTGGCAGCCGGAGCGCCGGTGGCAGCCATGTTCTCGATCATGACGAAAGTAGGCATCTACGCCGTGTTGCGAATGAGTGTCCTGCTCGGCGATGCGGCAGCGCCGGCTCCGCTCAGCGGCGCGTGGCTGTTCTATGGCGGAATCGCGACGATGGTCTTCGGCATCATCGGCATGCTCGGGGCACAGCAGCTCGGGCGATTGATCGCGTTTGCAGTGATCGTGTCGTCGGGGACGTTGCTGGCATCGGTCGGGTCCGGTGTCGAGAGCCTCACGGCGCCCGCGCTCTTTTATATGGTCAGTTCCGTACTGGCCACGGGCGCGTTCTTCATGCTCACGGGCATGACCGAACGCACGCGCACGACTCAGGTGTCGGAAGCAGCGGACGTCGCGCCGCTGCCGCCCGTGACTTACCAGGCGTTCGGTTCGGATGAGCCCGAGCCGCGCGCCCACGATGAAGAGGTCGGCATTGCAATCCCGGCAGTGATGGCATTCCTCGGCCTTGCGTTCGTTTGCTGCGTGCTGCTCGTTACCGGCCTGCCGCCGCTCTCCGGTTTCATCGGCAAGTTCGCGCTGCTCGCTTCGACGATCGACGCGATGAATGAGCAGCGTGCTCCGGCGGCGGGGTGGTGGCTGATCACAACGTTGCTGGCGGCGGGACTCTCCGGACTGGTCGCGTTGGCGCGCATCGGTGTCCGGCTGTTCTGGGCGGTAACGGGGCGCACTACGCCGAGGTTGCGGGTGATCGAAGCGGGGCCCGTGGCGTTCCTTCTGCTGCTCACGATGGGAATGACTGTGGCCGCCGGTCCGGTCATGACGTTCCTCGAGTCGGCGGCCGGCACGCTTCACGATCCGGACATGTATATCGAAGCAGTGCTGTCGCCGCAGCCGTTGCCGACGACAGCGGAGGCGATGCCATGAATCGCTTTCCGGTCCTGCTCGCTGTCCTGCTGTTCATCATGTGGCTGCTGCTCAACAACTCGGTGGCGCCAGGCCACATGTTGCTCGGCGCGGTGCTTGCGTTCTTCGTTGCGCGCGCGAGTCACCGGATGCGACCGTTGCAGCCGCGAGTGCGTCGCTTGCAGCGTGCGGTTCCGCTCGCCGGTGCGGTGCTCATCGACATCGTTCGCTCGAATGTCGCGGTCGCCCGCGTCGTGCTCGGGTTGACGGGAGGGCGCAAGCCGACGCCGGGCTTCATCGGCGTGCCGCTGGATATGCGTGATCCTCATGGGCTCGCGATCCTTGCCATGATCCTCACGGCTACCCCGGGAACGGTGTGGGTGGATCTCAGTGCGGACAGCAGCAAGCTGACGCTGCACGTGCTGGACCTGCAGGATGAGATGCAGTGGGTGCACACGATCAAGCAGCGCTACGAGCGTCCGCTGATGGAGATTTTCGAATGAGCGTGCAAGTCATCTTCGAAAGCGCCGCCTGGTACGCGCAGATGTGCTTCGTGCTGGCGATGGTCTTCGCTGCAGTCCGCCTCGTTCGCGGCCCAGGCGCACAGGATCGGGTGCTCGCGCTCGACGCGCTCTACGTGAACGGCATGCTGACGCTGCTCATGCTCGGAGTGCGCTCGACTTCGACGGTGTATTTCGACATGGCGCTGCTGATCGCGCTGTTCGCATTCGTCGGATCCATGGCGCTTACCAAGTTCCTGTTGCGCGGAGAGGTGATCGAGCCATGAGCACCATCGACCTGCCTGCCTGGGCCGCCATTCCGGCGTCGATCCTGCTGATCATCGGCGGATCGCTGGCCCTGATCGGATCGATCGGACTGCTGAAGCTGCCGAGCTTCTACATGCGCATGCACAGCCCTTCGATGGGTAACACGCTCGGGGCGGGCTGTGTCCTGGTCTCGTCAATGCTGGTGTCGTCGGCGCTCCTGCAGCGACCCGTGGTCCATGAAGTGCTCATCACGCTGTTCATGGTCATGACGGCCCCGGTGTCTGCAATGCTCATCATGCGCGGCGCGATCTATCGCACGCGGGTGAATGCCGAGCGGCAGCGTCTTCACACGGACGTCGAGTCATGACGTCACGAGTCCAGGTGGAGAAGCTGCGGCGGGCGACGGACGCGAGAGGGCAGGTGTTCGAGCCGCTCGACGCGGCCGGGCTTGCCGATCAGCGCAATATCCACGTAGTGCTCACGGGGCCGGGACACGTTCGCGGCAATCATTTTCATACGCGGGGGACGGAAGTGACCGCGGTCGCAGGTCCGGCACACGTCCGGTATCGCGAGGCGGGGGAGACGGTTCACCTCGACATCCCGGCGGATGAAGTCTGGCGCTTCACGTTTCCGCCCGGGATCGTCCATGCCTTCCAGAATACCGGCACGGCGGATCTGGTCATCGTGTCGTTCAACTCCATCGCACACGATCCGCAGGATCCCGATACGACGCGGGAGGTCATTCTCTGAGCGTCGATTGCGGCATTGTATACGCGTGAAATCTCGCTCATCCGCGTGAGAATGCGACCGCGGCGAACTACACTGCCGCCTCGTCATCCGCTGAGGCTTTGCGTTCATGAACGCCATTCGTTCCCGTTGTCAGGCCGGCCTGCTCCTGCTGTCGCTGGCCGCCGCTGCGCAGTCGGCGCAGACCGGCACCGAAGACCCGCATTCGTTCGCCAACACCCGCGACTTCCGCGCGACGCGCGTCGCGCTGGATCTGGAAGCGGATTTCACGCGCAAGCGGCTGGTCGGGCACGCGGATCTGACGCTGCATCGGGAGAACGCGGCAGCTCGTGAAGTCGTCCTCGACACGCGGGAGCTGAAAGTCTCCAAGGTGGAGCTGCGGACGGCTACGCCCGTTCAACTGAAGTTCCGGCTCGGAGAGGCCAAGAAGACTCTCGGCGCACCGTTGCACATTCAGCTGCCGCAGAAGCTGGCTGCACAGGACATCGTCGTGCGCATCTCGTACGAGACTTCGCCGCAGGCAAGCGGCTTGCAGTGGCTCGAGCCTTCGCAGACAGCAGGAAAGAAGTATCCGTATCTTTATTCGCAGTCGCAGGCGATTCACGCACGCAGCTGGATTCCGCTGCAGGATACGCCGCTGGTCCGGCTCACCTACGAGGCGCGGATCACGACACCCCCGCAGCTTCGTGCTGTGATGAGCGCCGAGAACGATCCGAACGCCGCGCGCACCGGGCGTTACGAATTCAAGATGCCGCAGGCGATTCCTTCCTATCTGATTGCGCTCGGCGTCGGCGACCTGGTTTTCAAGCCGATTGGTGCGCGCACGGGCGTCTATGCCGAGCCCGGCGTCGTGGAGTCGGCGGCAAACGAGTTCGCGGATGTGCAGTCGATGCTCGAGACCTGCGAGAAGCTGTTCGGCCCGTATCGCTGGGGCCGCTATGACCTGCTCATTCTGCCGCCGAGCTTCATGTGGGGCGGCATGGAGAATCCGCGGCTCACGTTCCTGACGCCGACTGCTATCGCGGGCGACCGCAGCCTCGTTGCATTGATCGCGCATGAGCTCGCGCATTCGTGGTCCGGCAACCTCGTAACAAATGCGAACTGGGAGAGCCTGTGGCTGAACGAAGGCTTCACCGTCTATCTCGAGCGTCGCATCGTCGAGGTGTTGTACGGCGTGCAGCGTCGCGAGATGGAGGATGTCCTGGGTCTGCAGTCGTTGCGTCGTGATATCGCGAGCCTGGAGAAGGCGGGCGATGGCGAGCTCACGCAGCTGTCGGTCGACCTGAGCGGCCGCGATCCGGACGATGCCTTCACGGATGTGCCGTACGAGAAGGGCCGGCTGTTCCTCGGCTTCCTGGAATCGCGTCTGGGGCGGGAGAAGCTCGACGCGTTCCTCCGCGGCTACTTCGACAAGTTCGCGTTCAAGAGCGTGACGACGCAGGACTTCGTGGATCAGCTGAAGTCCCAGGTGCTGAACCAGCCCGGCGTCAATCTGACGCTCGCAGAGGTGCAGGCGTGGATCGAAACGCCCGGAATTCCGGCCAACGCCGTGCTGCCGCACTCAGATGTTTTCGTGCGGGTAGACGCGCAGCGGGATGCCTGGCTGCAGGGCAAGCGCACCGCGAAGCAACTCGAGACCGCAAAGTGGACGACGCAGGAGTGGCTGCACTTCCTCGACAACATGCCCGCGACGCTGGCGGCCGATCGCCTGCGTGAACTCGATCAGGCGTTCGATCTCACGGCTTCGACGAACGCTGAGATCGCGCACAGCTGGCTGAAGGATTCGATCCGCGCGAACTACGCGCCCGCATGGCCACGTCTGGAGCAATACCTGACGAGTATCGGTCGCCGCAAACTCGTGAAGCCGCTCTACGATGAACTGCTCAGGACGCCGGACGGAACGCGCCGCGCGCAGCAGATCTACGCGAAGGCGCGTCCGTTGTATCAGATTCCGCTGGCGCAGCAGCTGGATGAGTTGATTCCGAAGAGCTGAGTGAACAGAGACAGGATCAGAACTCTGCGCGCACCCCCAGATTCAACGATCGACCCGGCAGAGGCGCGATGTCCTTGAGCGGCGACGTTGCGAGGCGCATGTCCTCATCCAGCAGGTTCGTGCCTCGGGCGAACAGCAGCAGGTGCTTGTCGCGCAGCGGCATGCGGTAGCTGATATCGAGATCGAGCTGCGTGAAGCTGTCTGTCGGCAGTTCGTTCTCGATCACGTCGTCCTGCTTCGTGTTGTAGAACGCTTCGACTCCCGCGTGCCACGGGCCCACGTCGTAGTGAACGGAAGCGCCGAATCGCAGCGGCGGGATTTGCGGCAGATTGCTGCCGTCATTGAGCTTGCCGCGGACGTAGTCGGACGCGAGGCGCAGTTCGAGTGAACGTTCGCCCTGCGATAGCAGGGGAAAATTGACCTCGGCTTCGTAACCATAGAGCTTTGCGCCGCTCTGCAGATACTCGTAGATAGGCAGCACGTCCTCTTCGCCGGCTGCGAATTCGCCGGTGGGCCGCAGGTAGATGTAGTCGTCGTAGTCGTTGTAGAACGCGTTCACCGTCCAGCGGATGCCATCGCCGGCCTTGCGCAGCGACAGGTCCGCCGTGATCGCAGTTTCCTTTTCGAGGAACGGATTGCCGATCTCCACGCGGCCGGCCGCGATGTGCGGGCCGTCGGCGTAAAGCTCCGCCGGCTGCGGGTGACGCTCGGTCCGCGTCAGGTTCAGGGCGAGCGAACGATCTTCCGCGAGTTTGTACACGAGCCCCGACGACAGATTGATCGCGGTCTCGTCGTAGTCCGGCAGGCCGGCCGCTGCTTCGGGATCGATGGTCTGATTTTCCGCGCGCGCTCCGAGTTCGAGTGTCCAGCGGTCGAAGTGTCGTTCCTCGAACACGAAGAGACTCGCTGCGCGCGTGACCGAAGCCGGCACGAACGCTTCCTCGCCGATGGCTTCGAAATCGACGTCGACGAATTGCGCGCCAACGGTGCCGCGCCAGCCGTCACCCCAGTGATGATCCGCGGTCGTGCGCACTTCGTACGAGTTCTGGTTGAACACAGTGCCGGGTTCGCCGGGCGCTTCGAACTCCGTGTGCGTGTAGTCGCTGTACGCGGCACTCAGGTGCAGTGTGTCGAGCCAGTCGCCGTTCGCGAGCCATTCGCCGCGGGCATCGAAGCGGTCCTGCTGCATGTCGATGAATGCTTCTTCCTCGGCGGGAATCCCGTAAACGGATTCGTACCGACTCCACGAGAGCCCGCCGAAACCAGCATCACCGACCAGAGAAGCGCCGATGGCGCCGCCGCGGCTGTCGCTTGCGGAGTTGGGCAGCCGACCGCGAACATCGTCCGGCGTTTCGCCGGCTTCGATGATCTCGCGACGCAGCGCGTCGGATTGCGCGTAGCCCGGGATCTCGACGTTGTCGGTCTCGCGATCGAAGTAGTCGGCGTGCAGCGCGAGCGCGCCTGCGTTGCCGTCGAAACTCACGGCACCAGTGCGTTCCTCCGTGGCGCTGTCAGCGCGCAGCTCGGCCGCGCCGGAAAAGGGCGTCCCGGTGATCTCATCTGGAATCCGGGTGGTCACCACATTGACCAGGCCGCCTGCTGCACCGCTTCCATAGAGCAGCGATGCCGGTCCCTTGATGATTTCGATCTGCTGCGAGACCACCGATTCGATGGCGACAGCGTGATCCTGGCTGAGGCTGGAGACATCGAGCGCGGCGGCGCCGTCCTGAAGTACCTGCACCCGATAACCGCCGAGTCCGCGAATGACTGGCTGGCTGGCGCTGGGGCCGAAGTACGTCGAGCTCACGCCGAGCTCGCCGGAGAGGGTTTCGCCGATGCTCGCCGCGATCTGGCGCCGCAGGTCGTCGCCCGCCAGCACGCTGGTGGGCTGGGCGACATCGAGCGGGTTCTCATGCAGAGCCGTCGAGGTCACGACGACCTGTTCGACGGTGGATTCCTGGGCGTGGACAGCGGCAACGGAAAGCATCGCGACTACGGCGATGCGCAGGGAATGACTGGGACGCATGTGAATCGATTCCTGAAACAAATGACACGGCGCGACGCACAGGCGTCGCAGGGTTTCTGCCGTTCGAAACGGCGGGTCAGGCTTGCTTCAGGAAACCAGGGGGTGCGCGCGCTTGTGCAACGCAGGCGAGGCGTTGCGAGACGAATTCCGCGTCACGGTCGACGATGCCGATCTGGACGCAGGAAGGGGTGGGGAGCGCATGAGCATGAACCGGCGGCGCGTCCGCGGCACCGAAGGTGACGCAGTAACCGCAGGCCGTACTGTGAAGTACGGTGCTCGCGGAACCCTGCTCGTGGGTGTGTGCCGCATGCGCGATCGAATTCAGCGCGAACGCCAGCATCAGCGCCGCGAGCGCTACTCGCAGCCACTGTGGAGGTTTTCGGGCCAGTTCGAACACGGACATGGGGTGCAGGGATGCCGACGACTCGTCGAGGCTACCGGCCCGACGAGGGTCATGTAAAGGCTCGGCGACCTGCGAAGGCGGCGGGTGTTGCGTAAAACAGGGCCTGAACCCGGCCGGCTTGCCGGTTCCCCTCAAGCTTTCGTCGATTCCGCCGTTGGTTCATAATCCGCCGCACCTATAGCGGCCGCATCGGGCCATTGCTGCATCCACCTCAGTGCCTACGACCCGACTCTTCCCGTTCAATGGCTGCCAGCATGTTTCCACGCCGTCTTCCGGCATCCCGCTGACCGTGGCACTGGTTTTCCTAAGTGAAAATCTCCGGCGATAACCTCGCGGCCACGCTGTCGCGCGGTTTGGGCCCGATCTACCTGGTATCGGGCGACGAACCGCTGCTCGTGAACGAAGCGGCTGATGCCATCCGCGCCCGTGCGCGCAAGGAAGGTTTCACCGAGCGCGACCTCCATGTGGTCGAGCGCGGCTTCGACTGGAATGCATTGCTGGCGGACAGTCGCGCCATGTCGCTGTTCGCCCAGCGCAAGATCGTCGAGATCAGGTTGCCGACGGCGGCGCCGGGCGATCAGGGCGCAAACGCAATCATCGAGCTGGCGCAGCAGCCTTCGCCCGACAACGTCGTGCTGATCATCACCGGAAAGATGGATGGCCGCGTGCAGAACTCGAAGTGGGTGAGTGCTGTCGAGAAGAGCGGTGCGGTCATCCAGGTCTGGCCGATCGATCTGCCGCGCCTGCCTGCCTGGATTCGTGAACGCCTGGGCAAGCATGGCCTGCAGGCAGATCAGGATGCAGCACTCGAGCTCGCCGAGCGCATCGAGGGAAATCTGCTCGCAGCGCATCAGGAAGTGGAAAAGCTGGCGCTGTTGTTGCCGCCGGGCCCCGTGACCCTGCAGACCGTTCTGGATTCCGTCGCGGACAGCGCCCGCTACGACGTGCTGCAACTCGGTGAGGCTGCAATGCGCGGCAAGACTTCCAGGGCGCTGCGAGTCCTCGAGGGGCTGCGCGGCGAAGGCATCGATCCCGTCCTCGTCCTTTGGGCAGTGAACAAGGATCTGCAGTGGATTGCGCGCGCCCAGCATCTGATGCGCAATGGCCAGAGTGCCGACAGCGCAATGAACGCGGTCTACGTATGGCGTCCCCGGCAGACTGCGATGCGCGATGCCCTCAACAGACTCAAACCCTCCGCGGTCCGCGGACTGCTGCAGGACGCATCGCGTGTTGATCGCGCGATCAAAGGCGTGCTGCGCACCGATCCGTGGGTCGAGCTGGAGGGCCTCGTCGCCCGCTTCTCCGGCGTACCTCTGTCGCGATCGAAAGCAGCATGAACCCCATCGGTATCTTCGGCGGCACATTCGATCCGATCCACTTCGGACACCTGCGCACGGCGTTCGAGCTTCTGCAGGCATTGCGTCTGACGGAAATGCGTTTCATGCCGGCCGGCAATCCGCCGCACCGGGAAATGACAGTGGCCTCCCCGGAGGAGCGGCTCGCGATGGTGCGTGCGGCCACCGAGGGCCAGCCCGGTTTCATCGTCGACGATCGCGAGATCCGTCGCGAAGGATTGTCGTACTCCGTCGATACGATGCGGACACTGCGCACGGATTTTCCGGAGCGCTCGCTGTGCCTGATCGTCGGCATGGATGCGTTCCTGGGGCTGCCGAAGTGGCATCAGTGGCGTGAGTTGCTGGAACTCGCGCACCTCGTGGTTGCGCATCGGCCAGGCTGGCGCGCGCCGAGCATGGGGCCGCTGGGTGAGTTGCTCGTCGATCGCGGCACGGGAAGGATCAACGATCTGCACGAGTCGAAGGCGGGCTGCATCTACATCCACGCGGTGACGCAGCTGGAAATTTCTTCGACCGAAGTCCGCAAGTCGATTGCGGCGGGGCGCGATCCCCGCTATCTGATGCCCGACGCAGTGCGGGCGTATATTGGGCAAACCGGGTGTTATCGACCCAAGAGGTGAGCATGGCCGAAAAGCGCGCAAGCACTTCACGTCGTCCAGGAGTTTCGAAGTCCGCATCCGCGGGCAAGTCCGCCGGCAGGCACGCAACGAAGCGGCCGAAGGCGGGCGCGGCAGTCAAAGCCTCCGTGAAGAAGAAGGCGCCGATCCGCGCGGTCAAGGACACGGGCATCAAGCGTCCCGCTGCCAAGCCGTCCCCGGCGAAATCGCCTGCGAAGTCCGCGAAGCCGACCTTCGCCGCCGCGCCTGTGGTGAAAGTCATCGAAACCGCCCTCGATGACATGAAGGCGGTGCAGGTGAAGGTCCTGGATGTCCGCAAGCTGACCGATATCGCCGATACGCTCGTCATTGCCTCCGGCACTTCGGATCGTCACGTGCGTTCGATCGCCGATCGGGTCATCGAGTACGCGAAAAAAGCCGGCTTTCGCCCGATGGGTGTCGAAGGCCAGCGCGACGGTGAATGGGTGCTGGTCGATCTCCAGGATGTGATCGTCCACATCATGCTGCCTCGCGTACGCGAGCTGTATCGATTGGAGAACCTGTGGGATGTGAGCGCGGCGCGCCGGGACGCGGCCGTAGGGGAATAGTGCTCCTCCGTCTCATCGCCGCCGGTACGAAGCTCCCCGGCTGGGTCAACGATGGATTCGCCGACTACGCGGGTCGGTTCACGTCCGACTATCGGCTCGAACTGAAGGAAATCCCGCTCGGGCAGCGCAGTGGCGGCAATCCGGTGCAGGCCATCGCGAAGGAAGGCGAGCGGATGCGCGCGGCGTTGCCCCCGCGCGCCTACATCGTCGCGCTGCAGGTTACCGGCAAATCCATGACGAGCGAGCAGCTCGCGAAATTCCTGCAGGCCCGAGCTCAGGACGGCCGCGACGTTGCATTCCTGATCGGCGGCCCCGATGGCATCGCGCCGGAACTCGACGCCGAAGCCGACCTTCGCTGGTCACTGTCCGCACTGACACTTCCGCATGCGCTCGCACGAGTGATGGTTGCGGAGGCGTTGTACAGGGCGGTGATGATTGTGAAGGGGCATCCGTACCATCGCGCGTGAGCGCGATGGGCTGCCAGAAGGCAGTAGCCTTCTTCTCACACCTTCATCTTCGCCAATTCCGCTACCGCCGTCGCCACTGACGGAAATCGCTCCGCTGGATTCTTCGCCAGCAAGCCGTCGATGAGCGGCCGGAAGCGCGCCAGTTCGTCCGGCAGCACCGGAATGGGATCGTTGCGATGTGACTGGATGATCGCGATCACCGTGTTGCCGCGGAAGGGGCGTTTGCCGGTGAGCATTTCGTAGAAGATCACGCCCAGGCTGTAGAGGTCGCTGCGCTGGTCGACGGGTGCGCCTTCGGCTTGTTCAGGGCTGATGTAGTAGGGCGAGCCACGGACTTCGCCGGCGCTCGTGAGCTGGGTCGCTGCATCGACGTGTTTCGCGAGACCGAAATCGATCAGCACGATGCGGCCGTCCGGTCGCATCATCACGTTGGCGGGCTTGAGATCTCGGTGGGCGAGGCCGGCGGCGTGCACGGCAACCAGTGCGCCGGCGATCTGCAGGAAGATGTCGACGCTGTCCTTCACCGTCATGAGATTGCGGATGCGCAGCTCGAGGCTGCCGCTCGCGAAGTACTCGGTGACGATGTAGCGGAAGTCTTCGCCGTGACCCCAGTCGTAGATGTCGACGATCGCGGGATGCTTGATGCGCGTCAGCAGCTCGCGCTCGCGTTCGAAGCGTATTTCTTCGCCGGCTTCGGCGGAGGAAAGCGGCCCGGTGCGCAGAACCTTCACGGCAACGTTGTGGCCGAGCTCTTCGGACCACGCGACATGGATCTCGGACTTCAGCGAACGGGCGATCGTCTGCAGGAAGCGGTAACCGGCGATGGCCGGAAAAGAAGGCTGTGCCTTCACCCGGCCCGACTGGGCGGACTTATCGGTTTCGCGCATCGCTCTGTGACGACTGGAGTCCCTCTGGACCTTCTTTCTTCCACTTCCCCCAAGCCCCGACAACGTACGCAGGGTGTGCAGGGGGCGCAAGCGGAGTGTGTCACGGATGTGCGCGCTGCCCGATGCCTCAGCGGCGGGATTTTCAGGAATTCCCCCACGGCCGGCCGGGCCGGCCGCAAGGTGGTACCGGCTATGATAACGGCGTCACAGCAAGGCGCAGGCGTCTATGGAATCGAGCTATTCGATTCATCCGGCAGAGAATCTGGTCAAGATGCGCGTCTGGGGTGAACTGACCGTCGACGGTCTCATCGATCTGATTACACGCGCGGGCAGCGATCCGGCTTTTCGGCCCGGAATGAATGCGGTGGCGGATTTTCGCGAGTCCCACGGAAACTGGGACTACTCCGAGATCCAGCGATATCGCGATTTCGTCGTTCATGTTGCAGGATCGAAGAAGCGACGCTGGGCTGCTGTCGTGAAGCCGGGAACACTCGTTGCCGTGGTGCACATCACCATCCTGATCAGCGACGAAGTGCGCGACATCATCGAGATGGAACTGTTCGACGAGCCGGCGAGAGCCACCCGCTGGGCCATGGGCGAAATCGACTGAGGGGTCTCTCGTGCGCACCGAATTCATGGGAGGCCGGGTCGTCGTGCAAGTGGGCGACATCACCCAACTGAAAGTGGGTGCGATCGTGAACGCGGCCAATGCCACCCTGCTGGGCGGGGGCGGCGTCGATGGGGCAATTCATCGCGCCGGCGGTCCTGCGATCCTGGAGGCTTGCCGGGAGATCCGTCGCACGAAGTACCCGAAGGGATTGCCTGCCGGGGAAGCAGTTGCCACCACTGCGGGCCTGATGTCCGCCGATCATGTGATTCACACGGTGGGCCCGATCTGGGGACAGGATTCGCAACCCGAGCGGCTGCTGGCGTCGTGTTACCGCCGCTCGATCGAACTGGCTGATTCGCTGTCGCTGGCCAGCATCGCTTTTCCTGCGATCTCGACGGGCGCCTACGGTTATCCCAAGGAAAAGGCAGCCGTGGCGGCATCGAATGCGATTCGGGACGCGCTGGTCGTTGCGAGCGCCGTGACGAGCGTGGTTCTCATTTTTTCCGGCCCCGGTGACGCCCGGATGTTCGCCCGCCATCAGCAGTTCTGACCGTCGCGCCGCCGCTCGAATCGCTCCTTCCGCGCCAGGTTCAGTAGCGATTAATTCCCCACAGGGAAAAATCGAGCAATCGACATTGATCGAAGGCTTAGGGCCTGTATCCTTCCGCGGATGACAAGCTTGTCCAACCCATTGATCTGGCTGGCCTCCGCCTCACCCCGCCGCAGCGCACTACTGAAGCAGATCGGCGTGGCCCATCGCGTTCGGCCGGTGGATATCGACGAGTCCCAGCACGACGGCGAACTGCCGCTGCAATACGTCCAGCGCCTGGCGGTGGCGAAAGCCGAAGCGCTCTGGTCCCGGCTTTCCGAAGGGGAGCGCGCACCGGTGCTGGGTTCCGATACGACAGTGGCTCTCGGCAACGATGTTCTGGGCAAGCCGCGCGATCGCGACGACGCGTTGCGGATGCTGCGCAGCCTCTCCGCACAAACGCATCAGGTTTACACGGCGGTCGCGGTTCGCGATTCGCTCGGGTGCGAGTCCCGGGTGAGCGTGAGCGACGTGAGCATGCGCGAACTGCACGATGACGAAATCGCCGCCTACTGGGACACCGGGGAACCGCGGGACAAGGCGGGTGCTTACGGCATACAGGGCTTTGCGGCGTTGTTCATCGAACGCATCTCGGGCAGCTACTCGGGGATCGTGGGATTGCCATTGTTCGAAACGGGAGAACTCTTGCGAATGAAGGGATGGACGGTGCGCGCTGCCGCACACGAGCAGGTGCGCGCATGACGGCGGAGATCCTCATCAATGTCAGTCCCCGCGAAGTCCGCGCGGCGCTCGTCGAAGAGGGCGTGCTGCAGGAAATCTTCATCGAGCGATCCAATCGCCGCGGGCTGATCAGCAATATCTACAAGGGACGCGTTTCGCGAGTGCTGCCCGGCATGCAGGCAGCCTTCATCGACATCGGGCTGGAGCGCACTGCGTTTCTCCATGCGTCCGACATCGTTCACCCCGCGGTCGGCGAGAACGGTCAGCCGGATGAGCCAGTCGAGCAGGGCGCGACACAGCAGATCCAGCAGCTCGTCACCGAGGGTGGCGAGATTCTCGTGCAGGTGTTGAAGGATCCGCTTGGCACGAAGGGCGCGCGTCTCACGACCTTCATCACGATTCCCTCGCGCTATCTCGTCTACATGCCGAAGGGCCGCGGCATCGGCATCTCGGCCCGGATCGAAGACGAAGCAGAGCGCCATCGCCTGCGGGAAGCCGCATCGATGTTCGTGCAGGACGACGAGGCGGGCGGCTACATCGTCCGGACGGCTGCGGAAGGTGCAAGCCCCGAGGCGCTTCGTGCCGACATGCTGTTCCTGCAGAAGCTGTGGACCGTGCTCTGCGAGAAGGCGGCGATGACGCGTCCCGGCAATCTGGTCCATGAAGATCTGCCGCTCGCTGTCCGCGTACTGCGGGACGTCGTTTCGAGCGGTGTCGACAAGGTCAGCGTCGATCACGAGGATACGTTCCAGCGCATGCGTGAGTTCGCGCGTACGTTCATGCCCGACATGACCGACCGGATCGAGCTGTACGACGGCGACCGGCCGATCTTCGATCTCTACGGCATCGAGGACGAGATCCGGAAGTCGCTCGATCGCAAGGTGCCGCTCAAGTCGGGCGGGTACCTGATGTTCGACCAGACCGAGGCGATGACGACGATCGACGTCAACACGGGCGCGTATGTGGGACACCGCACGCTCGAAGAGACGATCTTCCGTACGAATCTGGAAGCCGCGGTCGCGATCGCGCGGCAGCTGCGGCTGCGCAATCTCGGCGGCATCATCATCGTCGACTTCATCGACATGGAAGAGGAGGAGCATCGCCGGCAGGTGCTCCAGGCGCTCGAAAAGGCGCTGGTCGGCGATCATGCCAAGAACCACATTTCGTCGGTGTCGCCGCTGGGCCTCGTCGAGATGACGCGCAAACGGACCCGCGAAAGCCTGGAACACATGCTGTGTTCGCCGTGTCCTACCTGCGAGGGCCGCGGCTTCGTGAAGACGACGGAAACAGTTTGTTACGAAATCTTCCGGGAAATTCTGCGACAGTCGCGACAGTTCCAGTTCCAGGAGCTCATGGTGCTGGCGCACCAGGACGTCATCGAGCGGCTCCTCGACGAGGAGTCGGCCGCTCTGGCGGAGCTCGAAGTCCATACCGGCAAGCCGATCCGGCTGCAGACCGAGGCGCTGTATCAGCAGGATCAGTACGACGTGGTTTTGATGTAAGCCGATCGCCAGTAGCCTTCCTCACTTCATGTCTCTCTCTCTCCCAAAGCCCCTCAAGACCAGCCTGCTCGTCCTCGCTGTGCTCGTCGTGCTCATGGGATTGTTCGTGGTGGCCTTCCAGGTTGCGGTGACGCGGGTGCCCGGGTATCGCGTTCAGCTGCAGACGTGGCTGAACGACAAGACGGGGCTGGCGATCGAGTTCAGTCGTATCAATGCACGCTTGCGGCTGTATGGGCCGGAGCTCGTGTTCGACGATGCCATCGTGAGGACACCGGATCGTTCACGCGTGCTCGCTACGGCGCAGCGGGGCAGTGTCGGTTTCGATCTCTGGACGTCGATCTCGACTCGCCGGCTCACGGCTGGGCGCTTCACGCTCGATTCGCCCGAGATCGGTCTGATCCGCACGCGCGAGGGACGCATCCAGATCGTCGGTCAGAGTGCATTGCCGGACCGCGAGGACACGCAGCCGATCGCAGTCGAATCGTTGCCCGTCGGTCAGTTCCGCGTGCGCAACGCGGTCATCAGTTTTCGCGACGAGATCACGGGGCGCGGTCCGTGGTCGGCCTCGGGCATCAGTTTCCGGCTCGACCGCCAGAACGAGTTGCTCGAACTGCGAGGGAACGCGTCGCTGCCGAGGGCGCTGGGACAGACGCTGGAATTCGGCGCCCACATCACCGGGCCCCTCGAGGAGGTGGACACGCTCGTCTCCAGCTTCGTCGTCGAAGGGCACGGTCTCGATCTCGCCGGCTGGGCGGACGTGCTGCCGAACCAGTGGCTCGCACCTGAGGCGGGACACGGTTCGATCGAGCTCAGCGCTTCGTTCAAGGGACGCGAGCCGGCGCAGTTCACGGCGAAGATCGACTTCGATCGGATCAGCGCGGCGGCGCCCGAATGGATCACGCCGCTGCCCGGGCCGGCGCCCCTGGTCCCTCCCGCGGACGATGACGCTGACCCGGATGAGTCCGCGGTCGAAGAGCCGCTCGTCGAAGAGGAACCCATCGTCGCGGACGCGGCAGCGCCGCACGTACAACAGCAGGCGGCGGAACTCATCAGCTTCGACAAACTGTCGCTCGATCTGCGGGCGACTCATCGCGACAACCGCTGGCAGGTGGCTGTCAGCGATCTCGACGTCTCGCGCAAGGGCTCGCCGTGGCGATCGAAGAATATCCAGGCCAAGTGGTCGCAGGCAGAGAACGGCGGTTTCACCGTCGACATGTCGGCCGACCGCATCGTGCTCGAGAACCTCTGGCCGCTGCTGGCTTACCTGCCCGAGAGCGACGGTGCCGCGAAACTGCGGGCATTGCGGGCACGCGGCACGATCGAGAATCTTGCGCTCAGTGCAGCGCGGCCCGAGACGGGTGCGCCGCCGCGCTATTCGATCAAAGCCGAGATCAGCAACGCCGGTGTGCAGCCGATTCTGAATTCACCAGGCGTGAGGAACATCACGGCGCGTATCGATGGCACGGATGCGAGTGGCGTCGCGCAGATCAAATCCGCCGACGTGAGCTTCGATCTGCCGCGAATGTTTCGCGAGCCGCTCGCTGCGCAGACGGTCGTCGGCGAAATCGGCTGGCAGCGCGCGGCGCAGGGATGGCGCATCGCGAGTGACGACCTGCGTGTCACGACCGTCGATGGCAGCGGTCAGGGCAAAGTGGCCGTGACCGTGCCGACCGACGGCTCATCGCCGATCCTCGAACTCGACGCCACGGGCGACAACCTGGTCGCGAAGGCAGCGCCGAAATACATGCCGGCGAACAAGCTGTCGCCGAAGACGCTTGCTTGGCTGGATCACGCTTTCGTCGATGGGCGTGTGCGCGACGCCGAAGTCATCTTCAACGGCCCGACTCGGGCGCTACCATTCCGCAATGGCGAGGGCGTGTTCATTGCGCGAGGACGGATCGAGCAAGGCACGTTGCTGTACCAGGAGGGCTGGTCACCGGCGGAAGAACTCGCGGTGGCGTTCGAATTCAAGAACGAGGGTCTGCGCATCCTTGGCGGCACGGGCCTGGTCCACGGATTGAAGATCTCCCAGGTCGGCGGCGGGTTCCGGGATTTCAAACTCGCCGAGCTTGCGATCAAGGCACACGCTGCGGGAGATCTCGGCGACGCGCTGGCGCTGTTGCAAACGAGCCCGATCAGCGATGCGCTTGGTGATCAGTTCCAGCGGCTGCGAGGGCAGGGTGAAGCGCAGAGCGAAGTGGATCTGCTGCTGCCGCTCAAACGGATCAGGAACCGGCGCATCGAAGTGACGACGCATGTGAAGGAAGCGACCGTTGCGGCGGAGGGCATCGATGCACCGGTGACGGGACTGAATGGCTTTCTCACCGTGCGGCAGAGTCTTCCGGAGGTCGCGAAGCTGAAAGGCCAGTGGCTGGGCGGTCCGATCGATGTCGCCGTCGAGCCCGTCGAATCGGCGACGCAGGCTGCGCAGGTGACGGCTTCAGGGCACGCCACGGCCTCGCGATTGACGCCGCTGCTGAAGTTGCCTGCGAGCGCGAAGATCAGCGGCGAGACGGACTGGCAGTTCGCAATGCGCTGGGAAACCGCGCCCGAGGACGCCGGTTCGCGCGGCCAGCCGCGAAAGTACCGGCTCGAGTCGAATCTGGAAGGGCTTGGCATCGCATTGCCCTATCCGGTCGGCAAGGAAGCGGGCGAGAGGCGGCCGCTGCGACTCGAACTGGAGTTCAATGGGGAAGATGAGATCGTCGCTCGCGCCGGTCTGGGAGATCTGCGCGGCCTGATTCGTTTCCAGGAAGGAGGCAGCGGCTGGCAGCTCGATCGAGGCGGCGTGCGAACCGATGCTGTCGCCGCGGCGCTGCCCGGGCATCCGGGCTTCAGAATCGAAGGCAGTCTCGATCGCCTGGTGCTCGACGACTGGTTCGACCTGAAGGGCGACGGGCAGAGCAATTCGCGCCTGTCGGACTACCTGAAGACGGCGAGTCTGAAGCTGGGCAATCTGCAGGTGTTCGGCTACGAGTTCGCGGATGTGCGCGGGATGCTGCGGGCTACGGATCGCGGCTGGCAGATCGACGTCGCCGGTCCGAGCGCCGAAGGCGAGCTGACGATTCCCGAGGACTTCACTGGCCCGCAGCCCCTGCGTGTGCGGCTGGATCATCTCGTCATCGATCGCGCCGAGAAGAAACCTGGAGACGAGCCCGGCGGGCGCGATCCGCGCACCTGGCCGAATCTCCAGGCGCTCGTCGAAGATTTCCGCTTCCAGGATCACTCGATCGGGACCGTCGACCTGCGCGCGTCACGAGTTCCCAATGGCATCCGTGTGGACTCACTCACGATCGTGCATGAGGCGGTGCGCGCCGACGCACAAGCGCAGTGGCTCATCACCCCGGACGGCGAACGTTCGGAGATGAGCGCAACCGTCGCGAGCACCGACGTCGCCACGACGCTGCGCGCGCTGAATTATTCGCCCTTCATGGAAGCGAAGCGTGGCGAGATCACCGCCAAGCTTTCATGGCCCGGCGGATTCAACAGCGACTTTCCGAGCCGTGCTTCTGGCAAGGTCACTGTCGCAGCCGAGAACGGACAGCTGCTCAACGTGCAGCCGGGAGCGGGTCGCGTGCTCGGTCTCTTCAGCGTCGGCGCATTGCCTCGTCGGCTCGCGCTCGATTTCAGCGACCTCACGGACAAGGGCCTGAGCTTCGATGAAGTGCACGGCGATTTCGAATTGCGCGATGGCAATGCGTACACGAGCAACTTGCTGTTGCGCGGGCCGGCAGCCGAGATCGGTATTGCGGGACGTACAGGACTGGGCGCGCGCGACTACGATCAGACTGCGGTAGTTACCGGCAATCTCGGCGCGTCGCTGCCAGTCGCTGGTGCTCTTGCCGGCGGTCCCGCTGTAGGCGCGGCGCTGCTGCTGTTCTCGCAGGTTTTCAAGGAGCCGCTGAAGGGAATCACCCGGGGTTACTACCGGATCACCGGTCCGTGGGACAATCCGGTCGTCGAGCGCGTCGATGCGGCTGAAATCAAGGAAGCCGCCGCCGCGACGAAAGAGAGTTCTCCCTAAGGTGTCGATGCTTCGTCATACATGCCACTTGCCGCCGTCATTCAACTGACATCGGGTCCCGATGTCGCCGCCAATCTCGCCGCTGTCCGTCAGCTGCTGGAACGTGCGCGTGCGGAAGGAGCGGTCTTCGCAGCGCTGCCGGAGAACTTTGCGATCATGGGTCGCCAGGAGACGGACAAGCTGCAGGTGTCGGAGGACTTCGGTGAAGGACCGATCCAATCCTTTCTCGGTCACTGCGCGCGCGAACTGAAGCTCTGGATCGTCGGCGGCACGATGCCCATCCGCGTTCCGGATCAGCCGGAGAAGGTCGCTGCTGCTTCGTTGCTGTTCGATGACGAAGGGCGCTGCGTCACGCGCTACGACAAGATCCATCTCTTCGACGTCGACATTCCAGGTCGCGAGGAGCGTTACCGGGAATCCGCGACCATAGCCGCCGGGCAGTCTCCGACGGTCTTTCCGACGCCCATCGGACGCCTCGGCATGGCTGTCTGCTATGACATCCGCTTTCCAGAGCTCTTCCGCCTGATGCAATCAGGGGGCGCCGAAGTGCTCAGCCTGCCTTCGGCCTTCACGGCGCCGACGGGGAAGGCGCACTGGGAAGTGCTGCTGCGAGCGCGGGCGGTCGAGAATCTGTGCTATGTACTGGCGCCCGCCCAGGGTGGCATGCATGAGAATGGCCGTGAAACCTACGGGGATTCGATGATCGTCGACCCCTGGGGACATGTGCTGAATCGCGTGTCAGCCGCCGGCCCCGGTCTTGCACTCGCCGAAATCGACCACACAGTGCAACAGGAGCTGCGCGGGCGCTTTCCGGCCCTGAGCCATCGGCGCTTTGCGATCGGCAGCCTCTGACATCCTGCAACCTCAGCGATACTCATCATGTCCACAGTCGCGCCGAACAAGCTGCATCTCGATCTTCCCAGGGCTCCCGTGGCCCAGCCCATCGATCTCGCGCGCCAGGCGATTCTCGCCCCGTCGGGGCTCGACGATCAGCGCATCGCGAATGTGCTCGGCAGTGTGATGGGCTACAGCGTCGATTACGCGGACCTGTATTTCCAGCTGAGCCGCGACGAGTCGTGGTCGCTCGAGGACGGCATCGTGAAGGACGGTGCGCACAGCATTGAGCAGGGTGTGGGCGTGCGCGCACTTGCGGGCGAGAAGACTGGCTTTGCGTACTCGGACGAGATCCTCCTTCCTGCTCTGACAGAGGCGTCGCAGGCCGCGCGGGCGATCGCTCGCAGCGGCAGCAGCACAGGCCTGCAGGCCTGGACTGCGCGTGCGGGACACAGCCTCTATCTCCCGGACGATCCGATCGAAGGGCTGAGTGATCCGGAGAAGGTGCGGTTGCTCGAGCAGATCGACATCGAGGCACGTCGCATCGATCCCCGTGTGAAGCAGGTCATGGCGAGTCTGTCGGGCTCGCACGAGATTGTGCTGGTCATGGCGAGCGACGGCACCGTTGCTGCGGACGTTCGCCCGCTCGTGCGCATGAATGTCTCCGTCATCCTGGAGCAGAACGGGCGTCGCGAGCAGGGTTACGCAGGCACGGGCGGCCGCTACGGATTCCGCCGGTTCCTCGAGAACGATCGCTGGAAAGAGCTGGTGCGCGAGGCGGTGCGTGGTGGCATCGTGAACCTGGAAGCCACACCGGCGCCCGCGGGCTCGATGACTGTCGTGCTCGGACCGGGCTGGCCGGGCATCCTGCTGCACGAGGCGATCGGCCACGGACTGGAGGGTGATTTCAATCGCAAGGGTACGTCGGCGTTCTCGGGACGCATCGGCGAGCAGGTGGCTTCCGAGCATTGCACCGTCGTCGATGACGGAACGCTCGGCTCACGCCGCGGGTCGCTCAATATCGACGACGAGGGCACGCCCACCCAGTGCACGACGCTCATCGAGAACGGTGTGCTGCGGGGCTATCTGCAGGACAAGCTCAATGCGCGGTTGATGGGCGTGAGCCCGACCGGCAACGGCCGCCGGGAATCGTTTGCTCACATGACGCTGCCGCGCATGACCAACACCTACATGCTCGCCGGCTCGCACGATCCGCAGGAGATCATCAGCTCCGTGAAGAAGGGCCTGTACTGCCACAACTTCGGCGGCGGCCAGGTGGACATCACTTCCGGCAAATTCGTGTTCTCGGCCAGCGAGGCCTACCTGATAGAGGACGGCAAGCTGGGCCGCCCCGTGCGAGGCGCAACGCTGATCGGCAATGGCCCGGACGTGCTGCGGCGCGTGTCCATGGTCGGCAACGATCTCAAGCTGGACGAAGGCGTCGGCACCTGCGGCAAGGAAGGCCAGGATGTACCGGTCGGTGTGGGCCAGCCGACCCTGCGTATCGACGGCCTGACCGTCGGCGGTACGGCAACCGAGTAACAGCGGCTCCCGGATGGCGCCAGCGAGCGTGCCGCTGCTAGGATGGTAGCGCCATCGCAGCGAGAACCCTGGGAACCATGTGGATCGCACGCCCCCTCTACGAGCTCCTGCCCTACATCTACATGCTGGTGGGGCTCATCCTGCTGAGCGCGGCATGGCTGATCACCGTTGAAACCCTGCCCGGGGTCCTCCTGGTCGTGGGCTCACTGAGCCTGCTCGCGGGGATCGTCCTGTGGCTGCGCCGGAAGGATTATCGGACCACGCAGGCTGAGTACAACAGCAAGTCGCTGGATGACTGATTGAGAAGCGGTTGGCGGTTAGCGGTTCTCAACGACGGTTCGCCAGCCTGCCAGTGGGTCCGGTTCCAGCCGGACGTCGTGCGAAGCACTTCTGCCGGACGATGTCCGGCCTATTCGTCTTCTTCCTCCGCAACCGACTGGACCGGCCGGCTGGCCGGTGACGCTCCGCGCGCCATCGGTACCGCATCGTCTTCGGTGTCCGGGATCACGCGGGTGCGGGAGAGGCGTTCGTCGAAGTACATGATCTCGTGCTGGCCGATCTGTACCACGTCGCCGTCGTTGAGGATCCGTCGACGCACGCGCTTCGAACGCACGTGGATACCGTTGGTGCTGTTCAGATCTTCGAGAACGCAGGTCTGTTGCGTCGTGATGATCTGCGCGTGATGGCGGCTGATGAACTTGCTGTCGATCTGCAGATCGTTGTCGCTCGTGCGACCGATGATGAACCGGCCGACCGTCAGTTCGCGTTCAGCCACGGTCGCGCCGTTGACGCCGACCAGGATCCGGCCGAGCACGATGCGGCGCTCGCCCGTTGCATCGAGCGGCAGTGCGGCAGCGGAAGTGCCGAGCACATGCAGTTTCACGGAGCGCTCCGCGTATTCGATCCACTGCATTTCATCGATCGCCGATCGCACGTCCTCCACTTTCACGACGTCGCGATCCTGGCCGTACGCCGCCATCATCGAGGTGTCGCACAGCGTGTTCACCAGGCGGGGAATGCCGCCGGTGTAGCGATAGATGAGCGGGTAGGTGTCCGCTTCGAAAATTTCGCGGCCCTGTGAGCCGGCTACTTCGAGGCGGTGCTGGATGTAGGCAGCGGTATCGTTCTTCGACAGCGGCGTGAGATGGAAGCGCAGGCGGATACGCTGTGCGAGCTGTACGAGGCCCGGCGAATTCAGCTTGTCGTTCAGTTCGGGCTGGCCGGCGAGGATGATGCGCAGCACCTTCTCCTTCGTCGTCTCGATGCCCGAGAGCAGGCGGATCTCTTCCAGCACCTTGTTGGAGAGGTTCTGCGCCTCATCGACGATGAGCAGGACGCGGCGGCCGTTGGCGTACTGTTCGACGAGGAAATCGTTGAGGGTCGAGAGCAGCTCCGCCTTCTTCATCTTGAACGGCTGGAAGCCGAACTGGACCAGCACGCTCTGCAGGAATTCGAGCGCCGAGACCTGCGTCTGGTTGATCTGCGCGACGACCACGTCCTTCTCGAGCTCCTTCAGGAAGGTCTCGATGAGTGTCGTCTTGCCGGCGCCGATCTCTCCGGTGATCACGACGAAGCCGTCGGTGAACCAGATGGTCGATTCCATGTACGCCTTGGCGCGGGCGTGATGCTTCGACAGGTACAGGAATTGCGGGTCCGGCGTCAGCCGGAATGGCAATTCATGCAGCTTGAACAATTCGAGGTACATGCGTCTCGCGGGCGGGTTTCAATGACTGCTGTCGGGGGTTGCTGGCGCCGGTGCCTTCGCCCGGAACGCAGGCATCCGGCAGTGTAAGGGCATCGGTTGCGCGATACAAAAATCGGCCCGAAAGCGGCGTCCGGATGGGATCTGTGTCACGTTGCCGGCCCGCCGCGCCGGTGAGCCGCAGACTATGGGGCTCGTCTATACGCGTTCAACTGGTCTTAAGTTTCATCAAGGAGCGCAATGCACGGTCGCGGGCGGCGGCGGAGGTCGCTGTCACGGTGCAATGGCCGATCTTGCGGTTGGGACGGGGCTCCTTGCCATAACCATGGAAGTGCACGCCGGGCACCGTCAGCACGCTGGCGATGTCGGGCATCGTGCCGATGAAATTGAGCATCGCCGAGTGGCCGATGGGTTCGGTGCTTCCCAGGGGCAGCCCGAGGATGGCGCGAACGTGGTTCTCGAACTGGCTGGTCTGCGCGCCTTCGATCGTCCAGTGCCCGGAGTTGTGCACGCGGGGCGCCATTTCGTTGGCAACGAGCTTCCCACGGCGCACGAAGAATTCGATGGTGAGCACTCCCGCGTAGTCGAAGTGCTTCAGGAGCCGCTTCAGATACGTCTGTGCCTGCTTCTGCAACGAGGCGTTGGTGTACGGGGCCGTCGTGTATCGCAGGATGCCTGCCGAGTGGGTGTTCGCGGAAAGGGGATAGCAACGCATTTCGCCCTTCGTGCTGCGCACGCCGATGATCGAGACCTCGCGACTGAAGTCGACGAAGCCTTCATAGATCAGCGGGACGGTGCCCAGCGCTGCCCAGGCCTTTTCGACGTCGGCATCTTCGCGCAGGAAGTACTGGCCGCGGCCGTCGTAGCCCAGCCGGCGCGTCTTCAGTACGCCGGGAATGCCGATGCGTTTTGCGGCGGCTCGAAGATCGTCGAGGCTGTCGACGGCCGCGAATTGCGGTGTCGGGATCTTCAGCCTCCGGAACAGGGTTTTCTCATCCAGTCGGTCCTGCGAAGCACCGAGCGCATCCACGGGAGGCAGGAAGGGACGTTTCCGTGCGATCTCGCGAACCGCATCGACCGGTACGTTCTCCACATCGAACGTGATGATGTCCACTTCTTCCGCGAGCCGTGCGAGCTGCACCGGATCGTCGAAAGCACCCTGCAGGATGCGTCCCACCTGGGCGCCGGGTGCGTCTTCGCTTTGATCGAGGAACACGAACCGCTGACCGAGCGGATAGCCTGCCAGCGCCAGCATCCGTCCGAGCTGGCCGGCACCGATGATGCCGATCTTCATGACTGGCTGGGTGTGACTGCAGGATCGGGGTGGGCGAGGACGCTTTCGGTCTGATCGCGGCGGAACCTGTCGAGGGCCTGCTGGATCGGCGCGTACTTGTTGGCCAGGATCGCAGCGGCGAGCAGCGCGGCATTCGTCGCACCGGCTTGTCCTATCGCCAGCGTGCCCACCGGAATGCCCGCCGGCATCTGGACGATCGACAGCAGGGAATCCATGCCATTCAAGGCCTTCGATTGCACGGGCACGCCCAGCACCGGAAGCGTCGTCTTGGAAGAGGTCATGCCCGGCAGATGAGCGGCGCCGCCCGCGCCCGCGATGATCACTTCGATACCGCGATCGCGAGCCGTGCTTGCATATTCGAACAGCAGGTCGGGAGTGCGATGCGCGGAAACCACGCGCGTTTCATAAGTGACGCCGAGCTTGCGCAGCGTATCCGCCGCGGGCTGAAGCGTGTCCCAGTCCGACTTGGACCCCATGATGATGCCGACGAGAGGTTTCATGGGCGCGAAGTGTACAAGAAGGGGATGGGGGATAGCGGATGGCGACTGCCGGAGGGCGTTATTCCCCTCAAGCGGCTGGCTTGATGCCGCATCCGCTATCCGCCATCTATCTCCCTCAGTTTCCGGAACAGTTCGCGAGACGCGCGGGGCGGAAGCTTTTCGCGGTGCTCCCGGTTCGCCTGGTCGGCCAGGGTCGTCAGTTCCGCGAGGATCTCGGGTTTCATCGGCTGTTCGTTCGCTAACTGGTCGAGGGCGGGGCGGCCTTCGCGGACGATCCGATCGCGCCATTGTTCGAGGCGTCGGAAACGCATCGTCGCGGCCCGCTCCCGTTCGCGCCGCATCTGCATGGCCGCGCGAATCGGTTCGGCATCGATTTTCCGCATCAGCTTGCCGATGTACTGCTTCTGCCGATACAGGCCGCCGTGCGCCGTGATGCGTCGGGCAAGCGTCACGGCATCGCGGAGGTTCTCCGGCAGGGGCAGCGCGTCGAATTCGCCTTGCGGCAGGTCGATCAGGGCTTCCCCCAATTCCTGGAGATCGTCGCTCTGGCGCTTGCGCAGGCTCTTGCTGGGCGGCTCGTCCTGGTCGTCTAGATCGGTCATGGGTGCGGAGAATAGTTCGCCGCACGGGATTGCAAAAGCGTCGGGATGCCGCGAGCACCCGCCTGATAAGATCAGGCCCATGTCCGAACGTACTTCCCTAGCATCCTCCGGTCAGAATCCCGTCCAGGGTCCGGACCAGCGCGCCCTCGAATCACTCGTGCAACTGGCCATCGAAGAGGCGAGCCGCCTTGGCGCCACGGAATCCGAGGCCGCTGTCAGCGTCGACACCGGGCTGTCCGTGACCGCGCGGTTGGGCGAAGTGGAAACGCTCGAGTATCAGCGCGATCGCGGTATGGGCGTCACTGTTTACCGCGGTAAGCGCAAGGGCTCAGCAAGCACCGCGGACCTGAGCGAGCGCGCCATTCGCGAAACGGTCGCCAAGGCTTACAGCATCGCGGGATTCACTGCCGAAGACGACTGTGCCGGGTTGCCCGACCCGGACACCATCGCCCGCGACATTCCGGATCTCGATCTCAGTCATCCGTGGAGCATCGAGCCCGATGCCGCGCGCGACATGGCAGTTGCGTGCGAGGCAGCGGCGCTGAGCCTCGACAAGCGCATCACGAATTCCGAAGGCGCGAGCCTGTCGAGTCACCAGGGGTTGCGCGTCTACGGCAATTCGCTGGGCTTCGTCGGCGGCTATCCGAGCACGCTGCACAGCCTGAGCTGCGTGGTCATCGCGCAGGACAAGGACGAAATGCAGCGCGACTACTGGTACAGCTCGGTCCGCGACTGGCGCGAGCTGGAGCAGGGTGAGCACATCGGCAAGACAGCAGCGCAACGCGCGTTGCGTCGGCTGAATGCGCGCAAGCCTGCGACGACGAGTGCGCCGGTGCTCTACGTGCCGGAATTGGCGCGCGGGGTGATCGGGCATTTTCTCGGCGCGGTTCGCGGCGGCAGTCAGTATCGTCGTGCGTCGTTCCTGCTCGATGCGGCGGGTCAGCAGGTATTTCCGGACTGGATGAACATCTCCGAGCGGCCGCACATTCCCAAAGCGCTGGGCAGCGCACCGTTCGACAGCGAAGGTTGCGCGACACGCGATCGTGAGCTGGTCGCGAATGGAGTGCTCGACGGATACATCCTCGGTACCTACTCAGCAAGAAAACTGGGCCTCAAGACCACGGGCAACGCCGGTGGCGTGCACAACCTGATCGTCGGCCACGGCCCGGATGACTTTGCGACGCTGGTTCGCAAGATGGATCGTGGGCTCGTCGTCACGGAACTGATGGGGCAGGGCGTGAATGGGGTTACCGGCGATTATTCGCGCGGCGCGGCCGGCTTCTGGGTCGAGAACGGCGCGATCGCGTATCCCGTCCACGAGCTGACCATCGCAGGCAATCTGAAAGACATGCTGCGCAATATCGTTGCCGTCGGCAGCGACGTCGACATGCGCGGCGGCGTCAGAACGGGATCGATCCTCGTGGAGCGGATGACGATCGCGGGAGAGTGATCGGCATCATCATCGAGCTGACTTGTCCGCCTTCTCGCTCTCGGTCACCAGGTCCCGCACCGTCCTGTCCTTCAGGCTGTCGCGCAGCGCAGCCTCTGCGTGCTTCGCCGCTTCCACAGCCGGTGCGATATCGCGAATCCGGCTCAACCGTGACCCTGACGTTTCGTAGCGGATCGCGTCGATCACGTCGCAGAGACTGATGCATGCGGGGTCGCGCGCCGGCAGCCAGGTGTCGTCTTCCGCGACGATCAGCAACTGCTTCTGTTCCAGCGCATTGACGATCGGTACCAGCGCGGCGCCCGGCAGCTCGAGGTGTTCCGCGAGACTGTTCGTGGTCCAGCGCGGTTTCGGCGTGCCGTAGTCCTGCACGATGAGATACATGATCGACAGGGCGACGCGTTCGCGAACGCTCGAACTGAGCTTTATCTCGCCGCGGCCCGGTCGCAGGTACTGCGGATTCTGGATATAGAACGCGAGCTGTGCGCCGAGCAGCAGGATGAGCCAGGACACGTAGATCCAGATCAGCGCGAGGATCACGATGGCGAAGCTCGCGTAGATGACCATCGTGCCGCCAGAAGATCGCACGAACGATGCGAAGATCGCTCCCATCGCTACCCAGGCCAGGCCGCTGACCGCGCCGGCGATCAGTGCCGCCCGCAGCTTCACGCGCGTGTTCGGTATGAATCCGTACACGAACGTGAAGGCACCGATGACGAGTGCATATGGCGCGGCCCTGCCCAGCATGATGAGAATCCAGTCGAAGGGCTGGTAGTGCGACAGCGTCGTCACGATCGAGCTCCTGCCCATGGAGCTGAGCAGGCCGACCGCGGCGACGATCACGGCGGGACCGATCACCATCACGCTCAGGTACTCGCTGAACCTGCGGCCGAAGCTGCGCGGCTGATCGACGCGCCAGACGAAATTGAAGCTCTCTTCGATCTTCTGGACCATCGAGATCACGGTGTAGATCAGGAAGATCAGACCGATCGAGCCGAGCACTTCCCCGCGGACGTTCTCGACGAACTGCATCACCTGATCGGTGATGTCATAGGCCTTGTCGCCGAGGGGCTCGAGAAAGGTGTAGAGCACCGGTTCGAGTTCGCGGTGGAAGTTCAGACCCTTCAGCACGGAGAAGGACAGCGCGACGAGCGGCACGACCGAGAGAAGCGTCGTGTAGACGAGGCTCATCGCCCGCAGCGTCAGCAGATCGTCGCGCAGGACATCGCGGATCAGGGCGTAGGCGTAGCGCAGGACGCGCGAGAGCTGCCAGATCGGCTTGCCGATGACGGAGTCCGGCGGCTCGAAGAGCCATTGTTCGAGGCGTGCGGTCAGCGCGCTGATCATGGTGTCAGCCTGACACGCTGGTCAGGAGCGGGCAAGTTGGGAAGTCACGGCCCGCTGTGAGGGCGATCACTGCGATTCGAGCGTGAAGTAGAAGGTCGCTCCCTGGTCGGGGTGCGCCTGTGCCCAGATGCGACCGCCGTGCCGCGAGATGATTCTCTGCACGGTCACGAGGCCGATGCCCGTGCCGGGAAATTGCGAGTCGGGATGCAGGCGCTGAAACGGGCCGAAGAGTTTCGACGAGTAGGCCATGTCGAAACCCACGCCGTTGTCGCGTACGAAATAGACGAGGCCACGTTCGCCGGGTTGCGAGCCGACGGTGATCTGCGCATGCGGGCTATGCGCCGTGTACTTCCATGCGTTGTCGAGCAGGTTCTCCATCGCGATCCTGAGCAGGCGCGTGTCGCCGTGAACATCCATGTCGGGCTGGATGCGCAGATCGACCTGCCGTCCCTGATAACGATCGCGCACGCTCGCCGCTGCTTCGGACGCGATCTGGGTCAGGCTCGTGGCACGCGGCACGAGCTCGCTGCGGCTGATCCGGGACAGGCTCAGCAGGTCATCGATCAGGGCGGACATGCGCAGGCTCGCATCGCGAATCCGGCGCAGGTAGTCGAGCGATTTCTCATCCAGGCCTGCCGGGGCAGTCTCCTGCAGGATCTGGCTGAAGCCCGACATGCTGCGCAACGGCGCCCGCAGGTCGTGCGACACGGCGTATGCGAACGCTTCGAGTTCACGATTCGCTGATTCGAGCTGCAGGGTCCGCGCGGCCACGCGTTGCTCGAGCTCGGCGTTCATGCGCCGGACTTCGTTCTGTGAGTGAACCAGGGCGTGCGTCGAGATCTGCGACCTGCGTTCGTACTGTTTCAGCAGCAGGTAGATCATCACGGCCGAGCCGAAGACGAACAGCCAGCCCTTGAACGTCTGCAGTCGCAGGATCAGATCCGGATCGAGGTGCATCCATACGAGCAGGCGGTCGGTCAGAAAGATCCAGAGAACACCGCCGGCGAGATACACGAGGGCCACGGTGCGTGGCATGTGTTTGAGACGGCGGGCGGGCGCCACGAGCGCGAGTTCGCGCTGATCGGGGGTCGATTTCACCGAGCCTGTTTCGGTCACTTGCAGTCCTCTTCGGCCATGAACCGCATCGATGATCAGCCCGGGCGGCCCGCGATCCCGCGCACCGCCGCTCGAAATCACTCCGTCAGGCGGCGCAGCGCCTCGGCGTACTTCTCGCTGGTCTTCGCGATGATCTGCGCGGGCAGCGACGGGCCCGGTGCGCGTTTGTTCCAGTCGAGCGTTTCGAGATAGTCGCGCACGAACTGCTTGTCGAAACTCGGCGGGCTGCTGCCGGGAGCATACGTGTCCACGGGCCAGAAGCGCGAGGAGTCGGGAGTCAGCGCCTCGTCGATCAGCGTCAGATGACCGGCTTCATCGACGCCGAATTCGAACTTCGTGTCCGCGATGATGATGCCGCGCTTGAGTGCGTGTTCTGCGGCAAAGCCGTAGAGCGCCAGCGCGCTCGCGCGGATCTGCTCGGCGAGCCCGTTGCCCACCGTCGCGACCACTTTCTCGTAGCTGATGTTTTCATCGTGCTGTCCCTGCGGCGCTTTGCTCGATGGCGTGAAGAGCGACTGCGGCAGCTTGTCGGCCTGACGCAGGCCGTGCGGCAAAGTGATGCCGCAGACGATGCCGGTCTGCTGATAGTCCTTCCAGCCCGATCCGATGAGATAACCACGCACCACGGCTTCGATCGGCAGCGCCTTCAGCCTGCGGACAACCATGCTACGGTCGGCGATCAATGCGCGCTCGGCGGGATCCGGCACGGCGCGCTCGAGAGGGAAGTCGGTCAGGTGATTCGGGATGATGTGTCGGGTCTTGTCGAACCAGAAGCGCGAGATGCGGGTGAGCACGCTGCCCTTGCCGGGAATGGGATCAGGCAGTACGACGTCGAAGGCGCTCAGGCGATCGGTCGTCACGATGAGCATGTGCTGATCGTCGACCGCGTAGATATCCCGCACCTTGCCCTGGTGAATCCTCTTCAGGCTCTTGAGATTCGACTGGAGCAATGGCGGGGAAGCGGTTGTCGCGGACATCTGGGAGCCTTGGCGTGGACGTACCGTAAGAAATTCGCGGTCCCGGCGACCGGGCCGCTGCTACCATGACAGTGCCTGCAGCGGGCCGCGATTGTCGCAGCGGCCCCCGATGGCTTCAAGATTCACGGGATCGGACCGAGGGCAGATGAGCGAATGATGTGGCAGGGCAAGGCATTGGGAGCTGTGGTGGGCGTGTTCGCCGCAGGTCCGGTCGGTGCACTGTTCGGCACGTTCATCGGGCACTTGTTCGACGTGGAAGCCGAAACGAGGCTGCGCAGCGCGCGACCTCGGGAAACTGCGCTCGGCGTTCAGGAGGCGTTCTTCCGCGCGACATTCCAGACCATGGGGCGCGTCGCGAAGGCCGATGGACGCGTTTCGGAAGAAGAGATTCGCGCGGCCCGCGCCATGATGAACGAGCTCAGGCTCGGCGAGCGCGAGATCCGCTTCGCCATCGAATTGTTCAACGAAGGCAAGTCACCCCAGTTTCCGCTCGAGACGGCGCTGCAGCCGCTGTATCGCGTCTGTCGCAATCGTCCCGATCTCTGCCGCATGTTCATCCAGATCCAGTTGCAGGCTGCCCTGTGGGGCGGTGGGCTGAATCCTGCTGCGCGAAGGGTCCTGAGTCGGGTTTGCGAGGCGCTCGATGTTTCTGCGTACGAGCTCGTGCAGATGGAAGCGTTGCTGCGGATGCAGCAGTCGGCGCATCAAGCGCACGACACCCGCGCTGCCGCAGATCGGGTCGCCCAGGCCTACGAAGTGCTCGGTGTCACGGCGAGCGCCTCGGACTCGGAAGTGACGAAAGCCTATCGCCGTCTCATGAACCAGAATCATCCGGACAAGCTGCATGCGAAAGGTCTGCCGGAGTCGATGATGAAGATGGCCGAGGAGAAGACCCGCCAGATCCGCGCCGCCTACGAAGTGCTGCGCGAGGCGCGTGGAATGAAGTGAGGAGAGCTGAGCCCATGCCTACCCCCTGGATCGCCCCATCGATTCTGTCTGCGGATTTCGCGCGACTCGGCGAAGAAGTGCGTGCGGTACTCGATGCAGGCGCTGACGTCGTCCACTTCGACGTCATGGACAATCACTACGTCCCCAATCTCACGATCGGGCCGCTGGTGTGCGAAGCGCTGCGCAAATACGGAATCACTGCGCCGATCGACGTGCATCTGATGGTGAAGCCGGTGGATCGCATCATTCCCGATTTCGCCAAGGCGGGAGCGACGTGGATTTCGTTCCACCCCGAGGCCAGCGATCACGTCGACCGCACGCTCGGACTGATTCGCGAACACGGCTGCCGGCCGGGGCTGGTCTTCAATCCCGCCACGCCGCTGAACTGGCTCGATCACGTGATGGACAAGGTCGACATGATCCTGATCATGTCCGTGAACCCTGGGTTCGGCGGCCAGAAGTTCATTCCCTCGGCACTCACGAAGCTCAAAGAGGCTCGTGAACGCATCCGCGCGAGCGGTCGCGAGATCCGGCTGGAGATCGACGGCGGCGTGAAGGGCGACAATATCCGCGAGATCGCTGCAGCGGGTGCGGATACGTTCGTGGCGGGATCCGCGATCTTCGGCGCCAAGGACTATCGGGCGACGATTGCAGAGATGCGAGCGGAGATAGCGAAGGCGGGGCAGGGCTGACGGCCGCCCAGGATTGGCAGAGGTCAGGGGCCCGGGAGACGATCCCGGGCTCGGGCGAGAATCTTATTCTTCGTCGTCGTCATCGAAATCGTCATCGTCTTCATCATCAACGCGACGATTGTTCGAGACCGGGCCACGACCCGCGGCAGCTGCGGCAGCGGCCAGCGGCGGCTTCGTCTTCATCTTCGGGCGAGCGCCGTAGACCACGATCGTCTTGCCGGTGGCGCGCAGCAGGCCCTGGTCTTCCAGCACCTTGAG
>JACZCZ010027864.1_pt1 | contig 50446 bp, 41 predicted proteins | sample 8641811 | NCBI WGS metagenome assembly JACZCZ01 (sample SAMN15324610, study PRJNA640507) | soil metagenome | isolation source: intercropping peanut in the first line | place: China: Luxin town, Laibin City, Guangxi Province | collected 2019-07-25 | depth 10cm m | reverse complement strand
GTCCGGCTTTAGCCGGACGTAATGCCGAAGGCATGCTTCGCATGACGTCCGACTGAAGTCGGACCCACAATCAGAGTGCCCGGCCGCAAAACACCCCGACTGCAGAAAGCAGACCGTCTGCGCAATCACCTCCCGCCGGTTCATCATGAACGTATGAGTTGCGTGGAGCAGCAGGAAATCCTGCATCCCTTCCAGCTTCGCGGCGCTCACTGAAACCTTGCCGTCGTCCGGTCCCGGAATCAGCTGCGACAGCAGCGGATTGACCGAACGATCGCCGGCGATGACGCCCAGTTCGAAAGACGCCGGACCCAGTCGCCCAGTCAGCGAGTCGTCTCCCGTCGTGAGTTGCCGCGCAGCGGGAGGATGCAGTGACTCGGGGATTTCCCAGGCCACCAGGGCGTCGGCGAGCTCGCTGCCCTGATTCGGCGGCCCAAGCATGACGACGCGGCCGATGTGCGGCAGGCGGCCATCAGCAGCCAGTTGCCGAACGATGATGCCGCCGAGCGAATGAGTCACGAAGTGAATGCGCTCGGGCCTCCGTGTCCAGCAACGCTCGATTGCGGGCAACACTTCGTTGACCGCCAGTGCCTCGATCGATGAAGCGGTCGATGCGTAGTCGAGATTGCAGACATCGTAGCCGGCGCGCTCCAGGCCCTTCGTCATGAAGAACATCGAGGCGGCGGACCGGCCGAGACCATGCAGTACGACCACATGCTCCCACACCGGCTCAGTCGGTGATTCGCAGGCGACGCTCCCGGCTGAGAGCATTGTGATCGACGCGACCGTGAAGCAGAGCCGCTTCATGCGCAGTGCTCCATTTGCATCGCGGCCGGTGACTTCGCTCGCGCCCTGTACTGTGCCTTCTTGTGCTCCACGAGAATGGCGTGCTGGATCTCGGTCGCGAGGCCATGGAGCACCAGACGGTAGCCGGCACGCAATGTCGATTCAGGCACCAGCGGGTGGCGATTGTTGATGAGCCCCGTTGTCCACGGCGTGTTCAGCAGCTTCGCCACGTACAGTCCGATCGTTTCGTCGAGCTGCAGGGAGTTCGAGGCGCGCCAGAAGTCGTTGTCGCTGAGGAACAGCTGATAGACCGGCGTGTATAGCTCGATCGCCGTCTGCAGGTCGATGAAGTTGCTCCAGCGTCGGGGCATGGCTTCGAACGTCGGCGGTTGCTCGCTGATCCCGCTGAAATCCAGCTCGTCGATCGGCGCCATCTCGAGTCCCTGCTTGCGCAGCTGACGGTTGAGCTCGATCACGAAGTTGAACAGGTTGAGGTCGTGTTGCAGATAAAGATCGTTGCGCACGTCGCGGAGCTGCTGCGGCTTCAGCGGCGCAAGCGACATCGCGACGCCCCGCGTGTTGCGCGCGATGAAGTTCAGGATCTCCGATCCGAGGTGAAAGTGACGGAAGATGAGCGTGTTCGCCTGCGGCGACAGCCACGTGCGCATGTTCCATTCGAGCAGCCGATGCAGCAGCCGCGAGGACGTCAATGCGCGAGGCAGCACGATGCGTGCGCACTGGCAGAGAACTACCGCCGCTCGTGCGAATGGTCGCACGAGCGGCAGCAGGAACTGTCGCGATCTGGAGCTCGAATCCGTCAACCAGGCGCGTTTGCACTCTTCAGCGAGTGGCAGGCTGCGATCGAGATACAGCGCGAGCCACGGACTGGGATCGCGCGGATCATGCGAACGTCGCAGAAAGTCGGGGAGCTCGCTCACAACGCATGCTCCATCTGCAGCAGGTACAGATCCGCTGTCGTGCGGGCGACCTCGATGATCGACCTCGCGCAGGCGGGATCGATTGTCAATGCGATCTCCACTGCCTGAAGCCATCGCTGCAGATGGCTCGTGTCGTTCTCGCCGTGGTAGGTGAGAAATCGCAACGCGCTCTGCGGGATATCGTCCAGCTTGCGCAGCAGCGGCAGCAGGGCGGGTACTATGCGTTGACCTGTTCCCTCGATGACGTAGATGGCGCCGAGCAGTCCCAGCGCATTGGAGTCATTCGCGAGCCGATGCAGATACGCGTTGAGTGCTTCGCCGCCCGGATTGCGGCGCAGGCTATCGATGTCCGACTCGATGCCGCCCGCGCGACGATAGTCCTCGAACAGCACCTGGTAGTCGAATTGCTCATCCGTGGCGTGAGTACGCATGAGCTCGGTCAACGCAGCGAACTTCGGATCGAGTCGCGCCGCTGCCGCGCGCATCCATTGCGTGCCTTGTCGAACCTGCGGGATCCAGCTCGACATCCAGCGAACGTAGTCTGCCCGGCTGAAGTCGGCGCTGCGAATGCGATTGAGGAGATTCGTCCGCCATGCTCGCGAACGGTAGTCGTGCCAGATGCTGGACAGCTCCGTCAGCAATGGACGCAAGGGTTCCGGGGCTGAATGCGCGAGATGGGGCGGTTCGCTCCTGCCGGGGAGCAAAGTCGTCACCGACCGGGCCGCGACGACCTCGAACATCATGAATGCGACAGTGAAGCGGCCCGATTCGGGGACGAAGCACAGAATGCGCTCGCCGGGGCGCAGGGTGCGCTCACGCATGAAGTCCGCGAGCATGATGAAGATCGATGCGGCGCCCGTGTTGCCGCGCCAGGTGAGATTGCTGTACCAGCGATCCGTGGGAATCGCGAGACCGGCCTTCTGCATGAGATCTTCGACGACACCGGCGAACTTCTGCGATGAGTAGTGGCACAGGAAGTGCTCGATGCTCTTCGGTTCGATGTGGCCGCTCTGCACGAGGTGTGCGTACTCGTGGATGCCTAGCTCGAACAGGTGCGGCAGCAAGCGGATGTCTTGCCGCAGCAGGAAGGCGCCGTCAGCCTCGGCGTCCGCCAGCGATGGATAGTCGAGATAGGAGTCGCCCGGATTGTCCGCGGATCGACCGATCTGCATGCACACCGGCAGATCGCCGCCGAACGAGCGGCTGTGAACCCACTTCAGCTGCAGTGAAATTCCAGTCGCCGCCGGCTCCTTCCCCAGCAGCCATGCACCCGCACCGTCGGACAGCATCCAGCGCAGGAAGTGTGCGTCGAAGTCGCTCTTGTACCCACGCGGCGCGAACCGTGAGCGCTTGAACATGCGCGAGGGCAAGTCGCTTGTAACGACCAGCGCGTTCTTGCCCCCGCCAAGTTCGATCGTGCTTGCGGCGTGCTGAAGCGCTGCAACCCCGGATGCGCACACTCCCTGATGGCTGCTTGCATGAACAGGCGGGGCGGCCAGTTCGCCCTGCACCATGCTTGCGAAGCCGGGCATCCCAAGATCGCCGCCCGACGTGCCGGTGCAAAGCACGTCGATCTGCGACAACTCGACATCGCTCCCCGCGAGGCAGTCAGCCGCCGCAAAGGCAGCCATCGTTGCCGCGGGAAATACCGTGCTGCCGTTGGTGTCGATCGCGTAGTGGCGTGTCTGGATGCCGTTCTCCGCGAGGATGCGCCGCTTGATTCGCGCGGAGGACGCATCGAGCGGCGCGATGAACTGGTCCATCGCTTCGTTGCCCACCGGCGGGCCCGGCAGGAACGTGCCTGCGGACGTGAGGAAGACCGACTGGAATTGCACGCACATCGGGTTTCGGAAGGCTCCTCGCAACGCGGCCGGCTGCCGCGGCACGGAGAGTGCGATTGCCGTGGGCAGGACGCCAATGGTTCGCGTCAGGTGACACCCGGCGGGACGCCGGGTATCGTCTGGTGATACCGGAGGAAAGCGGCATGGCGGATTCGAAAACCCTGGTGCGCAACCTGAAAGCGCGACTGCGGGCCGATGACATAACCTATCGCGAGCTCGCGAAGCGGCTGGGCGTCAGCGAGCCCACGATCAAGCGCGATCTCAGTCGCGGCGCATTCACGCTGCAGAGGCTCGATCGCATCTGCGAAGTACTCGACGTCGCGCTCGAGGATCTGTTGCAGGACGCGCAGGAGAGCCGGCTGATCACGCGCCTCAGCGACGAGCAGGAGCGGATGCTCGTGGCCAATCCGAAACTCCTGCTGGTGACCTACCTGATAGTGAACGATTGGAAGTTCCAGGAGATCGTCTCGACGTTCCAGATCGGCGATGCCGAGCTCATCGATCTGGCGCTGAAACTCGAGAAGCTCGGCATCGCGGAGTTCCGCAAGCCGCAGCGCCTGCGAAAGCTGACATCGCGGAATTTCTCGTGGCGCAAGGACGGACCCATCCATGGATTCTTCGTGCGACGCGTCGCGCCGGAATTCTTCAACGCCAGCTTCGACGGCGACGGCGACGAGTTCCGTTTCATCGGCGGCCTGTTGTCGAAGGATTCGCTGCGGCGGTTCAAGTCAGGCATCGAGCGACTCGCCGCTGAATTCGAAGTGCTCGCCCACAACGACGCGCGGTTGCCACTCGATGATCGCAACGGCTGCACGGCGATCCTTGCGCTGCGCGCGTGGGAATTCTCCGAGTTCACGCGGCTGCGACGGACAGCGCAGGGCGGCAGGCGTCGCTGACGTCTCATTCCACCATCAAGAGATCGGGCATCATGAATTCCAGCAAGACGAGCAACAGCATCGCGCCGCCCAGGATCGTCCAGAGCCAGTTCGCGACGGAGAACGATCCATTGCGATCGTGGGTCGGTGCGACCTGTTCGTTGTAGCGATTTACTTGCTGCTGTACCGGCAGGAACAGGACGAGCGACGCGAGCGAAATCATCCAGTACGGGTCGGGCAACCTCGAGGTGAACTGACTCAGTATCCATACGCCCGCCAGCGGCCCGGCGGGAAAAGTGGTGCCTGTGACTGCGCTCGTGTCACTGCGGATGCGATCGAAGCATTGGTAGCAGAAGAAGACGCTGAAGATCGAACGCATCGCCGGCATGATGGTGCTTCGATCGCGCTCCTTGATCCGGCGCCAGTTCTGGTAGAACCAGTAGACCTCGTAGAGACCGAACGTGCACACCGACAGCACGAAGAACTTGAACACGGAAACCGCGAAGTACGGGGGCTCTTCGACGGTTTCGGGAATGTCTTCGACAACGGCCGCAGGGGGTGCGTAGGGATTGCCGCTCATCGTGCCTGGCTCCCGGAGTTCTTGTTATGTAGAGCCGTCGTCGGGGCTGAGATTGTGATGACGACGTGCTTGCGCACAGTACACGGGATGCTGTCGCGGTGACAATGAGTGGCGCGGTGCTCCGGCGCACGGTCCTATTCCATGATTCCCGCGACCGGCCCGGGCCGCGGGGCGGCGTCGCTTATCCGCCGATCTCGCCCTTGAGCAGCGCGCCGAGCTTCGCGATTCCTTCCTCGATCTTCGCTTGCGGCACCGTCACGAAGGACAGGCGCAGCGTGTTCGACTGAGGCTCGTTCGCGAAGAAGGGCGCGCCCGGCACGAACGCGACGTTCTGCGCGATCGCCTTGTCGAGCAGCTTCATGCTGTCGACGCCCTTCGGCAGTTTCACCCAGATGAACATGCCGCCTTCCGGCTCGTTCCACTGCACGCTGGAGGGGAAGTGATGCTTCATTGCATCGAGCATCACGCGGCACTGGCTTGCATAGAGCTCGCGGATCTTCGGAATGTGATCGTCGAGGAAACCGGTCTTGATGGCTTCGTGGACCACTCGCTGTGTGAAGCTGGGCGTGTGCAGGTCGGCGGCCTGCTTGGCCTGCACGAGTTTTCCGTGCAGCTTTTCCGGGGCAATGAGATAGCCGACGCGGAAGCCGGGGGCGAACACTTTCGAGAACGAACCCATGTGCACGACGCCCTGCGGATTCATCGAGAGCAGCGTCGGCAGCTGTTCGCCTTTATAGGAGAGCGCACCGTACGGATCGTCTTCGAGGAGGAGCAAGCCCGCTTCGCCGGCAATCTTCGTGAGTTGCTGGCGGCGATCAGTGGGCAAGCGACGACCCGTCGGATTCTGGAAGTTGGGCAGGCAGTACATGAAACGCGCGCCATCCGTGAGATCGCGCGTGAGTGCGTCCGGAATCGGACCGCTGTCGTCGGACGGCACGGACACGAACGTCGGCTCCGACAAGGAGAATGCCTGCAACGCACCAAGGTACGTCGGCGTCTCGACCAGCACGCGACTGCCCACATCGATGAGCACCTTGCCGAGCAGATCGAGTCCCTGCTGCGAACCCGTCGTGATCAGCACCTGGTTCACGCCGATCTTCACGCCGTCCTTGCTGTAACGCTCGGCAACCCATTCGCGCAGCGGCAGATAGCCTTCGGTAGGGCCGTACTGAAGTGCCGGTGACGGGGCTGTCGTCAGGATGTCCTCGCAAGCCTTGCGGATACGGTCGACCGGGAACGTTGCGGGGGAGGGCAGTCCGCCGGCAAACGAAATGACTTCGGGCCGCTCGGTGACTTTGAGGATTTCGCGAATGGCCGAGCTGGTCAGTTTTCGCGCGCGTTCAGAGAAGGTCCACGACATGGCTGTGCTCATTGCTGGGTGCAGGCCGGACCGGCCGCGCGCGCATAGTAAGGGAACACCCCAGTCCGGCGCAGCCGCAGAAATCCTGAAATCAGGCAGTACAGTGCACGCTGTGTACAAGGGAATTCCCGGCCATTCAGGTGTTCAGCCGCACCCTGGCTCTCTCACTGCGCATTTGTGGCTCCTTCGAGCGATGCTGCATTCGCGTACGGCGCGGAAGATGTACACAGTCGCTCCACCCTTTCCGAGGTTTCATGAACTCGCTTTTCCGCGTAGCCGCTGCCGCGGCGCTGATCTCCTGCTGCTCTGCCGCTTTCGCCGGTCCCGAAGCGGACTCGCAACTCGCGACTGCGATCATGTCGAACGACGTCGAAATGACCCGGACCGCGCTCGATGCCGGCGCCGACATCAACGGCGATCTGGGCGAAGGTCGAACGCCGCTGATCACGGCAGTCATGGCTCGCAAACCGGTTGCAGTGAAGGCGTTGCTCGAACAGGGAGCCGACCCGAATCGCAGCGCCGGTGGAGCAATCGGCAACGCGGTCACTGCGGCGTTCTTTGCGATGAATGGTACTGCGTTGACTGGGCGCACCGATGAGCCGGACCCCAGACAACAAGCCGAAGCGCTGAATGTGTTGCGACTCGTCGCAGCGAAGCGCCCTGACTGCAATGTGCTCGTCAGTCGTGGACCGACGCGAGTGACGGCGCTGATGATGGCGGCAGAAGCCGGAGTGCCGGAGGCGGTGAAGATTCTTCTCGAAGCCGGCGCTTCGCCAAACGTTGCGAATGACGGCAAGTACACCGCGCTTCACTATGCAGTGGGGCGTCCGCCGGTATGGTCACAGGCGTCGTCAGCGGATCGCGTGCAGATCGTGAAGTTGTTGCTCGCCGCTGGAGCGCAGCGCGATCGCAAGGGAGCGGATGGTCTCGATGTGATCGAGCGTGCGAAGCGGGGTGGGGATCAGGCGCTGGTGGAGACTCTCTCGGCGCGATGAACCGCCGCAGTGGCCTAGAACACCCGCCCGCGCGCGATCGACACCTTGAGTTCGAGCAAACCTTCACCACGTTCCACGAACGCTGCGTAACGCGGATTCTGCGTGGTCGCGGCGGGTTTCGTTCTAAGCCGTTCGCTTCTGCTGCCTCATCTGCCGCCCGATACATCGATAAAAGCGCCCGTCGTATAGGACGCTTCGTCCGACAGCAGCCACAGAATCGCCTTCGCCACTTCCTCCGCCTCCCCGCCGCGCTGCATCGGCACCGCGCTCTTCAGTCGCTCGATTCGCCCCGGCTCACCGCCGCTCGCGTGCATCTCGGTATCGATGAGGCCCGGTCGCACTGCGTTCACACGAATACCTTCGCCGGCCACTTCTTTCGCGAGGCCAACTGTGAACGTATCGATCGCGCCCTTGGATGCGGCGTAGTCGACGTACTCATTCGGTGAGCCGAGACGAGCAGCCATCGAGGAGACATTCACGATGGCGCCGCCCGTCCCGCCGCGCTTCGTCGACATCCGCTGGACGGCTTCGCGTGCGCAGAGAATCGAACCAGTGACGTTGGTGGCGAACACGCGGGCGATCCGATCCGCTGTCATTTCCTCGACGCGCATCTGATGCTCGAGAATGCCGGCGTTGTTCACGAGTGCGGTGATCTTGCCGAACTCGCGGTCGACTACGCCAAACATCCTGACGACCTCGTCCTCGTTCGCAACGTCCGCCTGCACGACCAGTGCCCGGCCGCCGTTGCGTGCAATCTCATCGGCGACGAGGTACGCGGGCGCCGCCTTCGACCGGTAGTTCACGCACACAGCGTAGCCGTGCTGTGCGGCAAGGATCGCGGTCGCCGCTCCGATGCCGCGGCTTGCGCCGGTGATGATGACGACCTTGCTCATATATATGCATCAGCGCGTGGCAGCCCAGCCCGTGGTATCGAGGTCAAGCTGCTCGCGTGCCTTCTGATACTCGGCTTCGAGTCGGTCGACGATCGTGCTGACGGGTGGGGCATCGTGAATTCCGGCGACGCTCTGGCCACTGCCCCAGATGTCGCGCCAGGCCTTCGCCTTCTGTTCGCCGCCGCTGCCGAAGTTCATCTTGCTCTTGTCTGCTTCAGGCAGGGCATCGGGATCGAGGCCGGCTGCAACGATGCTGGATCGCAGGTAGTTGCCGTGCACGCCGGTGAACAGGTTCGTGTAGACGATGTCTTCGGCGCCGCTGTCGACGATGGCTTGCTTGTATCCATCCGTCGCGTTCGCCTCCTGGCTCGCGATGAAGCGCGTGCCCATGTACGCAAGATCGGCGCCCAGCGCTTGCGCGGCGAGAATGCCGGCACCCGTGGAGATCGCGCCTGAAAGAATGATCGTGCCGTCGTAGAACTCGCGCACTGCGGTGAGCAACGCGAATGGCGACAGCGATCCGGCGTGACCGCCCGCACCGCTGCACACGAGAATCAAACCGTCGACGCCAGCCTGCAATGCACGCTTCGCGTGCTTGACGTTGGTGACGTCGTGATAGACGAGGCCGCCGTAGGAATGCGCTGCCTCGACCACTTCATCCGGTGCGCGCAGGCTCGTGATCTGGATCGGCACGCGGTGTTCGCGACAGACGGCGATGTCGTGCGCGAGGCGGTTGTTGGAGCTGTGCACGATCTGGTTCACAGCGAACGGCGCGACACGTCGTTGCGGATGCTCGCGTTGATACGCGTCGAGCTCATTGCGGATCTGGATCAGCCACTGTTCGAGCACCGGTTCGGGCCGCGCATTCAGCGCGGGAAACGAGCCGACGATGCCGGCCTTGCACTGCGCGATCACCAGCTGGGCCGATGAGACGATGAAGAGGGGCGAACCGATGACGGGCAGGCGGAGTTGCGAACGCAGGGCGGCAGGAATCGGCATACGAAGTCCGGAAGATTCAGGGAGTCCGATGATGCAGGAGCCCGGCGACGCTGCCCACCCGGGGCACCGCGGGTCCCTCGGAAATGGATTCCACGGAATGGTCGCAAGCTCGCCCCGAATTCCCCTTTGGGGCTTGTCTCGCGAGGCAATTGGTGACATTTTGTCTGAGTATTTACGCGGCCCCGGATTGGGGGTGGGTCGCTTGTGGATCATTGGAATCCAAAGATCATTGTTACTCATGAGAAAACAACAAGTTAACGTTGGTACGCTGCTTGTCGCCCTGACGATGGCAACGGCCGGCGAAGCCGCCGAGGTGAAACGGATGGATTTCGGCAAGGCCGATGGCGTCCCCGTCGAAATAGTCGAGCTGACGAACGGCAGCGGCGTGAGCGCGAAGATCATGACGCTCGGTGCGTCGATCCATTCGCTCAACGTTCCCGATCGCAACGGCAAGAGCGCGGACATCGTGCTCGGCTACGCGACCGCGGCCGAGTACCTCGCCAAGCCCCAGTACTTCGGTGCAACGGTTGGCCGTTATGCGAACCGGATTCGTAACGGCCAGTTCGAACTCGATGGCAAGCGCTACAAGCTCGAGACGAACGACGGTCCCAATCATCTTCATGGCGGACTGCGCGGCATCGACAAGGTCGTGTGGAAGATCGATTCCGTGAAAGCAGGCTCGCCCGCGAGTGTCGTGCTGAGCCACGTGAGTCCCGACGGGCAGGGCGGCTATCCCGGCACGCTCAAAGTGACTGCGACTTACTCGCTCAGCGACAAGAATGAGCTGACCGTCGAGTACCGCGCGACGACTGACAAGCCGACGGTCCTCAACATCACGAACCACAGCTATTTCAACCTGGCCGGCGATGCCGGCTCGAGCGACATCCTGGGCCATCGGCTGACGGTGTTCGCCGATGCCTATACGCCAGTCGACTCGACCCTGATTCCCACAGGCGAGCGTCGCAACGTTGCCGGAACGCCGTTCGACTTCCGCGAAGCGCAGACGATCGGCCTCAGGGTGCGCGACGGACGCGACGAGCAGATCCGCTTCGGTCGCGGTTACGATCACAACTACGTGATCCGCGGGCAGGCCGGCACATTGCGCCCCGCGGCGCGAGTGGAAGATCCGGCTTCCGGTCGCGTCATGGAGTTGTTGACGACGGCGCCAGGAGTGCAGTTCTATTCCGGTAACTTCCTGGATGGCACCACCGTCGGCAAGGCCGGGCGGATCTACCGGCAGGGCGATGCGCTCTGCCTGGAACCGCAGGTCTTTCCGGACTCGCCGAACCAGCCGGATTTTCCGACAGCACGGCTGGATCCGGGGCAGACGTACACCAACACCATGGTGTACCGCTTCTCGACCTCGCGCTGATCGCGATCACCCAACTTCTTCACCGACTTTCCGAAGCCGAAGCAATGACTGCATCGAAACCCGCTTCTCCGCCCAAGCTGCGCTCGCGCGCCTGGTTCGACGATCCTGCGAATGCCGATATGACGGCGCTCTATCTCGAGCGCTACATGAATTTCGGCCTCACGCTGCAGGAGCTGCAGTCGGGCAAACCGATCATCGGCATTGCACAGACCGGCAGCGATCTGTCGCCGTGCAATCGTCACCACATCGTGCTGGCGGAGCGGCTGCGCGAAGGCATCCGCGAGGCCGGCGGCATCGCGATCGAGTTTCCGGTGCATCCGATCCAGGAAACCGGCAAGCGCCCGACCGCGGGGCTCGATCGCAATCTTGCATACCTCGGTCTTGTCGAAGTGCTGTTCGGCTACCCGCTCGACGGCGTGGTGCTGACTATCGGCTGCGACAAGACGACGCCGGCATGCCTGATGGCAGCGGCAACCGTGAACATTCCGGCAATCGCGCTTTCCGTCGGCCCGATGCTGAACGGCTGGTACAAGGGCGCTCGCACAGGTTCGGGCACGATCGTCTGGCGCGCCCGCGAGCTGCTCGCTGCAGGGAAGATCGACTACCAGGGCTTCATCAAGCTGGTCGCATCGTCGGCACCGTCGACGGGTTACTGCAACACGATGGGCACCGCGACGACGATGAACAGCCTGACCGAAGCGCTCGGCATGTCGCTGCCGGGGTCGGCTGCGATTCCAGCACCTTATCGGGATCGCCAGGAATGCGCGTATCTCACCGGCAAGCAGATCGTCGAGATGGTAGCGGTAGATCGCAAGCCGTCGGACATCCTCACGCGCGATGCCTTCATCAACGCGATTCGCGTGAACTCCGCCATCGGCGGTTCAACGAATGCACCGATTCATTTGAACGCGCTGGCACGTCACATCGGCGTCGAGCTGTCGATCGATGACTGGCAGAAGTTCGGCCTCGACATTCCGCTGCTCGTGAACTTGCAGCCCGCAGGCGAGTACCTCGGCGAGGACTACTATCGCGCAGGCGGCGTGCCGGTGATCGTGTCGGAGCTCATGAAGCAGGGGCTCATCGCCGAGAGCGCATTGACCGTGAACGGCAAGACGATCGGCGAGAATTGCCGCGGCGCGGCCATCGCGGACGAAGCTGTCATTCGTCCCTTCAACGAGCCTCTGAAGAAGAGGGCCGGCTTCACCGTATTGAGCGGCAATCTCTTCGACTCGGCCATCATGAAGACGAGCGTGATCTCGGAGGAGTTCCGTGCACGCTACCTGTCGAATCCCAACGATCCGGATGCCTTCGAAGGCCGAGCCATCGTGTTCGACGGCCCGGAGGACTATCACAAGCGCATCGACGATCCTTCGCTCGGCATCGATGAGTCGACGCTGATGTTCATGCGCGGCGCGGGCCCGATCGGTTACCCCGGTGCTGCGGAAGTCGTGAACATGCGCCCGCCCGCTTACCTGATCACTGCAGGTGTGCACCACCTGCCCTGCATAGGCGACGGGCGTCAGTCGGGCACGTCAGGTTCGCCGTCGATCCTGAATGCATCGCCCGAAGCAGCAGCAGGCGGCGGACTCGCGTTGTTGAAGAGCGGCGATCGTGTCCGCATCGACCTGCGTCGCGGCGAAGCCAACATTCTCATCAGCAAGGAAGAGCTCGAGTCGCGTCGCAAGGCGCTCGAAGCCGCCGGCGGCTATCCGATCCCGGCGAGCCAGACGCCGTGGCAGGAGATTCAGCGCGCCACTGTCGGCCAGGCCGAGACCGGCGCAGTGCTGGAGAACGCAACGAAGTATCAGAAGCTCGCGCAGACGATCGGAGTGCCGAGGCACAATCATTGATTTCAATCATTGCTCCCTCCATCCGCTGTCAGCTCGGCGAAGGCCTTCTCTGGTCTTCGCGTGAGAACGCGGTTTACTGGGTCGACATCATCGGCCAGCAGCTGCATCGCTACCTGCTCGGCGATGGCAGCACGAAATCCTGGGACATGCCCGAGAAGACCGGCTGGCTGGTCGAGCGTCGTGAGAAGCCGGGATTCATCGCGGGCATGCAGAGCGGGTTCGTTGAGCTGACGCTCGAGCCGTTTGCGATCAAGGCGCTCGTCGATCCGGAGCCGCACCTGCCCGGCAATCGCATGAACGATTGCTGCGTCGATCATGAAGGACGCATCTGGGCGGGCACGATGGATGTGGCGATCGAAGAGGTGACCGGGTCGTTGTACCGGCTCGATGCCGATCATCAGGTCACGAAACTCGACAGCGACTATCTCGTTACCAACGGCCCGGCGTTCGGCGTCGCTCGCGAGTGCGTCTACCACAACGACACTGGTCGCGGCGTCGTGTACCGATTCGATCTCTCGCCGGATGGGCGCATCACCAACAAGCGCGAGTTCATCCGTTTCCCCGATGAATGGGGCTTGCCCGATGGCATGACCGTCGACGCGGCGGGCGGCCTGTGGATCGCGCATTGGGGCGGAAGGTGCGTCAGCCGCTTCACGCCGGATGGCAGGCGTGAACGCTGGATCGAGTTGCCCGCTTCGCAGATCACCAACGTCGTGTTCGCAGGCGCGAATCTCGACCGGATGTTCGTGACGTCGGCGGCTGATGGAAAGCCGGATGAGCCGCTCGCAGGATCGTTGTTCGAAGTGGATGCGGGCGGGGCGAAGGGATTGGCGCCGCATCGGTTTGCGGGATAGGGGCTTTTTCTACTCGGGCCTCTGCCCCCTCCCTAACCCTCCCCCGCGGTAGCGGGGGAGGGAATCACAATCGCGGTTCTTCACTCTCACCCTCTTCACTCTCACCCTCTCCCACTACTGCAGAGGAGGGATGAGGTCGCGGCTCCGTTCTCCTCCCTCCCCCGCTACCGCGGGGGAGGGCAGGGAGGGGGGGGCTCTTCCGCGTCGACCAGCTACTCGAGCGTCAGCACCACTACCGACTTCGGCGGCAGGTTGGCGATCACTTCATCGCCCTTGCGTTGAGCCTTGAATGCTGCCGGCTGCACGACGTTCGGTTTGTCGAACGTGTTGTGCGCATCCATCGCCGCTGCCGTCAGCACACGTCCGGTGACGCCGCCCTTGCCTTTGGCGCCTGCGATCTTCGTCGTGATCGCTGCGCCGCGGTTCGGGTCCGTGTTCACGAGTGCAATATGGATCTTGCCATCCTTGCCGCGTGCGGCGGATACATCGACCGCCGGCAGTACCGTGTCGCCATTGCGATACTCGGGTGACTTGAACTCGGCCGGCAGGAACGTTGCGTCCTGGAACGGAATGTACATCCCGAAGAGGTGATAGGTCGGCGTCAGGATCATCTTCTGCCTGTCCGTGAGGATCATCGCCTGCAGCACGTTCACCATCTGCGCGATGTTGGCCATGCGCACGCGATCCGCTTGTCGATGCAATACGTTCAGCGTCAGTGCCGCGACGAGAGAATCGCGCAACGTGTTCTGCTGCCACAGGAAGCCGGGATTGCGGCCGGGCTCCGGGTCGTACCAGGTGCCCCACTCATCGAAATACAGGCCGATTCGCTTCTGCGGATCGTACTTGTCCATGATCGCGGAGTGCCGCTTCAGCAGTTCGTCGGCGAACAGGGCGTTCTTGAGGGTCGAAGCCCATTCGGCCTCCGGGAATCCGGTCGATGGGCCCTTGTCTTCCCATTTCTCCTGTCGTGGCCGTGTGTAGTAGTGCACGGAGTAGGCATCCATGAACTTCGCGGCCTGGGCCAGCATCACCTCGGTCCAGTGGTAGTCGTCGCCGTTGGCGCCGCTCGCGACCTTGATCGGGCGGTTGTCGGCGGGTGCTTTCACGAACGTCTGCATGTGACGATACAGATCCGCCCAGTACTCCACCCGCATGTTGCCGCCGCAGCCCCACGTTTCGTTGCCGACGCCGAAGAACGGCAGCCTCCAGGGCTTCTCGCGTCCGTTCTTTCGACGCAGCTGCGCCAATGACGAGTTGTTGTCGGCCGTGATGTATTCGGCCCAGTCGGCCATTTCCTGCGCCGTGCCGGAACCGGCATTCGCCGACACGTAAGCATCGGCGCCGATCAACTCGGCGAAATCGAGGAACTCGTGCGTGCCGAACGTGTTCGGTTCCTCGACGCCGCCCCAGTGCGTGTTCACCTTGATCGGCCGCTGTTCGCGCGGGCCGATGCCTTCGCGCCAGTGATACTCGTCGGCGAAGCAGCCGCCTGGCCAGCGCACGACGGGCACTTTCAGCTTCTTCAACGCCTCGACGACGTCGTTGCGATAGCCGCGCGTGTTCGGAATCTGCGAGTCCTCGCCGACCCAGATGCCTTCGTAGATGCCGGCGCCGAGATGCTCGGCGAACTGCCCGTAAATATTGCGGCTGATGGTGGCCCCCGGCTGGTCGGCGCGGATCGTCACCGACGTCGATACGGCACTGCTCTGCGCGTGAGCCCCCGCAACCCCCAAGAACGATGTGGCAACCCACATCGCTGTGGCAATGATCGTTCTCAACTTCTTCTCCTCCGGGCTTTCTCTTCTGGACGTTGTGTTCTGGGCGTCTATTCGACGAACGGCGCGACGACGATACGGCGGCCGCACAGGAAAGCATCTGCCACGAGACGGAACGGCGTTACGTCGACATCGATCCGCCGCTCTCGTATGAGTTCTTCGAAACGCGCGTACAGGCTCGGATACTCGCGGTCCGGCGACTGCATGACCGGATCGTCGTTGATGCGCAGTACGGATCCGCCGAGCGACAGCAGCAGGCGGCCGTCGTCGGTTTCGACGGCGATATCCCACGTCTGCGGGCCCGTCTGCAGGAAATCGAGTTCCATGCGGACCGCGGTGCCGTGCTCATTCCTGAGCTGCAGCGTCGCCGCGACCGGGGTTTCGCAGTTCGAGGGGAATGCGAGCTCGGCGTCACGCAGGACGAGATGGCCTGGAAGTATGCGGGTGATGATCGACAGGGCATTGATGCCGGGATCGAATACGCCGAGGCCGCCGGCTTTCCAGATCCAGGTCTGTCCGGGGTGCCATACGCGAACGTCTTCTTTCCACGTGACGGTGACGTTGCGAACGTGGCGATCGGCGAGCCACTGGCGCGCCGGCTCGACGCCGGCAGCTTCGCGTGAGTGCCAGGTTGCATGAAGCGCAACCCGCTGCTGTTCTGCCAGCTCGACCAGCGCTCGGATTTCATTCAGCGTGGCACTCGGCGGCTTCTCCAGCATGACGTGACGGCCGCGCTCGAGCGCATGGCGTGCGATGTCGTAGCGGATCTGCGGCGGCGTGCAGATCGCGAGCGCGTCGATGTCCGGAATCGCGCTCAGCAGCGACGCAACATCGGTGTAGTGAGGAAAGCCTTCGAGCTTGTGATGCGGGCTCGCGACTGCAATGAGCTCGAATGCCGGATTGGCGGCGATCGCAGGCACGTGCTGGTCGCGCGCGATCTTGCCCATCCCCACCAGACCGATCTTGATCTTCTTCATGACGCTTCCGAGCCGGAGTGTTGACACAGAGATCACAGAGGAATGAGTGCCTGCAGGACTCTGTGATCCCGGTGCGCTCTGCGTGCAATCTTTCTCCTACAGGCGTTCGACGCCGCTCTTCGGCGCTGCTACTCGCACGAGCGCATTGCGCAGCGGTAGTCGGAACGGCGGCGCCTCGATCTCGAACATATCGCCTTCCTGGGTCTTGATGCCATCGGAGAACGACAGCGTCGCGGTGCCGTAGAAATGCACGTGTACGTCGCCGGGGCGACGGAACAGCGCGTACTTGAAGTGGTGATGTTCGAGATTGGCGATCGTGTGCGACATGTTCGCCTCTCCCGTCAGGAACGGCTTCTCCCAGATTTTCTCGCCGTTGCGCAGCAGGCGGCTGGTGCCGCGCACGTCGCCCGGGAGTTCGCCTGTGAGCAACTCGGGGCCCAGTGCGGCGTGGCGCAGCTTCGAATGCGCCAGCCAAAGATAGTTACCGCGTTCGATGATGTGATCAGAGAATTCGTTCGCGAGACAGAAGCCGAGGCGATGCGGGTTGCCCTGCTCGTCGATGATGTAGATGCCGGCGATCTCGGGCTCTTCGCTGCCGTCGAGTGCGAAGTCCGGCGACGGCAGCGCGTTGCCCGTGCCTACGACGTGCGATCCATCGCCCTTGTAGAACCACTCTGGCTGCGCGCCGACGGTGCCGGCGGCCGGCTTGCCGCCCTCGACGCCCATCATGAACATCCGCATCGAATCGGTGACCTGGCCGGACGCCGCGGCCTTGTGCATTTTGTCGCGGCCTTCAGCCGATCCGAGATGCGTGAGACCGGTTCCGGTCAGATAGAGATGAGCGCTGTCGGGGTGATCGATCGGGGCGAGCAGGCGATTTTGCTTCTCTGCCTGGGCGAGATCGATCTGCTCGCTCGATCGCCGCGAGCTTGCTGCATCCTTCAGGCTCGATCGCTTCTGAAGCGCAAGGCGGGCGAGTTCGTACACGGTGGTCACACCGTCGACTCGCCAGCCGGTTTCGCCGCCTTCGGATGCAACGACTGCGCGTGAGCCGGCCGGGGTTGTGATCTGCAGCAGTCGGAACGTCATCGGCATCTCTTGGTTGGAAAGAGGAGCAAGCCGTCAGTCGGCTACGTACACGCCATCGATGCGGCGCGGCCGCTTCGGCGCGTCGCGGCGCAGAGCGGCGGGCAGCAGTGCATCGGGGATGTCCTGGTAGCAAACAGGCCGCAGGAAACGTTCGATAGCGAGCGTGCCGACTGATGTGCTGCGGCCATCGGAGGTCGAGGGATAGGGACCGCCGTGCACCATGGCGTGCGAGACTTCGACGCCGGTCGGCCATCCGTTCGCGATCAAGCGGCCCGCTTTGCGTTCGAGCACAGGCATGAGTCGCGATGCAATCGCCGTGTCCTCGTCGGTGAGGTGCAGCGTCGAGGTGAGTTGCCCTTCCAGGTGCTCGAGCACGCGTACGAGTTCTGCCTCGTCCGCGCAGCGCACGACGACGGAGGAAGCGCCGAACACTTCTTCGGCGACCTCATTGTGCTGCACGAAGTCGCTGCCCGTGATCGTGAAGAGTGCGCCGCGGCCGCAGTTGACGCCGGCCTTGTCGAGGCCGCGAGCGATTGTCGTGACACGATCGTTGCGCGCGAGCTTGTCCACGCCTTTCTCGTAAGCCGCGTGGATGCCCGGAGTGAGCATCGTGGCGGGAGGAACCTGGCCGAGGGCAGCGGCTGCGGATTCGACGAAACGCTTCAGGTCCGGTCCCTCGATCGCGAGCACGAGGCCCGGGTTGGTGCAGAACTGACCAGCACCGAGGGTGAGCGAACCGACGAAATCCTTACCGAGCGCTTCGGCGCGGGTCGCGAGCGCATCGGGGAGCAGAACGACCGGATTGATGCTGCTCATTTCGGCGTACACGGGAATAGGCTCGGGACGCTCGCTGGCGATTTTCATCAGCGCAGTTCCACCGGCGCGGGAACCCGTGAAACCCACTGCCCTTACATGCCGATGCGCGACGAGCGATTGGCCGAGCGCCCGCGAATTTCCATTCAGCAGCGAGAAGACACCGCGCGGCAAGTTGCAGGCTTCGACCGCGGCACTCACGGCCCGGCCGACCAGTTCGCTCGTGCCGGGATGCGCGGAATGACCTTTGACGATGACCGGACATCCCGCCGCAAGCGCAGCGGCCGTGTCGCCGCCTGCTACGGAGAAGGCGAGCGGGAAATTGCTGGCGCCGAACACGACCACGGGTCCGAGCGGAATCTTGCGCTGGCGAAGATCGGAGCGGGGCAGGGGCTTTCGATCCGGCAACGCCGGGTCGATGCGCAGGCCCATCCAGCCGCCCTTGCGCAACTCGTCCGCGAACAAGCGCAGCTGATTCACGGTGCGAGCGCGTTCGCCGGTCAGTCGTGCGAGCGGCAAACCTGATTCTGCGTGGCCCCGTTCGAGCAGGTCGTCGCCGAGCGCCATGATCTGGTCGCCGATGGCTTCGAGAAACTGCGCGCGCTTCTCAGGATCGAGTTCGCGGTAGCTGTGGAAAGCCGACCAAGCCAGCTCACACGCTTTCTCGACATCCTCTGCGTTCGCCGAGCTGAAAGGGGGCTGCAGGTTCTCGCCCGTGGAAGGATTCACCGCGAGGAAGGTTTCCGGTCTTCGCACGCGCTGGCCGCCGATCAACAACTCTCCGGAAATCGCCATGGAAATTCTCCGGTCCGCTCCGGCCCAAGACCTTGGTCCCCGGGTGAGCGAACGATTTCATTTGCGTGGTTCACTATAACTCAGACAATATAACACGACCCGAGGGTTACCAAGGGGGACCCCCGAAGTTGTGGTAGCGCTCACACGCCGCCGCCGCATACCATACACGCCCGGTTCGCCTCGGGGGACTGTTCCAGGCGGAGCAGGTGCTTGGGGGGACTCTTGGGGGGATTTGGCGCGTTACAACGCGTTCCGTCGTCGCTGGGACGACGACCTACGATTCACGAACAACTAAAGACGGGATGCACGCATGACCGGCACCGCTGTTTCTTTCTCCGGCCTCGACTGGGCCGTGGTGGCCCTGTACTTCGTCGTCAACACCGCCATCTGCGTGTGGTGTGCGATGCAGAAGGAGAAGAACACCGAGGACTACTTTCTTGCCAGCCGCAGCGCGGGCTGGATTCTGATCGGTTCCTCCATCTTCGCCTCCAACATCGGCGCGGAACACCTGATCGGCCTCGCTGGATCGGGGGCTGACTCGGGGGTGGCGTTCGCTCACTGGGAACTGCACTCGTACCTGGTCCTGGTGCTCGGCTGGATATTTGCGCCCTTCTATCTGCGCGCGAGGATCTTCACGACACCGGAATTCCTCGAGAAGCGCTACACGCCTGCGACGCGCACGGTGCTGTCGGTCATCTTCCTGGTCAGCTACATCCTGACCAAGGCCTCGGTGACGATCTTCGCCGGCGCCTTCGCGATCCAGACCATCCTGGGCTATCAGTATGTCGATCTGCCGGTTCTCGGCCAGACGGACTTCTTCTGGTTCGCCGCGTTCTCGCTCGTGATCATCACCGGTGTGTTCGTGGTGCTGGGCGGCATGAAGTCGGTGCTGTACACCGAGGCGATGCATGTGCCGGTGCTGCTGGCGGGCTCGACTGTGCTGCTGTTCGTCGGTCTGGATGCCATTGGCGGGATGAGCGCATTGCGCGAAGCGAATCCGGACACGATCCATCTCTGGCGGCCCCTTTCGACCACGCCCGAAACACAGGGATTCCCTGGCTTCCTGTTCGATCCGAGCAGCACTCCGTGGCTCGGCGTGCTGCTGTGCTCGCCGATCATCGGCTTATGGTACTGGTGTACCGACCAATACATCGTGCAGCGCGTGCTGACCGGCAAGAGCCTGAAAGAATCGCGTCGCGGCACGATCTTCGCTGCCTATCTCAAGCTCACGCCGCTCTTCATCTTCCTGTTGCCGGGCATGATCGCAGTGGCGCTCTACAAGCAGGGTGCACCGGGATTCGAAACCATCGGCGACAACCCTCAGGGTGCGTTCCCTGTGCTGGTTTCGAGCCTGCTGCCTGTCGGTCTGCGCGGACTCGTGCTTGCGGGGATGCTCTCGGCGCTGATGAGCGCGCTGGCCTCACTGTTCAATTCGACCGCCACGTTGTTCACCGTCGACTTCTACAAGCGCCTGCGACCGCAGTCGACGGAGAAGCATCTCGTGAACGTGGGACGCATCGCGACCGCGGGTGTCATAGTGCTCGGCATGCTCTGGATTCCGTTCCTGCAGGATCTTGGCAAGGGCCAGCTCTACACCTACCTGCAGCTGGTGCAGTCGTTGCTGGCGCCGTCGATCGCGGCCGTGTTCATGCTCGGCATCTTTTCGAACGGCGTGACGCCCAAGTCGGGTCTGATCGGCATCGTCACCGGTTTTGTCCTCGGCATGCTCCGCCTCATTTTCCAGGCGACGCATGAGATGTACGGCATCGAGTGGCCAGGCTTCATCCAGACGCTGGTCGACATCAACTGGCTGTACTTCAGCTTCATGCTGTTCGTGTTCACCTGCGTGGTGATCTTCGCTGTGAGCGCAGTGACGCCGAAGGCGGCGCCCGAACAGATCGCGGGCATCACGTACAACACGGCAACGGCGGAACAGATCGCGGAAGAGAAGGACGGCTACGGTTTCTGGGAAATCTTCCACACCGTTGTGATCTTGGTGATCATCGCCAGCATCTACATCTACTTCTGGTGAGGCCGGGCGGGAGAGAATTGATCCTCTCCCGCCTCGTTCACTGCCGCGTACGCAGCAGTCCATGCTTGCGTTGCGGACGGATCCCGCCTGCGCGGATGACGGGGCTTACTTCGCCACTTTGACACGCGGCCGGCGGGCGTTGGTCGTATCGAGGAAGGCGAGGTCCACCAGATTCTCCATCGCCTTGTGCGCTGCCTGCGGATCCGATGCCTTGATCGCTTCGTAGACGCGCACGTGATCCGGCATCGGATCGCGCGACAGGGGATTGTCGCGCTGCTTGAAGATCGTGGTCCAGGAAATGGCGGCACCCACGCCGCTCGTCAGCGACATCACGAATTCGTTGCCGCTCGCGCGCAGCAGGGCTGAGTGAAATTCCTGGTCGGCGAGCCGGCCTGCCTCGATAGCGAGCGTGTGCTTCGCCATTCCCTCGAGGCCCCGGGCCATCGCTTCCAAATGTTCATCCGTCCGGCGCAGTGCGGCGAGTGCCGCGGCCTGCGGCTCCACGATCTTGCGCAGCTCGAACAGGCTCGTGAGCAGGTGTTCGTCCGGTTCGAACTCGAAAATCCAGGAGAGCACATCTGGATCCAGCATGTGCCAGCGCTCGGGCTGGCTGATGCGCGTGCCGACTTTCGGACGCGATTCCACGAGTCCCTTGGCGGCAAGGATTCGAACTGCCTCGCGATATGCGCCGCGCGAAACGTGCAAGCGATCGCTCGCGGCGATCTCGCCGTTCAGCAGCTCGCCGGGCTTGTAGCGCCCGGACACGATGAGGACGCCGAGGTCGCGCGCAATCGTCCCGTGCAGGCGCAACGATCGGCGACGCGCACGCGCGTTAGCTTTCGACGCGGGAGAAGTTGCACCGGCCGGGCTCTGTGTCGCTATCGGTTTCTTTTTCACGGCCATGAGTCGTTAATTTAGTCTCGCGGTCCGTTGCGGAGCAACTCTCAGGCCATCGATGCTCGCGCGCCGACGGCGGAGCTGATGCACTCGAATCGCATCCGGGCGCGCGACCGTTACGCCGCACTCGCAGTGGATGGCGATGCTCATCGACAACAGCTCCGGCTCGCGTGCAGAGGACGGCCAGATTGGCAGGACAGCGGGTTAAGGCTTCACCTGCCTTGATGTAGTTTGTCCGACAATATCCATCGGCGCGCCGGGCCGCAAGTCACTGCCGCTCCCTGCGAGTCGTGCACGAGCGACGCCAGCGGCGAAACCTGAATTGGTATTGAGGGACTCATCATTCCAAGGCTGCTGCCGCTACCTCGTTCATACCTGCCCTCGTAGAGGCGGGTCAAACGAGTTCAAGGAGCTCAGACGAACATGCGCGCCAACGGCCCCGTGACCAATGCCGAGTACGTGCTGCCCGATGATGAAGTCATCATCACGCACACGGACGCGACCAGCCGCATCACCTATGCCAACCCCGCTTTCCTGAGCAGCAGCGAGTTCTCGCTGGAAGAGTGCATCGGGCAGCCGCAGAACATCGTGCGGCACCCGGACATGCCGAAGGAAGCGTTCGCCGATCTGTGGGAAACGATCCGCGCGGGCAGGAGCTGGACTGGCATCGTCAAGAACCGGCGCAAGAGCGGCGGATTCTACTGGGTCCGGGCGAACGTCACGCCGATGATGGATCGCGGCCGGATCGTCGGATACATGTCGGTTCGCGTGAAGCCTTCGCGTGAAGAAATCTCCCAGGCTGAGCGCATCTACGCCGATATCCGCGCAGGGCGAGCGGGGTCGCTTCGGATTCGGGAAGGCCGCGCAGTCGATATGTCGATTCGTGGCGTGTTGGGCCGCATGGTCAACCCGTCGCTGCGCACTGGCACCTGGGTCGTCGTAGGCGCGCAGAGCGCATTGATGGCAGGCGCGGCGCTGACGAATCTGCTGGCACGCGGTCCTGCAGTGATGACGATCCTCAGTGCGGCGTGCGCGAGCATCGCGTTCGCGAACATGCTCTATATCCAGCACAGCGTCGTGAAGCCTTTGATCAAGCTGCGTGCTGCTGCATTCAAGCTCGTGAGCGGCGACACCCGCGCCCGCATCGTCGATGAGGGCGTGTCGTGCATCGTGGCGGTCGCACAAGCCTTCGAGCAGGTGCGAGTCAAACTCGATGGCGTGCTCAAAGACAACGTCGCGGCCGCTGAACGGGTTCGCGACGGCGTGGGTGAAGTCGTGAACGCCAACTCCGATCTGTCGAATCGCACCAGCGAACACGCGGCGGGTCTCGAGGAAACAGTGGCGTCGCTCGAGCAGCTGACCGCCACTGTCGCGCGAAACACGGAAAGTGCGCACCAGGCAACGACGCTTGCGGCGCAGTCGTCTGCGGCAACAGTCCGCGGACGAGAAGTCGTGAGCGAAGTCTCGGCGACGATGGGCGCCATCACCGAGTCGTCGCGCCGCATCAGTGAGATCGTCGGCATCATCGACGGCATCGCCTTTCAGACCAATCTGCTGGCGTTGAATGCAGCCGTCGAGGCGGCACGGGCTGGCGATCAGGGACGGGGCTTCGCTGTCGTCGCGCAGGAAGTTCGCAGTCTGGCGCAGCGTTCTGCCGCATCCGCCAAGGAGATCAAGGAGCTGATCACGCAGTCCAACGAACGCGTGACCCGCGGCAGCGCGCTGGCAGCTCAGGCGGAAGAGTCCATGGGACAAGTCGTGGATTCGGTCAAGCGCGTGACCGACGTCATCTCGGAGATCGAAGCTGCGAGCCGCGAACAGTCGTCGGGCATCGAGCAGATCAATCGCGCGATGTCGCAGATGGACAAGATCACGCAGCAGGACGCACAGATGGCACACGAGCTCAGCGAAACGGCGCAGAGCCTGCAGCGTCAGTCGGAACAGATGCTGGCCGCGATCTCGGCGTTCTCGATGCAAGCCGGACTGGAGTCGCATCGTGCGCCGCCGCATCCTGCATCGCTTCCTTCCTCGCGCGCTCTCGCACAAGCCGCCTGATCTCGCGGCGTAAAAGACCTCCTCCCTAGCCTCCCCCGCAGGAACGGGGGAGGAACATCGACGCTTTCACGCCGTGATCTCGATCCGGTTGCCATCGGGATCGAGCGTGACCGCTTCGTAGTAGCCATCACCGGTTCGGCGCGGTCCATCCAGGATCGGATGGCCGTCGCTTCGAAGGCGAAGCGCCAGTTCGTCCACTCGTTGATCCGAGCCCAGGCCAATCGCGATGTGGGTCAGGCCCATCCGTTGTGCGCCCGGTTCCACAGCGACCGGCGAAAGCGTTGTCGTCCGCATGACTTCGATTCGGGCTCCGCTTTCGAAGCTCAGGAAACACGACTCGAATCCCTTGGCCGTGTTCACGTAACGGGCGCCGGGGGTCGCACCAAAGTAGGTGGAATAGAACGCCTTGCAGCGGTCGATATCCGTCGTCCACAGGGCAATGTGATCGATGCGCATAGGCCAGCGATGGTGCTCAACCCTCGCGCGGCGCGCAAGACGCCCTCCCTGCGCCGGGCTCAATGCACATCCTGGATGTTGATCGCTACCTCGCGCGACCGATTACAAGCAGCCGCAGACAGGGGAATCTCATGACGTCCATCGAAGCGGAATCCAGTCGGCGCCGGTCCTCGCGCCGCGGTACTCGCCGCTGGTCCACGCTCGTGCCTGGCGTTGGGTACACAACGGGCGAGGGCAATTGCGCGCCGAGGCGCTCCTGAATGACGCGACGGATGAGGCGCATGCTTCCCAGGCGGCGATCGACGACGGCACGCGAAACCACCCCGCTCGCGTGCCGGCCGGCCCTGTCCTGGCCGTGCCTCTTCCCAGAGGCGAATGAAAGCGCTTACAGTGCGGGTTTTCCGCCCATTCATCCAACCGTCCAGGAAGCCCAAATGGCCGCAAATGAGAAACTGACATTACGGTGGCATCGCCCTGCAATGATGCTGATCGCGGGGGTGCTGCTGCAGGGATGCGGGGCCGATCGTCCGGCTACGACAGCGGTGACTACGGATGCGCCGCCGCCTGCGCCGGTGCGGTGGCCGCACGCGAAGAGCGCGGTTGCCGCTGATCCGCAGATCGAAGCGCGAATCGCCGAGTTGCTCAGGCAACTGACACTCGAGCAGAAGATCGGCCAGATGACCCAGCCTGACATCCGCGATGCCACTCCGCAGGATGTGAAGCAGTATCGCCTCGGCTCCATCCTGAATGGCGGCGGCGCTTTCCCGGGCAACAAGAAATATGCGAAGGCCAGCGATTGGGTGGCGCTCGCGGATCGCTACTACGAAGCATCGATGGACACGTCCACGGGTGCACCGGCGATTCCGATCATCTGGGGCACGGATGCCGTGCACGGCCACAACAACGTGGTCGGTGCGACGCTGTTCCCGCACAATATCGGCCTGGGCGCGATGAACAATCCGGATCTGATCGAGAAGATCGGTGCCGCGACTGCAGTCGAAGTTGCCGTCACGGGCCTTGACTGGACGTTTGCTCCGACGGTTGCCGCCGTGCGCGATGAACGTTGGGGCAGAACGTACGAAGGCTACTCGGAAGATCCAGAGATCATTCGCGCATACGCCAGCAAGATGGTCGTGGGCATCCAAGGTGCCGCGGGAACACCCGCCTTCCTCGATGGCAATCACGTGCTCGCGACTGCGAAGCATTTCATCGGCGATGGCGGCACGAATCTCGGTGTGGATCGCGGCAACAACGTCGCGCCCGAGCAGCAGCTGCTCGAGATCCATGGGCAGGGCTATATCACGTCGCTCGAGGCGGGCGTTCAGACGGTCATGGCTTCATACAACAGCTGGCAGGGCTGGAAGCTGCACGGTCATCGCTATCTTCTGACCGAGGTTCTCAAGGACCAGATGGGCTTCGACGGTTTCATCATCAGCGACTGGGACGCGATCGACGAAGTGCAGGGCTGCTCGAAGGACAAGTGCGCCGACGCGGTGAACGCCGGTGTCGACATGTTCATGGTGCCGAAGGATTGGAAGAGCTTCATCACCAACACGGTTGCACAGGTCAAAGCGGGCGACATTCCCGAATCACGCATCGACGACGCGGTGACGCGCATCCTGCGCGTGAAGCTTCGTGCCGGAATGTTCGAGAAGGGCAAACCGTCTTCGCGGCCGCTGGCGAACAAGTCGGAGCTGATCGGCTCGCCGGAACACCGCGCCATTGCACGCCAGGCCGTGAGCGAATCGCTCGTGCTGCTCAAGAATCGTAACGGCGTGCTGCCGCTGCGTCGCGACACGAACGTGCTCGTAGCAGGCGAGGGCGCCGACAATATCGCCAAGCAGGCCGGAGGCTGGACGATCTCGTGGCAGGGTGATGGCAACACCAACAGGGATTTCCCCGGCGGCACGTCGATCTTCGCCGGCATCAAGGCCGTCGCACCGAACGCGACGTTGAGTGTCGATGGCAGCTTCGGCGACAAACCGGACGTGGCGATCGTGGTCTTCGGCGAGGATCCGTACGCCGAGTTCATGGGCAACATCAAGTCGATCGACTATCAGGGTCCAAACGGTCGCGATGCGGCACTGATGACGAAGCTCAAGGCAGCCGGTATCCCCGTCGTGTCGGTGTTCCTGAGCGGCCGGGCGCTGTGGGTGAACCCTGAGCTGAATGCATCAGACGCGTTTGTTGCTGCATGGCTGCCCGGTAGCGAAGGCGGCGGTGTCGCGGATGTGCTCTTCCGCAACGAGCAGGGCGAAGTGAACAAGGACTTCAGAGGCAAGCTCTCGTTCTCGTGGCCGCGCTCGATGGATCAGTTCGAGATCAATCGCAATGATCCGGATTATGCGCCGCTCTTTGCATATGGCTTCGGGCTGACGTACGCCGACAAGGACACGCTGGGCGACGATCTGCCGGTCGCGAGCGCGCAGTAACGCTGCATGATGACGAGACCGGCTATTGGCACCATCGCGGGGGAAGCGCGCGTGCCGATCAAGACGGTCTCGCGCGTCATCAATCCAGATCGTGTGACCTATCCAGGGTTGTCTTCATCGCCTGCGAGCCGAGCTCCATCATCTGCCCTATCGCGCCGGCGATGTCGTCCGGCAGCAGATCGGCGATCCAGATGACGCGGCTGCGACCGGCTCCTTCGGGGATCACTTCGAAGGATCCGTTGTGATGAGTGGGCTTGCCTTCGACGACCGAATAGACGAGGCGGTGCGCATCGTCATCGATCGTCACGATTCGCTCTTTCGCGACGAGTCCGTTCGCAAATGTGACGGTGCGAAGTGTTCCCTGCAGTCGGCAATCCGTTACGAACCCGCGTGCCAGGCGGGTGTGGATCGCGCCGACGTCACGGAAGGCCGCCCAGACCTCATCGGCGGCTACCTGGACAGTGAATTCCTTGCGAATGGTTGCCATGGGTTTTCCTCCATGCGACTGTCCGGGAGCATGATCCTCCGGCCCGGTCCGCACTTGGAGAAAGTTGCGGACTCGCGCTGCCTGTACTTAGGAGTTTCTCCGACGAATGCCGCTCCGTGACAGTCTTCTGCGTCAATTCGATACCGCGTGGAAATTGACGTCCTATCACCTCGACGGACTCACGACCGAAGAGTGCCTCTGGCGCCCGGCGTCGCGTGGCCTGCACCTATATGACAGCGGGAACGGGCAGTGGCGTATCGACTGGCCCGAAAGCGAAGGCTACGAGATCGGGCCGGCCAGCATTGGCTGGCTGACCTGGCACATGATCTTCTGGTGGTCGATGGCGATCGATCATTCCTTCGGCGATGCGACGCTGACGCGCGATCGCGTCACCTGGCCAGGAAGCGCGGAAGCAGTGCGGAGTAGGCTGACCGACCTGCACGATCGCTGGCATGGTCAGCTGGCTCAGCTCACCGAGGGAGATCTCGAATCGACTGCCCGTACCCGGTGGCCGATGCGCGAGCGGCCGTTCGGCGACGTTGCTGCATGGGTCAATATCGAACTCATGAAGAACGCCGCCGAGATCGGTTACGCCCGCTTTCTCTACGCGGCGCGGGCCGGTTGAATCGAATCAGCCCGCCGGCGCTGCCGGCTTCTGGAACTTCAGCGTCATCCGGTCCGACTCGCCGATCGCGTCGTACTTTGTGCGATCGAACTTCGGATCGTGAGCGTCAGCGCCTTCGCTGTACGGACGTGTGCGCGAGCTCGGTGGCAGCGTCCAGACGCCGAACGGATGGTCCGCCGTGTCGGCCGGATTCGCGTTGATTTCCGAGCTCGCGACCAGTTCGAAGCCCGCCTTCTTCGCAAGGTCGATCACGTACGCTTCGGTCACATAGCCGCTCGCAGCCTTCGGATCCTGCTCGCCCGGCTTTGCGCGATGCTGCTCGACGGCGAGGATGCCGCCTGGCTTCACAGCGCCATAGAGATCGCTGAACACCTTGTCGGCCATGCCGCTGCCCATCCAGCCATGGACGGAGCGAGCGGTGAGGATGAAGTCGAACGTGTCGGCGGGCAGCGGCTTGGACTTCGCTCCGAAGTTGACCAGCGTCACCGTGCCGTAGACATCCGGCTTGGCGGCGAAGCGTGCCTCGAAATCCGCTCGCGCCTTGCGAGCGCCTTCCGAGAGTTCGGGATTATCGAGATCCGCGCTTGTGGCGTAGTACTTGCCGCCTGTCGCATGAGCGTACGGAGCAAGGATCTCCGTCCACCAGCCGCCACCCGGCTGGACTTCCAGGATCGTCATGCCGGGCTGCAATCCCCAGAACTCCAGCGCTGCCTGCGGATGCCGGTATTGATCGCGAGCGCGATCCTCTGCGCTGCGCGTCTCGGAATTCACCGCGGCTGCAATCGGATCGGCCGGAGCCGCGACGGGCGGAGCGCTTTCGGCAGGCACCGTGGCAGCCGGCTCTTCTTTCTTCGAACAGGCGGCGAGGGCCGCCAGCACCATCAGAAAACCAATCCGGACAGCAGTCATTGGACTCTCCAGTAAGTGTTACCCCTGAACGGGGCAGCAGTTAGTCAGCGCAGCCCCGTTCTGTCAACGCTGCGCGCTGTTGCGCAAAACCTGGCGAGTGGTGTCGATGGCGACCGGAATGCGCCGCTACGTGCAGAGTGTCCTCGAGCGTCTTAAGGTTCGCTGGCCTCTCCGGCGAGACATCTCCGCCGCCGTTTGCGGTGGTGTATTCCCCGATGCGAATCGTGACCCCGGCGCGCATGCTCCGCGCGCACGGGATGGTTCACGCGGAGAATTGAAGTCATGGGCCTACTCGATCAGGTCGTCGGCGCTGCGCTCGGAGGGGGCGCCAAGGGTGGTGGTCTGAACGCCGTGTTGTTGCAGCAGTTGATCGGGATGCTCAGCAAGCCCGGGGCCCTCGACAACCTCACGGCTGCATTCCAGCAGCAGGGCCTCGGCAACATCCTGCAGTCGTGGCTCGGCACGGGACCGAATCTGCCGATTTCGCCCTCGCAGGTGCAGCAGGTGTTCGGCGACGGGGCGTTGTCCGCACTCGCCAAGGGCGCCGGCATCGGCGTTCCGGAAACCGCCAACGCGCTTTCCGGCTTGCTGCCGCAGGTGGTAGACAAGATATCGCCGGGCGGCAAAGCACCATCCGCGAACGACCTGGGTGGCCTGCTCGCCTCAGTCGGCAAGCTGCTGGGATAACGTCAGCGAAGCTGGTTGCGAAGCCACTGGGATGTTTCTGCCAGCGCCCGGTCGCTGACGGCCGCGATGGAAACGGCTTCGAGAAAGCTATGAGACGCACCGCTGTATATCGTGCTGTGCGCGGGAACGCCCGCGGCTTTGAGTTTCGCCGCCAGCGCAACACTCTGCTCGGCTAGAACATCGAGCTCCGCAATCGCGAGAAAAGCCGGCGGCAGTCCGGAGGCATCGGCGCGCAGCGGACATGCCAGGGGATTGTCAGTGTCGGTCGCGTCGCGAAGATAGTTCAGCCAGAACTGTTCCATCTCTGCGGCTTCCAGCATGGCACCGGGTGCTCCGAGTCGGCGCGCTGCGAGGTCGGAAATGTTGCGGTCGAACGCGCCGTAGTTCAGCACCATCGCTCGCACCGCATTGCCCTCGCCGCTGTCCCGCAATGACAGGCAGGTGGCAAGCGACAGATTCGCGCCCGCAGAATCTCCACCGATTGCAACGCGTGTCGCATCGATATCGATCTGCTGCGCGTGCTGACGAATCCAGCGGACGACGTCGACACTCTCGTGAAGTGCACGCGGAAATTTCGACTCGGGCGATAGTGAGTAGTCGACACCAATCACAACGATGTCGGCGCGCGCCGCGTATTCGCGCATCAGGCGATCGTGAGTGTCGATGCTGAACAAAGTCCACCCGCCGCCGTGCAGATAAACCATCGCGGGCTTGCGTGGAGCAGGTGATGGATCATGTATCCGCACCCGCACGTCTCCTTCGCGCGTCGACACCTGCAGCTCGCTTCGGCGATGCATTGCCGGTCCGCCGGCGGTCCAGGGGGCGCGCACTTCTTCGGCAATGCGTCGTCGCTGCGGCGGCGGAAGGTGAGCGAAATCAGGGTATCGGCCGAATCCCGCGCTCACGGCTTCGTTGAAGCGGCCGACCTCGGGGTCGAGCAGCGACTGCGGTACGGCATCCTTCCCTGTGGCGCTCAAGTTCGGGGGCTCCATTCGCGGCGGTTCGAATCTGTGATATGAGTGAAAAAATCTACTGACCTCACTCCGCGGATGCCGTCGCCGATGGAACAACAATCGTCTCGTCCGGGCCAGATCCGGAAAGCGCCAGGTACCCCGGAGCGGAGCACTCGTGGCATCGACTACCAGGATGTGCCGAGGCCTGTCGCCGGTCTGGCCGATGAATATCCTGGAGGATTCGTCGATCCGCGGCACTCGCACAAGCGGGCACAGTTCCTATACGCGATCACTGGCGTCACGCAGGTGACGACGGATCACTCGAGCTTCGTCGTACCGCCGCAGCGCGCGGTATGGATTCCCGGCGGAGTTGCGCACGAAGTTCATTGCCGCGGCCATGTTTCCGTACGCACGCTCTACATCGATCCGCGTGCACGGCCGGATCTGTCGGACACCTGTCGCGTGCTCGAGGTGTCCGATCTTCTGCGCGAGCTCATTCTCGAAGCGACGCGCATGCCCGTGGAGTACGACGTAAACGGCCGCGACGGTCGCGTCATGGCCTTGATTCTCGATGAAATTGCAGCGGCGCCCAGTGTCCCGCTGCACGTCGCCATGCCGCAGGATCCGCGGCTGACACGAGTGTGTCGTGCGATCCTCGCCGATCCCGCCCACGCCGATACGCTCGACGACTGGGCACGCGTCGCCGGTGTGGGTCGTCGCACTTTCACGCGAATGTTTCGCCGGGAAACGCGCATGAGTTTCGCGGCATGGCGTCAGCACGTGCGCTTGATGGAAGCGCTGTCCCGGCTGGCGACGGGCGAGGCCGTCACAGCTGTCGCTCTCGATGTGGGCTACAACAGTCCGAGCGCCTTCACAGCGATGTTCCGCAAGGCGTTCGGTGCCGCGCCGACTCGGTACATCAAGGAAAGCGCGTCACACACACCGGAGTGACGCGCCGAGGCAACCACCGATCCGGTCGTTGCCGCATTCGGGTTGTGCATGCCCCGCACCCTTGCGCCTCAGCGCGGTGCGCAAGCCGTCCCCTCCGCGCAACAGCCACGATCCGATGGCCCGATCTCAATAGAGATCGACCCTGCCACATCGGCGAACGACCAGCGCCCGGGCGCAAGCTTTTGTCCTACGTCCATAGAACCGGCCGTTCGAAGCATCGATCGGAAATCGGTCGTGACGACCGATCCTCCAGATCGGCCGATCGCACTGGGGCGCCACGGGGCAACGCTGTAAAGATCGAGGGGACCATGCGTCACAACACACTGCGAACCATCATCAGATCCACTCTTTGCCTGGCGGCTGGCTCCGCCGGACTCGCTGCTTCCGGCGCAATGGCGGCGGAGAACCTGAAGGACGACGTGCTCGTCGAAGTCATCGTGACGGCGAACAAGCGTGCGCAGGAACTGCGGGACGTTGCCGGATCGGTGAGCGCCTATACCGGCGATCAGCTCAAGGAACTGGGTGCGCAGAGTCTGTCCGACTACATCACGCGCCTGCCCGGTGTCGTCTTCAACGATTATCAGCCAGGCGTTTCCGAAGTCGTGATCCGAGGCGTTTCAGGCACGACGTATCACGAGCAGGGCCAGGCCGTGGTGGGCTACTACATCAACGAAATTCCCCTGAGCGAACCGGGCTGGCCGATCGTCATCCCGGACGTCGACACGTTCGATCTCGAACGCGTCGAAGTGCTGCGCGGCCCGCAGGGAACATTGTTCGGCTCGGCGTCGCTCGGCGGTCTCGTGAACTACATCGTGAAGGAAGCAGACACCGAAGGCTTCGACGCCGCGGTCCAGACGTCCGCTTCGCAGACGCACGAGTCCGACGATTTCAACTACGGCATCAAGGGCATGGTCAACGTGCCGCTGTCGGACACGTTCGCCGTGCGTGTCGTCGGTCTCGAGCGCCGTGACGCCGGCTTCGCGGACAACGTTCGCACGGGCCAGGACGATTCGAACGACCTGACGACGCGCGGCGCGCGCCTGTCGGCGGTCTTCGAGCCGAGCGATGCGACGAAGCTGTCGTGGCTCACGCTCTACCAGAAGACGGACCTGGAAGACCAGACGTACGTGACGATGCCGACCCTGACGCGCGACACCTACGTTGCCGAGCCGCACAAGACGGAGATGCTGGTGAACAGCCTCCGGCTCGATCAGGACCTGAGCTTCGGTTCGCTCACGGTGCTGGGCGCGCTCGCGGACAAGGAAAGCGATCTGATCTTCGACTACACGCGCGATTTCCCGGCCGGCATCCTCGGCAGCGGCCTCGGCACACCGGTCTACGGTATCGGCGAGGCGGAGTCCGAGTCGAAGAGCCTCGAGTTCCGCATCGCATCGCCGAGCGACAGCAAGTTCGGCTGGGTCATCGGCGCGATGTATCTCGAGAGCACGAAGGATTCGCTCGACAACATGCACCAGGACGGTTTCGCGGGCTTCCTCGATGACGAAGGATTCGACGGCGACGCACTCGCACCCGGCGACAATCAGGATCGCTACTTCGTGCATCGCAAGGACGAGGAGATGGCGCTGTTCGGTGAAGTGACATTCGACTTCACGGATACGGTGTCCCTGACCGCCGGCGGGCGGCTCTTCGAAGCGAAGAGCGACAACACCATCGGCCGCCTGCCGCAGGCCGTGGGTGGAGCCGAAGGCATCGAGGCGTCTCCGGGCTACTCGTACAGCGAAGACAAGAAGGACGACGGCTTCACGCCGAAGGTGACGCTGTCCTGGAAGCCGAACGAAGACTTCATGGGCTACGCGTCCTATTCCGAAGGCTTCCGCGTCGGTGGCGCCAACCCGAATCCTCCGGGGCTCACGCCTTCGCAGCTCACGTACGACAGCGACTCGGTACAGAACTACGAGATCGGCGTGCGCTCGACGCTCATCGGCGGCGGGCTGCTCGTCGACGCCACTGCGTTCCACATCAAGTGGGACGATATCCAGGTTCGCCTGTTCGGACCCGCGCCGACTTACTACGCCTATGTATCGAACGCAGGCGGCGCCGAAGTGGATGGCGTCGAACTGTCGACGACGGTTCGCGCCGGCCAGGTGTTCGAATGGCAGGCGAACGTTTCGTGGATCGATGCGGAAGTGACGTCATTCGTGCCGGACTCGTTCGCGCCGGGCGGCGGCTACCCGATCGGCACGACATTGCCGGGTTCGTCGGAGTGGACGATCTCCAACACGATCTCGTTCACCTTCGACGACGTGCCGTTGAGCCCACAGTTCGTGCTCGCGCACCGGTATCTGTCCGAAGCGCCCGTGGCGTTCGCGAACGTCAGCGAGAAAGGCGACTACCACCTCGTCGATCTGCGTGCGAGCACGAGATTCGGTGACTCGGTCATGGTGACCGCGTTCGTGAACAATGTGTTCGACGAGTACGGCATCCTCAACTGGCCGTTCGGCGACTTCGGCATTCCGCTCGCGTCGGTGACGCGTCCGCGGACGATCGGGGTCAGCATGGACTGGTCGTTCTGAGGCAGAAGCGGATGGCGGATGGCGCCATCCGCCATTCCTGTTGTCAGGCGTCCGGCTTCAGCCGGACGTCATCGCCGCAGGCGATCTCAGGGAGTCCATCTCGATGACGGGCGAGCAGCGCATGGATTCCCGCTTTCGCGGGAATGATGGAACTCACCCCAGCAGTTTCGATATCAGCGCCCCGTAGATCCCCAGCCCCGTCCCGATCAGCTCATCGGGAAAATCATAGTCGGGGCTGTGCAGCGCAGGCGCATCCACGCCAGCGCCCAATCCGAACATCGCGCCCTTCGATACCTGGGTGAAGAGTCCGAAGTCCTCGGACCAACGGAACGGTTGCGGAAGACGCTGCAATTGCAGGCCCAGTGATTCGGCGGCCGCGACGATCAATCGAACGGCTTCCGGATCATTCATCGTCGCGGCGAAGTCGTCGTGCCACTGCACGTCGAGTGAGAGATGCGCCGCCTTCGCGGCTTGCGCGACCCTCTCGACTGCGCAAGTCTTCAGTGCGTGCAGATCCGCATCCTTCGCTGCACGCAGCGTCGCGAGAACCTCGGCAACACCCGGCGCAATTCCAAACGATCGCTCGCCGAGCGTCGCGTGCGTCAGCGTGACCAGGCGGAACTGATCGATGTCCGAGGTGTCGCCGAGCGAGGGAAGTTCGCCCAGCAACCTCGCGACCGCGGACGCGGGGCTCACACCGAGCTCCGGCTGCGAAGCGTGCGAGGTGCGACCTTCCAGTCGCGCAGCCATGCCGACCGATGCCATCGCGAATGTACCTTCGCGTGTCAGCACCTGATGCAATGGGTAGCCCGGCATGTTGTGAATCGCGAAGCAGTAGTCGGGGGCAATCGCTGCGAAGCGCGGATCGCGACGGATTGCGGCCGCACCTTCTCCAGTCTCCTCTGCCGGTTGAAACAGAAGCACAACCCTGCCGCGCGCAAGCGGCGACCGCACCAGCAGCGGCGCAATGGCCGCGACCATCGACATGTGTCCGTCATGGCCGCACTTGTGGGAAACGTGCGCCTGTTGCGAGCGATGTCCGAAGTCGTTGAGTTCGTCGATCGGTAGAGCATCGAGCTCGCTGCGGAACAATACCGTCGGCCCTGGCGCTGCGCCCCGATAGATCGCGGCTACGCCCGTGCCGCCCAGTGCCGTGATCACTTCGTCGGGTCGATGATCGCGAACGAAATCGACGATGGCGCGCGCCGTGCCCGTCTCCCGGTTTGAGATCTCAGGCTGCCGATGCAGCTGATGTCTCAGCGTGACGGCATCGCGAACGATGGAGGTGTCGACGGCCATGGGCATCTCGTGAGGCAGGTTCGAGGCGAGTATGACGCGGAAGCGATCACGGCCGGTCATTGCTGAACCACATAGCTGGCAGCACCCGCTCGCGTGGCCAGACTTCGTTCAGTGTATCCGCGTCGTAGAGCCGGCCGTTCTTCATGACCTGCCGCAGCGACAGAGTGTTGCGGATGTCTTCGAGCGGATTGCGTTCGAGGATCAGCAGGTCCGCGAACTTGCCCGGCTCGAGGCTGCCGATCTCGTTCGAGCGGCCGATGATGTCGGCACTCTGCAGCGTCGCCGCCTGCAGCAGTTCTTTCGGGGTCAGTCCGCCGGAGGCCAGTGCCTGCAATTCCCAGTGATAGCCGAGCCCCTGGAACTGGCCATGGCTGCCAACACCGACGCGTCCTCCGGCGCGCATGATCCTGGCGGCGCCTTCGGCAAGTTGCGGATACATCTGATCGCTGTCGCGGAACCAGACAGCGCGACGCGTGCGCGCGTCGATGACATCCGGGGGCATGAAGCGGCGGATCTTCGGATCGTTCGCCGGAGCCTGTGTCATGAAGAAATGATCCTCGGCGAAAGGCCCGCCATAGGCGACCAGCGCCGTGATCGTGTAGCCGATTCCGCTGCGCGCAAACAGCTGAACGACATCTTCGTAGAGCGGTACGGTCGGCAACGCGTGCTCGTTGCCCGCGAACCCGTCCAGTGCGTGCGTGAGATCGAGTTTGAAGTCGAGCGCACCTTCCGTCGTCAGTATCATGCCGAGTTCGGCGGCAGCAGCGACTACGAACTGCCGTTCGCGACGATTGCCGATGGCGTACGACTTGAGATTGCGCGTGCCGTAGAAATCGCGATAGCGCGTCAACAGGTCACGAGCCTCCTGCAGTGATTTGAGTCTGTTGTCGGAGAACATGCCCGGCCCGGTGGAATGCGCGCGGGGTCCCGGCATGAGACCGGCTTCGATCATGTCCTCGTAGACGAACATGTCGCTGGTGAATGGCTGCACGTCCAGTCCCGTGGTGACTCCGTAGGCGAGGTTCGCCAGGAAACTCCAGTTCTGCAGATCCAGCACGCCACGCCGGATCTCGAACCAGTGCGCGTGCGTATCGACGAAGCCTGGAACGATGAAGCGACCCGCGACATCGCGAATCGCCGCCGCGGCTGGAATCGAGACGGTGCCCCTCGCGCCAATGGCTGCGATGCGATTGTTCTCGATCACGACGTCCGCGTTCTCGATCACCTCATCGCCCTTCATGGTGATTGCGGTGGCTCCTCGAAGCACAACGGTTCCGCCGGGAACGTCGCGCGGCAAGTCGACTTGCGCAATGAACTGCTGAGGCGGGTTCTTCGGCGGCGAGATCGGAGCCTGCGATTCGCCAGCAGGCTGCGGTTGATCGAAGGTGATCTGTTCGAACGGCAGACGGAAGAATGTCGAACCGAGTGACCACGTCACGGTCTTGCCGCCATCGGCCCAGGCGAAGTAGTCAGCGCCGAACTGCGTAACGCGCTTGTAGGGCACGCTGGGCTGCGCGAGGTTGACCGAGAAGTCCGTGTCACCGGTCTGCGGAATGGCGATGAGATGCAGGTGTGAGCCGAGGCGGGCGAGCGCCCATTTGCCGTCGGGACTGAGTTGCGCATCGAGGGCATTCACCGGGTCGGGCTGCACTCGCTGTCCAAGTCCTTTGACCTGCACATGCGTGCGGCGATCACTGCCGTCGAGTCGCACCGATTGCAGTCCGCCATCGGAATAGAAGAACAACCGCTGCGTGTCGGAGGTCAGGTGGAGGCTGCGTGCGCCTGATGCGTGAGAGATCAGCGTGACGTCGCCACCGGCGGCGGGTATGCGCACGAGATCGGCAACGCGACCGGGAGAGAGGTCAGTCAACGTGCGCGTGCGGGCGTAGTTGCTGGAACGCAGCGCGAAGACGCTCTTCCCATCGGCCGCGAACAAGGGATCGCTGTAGTAGCCCGCAACCGTCGTCAGGCGCTGGGGTGAGCCGCCGCCGTCCGCTCGCGCTTTCCAGATGTGGCCGCCATTCGCGGACCACGTGACGTACGTGATCCAACGCCCATCCTGCGACCACGAAGGATGGAACTCAGCATCGTGGCTGCGGGTGAGGCGCTTCGGCGTCGCGCCGTCGCGCAAAGGCATGACATGAACCTGGCCGAGTGCGGAAAGAACGAGCGTCTTGCCGTCGGGCGACTGACGCGGCGTTTGAACGACGCGAGCGCGAACGGGACCCGTCGGTGTCGCCTGCTGGCCGCGAAGATCCGGGCCGATGTCGAGTTTGACGCGCGCGGTGAAGGGGACCTCGGCAGCCGTGCCGCTGCCGACGGCGATACGACGGATTTTCCCGCCGTACGCGATCAGGAGCGCCTGGCCATCTGGCGTGAAGTCGTAGCCCGGCAACAGGTCGCGCGATGTCATTGCTTCCTGCTCGTCGCGCTGCACTGGATACGCGAGCCAACGATCTTCCCCCGTGTCGAGATTCCTCAAGCGCAGGCCCGTCTTGCCTTCGAAGCGCGTGGCGTAGGCGAGCAGCTTGCCATCACGCGAAACGGCTGGACGCATCGCGCTGCCGGGTGCGGAGATGAGCGTCTCTTCCGTGTTGCTGCGCAGGTCGCGCCGCAGGATGCTCCACATCGGCAACTCTGCGTTGTACTCGAAGCCGCCGAGTTTCTGTGCGTAGTAGAGATAGCGGCCATCGGGAGATGGCGCGGCTCCCATGGCGTTCGGGCGTACATCGACGGGTGATGCGGTGTGCATCTCTCCGCCGCCCCCTTTGGCACCGGCTCCGTTGGCGCGCGTGATCTGCACGCCGCTGCCGCCCTGCACGTGGTACATCCACAATTCGAAGATGCCGTAGCTCGGAATGGACCGAGCCACGTAAACGTACTGGCCGTCCGGCGACCAGGCGGGCGACGCGAACGTGCGATCGTCTTCGTCGCGAGTGAGCTGCTGCGGTGAACTGCCGTCCGCATTCGCGATCCAGAGGTTCTCGCTACCCGAGCGGTCCGAGAGGAAGGCGATCCTCCTGCCGTCCGGCGAGAACGCCGGCTGCGATTCGAAGGGCATGCCGCTCAACAGCAGCTTCGCCTCGCCGCCGCCCGCGTCGAGCGAGTAGATGTCGCCGAGCAGCTCGAAGACGATCGTGCGCGCATCGGGAGAGATATCCAGTGAAAGCCAGGTCCCTTCCTGAACAGCGAACTCGATGTGACGTGACGGCTTCAGCGGCAATTCGCCGGCGGCCGTCGCGAACGGGGCAGTGCCGGCGAGACTGGCGATGACAGAGCACTGGAGCAGGAATCCGGACAACGTCGCTTTCATTGCGCGCGCAACCTCGATCGGGTCATGAATGCATTGTGCCGCGAGGGCCGCTTCGGGCGAAGCGCGCTCGCTTCCCGGATCAGGCAGGCCGTCCCGGGTTGAACTCGTTCATCCATCGCAGCAGATCGTGCTGGCCTTCGCGATCCAGCGCCAAAGTGATATCGCTGAAGACCGCATCGCGCTCGTCCTGGCCGAGTTTGAACCTCGCCCGGGTGTCGATGATCCGCGCCCTGAAGCCGGCGACGTGCCGGGCAAGCGTCGCATAGCGCGGGCCCATCTGGCCGATATTCCAGGCGTCCGGACGATCCGTTTCCATGGTGTTCACCAACTCGCCCAGATGCTTGTCTGTGTGCGCGGGATCGTCGATGAACTCGATCTCCACTACGAACTGCACGCTGGCGTAATTCCAGGTCGGGCCCCAGGTCTTGTCGTGGATCCAGGAAGGCGAGATGTAGCCGTTGGGTCCCAGAAACAGGATCAGCGCTCGCGGCTGCGCGCGCAGCTTCTCGGTGTGATCGTTCGAACGTGCGAAATGCCCGGCCAGCCCCTCGAGACCTCCCGAGGCGTCGAGGATCGGGAGCAGCGGCAGAAGGGTGGCCTGGAAGTCACCGTCGTTCGCGGAGACGACCCATGCCAGGCGCTGGGTCCTGACCAGGTTCAAGATGTCTCCGCCCGAACGCGGGGCGAAGCGATGAGTTGTCACGGGAGAACTCCAGAGCCTCGGCGTGATCGCCGATATCCCCTGGAAATTAGGCAGCGGCGCCCGATGGAGCCCGCCGGGGCGGGTCAATCTTCGGCGAGTTCGGGCCAGGCCGGTGCTGGTAGGAATGCGACTTGCGCCGTCGAACCGGGCAGCCGACGATCTGCCCTCACTCGAACGGAGCGCCCATGGATCTTCAACTCAAGAATCGACTGGCACTGGTTTCCGGCAGCACCGCGGGTATCGGCTTCGCCATCGCCGAAGCACTGGCTCGCGAAGGCGCCAGAGTCATCGTGAACGGTCGCAAGCAGCCGGCGGTCGATGAAGCGATCGCGAAGCTTCACGCGTCGACGGGCGCGCAAGTGCTTGGGTTTGCTGGCGATCTCAGCACGGCCGCTGCCGCGGAGTCCCTGGTGCAGCGTCACCCTGGCATCGAGGTACTGGTCAACAATCTGGGCATCTTCGAGCCGAAGCCGTTCGAGCAGATTCCCGATGAGGACTGGATGCGCTTCTTCGAGACGAACGTCCTCAGCGGCGTGCGCCTGACGCGCCTGTGCCTGCCGTCTATGAAGCGTGCGAACTGGGGCCGGGTCATTTTCATTTCGAGCGAAAGCGGCGTGCAGATTCCGGCCGAGATGATTCACTACGGCGTAACGAAGACGGCGCAGCTCGCCGTCTCGCGCGGACTCGCCGAAGCGCTCGCCGGCACGGGCATCACGGTGAACTGCGTTCTGCCCGGACCGACGCGTTCTCGCGGGGTGGGCGATTTTGTCGACGCCCTCGCAAAGAGCGAAGGCAAATCCTTCGCCGAGTTCGAGAAGGAGTTCTTCGAGAAGGTTCGCCCGACGTCGCTGATCAAGCGCTTCGCGACACCGGAAGAAGTCGCGGCGCTGACGGTCTACCTCGCGAGCCCCCTTGCATCCGCGACCACGGGGGCGGCGGTGAGGGTCGATGGGGGGACGATCAAAAGTGCGTTCTGACGGGTGACGCGGATGTCGCTTCCCGTCACGCTTCACTGGCCAGCCGTCACCTCCTCATGAACCGATTGATATCCTGCAGCCCCTCCACGTACCCGAACGTGCCGCTCTGCCTGATCTCGTTCGCCGCGTAGATGAGTCCGCTCATCGCTGCACGATACAGCGACGTCGCGAGGCTGATGCGCTTCACGCCGACGGCTTCGAGCTCCGCCTTGCTGAACGACTTGCCCGGCACGCCGACCATGAAATTCACGGGTTTCGAAACGGCGGAGCAAACCGTCTTCACGGTCGCCAGATCGGGAAGAAGGGGCGCGAACAGCACATCGACACCGGCCTTCTCGTACGCCTGAAGGCGCCGGATGGTGTCGTCGAGATCGGCGATCCCATGCAGGAAATTCTCGCATCGGCCGGTCAGCGTGAACGCAAACGGCAGGCTGCGAGCGGCAGCGACGGCTGCTGCGACTCGCTCGACGGCCAGTTCGAAGTCGAAGATCGGTTTCGCACGGTCGCCGGTGGCGTCTTCGATCGATCCGCCGACGAGACCCGCTTCAGCGGCGAGCCGGATCGTTTGCGCGGCGGCTTCGGGAGAGTCGCCGAATCCCTTCTCGAGATCGCCGGAGAGCGGCAGGTCCGTCGCGCCTGCGATCGATCTGATCTGCGACACCGCTTCGTCGAGCGTCACCTTGCCATCGAGACGTCCCAGCGTATTGGCCGACGCGCCGCTGGAAGTCGCCAGCGCTTCGAATCCGAGTCCCGCCATGATGCGAGCCGATCCCGCATCCCAGACGTTGGCGATGACGAATGCGCCAGGCCGCTCATGCAAAGACCTGAAGGCTCGGGCGCGATCGGCTTGGGAGATCGTCATGGGGAGATCCTGTGTGTGATCACGGTGGGCCGGTGCGTGCTGCCATGTTCTTGCCACTATCGCGCCTCAACATGGCGTGGCTGAGTGGCGGCGAGTATGGATTCGCTCGCGCGAAAACACTCGCCGTTTTCAGACTTCGCCGAGGCGCGACGTTGTCAGAGATGCCGCGTTTCTTCGGGCGTCCGTTCCCAGTGATTATGCCGGCCGTCGAAGAACTGCACGGGCGCGGCAATGAGCTCCGCGGGTTCGACGTCGTCCAGCGCGCCGAGGTTGATCGAAACGTAATGACCGCCGATCTCCTCGACGTAGCCCCGGCCGAAGGGCCGGATGCCGCAGTGCTTGCAGAACAGATGATGGACGCTGTTGCTGTTGAACTGGTAGTCCGAAAGATCGGCCTCGCCGCTCAGCAGGCGGAATGCATCGGGCTTGATGGACGTGCCCCAGTGACGTGCCTTGGTGCAGATCGAACAATTACACTTGCCGGTGCCGGCGCTCAGGTCGATGTCCGCTTCGAACTGAACCTTGCCGCAATGGCAGCTGCCCCGATAGGTTTTTTGCATCGCATGTCTCCTGTTGTTCCCGGCCCGTTGTTCTGCCGTGACGTTATATCGACAAACCATGACAAGTGATGTCGTGAATCGGCCCCCACGCAGCGCAAGCCCATGCCGCTGACCGCGCTGCTCGCCGTATTGCTGGCCGCAGCAACTCATGCGACATGGAATCTCTACGCGAAACGGGCCGCGGGATCGCGTCACTTCGTCTGGCTCTATTCCATTGGCTCAGTAGTGATCTATGCGCCGATCGTGCTCTGGATCGCCATCGTGGAACGCCCGGACTTCGAATTGCGACACTGGATTGCGCTGACCGCCACGGCGATTCTCCATCTCGGGTATTCGCTGGTGCTGCAGGCCGGCTACCGCGCATCGGATCTGTCGCTCGTGTATCCGATAGCGCGCGGATCTGGTCCGTTGATGTCGTTCTTCGCGGCGGTGTTGCTGCTCGGCGAGCGCATCACGTGGCAATCAGTGCTCGGTGTGGTGCTCGTCGTGTCCGGCATCGTGCTCGTCGCAGGGCTCTTGCGAGAGGCGCACAAGGCGCCGCGAGCGGGGATTGCCTACGGGCTTGTCACCGGCGTGTTCATCGCTGCCTACACCGTCAATGATGGCTGGGCGGTGAAAGTGCTGCTGATCTCGCCGTTCATCGTCGACTACGCGGGCAATCTCTTCAGGATCGTAGTGCTGTCGCCTCGAGCCTGGATGGATCGCGTGCGCGTCCGGGAAGAAATCCGTCTGTACATGAAGCCGGCGCTGGTCGTCAGCATCCTCGGTCCGCTCGGCTACATCCTAGTGCTCTATGCGATGCGCGTCGCGCCGATCAGTCATGTGGCGCCGATGCGCGAGCTGGCGACATTGATCGGAACGTATTTCGGAGCGCGGTTGTTGAAGGAGAAGGCGGCACCGTCACGGATCGCGGGCGCTGCATGCATAGTGGCAGGAGTGATTGCGCTGGCGATGGCGGACGTGAGCTGAGGAGTGCGCAGTCGCTGGCAGAAGGCGTCGCTCAGCCGCGCTTCCGCCCCAGACCCTCGTCGGCGATGTTGGCTGTGAGGATTCTGACGCCGGCACTGCGGAACGCTTCCAGCTCTTCTTCGCGCGCGCCATCATCGGTCACGAGGGTCGAAATCCGATCAAGGGTGGCGACAATCAATGCGGATTCCCGCCGCAGTTTGCGACTGTCCGCCAGGACGATCACTTCCTCGGCGCGCCTCAGCAGCTTCGCCTGCGCCTGCACGATCAGGGGATCGGCTTCCATCATTCCGAAGCGGTTGATGCCATAACAGCTGGTGAAGAGCTTGTGACCCCGAAAGCTGTCGATCATGTCGTTGCCGAATGGACTCAGGACGATGTTCTGTTCGCGGTGGACCGTGCCGCCGGGCAAGGTGACGCGGTTGCGACTCGTTGCGAGCAGCTGCGCGGCGACGGGGAGCGAATTGGTCAGGATGTCGAGCTCATGGTTCGTGAGGAATTCGACGAGCGCGAGCGTCGTCGTGCCGCCGTGGATAATGATGCTTTCGCCGGCGGTCACGAGAGCGGCGGCAGTTCGTGCGATCGTGCGCTTCGTGCCGAGTGCCAGATCCTGGCCGGTGCGCAGCGCGATGCCGCCCAGCTGCGGCTGTGACCCGGGATGCAGCGTTTCGGCACCGCCACGAATCCGCCGTAGTTCGCCGCGCTTGGCCATCGTGTTGATGTCGCGGCGGATCGTGGCCTCCGAGGCACCGAGCTGCGTCACGAGTTCGGCGACGCTCACGAAGGAACGTTCGTCCACGAGTCTGCGAATCAGATGGTGTCGTTCGCGTTCGAGCATGAGTCTCCCGGTGGCAGCTCCACGGTTCACTACTCTGCTGTCATCACGAAACCGCCGCGAGGCGGGAGGATGATTTCGAATGGCTTCCCGCGCTCGAACGTCACTCCCTGCGTTCGGAACGAAAGATTCCCGCCTGACCCGTCGGCGATCAGGGTGCCGCTGCGCACGGCAAGCCCGTCCAGAGTGAGCGCAAGGCTGCGCGGTTCCTTGTCCGCATTGATTCCGCAGAGATACCAGCGTTTGCCGCTGCGACGCGCGAGCACGATGTAGCGCCCCGGGAACCCATCGAGAAATTTCACATCGTCCCAGACACTCGGCACGCTCCGCAGAAGATCGCGCACGTAGTCGGGCGCGCGTGCCATGCCTTCGGGAATCTCCGCATAGTGCGTGATTCCTGAAGTAAACAGGACGGAGAGGGCCAGTTCGAAGGCGCTGCTCGTGCGCCGTTCGATGTTGTTGATGCGATCGAGCACCACGGGCGTGAAGTCCATCGGATCGAACACGTTGCGCGTGAACGGCAGCATTGCCGCATGCGCCGGTTCGTCCTCCGCGTTCTTCTGTTCGAACGTCACGAACTCGAGCCCGCGCACCGCCTCCATCGTCATCAGGTTGGGATATGTGCGTTGCCAGCCCCGCGGAAGCGTCGAGCCGTGAAAGTTCATCAGGAGCCCGAACCGGGCAGCGTCCTGGAGAATGTCGTGGTAGTACGCGATGGCTGACTGGCCGTCTCCGGGGAGAAAGTCCACCTTGAGGCCGGCGACACCCAATGCCTTTACGCGAGCAAACTCGCGTTCGCGATCCTTGCGTGTCAGCAGCAGCCCGCGCGGTGTTTGTGGCGCAGTGTTCCAGTCGCCGGCGGAGTTGTACCAAACGAGGATGCTGACGTTGCGCGTGCGCGCGTACTCCACCAGTTCTCCCAGCCGCCTATCGCCGATCTGCTGGTCCCACATACTGTCGATCAGCGTGTAGTGCCAGCCCATGTCCGCGGCGTAGTCGATGAAGCGCTTCTGCGTGTCGTACGTCGTGAGGGCGTCGCCCAGCAGCGGCCAGCTCCAAGAGGCTTTGCCCGGGCCGGGTCCTGGCACCGTGGCATCCGGCGCCGGCTTGTCGGCGAGGTCGGTGCCCAGCGTCGACTCGACAAGGGTTCCCAGACTACCGACGACGATCAGGCGCCACGGTGTTTGCCACGGCAGCGTCGATTGCGGATTCACGGCGCCATTCTGGAAGTGCTCCAGGGGATCGGGGAATCCGACGCGATACTCCGTGCTGCGCCACGTCCCCTTCAGGCGCGTTCCCGGATAGTTGCGATCGAGTCCCGTCTCGCTGATCAGCAGCCAGGTGTCGCCGCTGCGGAACAGTCCGGGATAGGCCCAACCGGCACCGGTGGGCGAGGGCGTGCCGACGATCCACTCGCGATCGTAGATCTCTTCGTAGGACGGATTGGTTTCGCTCCAGCCGGTTTTGGCAGCGGCGATCGGCTGCAGCCAGGTCATCGTGCCGGGCAGGAAATTGAACGACGAGATTTCCTCGCTCAGCCAGTGCACACGCGAGCTCGTTTCAGGAAAACGATAGCGGAAAGCGACGCCGTCGTTCGACACCTGAAACACGATCTCGATCTTCTGTCCGGCTGCGGTTTGCAGCGATGCAATCTGCCGGTTTGCCCGGTATTCGCTCAGTCGGCGCTTCGATGTCAGCAGTTCGTAGCGGTCGACGACTGCTTCGGGCGCGGACAGGGAGACCAGCTGCAATCCTCGCGTGAAGTCCGCGTCATCGCGCACCAGGCCGAGCTTCGAGGGCTGCAGCAGGGCCTTCCCACCCAGTTCGATGTGATAGCGCGGCGCGCCTTCGCCGGTCACGTCGAACACGGCTACGACTTGACGATTGGGACTGACGATGCGAGCAGGCGCTGCAATGGCGAACGCAGGCAGAGCGATGAGCATGACCGTCGCGATGAGTTGCTGCATCTCGGGTGATTGCCTCTCGATTTCCAACGGGGCCGACGTTCTGGCGGCCGTGCCCGCAGCGTGACTGGAACGTATCGGGAATGATTGTATGTGATCGATACGCATGCTACACACCGCGAATGAAGCGGCAATGCTTTGCGTGCTGCCGTGCGCCCGCATCGGGAGTGTATGGCTCTGCCGGATGGCGCGAGGATCAGCGAAGGGGCTAGGGGCTCTCATGAGGGTCATCAACAGCATTGCCGATTTGCGCGAGTGCGCCAGGCGGCGTATTCCGCGTGCGATCTTCGAGTACGCCGATCGCGGCTCCTACGATGAAGTGACTTTCCGCCGTAACCGTCAGGATCTCGAAGCGCTCGTGTTTCGCCAGCGTGTGATGGTCGACGTCTCGAGACAGGCTCTTGCCACGACGCTGCTCGGCGAGCCGGCTTCGATCCCCGTGGCGATCGCGCCCACCGGTCTGACCGGTCTCTTCCACGCGGATGGCGAGATGCTGGGCGCGCGTGCCGCAGAGGCGTTCGGCATTCCCTTCTGTCTCAGCACGATGTCGATCTGCTCGATCGAGGACGTACGCAGCGTGACGACGAAACCGTTCTGGTTTCAGATCTACTTGATGCGAGAACGCAGCTTCAACATGGAACTGATCGAGCGCGCGAAGGCGGCGCAGTGTTCGACGCTCGTTCTGACGGTGGATCTGCCGATCATGGGTCTGCGACGCCGTGACGCGAAGAACGGTCTCAGCATTCCGCCGCGGCTGACGTTCAGCAACCTGTTCGATGTGGCGAGCAAGCCGATGTGGGGGCTGAAGGTGCTGTTCGGTCGGCGTCGCACGTTCGGCAATCTCGAGGACCTGATGAAGCGTTCCGGCGGTTCGCTCACGACGTTGTCCGCATGGATCGCCTCGCAGTTCGATCCGACCGTGACCTGGAACGACATCGAGTGGGTGCGCAGGGCGTGGCCGGGCAAGCTGATCATCAAGGGCATTCTCGATGCGGAGGATGCGATGCATGCCTGCGCCGCCGGCGTCGAGGGCATCGTGGTTTCCAATCACGGAGGTCGTCAACTCGACGGCGCACCCTCGACGATCTCCGTCTTGCCGCAGATCGTCGAAGCGGTGCAGGGTCGCTGCGAAGTTCTGTTCGACAGCGGTGTGCAGTCGGGACAGGACATTCTCAAGGCACTGGCGCTGGGCGCCCGCGGCTGTCTCATCGGCAAGGCATTTCTCTATGCGCTTGCCGCGTCCGGTCAAGCGGGAGTCACGCAGGCGTTGAACATCCTGCGCGAGGAACTGCGCGTGAGCCTGGCACTCGCGGGGGGCGAAGACGTCCGTAGTGTGGACGCGAGCATCCTGCGCACACCCAGCCGCTGAGCAGATGGTCCGGGATCCCGGACGAGCGTCATCTTGCCGTCTTTTCCGGCACGCATGATGCACGATACCAAGGCACTCCCCCGATCGGGGGAGAGAGACGCTTCTCTTTACAGGGTTTCGCAACTGCGCGCATGCACGCAGCATTACACCCGAGGTCCACGATGGCAGCATTCTCATGAGCATCGATCTGCACCCCTTCGAACCGTCGCATGGCAGCGCGATCCACTCGCCGCTGCTGCTTCCGTCCGTGTTCCTGCACCAGAATGCAGCAGTCCCTCCCGTTCGAGGGCTGAGCCGCAGGGCGCTGCGCCTGGCGCTCACCTACATAGAGCAGCATCTGGGCGATCCCTTCACGCTCGAGGACCTCGCTCGCGCCGTCGGTGTGAGCCGCTTTCATTTCGCGCGGCTGTTCCGGGTCAGCACCGGCGAGAGTCCCATGGAGTTCCTGCTCCGCTCTCGCATTGAACGGGCCAAACAGATTCTCGTGACGAGCGACCGGCGCATGAGCGAGATCGCTGCGACGCTGGGCTTCTGCGACCAGAGCCATTTTTCGCGGTCATTCCGCCGCTACGCTGGTGTGACGCCGCGCCAGTTCGCGCGAACCCATGGCGAGGCGCTGCAGACTGCCGCCGGCGCATAACTCACTGCGGCGGTGCGGAAAGAGCATTGCGGCGAATGCAGGGCATCGTTGCTGCGCCGCGCGAGTAGTATCGTCGAAGCCTGAAGAGTTCCCGGAACGCTCCCATGAACCGCAATCATCCGTTCGAGCTCAGTGTTCCCGTCACGGCGGTGGATCATCGCCTGGGCCCCGAACATGCACCGCTCACGCTCGTGGAGTACGGGGACTTCGAATGCCCGAACTGCAAGCAGGCCGCGCCGGCGGTGAAGCTGCTGCTCGAGCGCCATGCCGAGCGGATCCGGCTGGTCTTCCGCCATTTCCCGCTCGAAGAAGTGCATCCGCATGCGCTGCATGCGGCGGAGGCAGCCGAGGCTGCCGGTGCCCAGGGAAAATTCTGGGAGATGCACGACCTCCTGTTCGACAATCAGCGACACCTAAAGCAGCAGCAGCTGCACGGTTACGCCGAACGTCTCAACCTCGACATGGCCCGCTACACAGCGGAGATGGACGATGAGATCTATCTGCAGCGCGTCCGCGAGCACCAGCACAGCGGCACCGACAGCGGCGTGCGCGGCACGCCGACGTTCTTCCTGAACGGCCGGATCCAGGATGTGTCCTTCGGGATGCAGTCGCTGTTCGATGCAGTCGACGCGGCGTTGCGGCGTTAGGCACAGCAGCTCGTTCCATGGCCACACAACCCGAACCGACCGCCGCGCAATCCCTCTACGAATCGCGCCGGCCGCAGATGTTTCCGAAGCTCTCCGCGCAGCAGCTGTCGCGGCTGTGCCCACACGGCAAACGTGTGGAGACGAGGGCGGGAGAAGTGCTCACGGAGCCCGGACAGCGCCATGCTCCGATGTACGTGGTCCTCGACGGTGCCCTCGATATCTCTCTGCCGGGTGGGGGAGGACGGATTACCGTTCTGACGAAGGGCGACTTCGGCGGCGAGATCAGCACGCTGCGTGGAGCCCAGGGCTTTGTGCGCATCAGCGTGGTCGATTCAGGCGCGGTCCTTGCGATCGACGAAGGGCAGTTGCGGGAGCTCGTGCAGACCGACGCAGAGCTCAGCGAGATCTTCATGCGTGCGTTCATCCTGCGACGGATGGGATTGATCGCCAGCGGGCAGAGCGACGTCATGCTGATCGGTTCGCGTCACTGCGGCGGCACGCTGCGATTGCGGGAGTTTCTGACGCGCAACGCGTATCCGTTCACGAGCGTCGATGTCGAGAGCGATCCTTCGGTGCAGGAGCTGCTCGATCGGTTTCACGTGCGCGAGAACGAGCTGCCGGTCGTCGTGTGCCGCGGAGAGAAAGTCTTCCGCCGGCCGCGCAACCAGGACATCGTCGAATGCCTCGGAATGAATCCCAAGCTGGACACCGAAGCAGTGCGCGATGTCATCGTCGTCGGCGCAGGACCCGCCGGTTTGTCCGCCGCCGTATACGCGGCGTCAGAAGGCCTCGATGTGCTCGTGCTCGAAACGATGGCGCCGGGTGGGCAGGCAGGATCGAGCTCACGAATCGAGAACTACCTCGGGTTTCCCACCGGCATTTCCGGGCAGGCGCTGGCCGGGCGGGCACTCGTGCAGTCGCAGAAGTTCGGCGCCAACGTCGGCATCGGCTGGCAGGCGCAACGATTGCTCTGCGATCGCTGGCCCTACGGCATTCAACTGGAAGATGGTCACGTGCTGCGGGCGAAAAGCATCGTCGTCGCGACGGGCGCGCAGTACCGCAGTCTGCCGCTCGAGAATCTGCAGCGGTTCATCGGCCTGGGCGTCTATTTCGCAGCGACGCACCTGGAAGCGAGGCTCTGCAAGGACGATGAGATCGTGATCGTCGGCGGTGGCAACTCGGCGGGGCAGGCTGCGGTGTTTCTTGCGAACAGCTGCCGTCACGTTCACGTCGTCATCCGCGCCCCGAGCCTGGCGGCCAGCATGTCGCGGTACCTGATCCGCCGCATCGAGGAGAATCCGAACATCACGCTGCACCCGCGGACGGAGCTCACAGGGATCGAAGGTGGTGATCGGCTCGAGCGCGTGAGCTGGCAGTGCGGAGCGGATGGACGCGCGGTGACTGAAGACATCTCGCACCTTTTCCTCATGACTGGCGCGGTGCCCAACACTCAATGGCTCGAAGGCTGCGTGAAGCTCGACGACAAGGGATTCGTCCGTACCGGCGCCGATCTCACGCGTGAGGAGCTTGCGCAGACAGGCTGGTCGCTGCAGCGATCGCCTTATCTGTCCGAGACCACGCTGCCTGGCATTTTCGCGGTGGGCGATGTGCGGTCCGGGAGCGTGAAGAGAGTCGCGTCATCCGTGGGCGAAGGATCGATCTGCGTTCAGTTCGTACATCGCGTGTTGACCGAAATGGCGACGCGCGCTTCGGCATAGACGACATGGCTACCCGAGGCTTCGGTGGCCGACGTCCGCCCCGCGACACGGCGGGCCGCATTCCGCCGGGTCAGTCGGCCACCGACGGATTCCCTGTGCTGGCAGCGACGCCGACGCCTTACATCCCGCTCGATCAGTGGACGTTCACGCTGAAAGTCGGACCGCGGGCAGTCGCGACCTGGACCTGGGAGCAGTTCAATGCGCTGCCGCGTACGCAGTTCACTCGCGACATTCATTGCGTCACGAAGTGGACGAAGCTCGACACGATCTGGGAAGGCGTGTCGATCGACGATCTGCTGCAGGCAGCCGGCCTCGAGCCGCCGACGAAATTCACGCTCGCTCATTCTTACGGCGGCTATTCCACCAACGTCCCGATCGACGATCTGACCGGCGGCAAGGCGATGGTCGCGCTGCGTTACGACGGGAAACCGCTCGAGCCGGAGCACGGCGGACCTGCGCGATTGCTCGTGCCGCACTTGTACTTCTGGAAATCTGCGAAATGGGTGAATGGGCTGCAGTTCACGCGGCGGGATGAAGCTGGTTTCTGGGAGCTGCGCGGGTATCACATGAGGGGTGATCCGTGGAAAGAGGAGCGGTTCGCGGGGGACTAGGGTGGAGGAGAGGCGGTTCGCGGCGGGTTTCGGAGAGAAGCCTCCGTCGGGTCCGACTTCAGTCGAACGACAGAGTCGCCTTCGGCGATGACGTCCGGCTAAAGCCGGACCCACAGCCGGAGCGACGGACCGCGGGTTCTCGGTTCGATTGTGGGTTCGACTTCAAGCCGGCCCC
>JACZCZ010044305.1_pt1 | contig 51528 bp, 62 predicted proteins | sample 8641811 | NCBI WGS metagenome assembly JACZCZ01 (sample SAMN15324610, study PRJNA640507) | soil metagenome | isolation source: intercropping peanut in the first line | place: China: Luxin town, Laibin City, Guangxi Province | collected 2019-07-25 | depth 10cm m | reverse complement strand
GGACAGGCGTTCGCGCGTGGCGAGCGGTTTGACGGGCGGGGTGGACATGGCGGCACTACGGAGTAGAGGTCACCCTTAGACGTAGAATCTGAATCCGACCCTACCTCCCTGGCACCAGGCAACTTCTGAAATTGATTGCATGGCCAGACGCGACCCGTCACTCAGGCTAGGGGCTAGTAGGCAGTGGTAGCTGGGGTTACCCGTTGGTTTGCCAGTCTCACTGGTGAGCCCGCCCCGACGTCGTTGCTACTTACGCCACCTTCAATGGAGTATCTCGCCACTGTTTGACGCTGGCAGAAATCTGTATGGGAGATGTCCCGCCTGTACAGAGCACATGGGGTTAGCACCTATTCCAGCGTTTCCTCTCTTGGCAGCCAATATAAGACCACCTACCAGATGAATTCCTTCCCGCTCACGGAGAGATAGTCGCCCATCTCGAAGGGAATGAACTCGCGATACTCTGCCACCGTGATCTCATCTAAGTAGCCGAAAGCGACCCTGTCATACTCCCCATAGGCGCCTATTCCACAAAGCTCAAGAATCTCGGACAGCTCTAGCGCCAGCTCGCTTAGCTCTGTATCGCGCTCAACGTCGCCCGGCTTTCCGCCTGATAGTAGAAGAAACTGCGCCTGATATCTTTGGCCCGAATAGAGCTCCCCACGAGGGTCGAACCTTACTCTAATCTCGTCGACTATCGCGTTCGCCTTCTTCAACCAGCTCATGAGCTCTTTTCTTTTGAGCCCCAACGCATTGTTAAATGCATCAGGACGAGCAACGCGCAAGAAGCGATTACCCCTCCAGCGTAGAAGGACATCAAGAGCGGCCCCCAGTCTTATGGCGCCATCTGGCTTGAAGCTAGCAAGCTGAAGGCGCGGTAGGCTCACCAGGCCCTTTGCCTGAAATCGGTACGCCTCTCCTGAGGCCGTCAGGACATCCAAGACTCTCGGATGGCGTACGTTCTGATACTCCACGGAGCAGCTAGCTATTCTTGTTCCGAGCGCAACCTCGACCGAAGGCTCGGCATCGACATTCTGGTGTCGGAGGTCACAGGAATGCGTTATCAATACGCCGACGTCCTGATCTTGCACTGCAAGATCAGGAAAGATCTCTCGTAAAGATGATGCGTCGAGAACAGAGCCCTGGAGCCAGCCTTTAGACGCAATATCGCCGACGGTCAATCACCTACTCCTTAGGTTCCGATACCGAGGACGACTCCATAAATCTTTCTCGATGCGCGTCCGGATGCGCTTCTCCTCGATACAGCCTTCTGGACAACGGCTTTATCAGCTCGTGAGTTCGCTCCATTCGCGAGAACTCTATCAAGGCTTCAGCTAGTTTCGAATCTTTTAGATCACTCTTCTCCAGCCAATCCAGCAGCGAGCGATTCTGATAACAAAGCACTGTATGCTTACGGGAAAGTCGGCTACCGGTTCTCATACGCCACTGTTCTCCAATGCCCTGGAGCTCAGATATACGCTGAGCGTTTCCTGGCCTTGGCGCGGTAGTCGACAACGTCGTCTCCCTCATCCACGCGTAGACTGTTTGGCGCTCGACTCTGAGTATGCGCGCCAACCACGCGACCGGAAGATCAATTGCAGAACGCAACCTATGAATGCTGTGAGAGATGGCGGCGCTATGCTCCGGCGACACCCGCTCAGTCAGCAGATGCTCCCTACCCAGAGAATCGCGCACCCGAATATTGTTGACAGTACGATCGAGCCACGGATTATCGAACCAACTCGAACTGGAGCTCAGTGCGCGCTTATGGTCCGTCGCCTCGTAGTACGACGTAACAACATCCATTGCCTGCAGATTGTCACTCATGGCTACTTACCTATCGACGGACAGCCCCAAGCCTCTAACGCAAACCTAGTGACGGTCGCTTTAAAGGTATCTGAAATGTCTTCGTGCAAGGTCCCATAGCGAGTACGTGCTTGGTCAACTGAAAGCTCTTCAGCAACGTCGATAAATCTATCCGTATCGATCACCGCAGTTCTTGTATCGGATGGGATCTCATCGACTCCACGGGGCATATCGTCAAGTACCGGACTCGGCATCAGATCACTTGGAAGCGGAGGTCTACCCAAGCCGGTCAAAAAACGAACATCAAGAAACCCCTCTTTCATCTCACAGCGCGCAAGACTCATTCCCATTTTTGATCTTGAGCTTCCTGGAATATGGTCTGCAATATCGTGCCGGAGATGTGAGGATAGGTAGTGCTCCGGGGTCTCGCCAGACTTAGGGAGCACTCGATCGACGTATCTCAACCCATAGCGTCTAACGAGTAGCGGGCCAGAGGGAATAGCCTTCAATAGTGCCTCTAACGCGGGAACGAGCAACGCCGGAAGGAATGCCTCGAAGCTTTCGTAGCGACTGGTAAGCACCAGAAAGCCTTGATCACCCACAATGATCGCTGCAGTGCCGTCTTTTGTTCGGAAGACATGTCGGGTCTGGGACACATTAATCTGAGCGATCTTGGTGTGATGCATGACCTCCACGTTCTCAGACTCGTACCCGGGAAACACGGGCCTCAGTGCGCTTTGTAGCTTTGGGAGCACATCGTCGTCGAAAGCGAGCAACCGGTCGTAATGAAGTCCAGCGACGGCGATCGCTAAAGGGGGGGCTTTCCAGCCAGGACCTGCCATAGGGCCACCTTTCCTAATTGACACCAAATCTTACACTTATTACGCACTCCTAAAGCTAAACCGGACATGCCGCGCCTTGGACCCGAAAGCCAAGTCATCACTTTGATTTTTATAGCTATTTTCCTGCGATTCTCGCAGACGCCTAACTGAAGGAGGCCGTCATTTCTCGCCAATGGGGGCCCCAAAGCTCCCTACGGGCTCGGCGGGAGCCCTCGCCATTCTGGGGGCCATCTTCCCATCCAAGCCCTTCTGAGGCCGGCATCTCACGCCGAAACCTGGATGGAGGATCCCCACCCAAGCAACGAGCAGGGGTAACGGTCGCTCCAGGGGTCATGATCCGAAGATTTCGTCCACCGTAGCGTGGTGGTAGAACTCATCTGCGCTGGAAACGGCATGGTTCTTGGCCGAAGAGACGTAGCCGAAGAATGTTCCGTACGTCGGATCTCGTCCGAGCGCACCCGGAGAGGTCACATTGGATCTGTACATGACGGCCGCGCTGTCGTCGATGAATCCTGCCGCAATAAAGCAATCCGTCACTAACTCTGAGCAGAAGTATCTTTGCTTCCTCGGCTCAGCTCTCCCACGTGACTCCTCGGCGAAAAATGCATGCAGTTGGTCTGTCAACGTCATGCGATGAGCATCAACCTTCCTCCTGAAAAAAATCAGGTCCTTCCAGTTGTACTTCGCCCTGGAAGAGATGACGCCATCAATGAAAGCACTAAGCGCCTCTGTGGCACCTTCACTTCGCCATGCATCAGGCTGACGAAAGACGGCCACATGGTCATAGCGACCGACAAGCGTCTTCAAGCCAATCTTCTTAACCCCACCACGAAGCCTAGATTCGGCGGCAGTTGATGTGTCTATACAAATAGCAGCATGCGTGTAATCGCTATGTGTTATCCGAGCTATCCCATTTCCGAAGACATTGAGCTTCCTTCGCTTACAACACAGGAGAACATCGCCCGCTCTGATCTCACTGATCTCTCTCATTGCCACAAAAGCTTCTCCATTGAACGTCAGTCCGCTCCCTTGCTATTTCTACAAGACGCAGCGACCCGAACGCCTCCTCTTAGTCGCCAACGCCACTCCCTGAAGATTCCAGTCAGGCTGCTTCTTCTGGATGAGAAAACTCTCCACGTACTGCCTCAGCGTGGCAGGATAAATCTCGACAAATGAGATCGCGACATCTCGCTTCCGCGCCACTTCCGCTTGGATCTCATCAAACTTCGATCCGGTATACCTCCCGGACCTCGTTTCCTTATTTCTCCAAACTAAGTGTGAGCAAATCCTGCTCGTGCTTCCAGACGAGGCGGTTTGGCCGATGTACTTCAGATCCCAGTCCTCGCTCGGACCCGCCACGAAGATCGCGTAGACGCCCGCCTTCTTGTCTATGCAGGAAAGCACTTCTTTGTTAGCCAAGCGGATCTCGCTAATGTGATCTTTCCACAGCACCTTTCCGCTCCGCCTTCTTATCGCGTCTGGGTACTTGAACTCGAAAATTGAGTTCTTCAACGCCTCATGAGCCGCTGCGGTAAACACATCAAGAGCGGTCGTTTCTGCGAGCGACACACTGGAGAACAATGGACGCATCTGAGCTCTCGCCTAATCTTTCCGATACGGATTAATCGATGTTTCACCACACGTCGCCACCGTCATGATCGTGACATATCGATAACCGCCATGATGGCCTCGTTGGCAAGAGTTAAATTTTCTAACTGGCCCCGCATCTTGTAGGACCACTTTGGGCCATGAAAGTAGTTGTTACGAAAGCGATAGATGATCGCGAACAGCACAACAACGCCATCAACGGGATCCAAATTTTCCCCAGAGATGACCGCCTCTACAAGCGTCGGATTGTTATTAGGGCGCAGGTGCAGGCTGTAGAACTGCTCTGTGAACTGCCCGCTAGAAAAGTATCGAGCCTTCATGTAAGCCAGCGCTGGCTCAAAGTCATCCACCTTCAGACGGCCTTGGCGAGCCAGCTCTCTAATCCATGCGTCTATCGCAGCGACCGATCCCTCCGTCCTCAGTGCTTCCGACTCAAAGTAGCTCCATATCAGCGCGAATGACATCAGAGCGGAGCGCTCTTCGTTTGTTAGTTCAGCAAACCCGTCCGCGTTCCTTTCAAGCCAGCGGGTAGCGTCCATTTCAACTCCCTGTGAGGCGAACGTTAGCCAGGAAACTTGGGGAACTTCTCGTTAGGGTGCCGCGCCTTCCACTCCTTGTAGGCTGCCGTGCCTTCCCACGCCGTAAAAGCACGCGGTGGTCGGCCGCGGCCTGACCAGGTCTCGCCGCTGTGCGGCAACCAATACTTGGGTGCTACTTCAGCTGTCTTAGCTTGTTTTTTTGCTCGGCTCGCCGCCTGCTCACCTGCCGCTGCCACGATGTCCGCTTTCTGTTTGGCGCTGAACAGTTTCCCGTATTGCCCCAGCAGCCCCATGATCTCCGAGAACGCATCGGCCGATTGTTGTTTGCGCAGCTGTTCTTCCTGCTCAGCGAGCTTGCGCAGCTCTTCTTCGAGCTTGGCGCGAGTAGCGGCCAGCGAGTCCAACGTAGGCTTGGTCATGCGGATCAAACACCTTAGGGCGCGCACTGCTGCAGTGCTGGAGCATCGATGGTACCGGATAACGGCCTCGCGCCGCGCCGTCGGCGTCGCTCGTGAGCGCGTTGGATTTCAGGCCCGGAGGCCTTACGTACCGGGTGTTAAGCCACGCGCTCGGCCCAACGCTGGAGCTGCTCCTCTACGATGTCCCAGGGCAGGCGACTGCCTTGCTCTCGCATCGCGGCATAGGCCGCTCGGGCCCGCTCGACGGTGATCAGGTCCGCGTCCCACATGGCCTCCATCAGCCATAGCGTGCCGTGGACCTCGACTCCTTCAGCAGTGGCCGCCTCGCGCAAAGCGCGATCGCCGCTCAGCAGCGGGCAGTCCAATGCGCGCGCCAACGCCAGCGCAAATAGATCGTTGGTGCTCGGTTTACGGTAGCGGCGACTAAGATCCTGCACATAGGCGATCGCCTCCGGGGCTTGGGTTTCGACCCGTAGCCCCATGTCCGGCAGCATGCCCAGCTGGTCCTTCAGCTCTTCCTCGAACAATACGTCTGGCACATGGAAGACCAAACCAGGCACACCAAACATCTCCGGCAGCAAGCCACCGGCTTCGATATCAATGATGATGCTGGCATCACTGATAACCGAGGGCATTGGCGTCTTCCATGCGTCGCCTTGAACGAAGATCCGATACCTTTACACCCAGCAGCTCACTGGCCTTTGACTCACCCATCAAGTCCTCACCTAGCGCGCGGTATACCAATTGCACGAATCGCGTCGGGCATTCTTTTGGATACGGCTGACCGGGTTCGAGCTCGCGCCAAGACACATCACCTTCGCGCTGTTCCGCAAAGAACTGCTTGTGACGACGTCCGGCCGAGGCCGTCAGGATCCCCAGTTCTAGCGCGCGGTTGATCCAGCTGTTCATGCTCAGCCCCCACTCGTGCTTGAGCAGGAACAGCTCTTGCGGCTCAAGCCACGTGCGGGACTCGCCCAGCGCGCGTAGCGCTTCGGCCTTAGGCACCAAAAACGCTCCCGCAAATCGATGGCACGCCTTTTCTGGATCCAGATCCTGCGCCAGTCGATCATGCAGCATGAGATGACCCAGCTCATGTGCCAGGGTAAAGCGCTGTCGGTCACCGGGCCAGTTCTTGCTGACCACCACGACCGTGTGTTCGTTGGCCTTGGCCACCAGGCCATCGAACTTCTTACCGCCATCATGCGCGGTGAGGATGACCTTCAGGCCTTCCTCTTCCATCTTGTCGACCAAGTTGCCGATCGGCGCGCTGCCTAGCTTCCATGCTTCCCGTAGATGCTCGGCCACCGCCTCGACCTCATCCAAGCTCGCTACATGGTTGGGCAGCCCTGCCGGCAGCACGAACGGCTTGGGCCAGGATGCGGGGATGATCGCTTCCAGCACCAGCCAGCGCTCTAGCTGTTCGCGCACATCTTCCAACGCGCGCTTCTCATCCTTGTCTGATAAGCCAGCGTGCTTGCGAAAATCGATTTCCGCCAACGCAACCGCCGGCTCTCTAAAGAAATACTCCGTGCGCACACCCAAAGCCTTCCCCAGACGCAGCAGAGCATCGGAGGAGGGCTTAATTTGGTCGTTCTCGTACTTAGACAGCGCCATCGCACTCAGTCCCACCGCGCGTCCCAATTCACGTTGAGACAGGCCTGCCGCCAAGCGGCCCTGTTTGATCCTAGCTCCCAGCATGCCCCGCTCCGGGTTTACGGCTTTTTTGCCCTGTTGACAAAGTGTAAACCATGGGCGTAGGTTTACGTTAACCGACCTGATATGAGGATCCGTAAACCATGACAACCAACCCACCCAAAGGCGACGGCCACCGCAACGGCGCGGTCCGTGGCCGCAGCCAGACCTATAACCCCCAGAACGAGCGCTGGACCAAGCGCGATACCGACAGCGGACGGTTCTTGGACCAAAAGGCCGACCCCGCTCCCTTTAAAGGTGTCCGCAAAGAGCGCTAGCCCACCTACCCCGTGCGGGCCGCTGTGGCCCGCACGCTCAACCCGAGCGTCCCCATGCAACGTCTGATCGAGAAGCTTTACCTGGAAGCCGAAATTATGGGTGCCGTCGTTAGTCGTCGGCCGCGCAGCCTTGTGCTCTTTGTGATGGCGGTAGTCCTGCCTCTGATTCTGCTGGCCGTCCTTACCCCGCTCCTGAACCAGGGTGGGTTTGGCGATGCGTTTCGACCCTTCGCGAGTCTGGTGAGCTTGGCACTGATGCTCAAGCTGATGGCCGGCGCACTAGGGACCTACTTACGCGACCGCGCTACGGTCCTGCGGTACTAGGTCTGTTACGGCAGCTCTCGCATCGCTTTCTTGATGTAGCGCTCGGCCTCGTCCAGGTCGCCGAGTGCTCGGCGGATGGCTTGGGTCGCCACCGGATCGGAGCCGGCGCCCAAGGCCGCCCGCCTCAGCGCGGTCGCCGCATCATCAATGGCGTACACGGCCCGCTTGAGTTGTTGTTCCGCAGACATCACGACTCCTCATCGTAGCGATCGCAGGTGTTGTGCGATCCATTCCATGCTTGTGAGCTCTCAGGCGCAGCATCCGCCAAACACTGAGGGCTCAAGGCTTTCCTTCAGGCACGCATTTACCCAGCAGCTGCGTCAGCGTGCGCAGCTCCTCCACGGTAAGCACCCCAAAACACGCCGCGTTGTCTCGGACCGCGTTCTCGCGCGTTTGCATGTGCACGCGACGGCCTTGCGGCGTGATGGCCAGGACATAGTTCCTGGGATCGGTTGGGGTGCGTTTCCAGTTCACCAGACGCAGCAACGACAGGCGACGGGTGATCTGGGCTGTGGAGGGGATGGTCAGCCCGGTACGCCTGGACAGCTCCTTTAGCGCACATCCCTCCTCCACCAAGCTGGATAGCACCAGCCACTCGGACGGGGAGAAGCTACTGCGCGGCTCCTTAAGCCTAAAACCAGCCGCAATCATCCTGACGTGTTGTTCGAGCTGCGACGCCAATCGTTCATGCTCACTGGTGGGCAAGGAGGGCGCTGCATCCTCGGGTTGTGGGTCCGAGACTTCGGGCAGTCCGGTCAATAGCTTGGCGCGTAAACGTGCTTGCGAAAAAGGCCGCGACATCGTGTTCCTGTATGAGGCGCATGGCCATCCCTCTGCCACGCAGACGTTGTACAGACGCCCCAGCGAGCACTCACCCCTACCTCCATACCAACGCACCCTTCAGGTGGGGTTACCGCTTGTTCGACCGTCTTAGAGATAGCCGGCCCCGCCAACACCTTGGAACTGCATGGAAGCACGTGCGTTGTTAAAGATGGACGAGTCCCGCTACGGGAATCTGAGGTTTCAGGCGGCTCTGGAGTCGCCCGGCTACCTGACCCAAGCGCTCCACCATGAGCTGGCGCAGTTCGAGCAAACCGGATGCAACGTCTTGGCCGACTACGCGGCGCAGGGCACACGCGTATGGGGCGTGTTCGACACATCGAGTCTGGTGGGCGTGGTGGCGGTGTCATCGCTGTGGACGCATGCGCCTCACGATGCTTTCTGGCTTTGGGGCTTATACGTCCTACCCCGCTTCCGGGGGACGTCTGCCTCGCGCTATCTGATGCGTGCTACTCAGGAGTGGGTGGATGACCAAGCCTTTGGCGCACCGATCCTAGGCGCCTATCACCGCAACAACCGGCGCGCACGACAGTTGGTTGAGCGCTTCGGCTTTGTTGAGTCGGACCTGTGCAGCGATGTGGCCCGCGCCGGGCTGCTCGCCCCTGAGGACGTGCTGGTGGAGTATCGCCACCGCGCGTTCGCCCGACGCGCCTGACTCGACCTAATGTCAGCGGGCCCGTGCAGGCGCCAAACACGTAGCCGCCTGCAATCAGTTGCAACGCAGCTCAGGGATTGACCAGCGTCTCGTGGGTGACGCCATCGCAGATGTCGCCGGTAAAGGCCAGCGCGATGTGATAGCCCTGCTTTTGCCACTGCACCAGCATCTGGTTCTCCCCGATCACGGACACCGATGTGGGCGCTTCGCCCACTGCGGCGATGATCTCCTCCTGCGTTCTTCCGGTCAGTGTGCCCAGCGCCGCGAACTTGCTCGCCAGGCTATTGCCCTGCTCGGCATTGATGGCTGCGGTAATCAACCCGCCCACGATGATCGCCCCTACCAACCACGGCAAAAAGTCCATTACTCACCCCTCATCATCTCCGTCGAGTGACGTGACTATAGTCACCTAGTGAGGCAAGTCAATGCACCCGGCTCGATGCGGCTCGGCCATCATCGTTGGGGTCTTAACTTAGTCCCGCCCGGCACTGACCACGCGACCACGTGCAGATCACCGCGCCGTCATTCCTCGCTGCGATAGCCGGCCATCGTGCGCTCGATCAGGTCCGCCGCTTCGCACCCCAGTACCTGCGCCAGCGCCACCATTTCCTCCAGCAGCGGCGCGTGATGTCCGGCCTCCATCGCATGCACCACCGTTGCCGCAATGCCGGTGCGCTGCGCCAGTTCATCCACGGTGAGCCCGCGTTCGGTGCGTGCGGACGCAATCGCCCGCGCAAAGGACTGCAACAGCAAGGAGGGTGAGAGGGACATGCGCGAACTCTACCGGGAAGCACACCTGCCAAGAACAGCGGCGTACGGCCGGTGGCGGCATCGATCCTGTCTTTGCGCGAGGGCCGCGCTCGTCGAGCGCGATCAGGCCGCCAACCTACTTTTTAGTTGCGCGCGGGGGTTTACTGCGGGCCGTGGCCGATAGCGTGGCCGCGACCGTCTGCCTGACCAGCTCGGCCGGATCCAGGTTGAGGGCGGCCCCCAGCACGACCAGCGTCGTCAACGTGGGCTGGCGCAGCCCACGCTCCAACAGTGAGATGTAGGTGCGGTCCAGATCGCACTCCAGGGCCAGGGCGCCCTGGGAGATACCGCGCTCGAGCCGAAGACGACGCAGCACCACGCCAAAATTGAGCTGCAGCGGGGTCGGGTCGACGGTCTGGGTCATTGCCCGAGACCATACGGACGTGTCGACTCAGGGTCGACGGACTATAGTCGTCCATCGATAAACGCCACGCGAGACCGTGGGGTCACGCACGCGGACCCTGAGACGTCACCTTTGCCCTGCCGTCTGTCGAGCAGAGGGTCGCGCCGCCCCGCCGAACGACGGCCCTGTCCAGGTAGGGTCAAGGCCCTTCTTCCCGTCTCATCCAACAGGCGCGTCCCACGCGGCATGCCAGTGCGTCTCTCTCATGAGGCTTCCCCTATTCGCCCCTCTCGCAGGGGCGGCTTTTTTTGAGATAGCTATGCCTGCATCCCCTGCGCTCCGTCGCTCTGGCCGAGAACGTATCGAACTGAAGGACCTGCGTAACCTGGTGATCGTGGCCGAGGAGCTCAATATCACCCGTGCCGCGCACCGCTTAGGGATGCAGCAATCCCCCCTCTCCCGCTCACTCCAGCGCCTGCAAGCCGAAGTCGGCTGCAAGTTGCTCGATACCACCGGCAAGCGTGTTTCTCTGACCCGCGAGGGGCAGCACATGGCCACCGAGGCCCGCCGCGTGCTTCAGCATGTTGCCGATCTGTCCGTCCGCACCCGGGGAACCTCAGACGTGGCACGGATCCGCTTGGACTTTACTTTCAGCGCCGGCGGACAGCTGCCGCGGCTGCTCGCTCACAACCAAGCCCAGGAAAGACCGGCCGTCCTCACCCTCTCCCCCGTGTCCGCCGACGACCCTGCCCCGGTCTACGGCCAGGTCTTGATCGCACCGGCTCGCCTCCCGCAGCCAGGCATCAACCAACACCCGTTGTGGGACGAACCGCTGCTGGCGGCGATCTTGCCCGATACCCGTCTGGCCAATTTGACGCAGGTACTGCTTAGCGAGCTAAGCCAAGCGGGCATGATTTACCTGCCCGCAGACCTGGCCAGCGTGCTGGATCCCATGCCCCGGCGGATTCGGTTTAGAGAGGTGGCGTATGTGGACGTACCCAGCGTGACCAGCCTGCTCATCGCCGGCCACTGCAGCGCTCTGATCCCGTCCTCGCTCTGCCCCGCGTTCGAGCAAGCGGGCCTGCTGCTTAAACCGGTGGCCAACCTGCCGCCCGCGACCATCTGCGCCCATGTGGCCGAGTCCAGTGATACGAGCGTGATGCACTGGGTCAAGCAAATAGCCTCGGTGCTGGGTGCGGCGGCAACGCCCTGAACGGCCCCCGAGATCGGTGCACATGACAACGGAGGAAGTGGGTTGGGCACACATCAGCCCCGCTATACCTTCTTGGGAGCCGCGACCGCTTGGGACGGTCGCAGTCGTGCATCGACCCCTGGACATGTCATCTGCGATCGCACGCTATGCCTCGCGGTCGGCTTAGATCTGACGCTTTCTCGCCTCAGCCTGCATCTCGGCTTCCAACGTTTTGGCCGCTTCGGCCTGGTCACGCGCATCCTGCTCGATTGTTTTCAGCGAGACGCTCACCGTCTCGCCATTGTCGAAGAAGTCGACAACCGCATCTTGGTAGGTCCAGCGCTGGATGGTGTACCCCGCCGGTGCCGGACCCCGATGATCCGGCTTACCGAACTTTGAGCTCAACATCTCTCGCGTCTTTTCAGACCACGCAGGCTTGGCGAACGCGGTGATGGCCTGAGCGTCTTTGTTAGGACCCCACGTGATCAGCAAGTAGGGGCGATCGAGGTAGTACGGCGTCTCATCGGCATGCAGATTGACGGACATGCTGTCGATGCACGTAGGCTTAGGTACCTGTTCGATCGTATCGCATGCGGGTGCGTCGATCGGCTTTCTCAGCTCAACACCAAAGATGTCATCGCTGGGGGCAGAGGTGCGCATTCGCTGCTTCGTCTGGGCGTCGGAGAGTTGTATCGCTCCCGAATTAGCCGCCCCTTCCCTACGACCATCGCGACACCCCGATGCGGCCAATGAGGCGACAACAACACCGAGTACACATACTTTGTAGAGCACGGACATAGTGACCCCCATAACGTGCCTATGGACGACAGACACTGCATGTAACCGCTCAGATGCTACATATAATGTAGCATACGGGGCACGTTCGACCGACCATCCTGTTGCGGCTCATTACGACCGCTTCGGATGGCCACGACTCGCCCGAACCTCCGCGAAACTTTCGCCAAACGCCTCAAGGAAGCGCGTTTGAGTGCAGGGCTTTCGCAACGCGAGTTGGGCCTGCGGATAGGACTGTCGGAAGACGTGGTGTCCAGTCGCGTCAATCGCTACGAACGCGGTACCTCCGAACCGGACTTTCAGACCGCCGCTCGACTGGCCGAGGCGCTCGACCTCCCGTTGCCTAGCCTGCTGGCTGATACAGATACCCTGGCCGAACTCATCCGCCTGCTTGCCGGGATGAGCACCGCCGAACAGAAGCGCCTGCTGGCCCAGCTTCGCCATAGCTAGGATCGGCCGATCGCGGCACTCATCGCGCGCGCTCTTCATGACGCGGACATCCTCGCTCGGGACGATTCTCTCCGTTCGTGGGCATTGCATACGAAAGGATCCAACTCGCGGATGTAGCGGGCGAGCATGTCCAAGGAGGCATGCCCGGTTTGGCGCTGGATCGCAACCAGACTCACGCCGGCCCTGACCGCGCTGGTCACAAACCCCGCCCGCAGGCTGTGCCCGGAGATGCGATCAGCCGGCAGCCCCACCGCATGCGCATAGCGCTTGATCAGCACACTTACCGATTGGTCAGATAACCGGGCTCCTGCTTTGCCTGACACGAGGATGCGCATAAACAGCGGCCCCTCCTGCCCGCCGCGTACATGCAGCCAAGTACGCACCGCCTCAATGGCGCACCGTCCTGCCGCCTCATCGGGGATCCCGATCAGTCGCGATCGCCCGTACTGATCTGTCTTGCTACGCCGCAGCCGCACCGTCAACCCGCGCGCATCGAACTGCAGATCGCCCACGTCCAGTGACACGATCTCAGAGCGCCGCAATGCCGCCGCAAACCCCAGCCACATCAACGCCCGATCCCGCAGCTGGGCCGGGGTGTGCACCAAGGCGAACATCCGCTCCAGGTCGCTCTCAGTAATAGGCACCGCCCGTCGCTGGGCCACCCCGTGCACGCGCTGCACGCCACGTAGCAGTTTGCTCACCAGCACCGAGCGGGTGGGATCCGCCGCGCCGGCCACCACATGCGCCATGCCGATACCGATCAAGCGACGCCTTAGCGTGGACACTTTGAGTACTCGCGCGCGATCGCTGACATAGGACACCACATCCTGCGGCTGCCCCGGGAAGGGTCCACCCCAGCGCAGATAGTCGCGAAGATCGGCCGCATAGCTACGACGGGTAGAGGCCGACCAACATGCCGCCCAGTAGCCCTGCGTGTGCTCCGGCGCCTCATCTGAGATGCCAGCGATCAAACCCGTGGGTAAGAACCAGTTATCACTACTAGGGGGCGTGGGCAGCGTGCTCATATCCACCCCTGTGCCGCCAAGCTGGTATAGCCGCTGTAGCTGACCACCAGGTGGTCGAGCAGCCGCACATCCACCAACGCCAGGGCGTCTTTGAGCCGCTTAGTGATGGCCCGATCAGCTGCGGAGGGCGCGGTATCACCGGAGGGGTGGTTGTGGGCCAGGATCACTGCCGCGGCGTTGAGTCTGAGGGCCAGCTTGGCGACCTCACGGGGATGCACCTCCGTGCTGTCGATCGTGCCGGTGAAGAGCACCTCCCCGCCCAAGATGCGGTGGCGTGTATCCATACACAGCACGTAGAACACTTCCTTGTCGTGGCGTCCCAAGTGCGCCTGCAGGAACGCGGCGGCGGCCTCTGGGGTACCCATCTGGCCTTGACGGCGCATCCGGGTCTCCATGATCTGGGCGGCCTGGGCCAGCACGTGCTCCTCTTCCAGATCCTGCGTTCGCGGATCGGGTGAGAGCGAGGCGATCCACTGACGGGGTGATTGCGGAGATACGGGCAGCGCCATGGGCACTCCTAGGACGAACAAGGTGTATGGGGTGTTGGGGTGGGTGCTGAGGACGTACTCACCGATCCTGCTAGAGGCACCAGGTCCTCTACATGGCGTGGGCGTGCCGTCATCGGGCAAGCCGACAGATCCGCGTCTGGCCTTGTCGATGGCCGCGTTAGCGATGGATCGGGGTGCCGGTTCTCCATGTCGAAGCCGTAGAGGGGCGATGTCTCTTCGACACGCGGCCTGTCGAGCAGCCCTAGCGTGATAGGCGACGTACGACGTGCCTCGTAGACGTGCTGCCTGAGCGCATGAAGGGTCGGCATGGCGCTCCGGACCAGGCGCTTGAACTCGTGCTGGAGATAGAGGGGCACCCCGTAGCGGAGCAGCGTGGTCTGCTCATAGCGGTGGCGGATCATCGGTGCGTGTGCAACCTCGATGACGTGTCGGCAGTACCCACCCTCTCGCTGGAACACCGCATGGCCTACAGCGCGTAACGGGTCGATGATCCCCGCCACCTGGCAGTAAGTACCCAGCTCCCCCACCAGTAGGTGACGCAACGCCGCCTTGCCGGGCCCTGAGAACAGGCAGTACGCGTAGCTGGGGATCGGACCCACCAGACCAGAAGACGCCGGTGAGGGATCAGATGGCTCAGCGGGCTCCGCCGCATGCAACCCCAGCTGGTAGACCGGCACCAACAAGCTGTTGAGTGCATCGGTGCTGCTTCCGCGGCGGACGACGAACTGGACCAGGTCTGGGGCTTCGGATTGGTCGAGCAGCTCTTCGCGCCGCCGAATGTCACCGGTTACAAGCTGCACCCAGCGCCCCTGGACGTGGCCCGACCGCGCGGTGATACCGAGCCATGCCTGCGCCTGTCGGACAGCCTCCTGGAGCGGCGCAGGTGCATTGCTATCGGGGAAGCCGTGAGGGAGAACGTCGTGCGCCGGCGCGCCCAACCACATCAGCAAGTCACATGCGGTACGGCACTTAGGAGCCAGCGCTAGACGTGCGGTCAGATGTAACGCAAGGTCTCGATCGCCCAGCGTATGGCGCATGGCCTGCTTGCCGGCGATGGCCAGGATCTGGCCGACGAGCTCGAGGTCTGCGATGGACACCTCTTCCAACGCGATGCCCCGTATCCGCCGCCACACGTAGCCCGGGTTAGCTTCATGCAGGCAGGCGACCGTCTGTTGGGCGATGTGGGTATCGCCGCGGCGTATGGCCTTTTGCCACGCGCTGGAGAGCAGAGAGGTATCGACGGCATCTAAGCGCGGGGGCGTGCTTCTTGGCGCTTCTTCAAACTGGCTGATCAACCTGCCCAGCAGATCCTTCTCAAGGGTCCGGAGCCTAAGCTCGATCACCGGATAGAAGGAGAGATGTCATAGAAGGAGCGTAACGGGTGACACCGTCATGTAAAGGGTTTTACGCCTTTAGTGCGATGGGAGGTGTCGCGCATCGCGCAGCGATGCCTGACGGTGATCCCTGTGTGGTCTGTACCGAGATCTCTGACGGGTAGTCTGTGTTAAAGATTGCCCCGAAGCGGCTAACCGGAATGTCGCTTTTGTCGATACCGGTGTGACCAAAAAGGGCATTGCAGGATTCGCCCTTTTTGTCAAAGCGATTGGGGCCTTTTGCCCCACTACAACTAGGGATCTTCCCAAGGTGCTCAGGGTGAGCGTCAACCTGATTCACCCGTTATCCGCTACTGAAGTCTGCCCCTTTGTAGGGATGAAGTGACTTCTTCTTGGGTGTTGGCGACGGCAGTCCCTGGAGAAGGTCTAGCAACACATCTTGATTAATGCGGATGTGATTGTGCGTGTATCCATCAAACCGATGGAGCGCCACCTCGATGATGCCCAACTCGACGAGCCGATCCTGCGCACTCTTGATCTGCTTGAAGCTCAAACCTGTCTCGGCCTGCCACTCCTCACGGCTCTTGGCCAGCCAGAAAAGGTCCTGCTTGATGACCCTGAGCTTGGTGTTGCCACTCTTGGTGGGGCCGAACCAGTAGAGGATTTGTGAGAGAAGAATGCCTGCCGTGACGGTGCCGGTTATCCGGGTAAGGTCAGGGCTGTAGGCACTCTTCCCCACCTGCTGCCACGCCGACCAGAACGGGTGCTTATAGGACAACGGAGGCGTGGTGCTGAGCGGTTGGTCAATGGGCTGGGGCTTGTTCACCGACGCGATTGTTAGGCAAGTTCGTTGCCGGCGGTACTAGCGCTGCATGTCTGTGCTTAGTCGACTCCAGCCAGCGGCATCCTCGACAGACCCTGCAACCCGCCGTGCAACTGATTGCAGCTGAGCATGAGCTTATTCCTCGTTAACCGCAGCAGGTGGGGTTCTTGCCCTGTAGAGCGTCTAACTTCGACTCTTGACCCGGAATACTGCGCTCGCCCATGTCTTTGTCGCTTCAACAGTCCATGCTGAATCGTTCCCTCGAGCTGGCCCGGGGTGCCGACCCCGACTACGTGCCGATTGGGTTGCACTACGTGGGAGGCCTGGACCTGACGACTACACACCGGGCGATGCACGCCTTTAGGGACGTTGAGACTGCGGCCTGGGCGAGGGCTGAGTACTGTCTGGTCCGGGATATCGTCAGTCTGCTTCAGCGAGATCCGTCGGCCCTGGATCGATGGGGGCTGGTGCCGGCGCCGCACGAGTCCACTCTGTTGCAGACCAAGTACCAGCTCATGGCCTACCTAGCTAAAGGGGTTCACCAAGCCAGTCTGGTGGCGCTTGAGAGTGGGGAGCTAACGGGCTCCTAGACCTACTCTTTGGGCGGAATCAGTCCGATCTGTCGCAGAAGCAGGCTCCCCAGCGAGCTGGTATGCACATAAGCCACCCTGAAGCCACCCGTCGTACGATCGAAGTCAGGCTTGCCGTCCGGCCCTCTATGAATTGTCTCTTTAGTTAGTCCGAGCCTCAGCAGGTGGTCTCTATAACTATCCTGAAGTGCACGCGCTTTCACCTGTTCTGGGGACGAACCTAGCGGAGCGCGTCGAGATTCAAGGACGCTCGCATGCAGCTTCCGAAACTCCTTGTCACCTTGTAGTGATGGCATTGCAAAGAACCTGAGCCAGATCACTTCAACATCGTTAAGCTCTCCGAGAAGTCGCATCAGGTGCTTCGCCTCCGCAAAGCTAACGGCTTCATCGGTCAGGCTATTGGCGAGGAGATTTGCTAAATAGCCTCGACGCTCATCCGTCGTCGCGCGAGATGCCTGCCGGAGTGCCTCTTCGCTGAGGTCGGTGAACTCTTCATCGGTGACTGCCTTCGAGATCTGAGCCTGCTCGAGGTGACCAATACGCGCTTCGAGCTTTGCTGCAAAGTCAGCAATCCTCTCGACCCGCTGTCTTGGAATGATCGATCCGGCGATCTCCGCCAGCAACGAGCCCGCTACCGGGACCATCCCTAGGGCCGCCTTCAAGCCCGCTACGGTGTAGTCGGTCGCGTTGTCTCGGATCTCTTCCGGGAGGTTGTTCTCGTCTGCCATATCACGGCTCTCTTCAAGAGTGTCCAGGACACATACCGATCTAGGCCTCCAGAGAGCATCCTAGGTCAGGTAAAGCACGACCAAGAACGCAGCAGCCAGCATCAGCAACACGACAACACCGAGGGATGCCCATTTGGTGAACTGGTAGACCCGCTCCCCACGCTTAACTCGCCGCCACTCCAGTTTTAGGACCGCTTGGCTCTCTGCGACCAGGACGTCGAGCATCCTGTCTCGATCGCCCTCATCGCCATAGATGACTTGATGAGAAGTGAGCGCGGTGATTCTGGAGATCAGTGTGTTGTGCTCGTCAGGATTAAGCCTAAGCACTATTCTTGCCTTGGCGCTCTCTACTTGGAGCATCTCCGACTTAACGGACTTCACCCACTCGTTGAAGCCTTCACCCTCATCGACCGACTGCACCATATCGGCAAGCACGGTGTAGACGCCTACGAAGTCGGCCAGATCATTGCGAAGGTGATCGATCCACGCCTGCCTGAACTCAGAGGTCTTCGATTCTTTGGAGAGCACGCTAGCTAGGAATGCCACGCTCGCGGCGATCAGCGCGGCGAGCACGGGGCCTAACACTGGAATGAGTTCGTTCGGAAATGTCATGACCTCGCTCGCCACTTGGTAATGCTCGGCATCAGAGTCTTAGGGCCTGCTCAATGCCTGTCTCAAGGCTTGGCTGGTGCACCGAGCAAACGCTGCTTGGCGGCTTGGAACTCTGCCTCCGTCAGTGCGCCACTCTGCCTGAGCTCCGCAAGCTTCTTGAGCTCGTCTGCAATAGACCCACCTGCGCCTGGCATGGCGCTCGGGCGGCCCGTACTGAACTCTGGTGGCGCCGGCGGCAGCAGCTTGACCGAATTAGCACACTGGGACGAGAGCAAATCAAAGTCCCCCCCTGTGCCCAGCTCTACGTACTGAATGAACCCGGCGGGACTCACCACCGCAACGAAGGATGTTCTTCCGGTATAGCCGCCCATCCGGTTCTTGGCATTAACCAACCCGCAGGTCCAATAGCCATCGATCTTCTTTTGAAACGCCGGCTTCCAGCTGCCACTCAGAAAGCCAAAGGGCCACTCGATACGTGCAGAATCAGGATCAATAAGCCGAGAGCGCACGGCTTGTTCGGCGACCTCGCGGAACTTCAGCATATCCGGCTCGGAGCGCACGAACATGTCCTCACCGCCAGGCCATTGCTCAGTCGCTTTGACGAGCTCCTGGAAGCGGGCATCACCCAGTTGGCGCGATATCAAACCCTCGGACTGCCGAACCCCGATGACCACCGCGGGACGAACGCTCGGCGCCCAATAAGCCTCGGAGATTGCCTGGCGGGCGGCGTCATAGGCCAAGTTCGCCAGGTTAAGTTCATTGGGATTCTTGGCAACCGCAGCACACTGGAGTTTCATCCCGGCACCGAACGCAGCAAGATCGCTCCGCCGACTGAAGGCAGCCACACACTCCTCGAACTTGCCACGTGCTGCGGCGTCAAGGCCTGTCAGTATCGTTTCTATGAACGGTCGCGAGTTCTCACACACCAGCGTAACCGCTGACCGCGTCGAGCTCCGCTCAATCCCCACTTCAATAGAAGTTCCTGGCTTGATGCCCCTCAGAACGCTGATGGTTTGATCAGCAGATTTTCCTGACACATCGACCTGATTGATCGTAAGCAAGCGATCTCCAGGGCGAAGCGGCGTCCCATCGGACACACTGGTGATGATGGCGCCATCGACCAATCGGGCTCCCAGCGAGCAACGGTCGATCGGCTCCCCGGCCTGGCGAAGCTGTTCGGCCATCGTCTTGGCCTGGTTCCTCAGTTGCCCTTTGTCTTGCGCCGCGCACGTCGCCGACACAACCAGAGCGCCCATGACCACGGCGACAACTCGCGCTTTCATCCCCAACATCTGCTTCCCCCAGCGCATGACCCGTATCCAGCCGCCGTCCGGCGGCCCATTTGATATATGCCGTGACCCCTCAACCACGGCGACTCCCGATACTACGCCAGTTGCTCAGGGTTGCCATATCAGGGCGCAGCTGGGCGGTGGAAACATCCCGCGCCGGAGTATCCCAAGGTACGCTGCGTGCAGGCTGCACCGCCGAGCAGCGGCCATCACTCTTCGTGCGAGTCGGGGTACGGGTCACCTGCGACGGTAACCCAGCCCTCACGCTTGGGTGCGGCGCCACCGAAGCTATGAATGGTCCGGCTCTCGGTCGCGATGAATGCGGCTCCACGGTGTATGAAGGCCCTTCTGATCGCTTTTCTAGGATGAGCCTCGTCGAGCTTGGCCGAGCTACATACCGCGGTCCACGTTTCCTTGCCTGGCTCAACCTTCGCTGCCAGGCGAGGACCGAAGAGACTATCCATGATTTCAGTGTTCACATTCCTGCGCGAACCATGATGAGGAACTTGTGCGTGATTGAACCCTGGCAGCACCAACCCGGCGTAAGGCGCATAATCGATCACCTCCTTGAGCGCCTCTCTTCCGGCGTCTCCGGTAAAAAGCAACTTCTTGCCCGAAATTAGTGACCACTGAACGACGCTCATCTCGTTCTCCGCACTGGTCTCTTGAGTCGAGAACACCTCAACATTCCATGCCGCGGCCACGAATCTGACAGCCTTCTTCAGCGCATCTCTAAGCAACCAGAAGGCGCGATCTGAAACCGTAGCGGCAGCTTCCTCCACAGTTTCCGGCGTCTTATCAGAGCGCACAACCAGATCCAGAAAGCGGGCGCGACTTGGCGCGAGCACTCTGAACTCACCGATACGCTCGCCCTGAAACGGCTCTTCAATCGGGATCCCCAGCTCGTCGGCTTTCTTCTCGATATCGACCAGTTGCCAATAGATCTGCCGCAGTCGCCTCCTCAGCCCCTCAACGGTCCCGACTTCGAATCGATCGATCAACTGATCTGCATAGTTCCAGGGGCGCAGCATCCAAATTCGTTGGACCTTTAGGTTCTCCAGCACATGCACGGCGCCGCCGGTATGGTCGCCATCACAATGCGTGATCACAAGGTTATCCACCACGTCGGTTCCGTAGTGGTCGCGCACATGCTTGACGATGCTCGGACCCGTCTGCTGATATCCCGTATCGATGAGGTGCACAGCCCTTACGCCATTGACTTCATATCGCAGGGCGATCGCGTCGCCACTCTTCTTCGTTTCTACGTCGAGGAAATCTATCTCATAGAAATCAGCCATTCCTATTCTCCTGGGATGCAATGGCAAGTACGTTCTTAACTAAGCGGTACGCATGGTTTCTAGCTGAGTTCGCGGAAACCAGGTACTGAACGAGAAGCATGGCGATATAGCAGATGCACACGATGGGCGACGATATGAGCACCAGCGCAAGCCCTCCGAAGAAGAGAGTTGCCAGCACCATCAGGGACGCGTAGTCCCGACCGAAGAGATATCCTTTGCTCGCATCGGCCACTGCTGGGTGCTCGCGAACCATCTGATAGAGTCCGTACCAGCGCCGGTTCTGGCCATCCGGATCCTCCGGAAACGGGCCATACTTCTGCTCAAGCGCCTGGACATCGATTCGATTGTCTCGATGCATGAAGTAGCTAAATGCACGGCATCCCGGAAGAGGGTGCTGCCAGTCCAGAAAGACCAATCGGGCCTTTCCCATCGGGCTCAGTTGCGCGTTGATAATGTTGGTGAGAACCAAAGCCAGCGCGATCGGCAGACTACCTTTAATGTTGCCTTGAATAGAGCCAATCCACGCGGCTGGATCGACCTGCTGGGTGGTGACTAACCCCCAGAAGGCTGCAGCATTGACGGCGAGCACCACCATCAGGGGGAATCGATTGGCGTCCTTATGCGACGCTGCCATTGCCTGAGTTCCTCATCCTTGTGGATCCTCAATGTTAGGCCTTGTGAAGAGCGCGTCAAGCTGTCTACACACGTCTTGGCCTTAATCGGGGTCGCGAATTGGTTCTGCAGGCTTGAGTCTGCGTTGCAATCAATTGCAAGGTCTAAGCTAATGCAATTTATGTAGTACCTGTGGGCACGGGATGGCGAACATGCCAATCCAATCTACGAGTGCAGTCGGGGACGCCTTAGCCCCCGGGATCCGGAATCGCTTGCGAGCACTCGGCTTCGCCGTGTGGGCACGGTAAGGTCAAGAACGCCACCCTTGTCTCATGTGGTGCCCAACCTCTCCCCTACTCTCTTGTGGCTACACCCGCTTCCTTTGGCTCAAACGACCGCATCTTCTGGATTCGGTGACTCGGGCTTCATTGGACCGGCTCATTCTCGACCAAGCGGATGCCAGCCCTCTGTTTGGATCGGCCGTAGGTCCTGATGAGCGCGAGTGGTGCGTTATGACCCACCTTCACTAGGTAGAGGAGGCGGGCCTCGTAAGCCCATCCAAGGTGACGGGTATGCACCGTATCGCGCCGCGCGTCGAGTGGAAACTCCGACGTCTCGGCTTAGTAAAGCGGGAGCGTAGCTTTTACGCGAGCGGGGAAAGAAGCCCACTCACGTGTCCTGGGCGCCGACTTCTCTCTGATCCGATCGCCGCTTGGCAAGCTTGGGCGCATTGCGTGGGTTTGCGATCAACCGACGACCTAGTCAGGAGGCCATGAAGGGCGGAACAACTCGCCCTAACTAGTCGGCAGCCAGCGCACGCGGCGCTATGCCATCAAGGCTCACCGACCGAGATCCCTAGCAGCACCCTTAGGACAAGCCATGTTGCATATGAGAATGCGGCCAGGGCGAGCACGTCGCACGCGAAATCGACCCAGCTTTGCCTGTTGTTGATCCAACTCCAAACCGCATAGATGCGCGTCTTGTGGTGAAGATCTCCGCCTGAAATGTTGTTCTCGCTGCAGTAGGAGGACCACGCCCCGCGATACATCTGCCACGCAGCCCACTTATTGAGTAGCGCAAGAAAGATCTGGAGCCCCACACCCACGACAAACAACGTCACTATGGTCGGCAACTGCGCCGAGCCGGCCACGGTCTGGGGGGCATCCTTGCTCACCAGGAGCAGAATTGGTCCACCTATTCCGTATGCCACCATCCACGATCGGAACGTCTTTGAGTACTCCGCATAGTTTGCGAAATGGCTTTCATGATCCGACATGTCCTGGCCCATGACTGCTCCCCAATGGCGTCGTTGACTTGCATCCCCGTGATCCGAATGTCACCGCGGACCTGATGCCATGCGCTGGGCCACCGCAAGCCCAAGATTGGGGCGATCTTATTGGCGCTGCGCATAGCAGACAAGGTGGAAGTAATACTGAGCAAGATGCGGCCGAACGGCAGGGGAACTTAGGGACACCTCAAGCCGCTGCACGATGGATTGCAAAGGCTCCGATCGAGCGGACCAGATGGAGATACAGTGGTATATCCATTTACCTAAAGGTCAAACACGCTTACATCCTGCCTCGAGTGGCGCCACATAAACCCCACCACCCAGTAACAGGAATTTCGCTTCGACGAGTTTATCGAAAGTTGTCCGCCCTCATCGCACATCAGCGTTGTCCGGAGCAAAGGACCATGGGGATGAGTTCAATGAGCATGACGACTGTGACGTTCACGGTAAAACCGGATAAGGACATCACCGGCTACTGGATCACGGTGGGGGATGAGGATCTGACGATTGACAACGGCGTGGGACAGATCGATTTGCCCCGGGGCGCTCGCAGGTCAATCTCCTGGTGGATGACAGGTCCCGCAGGTAAGTCGATCTCTTTTGTTGCTCACGACGATACTGGTAAGCAGCTGGCGAAGATCGATAAGAGTCGTGTGCCTCCCGGGGAAACGGAAGGCGCCGGTTCGATCAAGTTCACCGTATAGGGGAAGGACATGCGGATCACGCGATCGATGCAGATGCTACTGCCGTGGATGGTGCTGTTCTGCGTGGAACTGAAGGCACAGGAACCGCCAAGTTCGCTGACCCCTGCTCAGCGCTTAGAAGTAGAAGCCATGATCGCCAAGGGTCGGGCCGAGGAACGATTCGAAGTCAAAAGAGAATTATGCAGCGACCTCGCCAGTCTGAAGATTGTTTTGCCCAGCTGCGCTTCCGAAGCCGGCCAACCCTCTCCAGCCGAGGTAGCAATATCGGGATCCACTTCCTCACAAACTCAGCGAGCCGCCGATAACGCGGGGGGCGCCACCTTCTCTTCGGGCGCGTTCTTTGGCACATCGCCGGCCGGAACCATCGACTCTAACGTCGACCGAGCCGGTGACAGCAACCGCTTCGTGCTTTCGGCGTCGGACGGAAGTAGTCGGGCCTCATTTCGAGCTACACGGACCGTCTCCAAGACGCAGACCAAGCAAGATGGCACCGACGTCGACTCGCGCGGGAAAGAAGGCGGCAAGTGGCGAAGTTTCTCAACGTACTCTGCGACCTTCTCCGCGCCATTGGAGAAGGGGGGCAAGCCCACCAGTCTGGCTACTCTGGATGGTTTCGCGAACTCATCAGAGTTGGCACTTCGGTATAGCAAGTTGCTCGTTCAGACGGGATCAGGGGCCCGAGATGCTGAGGGTGAGCTGTCGCGCTACGCGAAATCCTTGTACGAAAGGACCGGTCTTGACCCAGACAAACACTACGATCTGGATAAGATCAAGGAGCAGCTTACGCTTCAGGGTATGGAAGATCAGTACCCCTATTTCAGAGCACTGTACTGGAATCCAAATTCGCGCCGATATGTTTACGGTGCGTTTGCTCGCATTGGCGATGAGACTTACAAGTACATACAGCCGGGCACCACCACGGAAACCTCCAACCATGAGCGCCCAGCATCCGTCGGGATGTTCGGGGGTATCGTTCCGGCCATCAATAAGGATACGTTCTTCGGCGCAGGCCTTGAGTACCAAAAGGCATTCGAACCGTCCAAAGTCCGAACTGTCTGCCCGACGGCCGAACCGGACACCGACGTAGTTGAATGCGTCAGCGGACCGTATGGATCGCCGAAGGAGTCGGACAGGCTTCTTCTGTCCCTAGAGGCCCGCAGAGCGTTCGGCTCCATGGGAGCACTCATCAAGGTCACTCATGATCTTCGCAACTCGAACACGGGTGTCGATGTTCCCCTGTTCCTGTTCAATGATCCACAGACAGGCTTCTCGACCGGTGTTCGTCTTGGTTGGTCAAACACCGACCAGTTCTCGTTGGGAGTGTTCTTCGATGCCGCGTTCCAACTAGAAGGCACTAAGTAGTTCCCTACCGCTCTTGAGGAACGGAACCATGACAGGTCGCACGGTCGCGCTGCGGTGCATGCTCATCGTCCTCGTACTGAGCGGTTGCTCGACACTGGGGACGCGAGACGGTGGCCGCCCGCCTCCCAGTGCCGCGGCCGAAAGCCCAGCAACGGAGGCGGAGACTTCGTTGAGTCAGCAGAGAACCGGGATTCGCAAGTCCCTTGCGATTCCTCAGCCCACGCCCCGGGCGATCACTTTCAGCCTCCTGCGGGCACGAGAGCCATCGCGCCTAAGAATCCACTTTCTGCCAATTGGGACGGGTTCCTGCCAGATCGTAGAGTGTCCAGGAACAAACGCGACTCCGATGCTGATCGACTGCGGCTCCAAGGGCGTGGGCGACTTCGATGAGGCCATGGTGCGCGACTACATTCAAGAGATCGTCAAAGATGGCCAGATCAATGTCGTGGTCAGTCACTCCGATGACGATCACGCCAATCTCATTCCTCGTGTCCTGGATCCCAGCCAGGTTAGCTCGCTCTGGATTGGCGACAAGGAGAAGAACTACAAGGCGCCGTTCAGGGCATGGGCGCGAGAGTTCAAGCGCATTGCGGATCGGTCGGGCGCCTTCTTTAGCGGCAATCTCGATGAGAACTGGATCAACGATGGCGATGCAGTCGCCGATCTCCAGTGTGGAACCGCGAACACTTTCGTCCTCGGTGTGAACAACGGCAGCAACCCAAATGCGAACAGTCTGATGCTGGCGATTGAGTATGGGACCTTCAATGCCATCTTCACCGGCGACGCGACAAGCGATAGTGAGGCCGCCGCAATCGAGAACTATCCCGGAGCTTTACGAACGACGGTGCTGTCAGCGTCCCATCACGGCGCGGAGACTGAAGGAAGCAACAGCGTCGAGTGGGCGGAGGCCACCCGCCCTGCCTATGTTATCTATACAGCAGGGTACCGTTCGGACTTCAGGCACCCGCGCTGCAACGCGCTCGCCGTGTACAGAGAAGCGGGGGAGCTTGCACAAGTTCCACGACACAGCCTTCAATGCGGCACGGAACGGGGCTGGAGTAACCGCACGAGCTCCCTAGGCGAGTACAGCACTCATGCTAGCGGACTTATCGTCGTTTCTGCGGGGAGAAATGGGAGTGACATATCGATCTCATGCTCAAAGGGAGCATGCGAGTAGTGGTTCTCGGCCCTTCCTTTAGCCATGGCGGGTCACTTGCCGCGTACCGATAAGTGGCACTACAGATAGGTGGCCGGCGCTGGCCTTAGCGAAGTTGTCGCGCCATACGTAGAGTGTTGTCGTCCTCTTTCGGCCAGAAGCTGGCATCGACCCAGCCCGAGATCTACTTCATTGGCTCTATAGTGGGAGGCCGGAGCGACTCGTTGGCTATCGGCACCACACTGAGGCCGGCCGATGAAATCGAAGCTCCCCCGAGCGTTCTACCGTCGGGATCCCCGACTGGTAGCCCCCGATTTGCTTAACAAACTTATCGTCGTCGCCGACGGACGGGCGGGCGGGCGGGCGGGCGGGCAGGATCGTGGAGGTGGAGGCCTACTGCGGCGCGGATGATCCGGCCGCTCACACCTACCGCGGTCGCACGCAGCGCAACGCCATTATGTTTGGGCAGGCAGGTCATCTCTATGTCTACTTCAGCTATGGCATCCACTGGTGCGCTAATACAGTGTGTGGCGAGGCGGGAGAAGGCGTAGGGGTTCTATTGCGTGCAATCCAGCCCGTCCAGCGCTTGGACGCTATTCGAGCCGCGAGGGGAGAACCCCGCCGAGAGGTGGACATGGGCAATGGTCCGGGCAAGCTGGCACAAGCGTTAGGCATCACCGGAGCCTTGAACGGCGCAGACCTAGTCAGCAACGATCTTGGAGTCACCATCGTCGATGATGGGGTCCCCCGCCGGCGACACCCACCGCTAGCCCACGGATCGGCATTTCTAAAGCGCGCGAGCATCCCTGGCGCTGGAACGTGCCTGGAAATGCCTACGTGTCTCGAGTCCGAAAGCAAGCTGCTAGATAATTCATGAGGCTGGTTTCTAGTATCCGCTGTTGTTGACGTCGCACCGACGAGCAATGCGTAGCTTACCGAGCAGATCGGCAGGGACCTCAGTCTTCCGTTCGAGCTGTCCCGGGCTGTGGGCTGCGCCACCCACACCAACCCGCCTGCGTCCGCTTCCGGCCACAAGCAGACCTCGGCTTAGGACTGTGCGAAGCCTAGCCACAGGTTCCCATGAGATCCCGCGCTCAGAGATCAAGGGGCTGCGGACAAGGCCACGCGCTCTGCGAGATTCACTCCACCCGAGAAATGCAGTTCGATCCTGTCGGATGGGCTCGAGTCACTCCCGTTGGCAAGGGCAACCAAGCGCATTCCACTATCCGGTGAGACTAGCTCACGAGAAGACACGGCGATGAGATCCCGCCGCCCCCGGTCTCTGCGAGCCCATGTGAGAACGTCTTCTGATCCTTGTGAGATCTCGAAGAGCTCGTCTGGATAATCTCTGAGGCGATAAAGACCGACGAACCGATTCACCACATCCTTCGTCATCGGTACGCTTTGCGATACTACTGATGGCATCTGCTCTGGCCATCGATATGAGTCAGACAAGGCGCGAGCTACTTCATAGGCAAAGGACATTCCCTCGTCCGAATTAGTCATGATGGTCGCGCCTTGGCAAGAGTCTGGATACATAAGCCAGAGCGTTCGATAGCCGATGGGTGCGCCAGTATGGCTGATCTTTCTGGCGTTTCCGCTGGAATGAAGATCAACGCCGAGCCCCCACGAACCAATCTGGACCCTCAGCATCTCCTTAGCGATATCCTTGCGAAGAAGCGTGCTAGAACCGTTTACGGAGCGCACAAGTTCGATACCGAAGCGCGACAAGTCCGTTGGCGTGGTCCACAGTCCTGCTGCAGCCTGTTCGGGATAGACCTTCCACCCTCCCGCGATCGGCTCACCGTTCGCCATGGTTCCATGTGCGGCATTACGCGCTCGCTTCTGGTCCAGCGGCTGCGTGAACGTGCTTTCCTTCATCGACGCTGGCTTTAGCACTTGGCTGTCCATGAACGTCGAAAAATCTAGTCCGCTCAGCTGCTCCATGAGCAGCTGGGTCAGCACGAAACCGCCTCCCGAGTAGCGCCATGTCGTACCTGGCTTCTCGACGAACGTAACCGCGTCGGTATTCGCTGGGCTGGCACCAGCAAGGATCTTCTCCAACGTAGGCAGCTGCTGGCCTTGCGGATACCCCTTGAAGCCTGCGACTGAAAGTCCCGCGCTGTGGGTTACGAGCTCACGCAAGGTGATTGAGGGCTGAGGTGCGAACTCGCTACGGGGAATCGCCCAGGTGTGGATATGCCGCAGCACATCTTCATCGAGGCTCAGCAGGCCTTCCTCGACCAATGTGAGGGCACCTGTAGTGGCGACCACCTTGCTGACTGATCCCGCCTGGAACAGGGTGTGCGGCCCAACCGCCCCTCCTTCTGGCCGAGCTAGGCCGAAGCCGCGTGCATCGACGATCTCGCATTCATCTACCACGGCCACGCTGACGCCGGGTACGCCATAGTGACGCATCCGCTCCTCTATGCTGAACCTCTGACCCTCTTGACCCTCCAGCTGCACATGCCGACGGAGGCGCTGAGAGTAGTCGATCTGTTCTGAGGTAGCCGGTTGGGCGGCAAAAGCTTGGTTGTGGATCAGCAGGAGCGCGCAAGCTAATAGCGCCATGCGTCTATTCGATACTGTCACTAGATATAGCCTCAGTTCGTCGCTCTCTTGCGACTTGGCACTTAGCGGGATCCACAGCTTGAACTTGGGGTGACGCGCTAGCAGAGCTCACTCACGTCCATAGATGTCGAACTACTAGGGACGATGTTGGCTCACGCTAGCTGCGCCTGTATCCAAGAACCTCAGGATCTCGGCATTCATCTGACGGTGTGTCGCAACACGATCAAAGCCAGCAGGGTCCTTGCAGACTGCGGGAGGTTTGAGCAGACCGCAGGGCGCGAGGAAGGAAAAATGGGTTGCACCCTTGACCTCGTGGACTTCCGCTCGCGCCGCCAGCCCCGCCTGCACGATTGCTGCGTTGCTGGCGTAAGGCACGGTTTCGTCCTTGTCTCCAAACCAGAGCTGCACCGGGACCTTGACGCTGGCCAAGCCTCCACCGACATAGGTGAAGCCTAGACCAGGGGCAACTATTACCGCCCTGCCGATGCGAGGATCTGCCTTGAACTCGCCCGATCCGTCTGGGCCTACGAGCAGTGGAGAACCCACTTGTGCCATTGCCTTGCAGATGAACTCTGGATTCTGAGCACAGTGAGCGGGGATCACGTCCATAGCAGGATGCCCATCGATGAGCGTCAGCACCGTGAAAGCGCCCGCTGACATGCCGAAGGCACTAACGCGGCCCGTGTCTACGCGTGAGGCCCCCGACCAGTGACTCAGAATGAAGTCGATCGTCGAACGCATCTGCTCAGCTCGCTGACTGAACAGGGCGGGCGAGCCCTGGCGAGAGCTGTCGGCGTAGTTGTCTCCCGCATGAGTGGGTGCTGCCACAACGTATCCCGCAGCTGCCAGTTTCATCGCAAGATCAACGTGACTAAGGGCGCTGCCTCCGTTGCCATGAGAGATGACGACAAGGGGCAGTTTGTCACCTTTTACCGGACCGTTCCGCGCCACGTTTAGCAGTTGACCGCCCACGAATGTGGTGGGAAGTGGTTTCTTGGATGTGGGATACCAGATGGCAACGGCGACCATGCCGCTCTGGGTCTTGATTGGCTGCACCTGAAACCCCACCGGCTGATCACTACGTTGTGCGGTACTGATGGCATATGCCGCTGCAGCGAGCACTACCATCCCAACTACAAGAGCTACCCACTTGAGCCACTTCATGGTCGTCTCCTTGGAGAAATTGGGGGTATTGATCGAAACGGCGGCGTGAGCCTAAACCGGCAACTTGCGGAAGCCAATGGCGAAGCGATTCCATGCATTGATCGTGGTGATGACCAATGTCAAATCGACCAGCTGCGAGGGCAGGAAGCATTCGCTGGCCTGGTCCCATATCGCGTCCGATGGGCCGCCGCTGGAGATATTGGTCAGCGCTTCGGCCCAAGCGAGAGCGGCGCGCTCTTTATCCGAGAACAGGTGACTTTCGCGCCACACGGGCAGAAGGGTAAGGCGCCTTTCCTCTACTTTCAGGTTCCGGGCATCGGAGGTGTGTTTGTCGATGCAGTAGGCGCAGCCATTGATCTGAGAGACCCTGATTCTCACAAGTTCGACCAACGCCTTGTCCAGGTCTGACTGGCGTATGCGCTGTTCGAGGGCATCCATTGCACTCATGGCGTCAGGTCCATACATGAAGAAGTTCAAGCGCGCTTCTGACCGCTTTGCGGTGGAGACGGTGCTGCTAGTGGCATTCATAAGATTCTCAATATCGATAGGTGGCGGATAGATAGCCGTAGCTACCAGACGGATAGCCCGCATGGCGAAGAACCTGGCCGGCTGCGAGATGCTCCAAGTTGAGCGTGAGACTCAGTTGGGGAAGCGGTGACCAGCTGGCTGACAATCGCGCTAGGTCACCGGTGTGATTTCCGGAGAAGCCTTGTGTTCCCTGGTACACCCGCATGCCCCCAGCGTACACAGGGTCATCCCGCTCCAGACGCCGGGCGTAGCCATACTCGAAAGTGAGGCTGGTTCTGGCCGTTGGTGATACCGTGAGACTGGGAGCAAACATGGCCAGATTGCTCAAGCCCAGTAGTTGTCCCTCTCCCAGGTAGTTGGAGCTTGCATAGAGGGAATGGAACGAACGGAGGGTTCCTTGTTCGTAGGTCCCGCCCCCGGAAGCGAGATCCACGCGCAGCCCCAGGCGCGGCTTCCAGCCCGAGCCGGCGAGTTCGAGGCTATGTACGGCAAAGAGGCCCCATGCCTCCGAACCGCGCGCGTGCATCACGCGCCCTGCCTGATAGGCGGCGGTCCAGTCGTAGCGAAGTGAGCCATGTCGACCCCACAGCCGGACACCTAGAGTGTCGCGGCGATCATGCCCGACATACGGACCCAGCCTGGCTGAGGAGTTCTCGGTACGGAACCAGAATGGATCCAGGTAAGTGTTGGGACCCGCGCCGCGAGAGACGATGAAACTCGCTGTCACCCCCCGCAGGCTCTCCTGCTGATTGATGCCCTCATCAAAGCCGCCGCTACCTAGCTTGGTCGCGCGGAGCTCGAAGGCGCCAATGCGGTAGCGCTCGGAATGCAGGTAGGCACGTACACCATTCCACGTTCTATGGAGATTGGGCCCATCGCTCAGGCTCATGAGCTGCCTGGGACCATCAGAGAACTCTTGCCGACCCACCATGGCCCCCGCCATCGTGCTTTCTCGCCAGCCGCGGATATCTACGAAAGCCTGTTGGAGGGATGCATCGTTCTCAAAGTTCGGAGTAGCGCTGTCGCGCGATCGGTCAACGTGGGCGGCACCGAGCTCGGTGAAGACACGGATGTGCTCGTTGAAGCGAAGATCGGCGCCGATAACCGCACGCAGTTGCGCCTGCCCTAAGTTCTCGCCTCTCTTGAGTTGGATGTTGTCTTGTTCGACTTGGCGTAGACGAAGTTCTGCGCTTAATGTCAGTAGCGAATCGCCTCCAAGGGAGACGACTTTCATCTTCGGGGCTTTGTCAGCCAAATGCATGCCAGACCAGTCTTCTGCCCAACGGCTCGACATGTAGCCCTTGGCGAGTTCGGGGCCCCAGCCTGCCGCCATTAGTGGATAGGGATCCATTGGCGTCGGAGTCGATTGACCGGGCGCCTCAGTCCCGGAGCATCGACTGTGCTTAGCGTCCTCGGTGCCGATAGATGTCGCATCAGCCAACGCCGGGGTCAGCAGCATGATGAGACTGACGGACAGGACGTTGCGGGAAAGCTTTGAGTTCATGGGCATGTTGCTTCTAGATGGATGGCTTCTTGGTGCTGCGATTGAGTAGCGAGGTGATTAGCGCGATCACCACGAGCAGGGCGGCCGTACCGAACGCCGTGTACGCTCCGGCGGCCGTGGCCTCGACACTCACTTGGGCACTCTCTCGGGCACCAGATGCGAAGGCATAGATCGCGGCCATGACGGAGGCACCCGTGATCAGGCCGAGATTCCTCGACAGATTGAGGAGTCCTGATACGACGCCTCGCTGAGCGGGTTCGACGCCCGTCACTACGGCAGTGTTGTTGGCTGCCTGGAATGCGGCAAAGCCGGCTGTGGTTATGACTAAGGGAATGATGTACGCGAATATGCCCGCGCCGGGCTGAAGGATTGCGAGTCCGACTGTCCCGCAGAGCATGCCGACGAGTGCGCTTAGCAGCATGGGGCGGTGGCCCAATCGATCGACGCCATGGCCTGCAGGCACCCCCGCCAGTGCGGCAACCAACGGGCCTGCGGCCATTACCAATCCAACCTTCGCTGGGGACAGATGCAGGGCACCGCTCAGGTAGAAGGGTCCGACCACAAGCGTCGTCATTGCGACCGCAGAGGTCAGCGTGCTTGTAATGAAGCCCACTAGGACTTGCGGATGGCGCAGCAGCTGCGGTCGCACCAGCGGAAATTTTGCCTTGGTCTGGGCAATCACGAATCCGGCTGCGAGCAGCACGGCCAGCACGAGCAGCACCGCGTTCTGCGCTCCAGGTCGCCCCTTGCCCAGCGTCATCGCGAGCGCATACGCCCCTAGCGCAGCTGCCAGCAGAAGAGAACCGATGAAGTCGAAGCGCGGCCGCGCGGTCGGACTTGCATCCCGCGGCAAACGGCGGATGAGCAGCCAGGCCAATAGCCCCAACGGAAGGTTGACCAGGAAGATGGCCTGCCAGCCCCACGCTGCTATCAGAAGCCCGCCTAGGGGAGGACCGAGAGCAGTGCCTATGGCCGAGGTAGTGCCTAGGAAGCCCATAGCGCGGCCAGAGCGCTCCGTGGGTACAAGATCGCCGACCATTGCCATGGTCAGGGCCATCATGATGGCTGCCCCGATGCCTTGAGCCACCCGTGCGCAGATGAGCATCCAGAGCTCGGTCGAGAGTCCACCGGCGAGCGAAGCAGCGGTGAACAAAGCCACCCCGATCAACATCAGTCGACGCCGACCCAGCAGGTCACCCAGACGGCCCACGCTGACGATCACGGTCGTGACCGCCAGCAGATAGGCCAAGACGACCCATTGGACTGCCTGGAACGACGTAGCGAACTCTCGGACAAACGTAGGCAGGGCGACATTGGCGATGCTGGTGCCCAGCGAGGACATCAGCATCGTCAATGCCAGGCTAGCAACGGCGGTGACAGGGGGTCGCGTTGGTACGGGGGGCTGGGGGGAGGCAGATTCGGACACTGAGGCGAGATCCCATGGGGGCCGCAGTCCCCAGAAGTGGGAGCTGCGTGACAGGGGATCAGGCTAGGCCGTGATTTGGCATGGCGAAAGGTGCATCATTCAAAAGTAATTGATGCATCCAACGCCATGTCTCGATCAGCAATCTCGTGATATCTCTTCCGCCATGGACAAGCTCGATCTCAATCTGCTCGTCACCCTGGATGTACTGCTCGACGAGGGGAGCGTGGTAGGCGCTGCCAAGCGCCTGCAGCTCAGCTCCTCCGCGATGAGCAGGACACTGGCCCGATTGCGTGAAGTCACCGGCGACCCGCTGCTGGTGCGCGCCGGGCGTGGTTTGGTTCCTACGCCACGCGCCATCGAGCTACGAGGACACGTCCGCCAAGTCGTCGACGAGGCAGAGCGGGTACTGCGGCCCGTCATCAAACTTGATCTCGCTTCTCTATCGCGGACCTTTGTGATTCGAAGTACAGAAGGGTTCGCAGAGACCTACGGTGCAGATCTCATCTCGCGAGTATCAATGGAAGCGCCTTTGGTCCGTCTTGCCTTCTTACCAAAGCTGGACAAGGAGAGCACGGCGCTGCGCGATGGCACGGTGGATCTGGAGACGGGTGTGATCGCGCAGTCCATGGGCCCTGAGGTCCGCTCCCACGGACTCTTTCGCGATTGCTTCATAGGCGTGGCGCGTCGCGGACACAAGTTATCCAAAGGTCGGATGACGTTGGAGCGGTACTTGTCGGCGCAGCATGTGCTCATCGAACGCCGCGGACTGCGTACCGCGATGGTAGACGAGGCCCTCGCACGCAGTGGAAGAAAGCGAAGCATCGCCGCGACCGTGGGCGGTTTCGGCGCTGCGCTCGCTCTTGCCCGCGCGTCTGACATCGTTGCAACGGTCCCAGAAAAGCACACCGCCGGCCTGTGTGAAGGAATGTATCGCTTCAAACTGCCAGTCGACGTAGAAGATTTCACGATCTCACTGTTCTGGCATCCGAGAATGGAAGCCGACGCGGCGCATCGATGGCTACGCGCGCTTGTGCTATCAGTGTGTCGCAAAAACAACTCGTGACTTGATTCAGGCCTTTCGCACAAACGTCTAAGTGTCCCCGTGCTTGCGCGCAGCAACCTGGTCAGCTCAAGCAAATGAGCAATAGAGCACATCCCCTCCCCCGCCTCCCGCTGAGTAGAAAGATCTCCACTCAGAATTTCACGCGGCCGCAAAGAACAGAGAGCACGTTATGGAAGAGCACCAGAATCCTGTCGCGATCGTGACTGGCGCCAGTCGCGGAATCGGTGAAGCAATATCAAGGCAGCTCGCAGATGATGGCTATCAGGTAGTCGGTGTTGCCCGTTCTGCTCCAGACCTGAACGCCGTCTCTAAGTCATTGTCGATACCGTCAGTGCCCTTCCCTATCGATCTCAGTCAGTCCGAATCTGCTGAGCATGTTGTCGATACGGTTTACCGGAAATTCGGCCGGATAGATGTTCTGGTCAACAATGCTGGAGCTACTCCTCGAGGCGACTTTCTCGCCTTCAGCGATGAGGATTGGCGAGCTGGATTTGATCTCAAGTTCTTCGCGGCAGCCAGGCTCTGTCGTTACATCTGGCCAGCACTTGTAAGTTCGCGGGGGTGCATTGTCAACATCGCCGGTATTGGCGGCCGTACTGGGAACGCCGAGTTCACCATCGGCGGCAGCGTAAACGCAGCGTTGCTCAACCTGACGAAAGCACTGGCGGATCGTGGAGTACAAGATGGTGTCCGCGTCAATGCAATCAACCCAAGCTCGATCGCGACGGAGAGGACCAAGAAGCGCATCAGTGATATTGCGATGAGGAACGGGACATCCGAAGAGATGGCTGCCGCCGAACTCGCACACAGGCTGCACGTTTCCCGCTTCGGTACGCCGGAAGAGGTCGCTTCCGTCGTCGGCTTTCTGGTCTCAGGACGTTCGAGCTACATTCAAGGCGCAATCATCGACGTAGACGGTGGACAAACGCGAACTCTTTGAGCTGCAGACCGTGAACTGATGTCTACAGTCTGACTTGGCAAATGACAGATCTCGATGTTCCTTCGATATTGTTTTCGCCCTTGCGCCAGACGATACGAACCGCTCGCATCTCGAAAGAGACAATGTGTCATCCAACGGGAGGCAGATCGTCCGAGCCGGCTTGGAGCGCGCGGAGCCAGTGGCGCCTCGGCGGCCCGAGTTGAAACCCGTAAACTGAGGCAGGACAGTCTTCTTCTGTGCGCCGTACACTTTCCGCTGCGACATAGAAAGATTGACGTCATCTTCCAGGAGCAGAAGTTCAGATGATCTGGAGACTCAATGAGAGACTTGAGCGCGTCAGACTTCGCCCCTTTCAAGCAAAGGATGTCACGGCTTTCTTTGCGTATCGAAGCGATCCAGATGTTGCTCGACTCCAGGGCTGGGAGCCCATGTCCGAACATGATGCTTTGGAGTTTGTGGTGGAGAGCGGTTCGGCAAGCGGATTCGCCATTGGGCAATGGACCCAGATAGCCATTGCTGAGCTTTCCAGTGATCGATTGATCGGCGATATTGGTGTCTACCTGTCAACCGATCAGGCCACTGCAGAGTTCGGCATCACCATTACGCCATATGCACAGGGCCACGGCTATGCAACAGAGTCCATTCAAGGACTCATTCGCCTGGTTTTCTCGTCCACCTCTGTCGAGACAGTTCAGGCATCTACCGACGCTCTAAACGGGCCCTGCATCTCGGCCTTGAGTCGCGCAGGCATGCGGATTCGCGAGACGCGACAGGCAAAGTACAAGGGAACGCCCTGTTCAGAGGTAGTCTTCTCGATCCATAAGTCAGAGTACCAACGGTCTTTATGTTCCAACTGGCAAAGCCAAACTGAAGCGAGCTAGAACGACCTATTCCTGGACCAAAGAAGTCATTCCTATGAATATGCGCTTGGGGTCGAAAGCGGGCCCTGTCAGCTAGCCTCCTCTCCGGGAGACGTCTGCTTCGGGTCACCGGATGGACGGCGCTGGTACCGTGGCTGTCGTGCAATTGATTGCACAGTCTGAGCTAAGACGTTGGTTAGGTGCCCCGACCTAGGTATCGATATTGGGGTGTTACCGATAGTTGACCAGCACTTCTTTAGGTTGGCCGCCTGCTTTCGGTCGCGGATTCATATGATCGATGCAACACACGGAGAGCTGCATAGGCAGTGGGAGTGTTGCAGATGAAGCACAGGAAGAGGATCTACTACACCGATACCCAGAAGGCGCTGATGTGGGATCGCTGGCAGCAGGGCGAGTCCCTGCACCAGATCGCGTCCCTGTTCGATCGGCATCACAGCTCCGTCCGGAACATCCTGGCCGAGCACGGCGGCATTCGTCCGCCGACAAGGCGACGATCCGCGAGGGTGCTGAGCCTGGCCGAGCGCGAGGAGATCTCCCGCGGTATGGCGGCGGGACGATCGATCCGCACGATAGCGGTGTCGCTGGGGCGGGCGCCTTCCACGGTCAGCCGCGAGATTGGGCGCAACGAAGGCCGTGAAGGCTATCGAGCCAGCAAAGCGGACAAGGCTGCTTGGGACCGGGCACGGCGTCCCAAGCCCTGTAAGCTGGCGCTGCATCGAGCCTTGGCTGCTCGTGTGGCAGAGAAAATCCAGCGACAGTGGTCGCCTGAGCAGGTGGCCGGCTGGCTTAAACGCACCTATCCCGATGATGCGAGCCGTCAGGTGTCCCACGAGACCATCTATCGCACGCTCTACATCCAGTCGCGTGGCGCCTTGAAACAGGAACTGCTCGCGCATCTGAGGCGCACGCGGGCGATGCGTCGTTCACGACACCACACCCAGAAGACAGAGAACCACGGCCGGATCACCGACACCGTCTCGATCAGCGAACGGCCAGCCAGCGCCGAAGATCGGGCTGTGCCGGGACACTGGGAAGGCGACCTGCTGTTCGGTGACCGGAACAGTCAGATCGCCACGCTGGTGGAGCGGCAGACCCGCTATCTGATGTTGGTGAAGGTGGCAGGCAAGGACACCGAGACCGTGGTCAATGCACTGATCAAGAACGCACGCCGCCTGCCGAAGCAGCTGTACCGATCACTGACCTGGGATAGGGGCAAGGAGATGGCGGCGCACCGCCGCTTCACCTTGGCCACGGACATCCAGGTCTACTTCTGCGACCCGCACCATCCTTGGCAACGCGGCACCAACGAGAATACCAACGGCCTACTGCGGCAGTACTTCCCGAAGGGGATCAATCTGGCCGATGTCACGCAGGCCAAGCTGGACGCCGTTGCACGCCAGCTCAACGAACGGCCACGCAAGACGCTGGACTACGAAACACCAGCAGAGCGATATCAACAAACTGTTGCGTCGATCGGTTGAATCCAAGGTCATAAGCGGACATCTCGGCAACGCACAGCCGCAGGACCTCAGATGCCTGGCACTTGGTGCACTGCTTTAAGACAAAGCCCAGAATACGCCGCCAAGACGGCAATGGCAGCCAACTCATTCCCCAGCGGCTCGGCTACAGTGATTCCGTGGGCAACCTGCTCGCAACCGGCGACCGTAGGCCGTAGGCCGTAGGCCGTAGGCAGCATAAGGATTCGGAATGAAGAAGACTAGCAAGCGGGACAAGAGGCTCCATGGCTCGTTTCGGCTCCCTAGCGGCTTGAGTAGCTTTGGCGAACTTGTGGTCGACGGACGAAGGACGCTGCTTAGCCTCAGCAGCCAATCCGAACTACCCCTACTGAGATCAGTGGACGACATCCTGGGCTCGACCTTGGATGGGAAGATGATTACTTGCGTGGATTGCGTTGGCTCATCGCGAGGCTCGTCGACCAAGGGGAGCGAGGTGGTTCACCACTATGCTCGATTCTTCCCTCACTATGTCGTTGTTGGTGACGAGCACGTCGATTCCAGATCCGCGTGCATCCGGCGAATCAGCTTCACCGTGGACGACATCTCGTCTCTGTTTTATGACTTCGATGCGTTCGGCTTCGTGATACAAGCTTCAGAGGTCATCGAATCCATACTTGCCCAACAAAGCAAGATAAGACGGGTAGAAGCAGGGGAGTGGCCACGGGTTGCCTACTTCACGGGGAAGTTCACCGTAATGGAGGTGGACAGCGTCATTGGAAAGATTGCAGTAAGGCACAGACCTACCTCGAATATGGGAGGCCCCGAAGGCTTCTACATGAAGAATACGATGTATGTCTCCATCGAGACAAACTCTCCGGTTACCTTCGAGGATGCGATGGATCATGCAACATGTGTGGCCCGCTTCTTGTCGACGGCAGCCGGACGTATGCAGAGAATCTTGGATATCCAAATAGATATCACGGGAGGCCAAGATGATGCGCGCCGCAGTCCACTGCGGGTGCACTGGAGCTATGCACCGGTGGCAGCGAAGTCCAGCGACTCGGAGCGTAGGCCCCGTCCCGGAGATGTGCCACTTGATCCTGTTGGTCGCCAGAACGAGTTCAGCTCGGTAATCAAGAACTGGGTCGAGCACGACCAACGACGCAAGACGGCTAGAGTCAGGTACCTAAGTTGCCTGCAGAAGGGCAACTCTTACAGCGTGGATCGGCTGGTAGCAGCAGCCAACATGTTCGATGTGCTTCCTCCAGAGGCGACCCCGTCCCCTGCCGCGTTACCAGATGATCTTTCTGAAGCCCAAGCGGCCATACTGAGCATGCTCAGGAAGCTGCCACGGACCCAGGATAGGGACAGCGCGATATCAGCGATCGCACGACTGGGAAAGCCGTCGCTGCCCAAGAAGGTCGCCCATCGCGTACAGATCATCACCGATCAGGTTGGCCCTAAATTTCCCGATCTTGCCAATGTGCTCAGGATAGCCATCTCCTGCCGCAACCATTTCGTCCACGGTAGTTCAGATACATTCGACTTCACAGCGGTGGAGCCGTTCGTACCGTTCCTGACGGATGCGCTGGAGTTCGTGTTCTCGGCTTCTGAGCTCATCGAAGCTGGCTGGGACGCGTCCAGATGGTGCCGAGAGCCGCACGGCACCGGCCACAACTTTGCTAGGTTCAGATGGGGATACATAGAAACGGTTTCCCAACTTAAGAAGGCCATGGCAACCTGATCCAAGACACGAACTTGGCTCGGCTTGAATGAACTGTTAGGTCTCACTGCGAAAAACAAGATCTGTCACCTCTAGCCTAAGTATCGGACGAAGGAGCGCTCGCGCAATTATTAGCTCGAGTCTTACCCAAGGTGACGCTCGTGCTGCCGGGCTATCTATTAGAAGAACCATGTGCGAACCGACAAGTGACACCAGCACGGAGAGCTGCTCCCAGCGCCGCTCAGGCTGAAGGCAATGAATGAAGGGAGTTGCAAAACTGCTCAAGTGGCGCTCGAGAAGGCGCAGGGCATCTGAGGTAACCACCCCATCACGCCTTGAATAGCTTACGAAGATCTTCATCTAATCGCCCCACTTGAGTACAGCTTCCATACAACTAGATCAGCAGCCACCAGTACTGCATAAAGCCACATTGAATGATTGAACATTGCATCTTTGACACGCTTATACAGAGGCGAGGAGGAACGATCGGGTTGAATGATCTGAGTTCCTTGTGGAGTAACAAGCGGATTGCTTTCTAACGACGCTAAGCGCAGCCGAATCGTTTCCATCGTTCCGCGCAGCTTAACTTGGTAGAAGTAGGCGGTGGCATCAAGGAACCAGAAACTAAGAGGGATCACTATCGCCGCTACAAAAATAGAATGATCCAAAGCTTCTTTTGTGAACTTGGCCATGAGAGCAAGAACGACGAACTCGATAGCAACACAGAGCTTTTTAGTCTCAAAGCAGAAGTTGCTTATTTGCATGACCACACCATGCAATTGGTCTAAGAGCTTCCAGTCCAGTTCGTCTTGAAGAGTTTTGGTGTACGGCTTAGTAGTCATGTGGGGGCTGATGCCTGAATTTTGAGCCATGCCGCGACCTGCTTCAGCTTGAATAAGCTATTAGGCGCCACTTCCATTGTCGCCGAGCACAAGAGGCTCTTTAACCCGATCCCACTCCCGCTTCAGAACCTGCCGAGAGAGAGAAACGAGTTCGTCATGGAGATCGGGAAAGTCATCTACGAACCTAGGATGTCGCTCCATAGAAGCGATCAAGTTCCTTATCCGTTCTTCCAGGCGCTGATGATCCTCTTCCTTCGGGTTGAGCATGAGCCTGATTTTGTGCTCAAGAAGTGTAACGCGATGGTACTCCTGGTCTGTGCGATCTTCGTATCCGGCTACGTAGTAATGACGTGCACTGCTCAGCAACTCTGAAAGGAGATCCCTTAGATTGTTGATCCAAGCTTGGCGCATTGGCGCAATGATCTGCTTGTTTGACGTGACGAGCGCAGCTGAGGTTTGAGATGCGGATAAGTCGCTGGCTGACTTGATCTGATGGCTAGCAATCTTCCAAGAAATTACTGGTCCGACGAAAACCGCGAGAGCCGCGACGATTAAGGAAACTATTGAAATGTCCATGGGTTCCCGATGATGTGTCCTGTGGTGCCAAGCGCCTGAGTTAAGCGGACCCACGAAGCGGGTTCGGCTCGCCTGAACTGTTACACAGCGATCCCTATACCCTTTGGAAAGGTCGGGTAGCCGATGGCCCGCAATTATCGCGCCTCTAAGCGACCAAGAACCAAAGTCAGCCTGAGATGCACCACGGACTTCGGCCCAACTAACTAAAGAGACTCTGCCGGAAGCGGCCCATCAGGTCCCATCATCGAATGCACGCTTGACTTTGGATGACCCAACTTCCTCAAGCAGTGAAACATGAGGCTCATTTCGAAGCTTGAGCAGGATCAGGCTTTCGCTGAGCGCTCTTATCTTCGACCGGCGGGGGAGATCTCCCGGTTTGCGGCGCGGATACGGCGACGTCCGTCGAAGCTGAAACATGGGATGCGGTACTGGACGCCGCAGAGGCTGCACGATCTGGCGCGGATCGCGACGGCAGCATTCTGTCCTCCGCCCCAGCTTTCGCCTCCGAACTGGACTGCGGCGCAACACCAGACGCACCACTCGATCCCGACGATTTCGTCGTTTCAGATTGTGGTGCAACTCGACTTGGCAGTTGATAGACCGCCAAGTAACCCACCGCAAAAACAAAGATCAAGAGCAAGGATACGCCATACCAGATGCGACGATACGTTCCAACTTGAAGCGTCAGATGATCCCTATTTGCTGCAAACGTGGTGTTAGTGTGCTGATCAACTTCTTCTTCGATCAGCACGTTTCGATAACTGTCTCTCATGAGCTGCTTCGTCGCCGCCACAGCAGCGTCAAACCGTACAACGACATCCTTACATGAGTGATGGATCCATACGCTACAAAGGCCGGTTATCGCCACCACAATCCAGAAGTATTCGCCGGAGAAAATAGTCTTAGGTCCAGTGTCCTTGAGGCCGTTCACAACAACAACCGTTAAGACAAACGTAAAAACAATCAACATTCCATTTCGAACGGAGTCAAGCGAACTCTCTACCAGAGCATGCGTCTTGGCCGTGGATTCCATAAGGAGCTCAGCCATCCTGCTTCTGACTTCAAGATACGCAGATACGTTGTCTTTTAAGTAGATCTGATAGTTCGACAGTATCGCGTTGAGTACCTGAGGTTGATCCCTCAAGTCACCTAGCGATGAAACATGTAGCGAAATGACATTACGTGCGAGTCCAATCTTGTCCGCACTCCCACCGGCGTCATATGCCCAACCAGCGATCTTGCCAAGCACGATTCCTGCTTCAGCAAGGGAAGCTACGGTAGCGGCCTGTTCTTCCACCAACTTATAACCCGACAAGCGGTAGCTCACCGTGTTGTTTACCCCCAGCTCTGCATTGTTGCAAAGATAGAGTGCACTCATGACCGCACTAGCGCGAACGAAGAAATCATCGATCGCAGGCACCTCGAGCGGAACATGCAACTGAAAATCAGAGGGGATGAGGGGTATCGGAATCGAAGCACTGAAAGAGGTTTCTTTGAACAGCGTAATCACTCGATCTCGCTCCCACGGCCGCGCGGGAAAAATCTCAGAGTCCGCAAGATCCTCTGCAACAAAGCGAATAGAGGCACTTCCTCCTGGCTTTCGGAGTTCAGAACAAGCAAGCTTCAAGCTCCCATCAAATCGGGAGGCGATTGCGCTCAGTACATTTCTTAAAGGCTCACCTTCCAAGTACTGGCCGAACGCCCTCAGGTCATAGACCGAAAGGGTGTTAGCCGATACAGACTTTCGAATAATGATGCGGAATCCAACTTCAGCCTCATCCGTGCTATCCACATCGAATAGACGATCAATTCTCGCGCGGCTTTCGCCCCCATCCTCGCAGCCGCTTGCAGACTCGCCATCAACCGTCACAGTTAGGTCTAGTTGATCCCGAGCGGGCAGTACAGCAGCCAACCCTAGTAGCGCCTGCGCAATCGCACGCGCCTTCCCGGACGCCAAGCGATCTTCCACGCTCAGCTCGAACTCATCCAAACGTTCGACACGACGCTCATTGCTGAGATCGATCTCGCCAAAAAGTTCGCTGAAATCGATGCCCATACCGTTTACCAACTCTTGAATTTGAATCTATTAGCAGCTTCAGTGGCCCGAATGACGATTACATCTTTGCCTTCTGGCGTTTTGGACGACCATATCTTTTCATCAATATTGACGACATCTTCGTTGTAGCTAACGGATACCTCATCACTCACCGCTACTTGTAGGCGCTTGAACGGTACCGAAGCCGGATCAAGGTTGAATTGCACATCAAACTTAGCGCTTACAGGAAGATTTCTTATCCGTTCAACAAGCCTTGGAAGTGTCTGAGCGAGCGATGCCTCGACCGGTTGATAGTTCGCGAATACGCCATCAACAAAGGCCGTGAAATCCATCGGACCCGCTTGCTTGAAAGCTGTGATCGCAGCGTTGCGCAAATGCGTGTAGTCAGTAGGCGCAGTGGTCCTGATAGAGTTCAAGCACTTAACGACGCCGGTAATAGCTGTCTCAGTATTGTGCTTATCGCTTCTTAGCTCTTTGAGCTCCCAGAACTCTCGCCACCAATAGGCCGATGGCCGCGCGTTAGTGTCAAAGATCAACGTCTCACCAGGATTTCCGTTAGCGTCGAACGTCACGCGACACGCTTTGAATAGCTTCTGCGTTTGCCCTAAGCCGATCCGTCTACGAAAATCCTGCTCATCAATGAAAGCATGGTGGTCAACCTTAACGCCAAGATAGTGATATTTAGAGCTCTCTGTGTACATGTATTGCAGGAAACTTCCCTTGCGAATGTGGCTACCCGACGGATTCAAATGACCATACTTGGTATCCGTTGATAGCTCTATCCTAAGTAGTCGGGCAGCGAGCGCCTGAGACCCGACAGTCCCTAGACTCTGAGCCTGATAGAAGCTCCCCAAAGATGTGGCGAATTCTGTCGTCGCACTAGACAACTGATAAGCCCGATGCTGTGGCTTAGTGCTGATCTCCAGCAGCAACTCGTCCAGATAAGTACCAAGATCTGAGATGCCAGAAGGAATATTGGCAGCAGTGCACGTGCTGCTATTGAGATCCAGGTGGTGAAGCGTTGTGCTCAGCACTGTGCGACTCACCGACGGTAAAACGATTGCGTTCATTGAACTTCCTTTCCTATGAAACACAAGCGCGACCCGGATGCATCGTGTATGCACCGCGTCTCAGGGGTTGAGAAATTCCAAACAAAGTGATTGGCCGCGCGTTATCCCCGCCCTTAGTTTATCCGACATTGACGCCTCCCTGAGATCAATGCGGCAACGCAGCACAACAAATGCCCTGCCGCGTTAAATCACTCCATCTCCTTGCACACGGAGTGGACACACGATAGGTGAACTGCCTGCAGACCCTACTCGCCGTAATCCCCCAAGCAAAAAAGCCGGGTAAACGCATGTAGATACCCGCTCCCCGCCCCGCACGCTGGTCTTAGTGGGTTACTTCAGCCGCCATTCCTAAGGCCGAGGAATGCTCAACATGAGAGGGTCAAGCATTCAAGCTCAATGGATTTGATGCCGCATGATGCGCCAGCCAACGGGCGCAGCAACGGCCCGCGCTACGATGTGCCGACCAAGGCCATTAAGAACAGACGCCTTCGAACTGGTGATGCCAATCAATATCCTTCTGGCTGATCGATTGGAGCCCCACTGCGCCCAGATCGCCATCCCCGCTAAGGCCGCGATCGCTCCTGGCCAGGGCCTGGTCCTGATCGAGCGCATGGCGGAGATGTACCGTATCAGCCAGATGTTATCGGTTGTCAGCAGTTATCGAGGCCGCAGCATAGTCCTGCAGCGAGTAGTCCAAGAGACTTATGTAGGCTTCAAGTCTCAGCCGTAGGCTCATCAGAAGCCAACCGCCCGAGTAAAGCAGCAACATCGCCCATATGAGTAACCCGCCAACGAGATTCACGTCGAACGCTCCGGACCAATCACCCCACTCCCAATCTCGAAATTGCAGATAGAGAGCCACAAGTAGCGGCAGAAGCCCTAGTCGCTGCACGCCCCCATACAACAGTCCCATACGCTCCGACATGCCTGCGTGCAGAGCGCGAAGGAAATGTACTCGCTGCTGCCTGTGCTCAATCGGATACTCTGCAAGAAGCGCACTCAGGCTCTGCCACTTTTCGAAGTCAGCATCCAGTTCTGCCGCATGCTGTTCCCTTGGCCGGGTGAATTGCGGCAGGTCGCGCTTCACCATCAGCACGACTGATAGGCCGAGGCCAACCAACTCGCCGACTAGGCAGATTACAACGGCTGGTACAGCAACGTGTGCGGGAATCCACGAGCTGAGGGAAGCAACGAGCAGCCCCAGTCCAGCCATTACAAGGCCCACTCCTAAGCCGCGCTTTTCCCACTTAGAAGGACCAGGCGAGCTACTTCCGGCGCGATAATCCTGCACCTTCCGGTACAGCCAAGAGTAGCTAAGCGACAGCTTAGCTTGCGAAGTGGTCTTCTCGTTCTCGCCAATCTCCATGTTCTCCCCCCTCAATGCCAAGCGACTTAGTAACGCTATCTGACATAGGATGCCCTTCACAAGATGGCGTCCCCGCGCCTCCGACGACCATCTGCTGCAGTGGCGCTAGATCACCAGCTCAGTTGGCTAGCAAGTCGAGGAGCGTGACGACCGACGCTTTGTCCTTCCGAGATAGCCGCCTGAACGCATCTAAGCACCGCGCTTCCAGTGCGTCGATGGCACGCAACGCCTCAACGGCCGACACTTCTTCTTCAGCGAACCTTGGCATCCCCCTGACCCAGTGCTAACCACTCCGATGAGACCTTGGTAGCCAGTGCAATCGCGGCGAGGTGCGCCACATTCGGAGACGTGCTCCCCCGCTCTCGCTCCCATTGAGAAACCGCGCTGCGATTGATACCTAATGCACGCGCCAGCTCGCTCTGTGTCAGGCTCCCGATCTGGCTTGACGGATCCTCATCGCCATGAATGACTGCATCCTTCCTCCTAGCTGCAGTAGTCGGACCCGTGACTCCACGGGTCGTCACCGCTCTGATCGCATCGTCTTCCTTTGATCGCCCCACCTTCGCCAAGTCCAGGGCGGCTGAACTACTTTCCTGTTGCCAGCCAGACGTCCATGATCCGTTCTTGTATGACTCTGGCTTCGATGACCTGCTGATCACTAAGATCGTTGCGGATGCTTGCGTAATGCTGTTCCCGGTTCTGATCAGACTCGGAAGTAAGCTGTTTGACGTACCTCTGATGCGAGCTCATCTGGATATCGAAGGAGGCCTGTTGGTACGCATAGGCCCGCGCCAGATCGGGCATCAGCCATGATCTTCCCGAACGATACACCCTCCACATAGCTTCGAGGGCCGGAACAATGCCCTCCATAGCAGCGCAATCCAACACACTCGCCGCCTGACGTCGCATTCCGGCAAGGCGCGGCAGGTTTAGATCGCTCTCTGCGTCGCCTTCGCTCACCAAGAAGTACAACGCGCCTGGCTCATCTTCGTCCAAGGCAGCAGCGAGCCATTTGAACCTATCTTCGATCGTGCGCTTGGGATCGGGCACCGTCACATAGAAATTGAACGAGGCGCGCAACTCGTCAGCGCTCAGCATCGCTCCGCCAGGGCCCTCTTCTATGGCATGTCCATCTAAACTCGATGTGCCCGCCCCGGCCCTCCGAAGAAGTTCAACCTCTAGAGCATCTTTCGTTCGTGGCGCGTGCCTGCACCTACTCAGTAGTAGATAGAGCACGAACGCAGCAACGCCATCACCTGCTTCCGCTAGATCTTCTAGCTCCCTATAGCTGCAGTCTGTGAACAGCGCGTTGTAGTTCTCTATCGCGATCCTCGGCTTGCGTTGATGAGGTCCATCCACTCGCCTTCTTATTACGCCGTATCCTGGAACCGACCACTTGCCATCGCTCCCTCACTCGAACTGAGCCAGTTGGCCACTATCTGCGCGCGAATGACCTCCGACTCTCTCCTCTGGTCGGGGCTGAGTTGGGTTCCGATGAACGCATAGTAGAGATTCGGATCCTCGCTCATTTTCTTGGTGAACACAGCTTTGGAGCTCGGGTTCGTCTTGATCTTGATGTCAACCGAAGCCATCAGGTATGCGTAGGCCCGAACCGGATTCTCTGCCGCCCTTCCATATCTGTTGGTGTGGCGCTCTTTCCACATCACCTCAAGCGCGCGCAGATCGCCACCAAGCGCAGCAGCGTCGAGCGCCGCCAATGCACCCATCCTGTACAGGACGAGCGACCCTCCTACCGATCGAGGATCGGCTCTGCCAACTTCCTTCCAGACATCCTTTGAGCTTGATAGTGTTGGCAATGGATTGGGACCATTCTTACCCACTGAGCCCACTTACACAGTTTGCAACCCTCTAAGTTCAAGCTTCACCAGCTGGGAGCGATCTGCGATCGCGCATACGGGTAAGTTCTCCGTGAATTTGATTCCTTCAGGGAACCCTCGGACCGAGGAAGTTCACACAAACTATTGTCGATCACCCACGCTTGTTATGAGTGCTGCAGAACTATCCAGCCCTATCGACACTCAGGGTATGGACTTCGTCGCGATCTCCTACTTTGAGAGGATCACTTCTAATCCACGAACGTCAGATGTCCACAACTGCGATCGCTCTCTGAACATCTACTACGCAAGAGATGAGGAAGACTGGGCTCACCACAGTGCGATGTGCCGGATACACAGCGGTGAGAGCAGAGGCTGGGGGGAGAGAAGGCTCACAATACCTACAGCTGGCGCAGCCTCCATGCGCATCGCGTTTACTTATACCCTCCAGAACTCGGAGGCACCTGATCCAGATGCGGCCTACCTCATCGATGACTTCCGCATTGAGGCTCGTCGCGCGGTGGATCCTGCATAGGGCTTTTGACGTCCGCCCGAGTTCCGGTTCCCGGCGTGTTCGCGATAATAGCCACTCTTAGTTTCTGCTAACGGGAAAGAGCCGACGCGCTAGGGCTGGCGGCTATGCGCAGCTTGTCTTCACCATGGCTGCGGACTGGTTCTGAAGACACTGATCTCGCATGTGTAATCCGTGTGTAATCGTGCCGGAAACGAGAGTCATAGCGATCAAAGTCACTGCAAGATTGACGCGAGTAAATCACTGTTTCTTATGGCCCTTTACCAGACCAGGCAAGTTCGCGAAAACAGCGGAAACAAGCCGTATCCGGATTATGAGTCCTCTGCTCTAACCATTGAGCTATAGGCCCGCTGGGCCGGGATTGTACCGGACGGGGGCTGTTCCGAAGTTGCGGCATCGGGCGTGCCGCGCAAGTTCAGTGCGCGCACGAGGACATCCGGCGGAGCGGACTCCTCCGGGATACGCAGCCATCCGTGTTCGCGCAAGTACTGTCCCACGGCCGGGGACGAGGTGAGCACGTTGATCGGTACCGACAGCACCATGCCCAGCACTACCGGCGCCATCCACGCGGCGAGCGCGGGCGATACGAGGTAAGCCAGCACGCCGCTCAACGCACCGAACACGGTGAGTCCCGCGTACCGACGCACCAGGCTGCCAAGCGGGACGCTGCCGTCGTCGCGGCGTTGGGTTTCCCAGCCCGAATCGCGGCCGGCCAGCACTTCCGCCACGCCGCGCGATTGCACGTACATGGTGACCGGCGCCATCAACGCCGCCAGCACCGTTTCCAGCACGGCACTGCCGATGATGCGGATCGCGCCGCCGCACTGCCGGCGCAGCTCCGGTTGCAGCAGCGTTGCCACGCATCCCATCACCTTGGGCGCGAGCAACACGGCCATCGTGAAGTAGAACACCCAGAGGAAACGCGCCGGGTCGCCGCCGCGCCAGTACAGGGCGGGCGTGAATCCCTCCAGGTGCGGCTGGTCGAGCGAGAAGCCCGCCTGCTGCAGCGGGATCGCCAGGCCCGCGAGCATCAACATCGCCCACATCGGCGCGGTGAAGTAGTGGCCGATACCGACCAGCAGGTGCATGCGACTGAGCCAATGCAGGCCGCGCGCGGGCAGCACCGCGCCATGCTGCAGGTTGCCCTGGCACCAGCGGCGGTCGCGCACCAGCATGTCGGTCAGCGACGGCGGACCTTCCTCATAGCTCCCCGACAAAGCCGGCGCCATGTGCACCGCCCATCCACCACGGCGCAGCAACGCGGCTTCGACGAAGTCATGGCTCAGCACCGCGCCAGCGAACGGCTTGCCGCCGCCCAGGTGCGGCAGCCCGGCATGCGCGGCGAAGGCGGAGGTACGGATCAGCGCGTTGTGGCCCCAGTAGTTGCCCTCCGCGCCGTGCCACCACGCGACGCCCTGCGCGAGGACCGGACCATAGACACGCCCGGCGAACTGCTGCATGCGCGCGAAGAAGGTGCGTCCGTTGACGATCATCGGCAATGTCTGCACCAGCGCGAGCCGTGGATTCCGTTCCATCGCAGACGACAACCTCACCAGCGTATCGCCGGTCATCAGGCTGTCGGCATCCAGGATCAGCATATGCGGGTAGGCCGCGCCGAACCTGCGCACCCAGTCGGCGATATTGCCGGCCTTGCGTTCGGTGTTCTTGTCGCGGCGCCGGTAATAGACGCGCGCTGCCGGACCAAGGCGCCGCACCAGCTGCGCGAAGGCGCGCACTTCTTCCCGGGCGACGTCGGGCTTGGTGGTGTCGCTGAGCACGAAGAAATCGAATCGGTCGAGCTGACCCGTCTCCGCCAGGGATTCGTGCATCGCCTGCAGGCCCGCCAGCAAACGGTCGGGCTCTTCGTTGTAGGTCGGCAGCAGCAATGCCGTGCGCGTCGCCAACTCGGGTAGCGGCGCATCGGGATCGATGCCCAGCGGCATCGACCGATGCGACACCAGTTGGACGAAGCCGGCCAGCGCGCTCGAGAACGCCAGCGCGATCCATGCGAACAGCGCCACGAACAAGCCGAGCACCACACCTTCCAGCATGTCGATGCCGTCACCACGCAGCACCCACCACACCTGGTAGGTCGCCAGCAGGGTGAGCATCGTTGCCCCGCCCATCACGACCGCACGGCGCCACGGCATGTCGGAGGGCGACGTCGGCAAACGGCGCGACGCAAGCCGCCCCGTCGACAGGTCCTGCACGGGCATGTCGAGCGGTGCTTCCGGCGGCAGCCACGTCTGCGTACTGGAATCGTGGTCGGCGGTCTTGTTCATGCTCAAGTGCTCCAGCGGTACAGCCAGGTTTCGGACAGCGGCGCGTGCCCCTCCAACACGCGCGCATGCAGTTCGACGTCACGCCCGTCGGCGCTGTCGGTGTTCGGGCGGAACTCGAAGCTCAGGCGCCAGCCCTGCGTTTCCGGATTCGGATACACGACCGCACCGCTCACCTCGCCGCGCGCTGCCCAGACATCCGGCGTCAGCTTCGCGTCGCGCGGCATCGAGGCCAGGCGCCCACCCTCCAGGTCGATCACCACCAACCGACGCGCCGGATCCGGCGCCGCGCCGATGCGCGTGTCGCTGACCACGGCCAGTGCCGACTGCCATGCATGCATGTCGCACCAGTGCATGCGGTAGTCGAAGCGATGCTCGCGACCCGCGCGCAACGGCTTTTCCGGACGCCAGAACGCCACGATGTTGTCGTGGTATTCGTCACCGGTCGGGATTTCCACCAGCGTCACCGCGCCCGCGCCCCATCGGCCGCGCGGCTCGATCCACAGGCTGGGGCGCTGGTGGTAGCGCGCCTCGATGTCGGCGTAATCACCGAAGCCACGCTTGCGCTGCATCAGGCCGAAGCCTCGCGGATGCGTGTCCATGAAGGCGCTGCTCTGCACGCGCGGCGGATTGCTCAACGGACGCCAGATCTGGTCGCCATTACCGTTGAAGATCGCCAGTCCATCGGAATCGTGCACGGCGGGCCGGTAGTCGTCGGTGCCCACGCGATCGCCCGCATCGAACTCGAACATGCTGGTCAGCGGCGCGATGCCGGCACGCGCCAGGTCGACGCGCGGATACAGCCGCGACTGCACATCGATAACCGTCTCGGCACCAGGCTTCATGTCGAAGCGGAACGCGCCGGCCACGCTCGGGCTGTCGAGCAGCGCATGCACGACCAGGTGATCGGCGCCGGGGGCGGGCTGTTCGATCCAGAACGCGCGGAAGATCGGGAACTCCTCCGCTCCCGCATCGCCACTTCCCAACGCGAGCCCGCGCGCAGACAGGCCGTATGCATGTCCCTTGCCCAGCGCGCGGAAATAACTCGCGCCGAGGAAGGCGATCAGTTCGTCGTAAACGTCCGGCGCATTGAGCGGCGTATGCACGCGGAAGCCGGCGAAGCCGAGATCGCTGCCGAGTTCGGGCTTCGTGCCCGGCGGAAACGAGAACAACTCGGTCGTGTATGCGATCGGCGTTGCGCGATCGCCTTCCACGCGGTACAGCTCGACACGCTGCTTGAACAGGAAGCCGCGATGGAACATCTGCACCTGGAAAGGCAGGCCTTCCTTCCTCCAGATCGCCTGTTGCGGATCGAAGCGCAGGTCGCGGTAGGCGTCGTAGCCGGTATCCAGCGCCGGAGGCAACGTTTCGTCCGGCGCGCGGTACGGTTGCCGGGCCAGCGCGCGGGCCAGGGCTGGAACCGTTTCCATCGTGAAGCGTGCCGAAGGTGCGGCGGCATTCGCCGTTGTCGTTGCCTGCGCCAGCACGCGGGGCACGCCGCCCAGCAGTGCGATGGCGAGCGCGCGCTTGAGTGCGTCTCGTCGTTGCACGCGGTTCTCTGACCATGGTGATGGCGTCAGTGTAGAGAGCGTGATGTGACGGTCATGACAAGGCGGCGATGCGCGCGCCGACGACAGTGCACCAAAAAAAAGCGCGACCCCGAAGGGCCGCGCCTGGATGGTGCGTCACCGCGCGTTGCGTCAGTCGATATCGAGGAAGCTGCGCAGCTGTTCCGACCGCGACGGGTGACGCAGCTTGCGCAGCGCCTTGGCCTCGATCTGGCGGATGCGCTCGC
>JACZCZ010246565.1_pt1 | contig 53128 bp, 45 predicted proteins | sample 8641811 | NCBI WGS metagenome assembly JACZCZ01 (sample SAMN15324610, study PRJNA640507) | soil metagenome | isolation source: intercropping peanut in the first line | place: China: Luxin town, Laibin City, Guangxi Province | collected 2019-07-25 | depth 10cm m | reverse complement strand
CTCGAAGAAGGGCGCTGCGCCGGCGATCGTCACCGGCTGCGGCACTGGAACACACTACATCGACGCATCGCTGCGGGTGTTCAACGAATGGCAGGTCGGTTCCTACATCTTCATGGATCGGCAGTACGCCGAGTGCGATCTCGCGAACCAGGCCACGGTGCCGTACGAGTACTCACTCTTCGTCGAGGCCACTGTCGTCAGCGCGAACACGCCTGGCATGGCCACGATCGATGCGGGCATCAAGGCGCTGTCGACGGATGGCGGATTGCCCGTCATCGTGTCCGGGGCCCCAGCCGGCGCGACATACCGATTCATGGGCGACGAGCACGGCGCGATCATCGATCCGGCCAGACGGTATACGTGGTCGATCGGCGATCGGGTGCGGCTCGCTGTGCCTCATTGCGATCCCACGGTGAACTTGTACGACGCCTACCACGTCACTACTGGGGAAACGCTGGTCGATATCTGGCCGGTGTCGGCGCGTGGCCGGTCCAGATGACGAGTATCCGTGCACTTGCGGACTTGCCAGCCCGAGGGCTTTGACGCCAACTACGGTCATCTCTGCAACAGGAGCGCTCATCATGCCGATTCGTCTGATCATGGCGGTGCTGCTCGCCGCAATCGGATTCGCAGCTGCGCCGGCTTTCGGTGACGAATACGACGACACGATCGCCATCTTCAAGAACGCAGGGGAGAGCGGATCCTTCTTCGGCAAGGCGTACGGTTATGCCGTGTTTCCCACGGTCGGCAAAGGCGGGCTCGGTGTCGGCGCGGCACGCGGCAAGGGCCGCGTGTATCGCCAGGGCCAGTACATCGGCGACACGACGATGACCCAGCTCAGCGTCGGCTTCCAGGCGGGCGGCCAGGCCTTCAGCCAGATCATTTTCTTCGAGGACAAGCGCGCGCTCGAAGAGTTCACGGGCGGCAACTTCGAGTTCGCCGCGACTGCGCAGGCCGTCGCGATCACGGCGGGCGCATCCGCAAGTGCCGGTTCAACCGGCACCGCCGCAGGTGCGAGTGGCGGCAAGAAGGACGCAACCACGCGCGGTGCGTATCACAAGGGAATGGCAGTATTCACCGTCGCGAAGGGCGGCTTGATGTACGAAGCATCGGTAGCCGGGCAGAAGTTCTCGTACAAACCGAAAGGCTGATCTGCTCCGCTATCCCGCGCAGGCGGAGATCCAGACCTTGGGTCCGTCTCAAGGTTTGGGAGCCGCCTGCCGCGCCGCGACTTCATCCCACGCGACGAGGCGCCACGGCCGCAACTCATAGACGAAGAGCCCGCTGGTCACTGCCGGATCGGCGTCCGCGATTGCTTTCGCGCCCTCGATGCTGTCCACGTTGAGGACGGCCGCTCCTCCAGAATCGTCGCTGAAGCCCCCGGCCATGCGCATGGCGCCGCGCTTGTACAGACCGAGCATGTACCGGCCGTGCTCTCGCAGCGGCAACTCCGCGAGCGTCTTGCCTTTCGGCCACGCAGGACCTGCGCGATAGATCACGAGGTATGCGGATGGCTGCGCCGCGGGTGTGGCAGGGGCTTCGCTGGCGCTCACCGATGCAGCGAAGATCGCTGTGCTCGACAGCCAGATCCGAAAAAGGGTGCCCAAACGAGTCATCGTCATATGCCGCCTCCGTAGATGGGGCCAATCTACTTCTCGCCGCGAATTGCACCAGTGGCATACTCGACCTCGTCATGGCGAAATCGGACACGCGGATCAGGATTGCCATTGTGGCGTACCCGGGCTGTTCTTCCTGGATCAGCGCCGGATTGCTCGAATTCTTCGCGATTGCGAAAGCGGTCGCGAGGATGCAGCGGGCACCGGTTGCATTCGAGTGCCACGCCGTGAGTGAACAGGGGCGCACGGTGCGGGCATCGCACGGCGTACGGCTGGAGACGGTTCGTCCCGGAGGGAAGTACGCTGCGCTCATCGTGCCGCCGTTCTGGTCGGAAACCCGCGAGGAGTTCGATCGGAACGTGGAGCGCGCGACGCGCGGCAAGTCTTTTCTGATCGAGACGTCGCGACGCGCGTCCATCGTCGCCAGTGCCTGCAGCGGCGCCGTGATGCTTGCCGAAGCAGGGCTGCTCGAAGGCTACCGAGCCACTACGTGCTGGTGGCTCAGCGACTGGTTCGCGGAGCATCATCCGGAGCTGCGAATGGACACCAGGAAGCTCGTGGTGAGCGATCGCAACCGCTGGACTGCGGCCGCAGGCACAGCTTATCTGCATCTTTGTCTCGAGCTTACCCGGAAGCTGGCGGGTCCGAGGATCGCGTCGGCAGCCGGACGGCTTGCGCTCGTCGAGCCGCGGCGCGGGTCGCAGTCGCCATTCATCGCGGCGCCGATCGGCGCTGACGCCAGTGATGTGGGCCCAGCGTCACGAGCAATCATTCTCCTGCAGCGGCATCCAGAGTCGCCGGAGAGTGTCGCAATGATTGCGAAGCGCCTGGGCACGACGGAACGAACGTTGAATCGCCAGTTCCGTCGCGCCGTGGGCATGACGCCCGTCGCGTACAGGCAATCGCAGCGAATCGCGATGGCCAGGCGCCTGCTCGAATCGGATCGCATGCCGCTGGAGGAGATCGTCGAACGCTGCGGTTACGTCGACGTAGCTTCGTTCCGGAAGCTGTTCACGCGCGAAGTCGGCATGAGCCCGAAGGAATACCGGTTGCGATTCGCAGCTTGATCCTAGCCCCTAAGACCCATTCTCATGCATACGCGGCAGGGCTATACGGAAAACGAGGATCATGGAGATGCCAGTGTTCACAGTCGGTGTCAAAGCACGGAAAGCGGGAGTTCTGATCGCAATCGCCGGCCTGGCGTTCAGCCCGATCGTCTGCGCGGAAGACGGTGACGGCGCTTTCACGTTCCTCTGGGAGAACGACGCCATCGCAGGGACGGATCATCACTACACCAATGGCCTCGAGTTCTCGTATCTCTCCGTCGAGGATGGTCTCTGGGACTGGTTTCGCACCGGATCGAGCGTACTGCCGGGCGTGAGTACGAAGGATCATCTTCGTGTCGGCGTGTCTCTGGGTCAGAGCATCTTCACGCCCGACGATACCGATGCAACGGAGCCACTGCCTGATCAGCGGCCGTACGCCGGCTGGCTGTATCTCGGCGTTGCTGTCATCGCGGACCACGGCAATCAGCTCGACACGTGGGTGTTGAACCTCGGCGTCGTCGGGCCTTCCGCACGGGGTGAGGAAGTGCAGAACGGATTCCACGAGCACGTGACGCACGATGATGACGCGATGGGCTGGGACAACCAGTTGGTCGAGACCTTCGGCTATCAACTGCTCTATGAGCATCGCTGGCAGAACATTGCCGGCGACGGCAAGCAGCAGGTCGGTCCGTTGCAGCTCGATTTCAGTCCGCACGTGGGATTCAGTCTCGGCAACATCGGCACGTATGCGAACGCAGGCATCACGCTGCGCATCGGCACCAATCTCAGCAATGATTTCGGCGTTCCGCGCATTCGTCCGAGTCTGCCGGGGTCGGCGTTCTTCGATCCCGCCGACGGGTTCGGCTGGTACGTCTTTGCGGGCGTCGATGCGCGTGCGGTCGCGTACAACATCTTTCTCGAAGGCGATGCCGCAACGTACGACGTGGATCTGGACAAGGAGACGTTCGTCTACGACGGGCAAGCCGGGCTCGCGGTCGTCTGGCGCAAATTCCGGTTTGCGTATACCTACGTGATCCGCAGCAAGGAGTTCAAAGGGCAGGCGCAGCCCGACCGGTTCGCGTCGGTCGGGATGACCTTCAGGTTCTAGTTCACGCGCCCCCGCGAAAATCCCGGGCACCTTGGGGCCTGACAATTCCTTGCTAGACACTCCCCGACCTTGAGGGTAAGTAGCCTGCTGGCGTCACCCTGCTGGCGTCACCTTGAAGAAACATCACAAACGAATGAGGGCCTCATCGATGAATCACGCCGCGATGCATCTGCGGAGCGGGCGGTCGCTGATCGCCAGTGCGCTTCTGCTTTCGATCTGCGCGTTGTCTCATGCGGATTCCGCGAAGACCGGGGCCTGGCCTGTGCGCGCCGATGCGGTCGGCACGGAAGCGGGATTCTCTGCGGCGGGCCTCGAAGCCCTCGACGCACGCATGAAGGCGGCAGTTGAGAAAAAGGACATCGCTGGTGCGGTGACGCTTCTCTCGCACAAGGGGAAGGTCGCGGCCTTCAACACTTACGGCACTCAATCGCTCGATGCCGGCAGCGCTCCGATGAGCGAGGACACCATCTTCCGCATCTACTCGATGACCAAGCCGATCACCGGCGTGGCGATCATGCAGCTGTACGAGAAGGGACTGTGGAAGCTCGACGATCCGGTGACGAAGTACGTTCCCGAACTCGCCACCCTGAAAGTGGTGAAGGGCAAGGACGCGGAAGGCAAGCCGATCCTCGTCGACCTTGCGCGTCCGGCGACCATGAAGGAGCTCATGACGCACACGGCGGGCTTCGGCTACGGTCTGCAGCCGGGGAATCCTGTCGATGATGGCTTCATCGCGAAGCAGCCGCTCGGCAAGCCGGATCTCAAGGCATTGGTCGATACTGTCGCAGAGATCCCGCTGCTCGCGCAGCCGGGCGAGCGCTGGTCGTACTCGATCGCCGTGGACATCCAGGGCCTCATCGTCGAACGGTTGTCGGGTGAGAGGTTCGGCGACTATCTGCGCAAACACATTTTCCAGCCGCTGAGCATGAGCGAGACCACGTTCGCGCTCGATGCGAAAGCCGAATCGCGCGTGGCGACGGTCTATCGCTGGGATGCGCCGACGTCAGCGCTGGTGCCGACCGGTGACAAGTGGGGTCCGCGAGTGATGCCGCTCGATTCCGGCGGCGGCGGTCTGTATTCGACGATGCACGACTACGCACGCTTCTGCCAGATGCTGCTGAATCAGGGCACGCTCGATGGCAGGCAGGTCCTGAAGTCCGAGACCGTCGCGCTGATGACGCAGAACCACATCGGCGAGCTGAAGCTGTTCGGCGGTCTGCCGGGCACGGGGTTCGGTCTCGACTTCGCGGTGATCACCGACCCGGCCGCGCTGAAGTCTGCGCAGGGCGAAGGTTCGTACTGGTGGTTCGGCATCGCCGGCACCTGGTTCTGGGTCGATCCGAAGAACGATCTCTTCTTCGTCGGCCTGATTCAGCGTCGTCTCGATGGCGGCACGACCGCGTTGCGCAACGAGTCGGTGAAGCTGGTCTACGAGGCGCTGCAGAAGTAATGGGCTCCGATCCCAAGCAGGACTACAAGGACAGGGTCACCGAGGTGAATATGCGGCAGTGAATCACGCCGCCGCCGCAATCACATCGAACTCGCGGAACCACGTCGCGAGCGACTCGTGATAGTGATGCTTCTCGTAACCCGGGCCGTTGTAGTAGCGCGCGACGGTCCGGAAGTCGGCTTCCTTCGGCTTGCTGCGGCTGACGACATCCGCGACGGCGCTGTTGCCGGCGAGGAACCGGGCGATCTGCGCGACCTGTTCGGCGATCGGGCTCAGATACATCCGCTGGGCTGAAGGTGCGCGTACACGCTTGAAGTTGTCGCCGAGGATCTGGCCGACGCCCATGCTCATCGAGCGGAAGCGCAGGTCCACGAAGTCTCCCGCGCGATCTTTGTTCGAGAGTCGCGTCAACAGGTGCTGTTCGAAGCGCGGGCGGACGATGCCGCCGGTTTCCTGCTTGATGATGGCGAGCGGCCAGTTGCGCACGATGCGAATCCCTTCGGCCTCGACTTCGGCGATGCCCTGATCGACGAACGTGCCGTAGCGCGTCTCGATGGCCTTGCAGCTCAGCAATCCCCCTCGGTGCAACGCGTTCAGATGAAAGATCGCTTCCTCGAAGTCGCCGCACGTGACTTCGTTCCGCTCGATCATGGCGAGCGCCTCTTCGAGCATGCGATCGAGCGTGGCGGGAGTGAGCTTTGCGTTTGGAATCGCGACGATGTTCTGGCTCGCTGTCTGCCAGGTGCAGGCATAGCACAGCGGGTCGCGACCGATGGATCGCGTCAGCCCATGCTCGAACTGGAACTGGGCGACAGCGCGGTTGGTGCCGCGCCCGAAGTTGCCGTCGATCGAGAATGCGCCGGTGCTCGATGTCGAATAGCCGAGGAAGATCAGCAGTCGCTGTGCCGCCTTGATCGAGGCCTCGCCGGCGGATTGGCGCGTGAGCGTCAGGTCGCCGCGCTGAAACCGCTCGAGATCGGATTGCCACAGTGCTTCATCCTGCTCGGGCAGGCGCAGCACGCGTTGTACGCGGGGATCGTCAAGGGCAGTCACGGCGCATTCTCCTGCGGCGGGCGCAGTTCCTCTGCGTCCGAAGAATACTGCGTCGGCGTCGGCGATCGTCGCGGCCAAAAGGGCAGGGGAACCGTTCGGATGCGAACGCATTAACCCATCATCCCTGACGCACCGAGAGGTCATCGCCATGGCACGCACCGAAGAACGACGTGACGACCCGTCGGCAGGCAAGTCCGGCGCATCGCCGTCAGCGCCCGGAACCGGAGTGAAGAGTCAGACGGTGGACGCCGATCCGGATACCCGGATTCCTGCCGAAGATTTGCCGCAGGCGAGCCCGGTGCCCGATGTGGTGAGGACGCTGAAGGAAGGCAAAGATCGGCACTGATCGCGGACCGCTGCACGAGTGGCCGTGTCGCATCGCGTTCCTGGTGAGTTTCTGTGTGCCGTCATGCCCGCACAGGCGGGCGTGCATGCTTTCTCCGGATGAACGGCTGCAATTTCCACCTCGAGAGCGATCGCCACAGCCACTCGAGAGGTCCGTACTCGAATTTCTCGAGCCAGGGTTTCGACCACAATAGTATGAGTGCCCACACCGGCAGAACGATGAGGTAGCTCTGCCATCGTTCGAGATGACCGTAGAGCCCTAGACCGTAGCCGTGAAAGGACAGCGTGCAGACGATGCTCGTGCCGAGATAGTTGGTGAACGCCGCGCGACCCGCTGCGGTGAGGCGTTCGGCAAGCCAGCGCGCATAGTGGGATTGCATGAACAGCACCACCACCGACGCATGCGCGAGCGTCAGCCACGGGCGCAGCAACGTCAGGTGAACCGCTTCCGTCAGATGCAGCGTGATCGGCGAAAAGCGATCGGCATCGTTCATGAGGATCAGCGGGATGTGCAGCGGCACGCAGATCGCGAAGCCCCACACCGCGATGCGGCGATAGGTGCGTGGTGACCATTCGCCCGAGAAGAACCCGAGACGGAACAGCGCCATGCCGAAGAGGATCAGCGCCAGCGTGTCGGGCATCGCCAGCGGATGCGCCGCAGTGAGGATGTACATCGTAACCGGAACGCGGGCCTCGAACGCATCTGCGTAGCTGCCCCGGTAGCCTGCAAGCTGGCTCTCGACAGAGGGCAGCTCGATCTCCGCCTGAAGCTGCTCCCATTGCCCCCGCGCCTCGACAGTCGCGTCAGGCGATCTGCCTTCCTGGCGAATCTGCTCCATCGTGTTGTACGTGAATATTGCTGCAACGAGTTTCAGGGCAAGCAGCGCAACGCCGACCCACACGAGCGTCTTCGTACGCCAGCGCCATGCGAAGTACGCAATCATTCCGGCAATGCTGTAGAGCACCAGGATGTCGCCGTACCAGATGAACCACACGTGGATCATTCCGAAGACGAGCAGCCAGAACATGCGGGAGTAGTGCACGCGGGCGGGACTTTCGCCGGATTCGAATGCGCGTTGCAGGATGAGCGCCATGCTGGCGCCGAACATCATCGTGAACAGGCCGCGCATCTTGCCGTCGAACAGCGCGTAGCTGATCGCCCAGGTCAGGAAGTTCGCGCCCTCTGAGCCGCCGTAGTAGTAGGGGTTGTAGTAGGCGTAACCCGGCATCGCCATGTCGACGATGTTCATGATGAGAATGCCCATGACGGCCGCGCCGCGGATGGCATCCAGGGTGTCGATTCTGGCGGAAGCGGACTGAGTCATTGCACGCCTCGTGGAACCTGTTGTTGTCGGACCATCGTAATGGCGCGGGGTGTCGCGGACGGAGCGTTATTCGGCGGCGCCGGTGCCCCGGGATCACCGTGCGGCCGATTCAGATGCTCGGATCGGGGCGCACCGGTGCTCGCAGATCACCGTCAAATTCGCAGAACGCTCCTTCTCAATGCGGAACCCGTCGGTGATTATCGACGCATCGATCCGGTCGGAGCCGCGGATGCGCAAACGTTCGAAACGGGCTGTGGGGATTCTGGGAGCGATTCTGGCAGGGCAGGCGGCGCTGGCTGATTCCCCTCCCTATCGCGATATCACCCTGAAGCTGACCGAAGGCACCTGGATGAGTCTCGACGTCAGCCCCGACGGACTGACGATCGCCTTCGATCTGCTGAATGACATCTACGTCATGCCGGCGAGCGGCGGCGAGGCGCGTGCCATTCACGCAGGACCGGCAACGCAGCGCAGCCCGCAGTTCAGTCCCGACGGTTCGCGCCTTCTTTATCTGAGCGATGAAACGGGCGCGGACAACGTCTGGACGTCCACTCTCGACGGTTCCGACCCGAAGCAGGTCAGCAGGGAAACCCTCGCGATGGTCACCGGGCCGGCCTGGTCGCCGGAAGGCAATTCGATCATTGCCACACGGACCAACGCGAGCGTGTTCGAGATGCGCACCTCCGCCATTCATCGCTTCACGCTGCCGGGCGGCGCTGACGAGCGCATCGTCGAATCGCCGAAGAACGGTAAGGATCTGCAGGAAGCGCGTCCTTCGCCGGATGGCCGCTACCTCTACTACACAGAGCGCCGCGGCGGCGATCACTACGTCTACGTCAACAGCGGGTTGGGAAACTTCGTCATCCGGCGCCGTGACCTGAAGACGGGTGACACGATCGATCTCATCAGCGGCTTCGGCAGTGCGACGACGCCGCAGGTTTCCTCCGACGGCAAGTTCATCGCGTTCATTCGCCGCGTGCAGGCGAAGACGGTGTTGTTCCGCTATGACGTCGAGACTCGGACGCAGCACCCGATCTACGAGGACCTCGACCGGGACCTGCAGGCCGACTACATCCCGCAGGAGCACTACTACCCGGCGTTCGACTGGTTTCCCGACAACCGCCATGTCGCGATCTGGGGCAAGGGCAAGTTGCTGAAGATCGACATGCAATCGGCGCAGGCGCGGCAGATTCCGTTCCAGGCCACTGCGCAGCATCGGATTCACACCGCGCCGCATGTTCGGCAGGAAGCGGCACCGCGCCAGGTGGATGTGAGGATCATCCGGCAACTCGTGTACTCGCCGCGCAACGATGAAGTCGTCTTCCGCGCGCTCGGCAAACTATGGCGTCAGGATGCAGCAGGCCGCAGCGCGCCCAAGCGACTCACCAACTCAGTTCATGCGGAGAGTGATCCAGCCTGGTCGCCCGACGGTCGCTCGATCGCGTACGTCGAATGGAACGACGAGCAGGGTTCGACACTCTATCTGCGTGCCGCGGGCGGTAGTCGCAACACGGTGCTGGCTCGCAGCCGCGGCGTAATTCTGCAGCCGGTGTTCTCGCGTGACGGGCGAACAGTCGCGTATCGCATCATGGCTGGCGAATCGTCGATGGGCGGTAACGCCGATCGGGCAGGTGTGTATCTCGTCGCCATCGATGGCCGCAACGGCCGGTTCCTTACTGCAGCGTCCGGCATCGCGCTGTTCGCACCGGACGACAAGCGCGTCTATTTCTTCGGAGCGCCGGACTACTACGGCGGGAAAGCCGTCAGATTGCAGAGCATTCCCGTCGCTGGCGGCGAGATTCGCGATCACGCCTACGGCGCAACCGCCGATACCGGCGACTTCACGCTCAGTCCGGATCTCCGGTGGATCGCGTTCAAGGAATTCAATCAGCTCCATGTCATGCCGTATCGCGAGGCAGCCGAGGCGACGAAGATCACGGCGGTTGGCGAGAAGTCGGCTCGCAGGCTCACGGAGATCAGCGGATTCGAGCCTGCGTGGAGTGCGGACTCATCGCGACTCACGTGGGTGATGGGCAACGAGATCTTCGCGACGACGCCTCGTGATGCCGGCCTCGGGAAGACTGCGCTTCGCACCGTGAAGCTGAGTGTGCCGACGGACGTGCCGGAAGGCTCCGTCGCCTTTGTGAATGCGCGGGTGATTCCGATCAAGGATGACGCAGTGATCGAAAACGGCGTGGTCGTCGTCGAGCGCAACCGCATCAAGGCTGTGGGTTCGAAAGAGGATGTCGTTGTTCCAGCAGGCGCGAAGGTGATCGATCTCGCCGGCAGGACGCTCATGCCAGGGCTCTTCGATGCCCACGGTCACATCGATTGCTGCTGGGGCGGTGCGATGCCCACCAAACATCCGGCGCGCTACGCGGCCATGGCGTACGGCGTGACGACGAACTTCGATCCCTACTCCTCCGAGCTCACGAACTACGAGAGTGCCGAGATGACGCTCACGGGGGCGATGGTCGGCCCGCGCTGGCTCGGCACCGGTCACGTGATCTACGGTCGTTCGGGAAAGCCGGACCGCATGTTCGATCCCATCGGCAGTCTCGACGACGCGCGCAACATCGTTCGGCGCAAGAGCGCGCTCGGGGGAGCGATCCTCAAGAGCTACAAGCTGACGACACGCCTGCAGAAGCAGCAGCTGATCCAGGCGGCTGCGGAGCAGGGGCTGATGGTCGACCTGGAAGGCGCCGGCCACTTCTACGACAACGTCAGCTCGATTCTCGACGGCTATACGAATCTCGAACACAACCTGCCGGTCGCGACGTACTACGACGATCTGCTGCAGATGTTCCGGAACTCGTCGCTGTCGAATACGCCGACGCTCATCGTGACGTTCGGCGAGCTGTTCGGCGAGAACTACATCTACCAGCACCAGGAACCGTGGAAGGAGTCCAAGGTGCGATCCTTCGTTCCGGGCGTGAACAATGCCTACAACCCGATTCCCGGTGACGGCGACGCGCCGCTGCATGTGCGGGCGATGGAGTCCATTCACTACGCCGATGAGCTCTACGACGTGGGCTTCCGCTCTGTCGGCCGGTCGGTGAAGCGGCTCGACGATGCCGGAGTGACGATCAACGTCGGCTCGCACGGCCAGGTCTCCGGCATCGCGATGCATTGGGAAATGCAGTTGCTGGCGGAAGGCGGCATGGCTCCGATGCGCATCCTGCGCGCCGCGACGCTCAACGGTGCCAAGACCTGGGGCCTCGATCATGAGCTCGGCTCCATCGAGCCCGGCAAGCTCGCCGACCTGATCGTGCTCAACCGCGACCCGCTCGCCGACATCCGCAATACCAACAGCGTCCGTTACACGATGGTCAACGGCCGTCTGTACGACGCCGAAACGATGAACGAGATCGGCAACTACGACCGGCCCCGCACGAAGTTCTGGTGGGAAATGACGGATCGCCATGGCATCGACTGGAATCCCGCCTGGGCGGATGGGGGGCACTGAAAGTGCGGAACGAGAAGGCACTCATGACGCTCAGCGCTGCGGGAATCGCGAATACGGACGTGGCGGACACGTTCAAGCCGACCGCCGAAGAGCAGGAGCGTCTGGCAGTGATGTCGCGGCCGCCGCAATGGATCATCGAGAACCTGCAGGGACCGCGCGAGACGATCGACGGCCAGTTGCTCGATCCGAAACTGCAGTACTACCTGGAGGCGCGCCGTCGCCGGGCGCCCGAGATGGTGAAGCGTGGGCTCGAGCTGTTCGACAGCCATGAAGGGCGCATCACGGCCCGCAATGCGCTCGCACGTGAATGGGCGCTGTTTTCGAAGCCGACGGCACCGATGCGCAAGGTCGAGAATCGCGAGATTCCCGGACCGCGCGGCCCGATCCCGATCCGGATCTACACGCCGAACACGACCGACGACGATCCGCTGCCGATTCTCATCTACTTCCACGGCGGCGGCTGGATGTACAGCGGGATCGAAGCGGTCGATCGCTGCGTGCGATTGATTGCGAACGAAGCTCGGGTCATCGTCGTCAACGTCGAGTATGGACTCGCGCCGGAGAATCCCTGGCCCGCCGGCAACGACGATGGCGAGGCTGCGTTCCTCTGGGTTCGCAAGCATGCGACGGAGCTCGGAGGCAGTCCCGACATGATCGGCGTCGGCGGCGACAGCGCCGGCGGCAATATCTCGGTGACGATCTCGCATCGCCAGATCGAAGCGGGCCGGCCGACGCCGCTGATGCAGCTCCTCTACTACACGGCAACGAGCTTCTCGCCGAACTACGAATCGGCGAAGCTGTTCGCGCACGGCTATGGGCTCGATTCGAACTTCCGGGACTTCATGCTGCCTCGGGTCTATCCAGGCGCGGGCACGGCTGAGCGCGCGACGAAGGAGCTCCGCGACGCGAAGCTGGAGAAGATGCCTGCGACGATCGTGGTGACCGCCGGTTTCGATATGCTGCGTGATCCCGGTCGCAGTTTCGCGCGGCGACTGGAACAGAAAGGTGCCGCCGTGACGTACCTGAACTATCCGACACTCATCCACGGCTTCCTGCAATGGTCCGGCGTCGTCGAAGATGCCGATCGGGCCGCTGTTGATACGGCCCGGTTGTTCGGCACCGCCATCCGCAGCCGTCTGCCCTTGGTCCAGCGTCCGATGGTCAACGACTGATCGCACGATGATTGCCGCACCGCGCACCGGTTTCGTTTTCGAAGAGCTGTACCTGTGGCATCACACCGGTGCCCCGGCCGGCGTCATGCCTCACAGCCTGACGGTCGAGCCGGGCGAGCACCTCGAAAGCCCGCAGAGCAAGCGCCGCATCCGCAACGTGCTCGAGGTCAGCGGGCTGCTCGATTCGCTGGTTCGCGTCAGGGCGGAGTATGTCGAGGAGGATTACCTCACCCGGTTTCATACGCAGGATCACGTAGCCCGGGTTCGCGAGTTGTCGAAGATGAACGGCGGCGATGCAGGCGTCATGACGCCGTTCGGCAAAGGTGGTTTCGACATCGCGCGGCTCTCTGCAGGTGGCACCAAGTGTGCCGTTGAATCAGTGCTCGCGGGCACGGTCGATAATGCCTACGCGCTGGTGAGGCCGCCTGGGCATCATGCCGAGCGGGATCAGGGTCGCGGCTTCTGTCTGTTCGGCAACATCGCACTCGCAGTGATGCACGCACGCGCTGCGCACGGAGTCGGTCGCGCCGCCGTCGTCGACTGGGACGTTCACCATGGCAACGGCACGGAGCAGGCCTTCTACGAAGAGCGGGATGTGCTCACGCTCTCGATTCACCAGGATGGCTTGTTCCCCCGTGACACCGGCAGCCTCGCGGACAACGGTGCGGGAGCAGGTAAGGGCAGCAATCTGAACCTGCCGCTGCCTCCAGGCTCGGGAGAGGGTGCCTATCTGGCTGCATTCGAGCGAGTGGTGATCCCTGCGCTGCGTCGCTTCAGGCCGGAACTTATCGTCGTGGCGTCGGGATTCGATGCGGCCGGGATGGACCCGCTCGGTCGCATGATGTTGCACAGCGACGTCTACCGTGCGATGACGCGCATGTTGCTCGCCGCTGCGCGAGAGCTTTGCAGGGGGAGGCTGGTGTTCTCGCATGAAGGCGGCTATTCGCCATGGCAGGCGCCGTACTGCGCGCTGGCAGTGATGGAAGAGCTGAGCGGGATCCGCACCGGCATCGACGACCCGTTCCTGCCGATGGTGAAGGGCTGGGCGCAGCAGGATCTGCAGCCGCATCAAGCGGTGGCGATCGATGCGGCGGCAAGGCTTGTTGCAGCAGTCGATGGCGGATAGCGGATGGCGGACAGGCCGAACGAAGAAAGATTCTGGAGGGATGAGATGCGATTTCGAGTTTTCTGTGCACTATCGACTGTCGTTCTCGGTGCCTTGCCGAATGCGTGGGCAGCGGATCAGAGTTCGCTCAAACCGGTCGTCAACGCCGCTGGAAAAATGCTGAGCTTCGACTGGCCGATGGTGCGGGTCGGAACAGCGGAGTACGAAGAAGGGCCGACGGGCGTGACTGTGTTTCACTTCGGCCGCAAGGTGCTCGGAGCGGTCGACGTGCGTGGCGGCGGGCCTGGAACGGTGAACACGGATTTCCTGCGACTGGGATATGACGCGCCGGAGCTCGATGCCGTCGTCTTCGCAGGCGGGTCCTGGTACGGGCTCGAAGCAACGACGGCCGTTGCATCGGCGCTCAAGGATGACGGTATTCGCGACGGCGGCTGGATGACGCTCGCGTTGTCCGTGGGCGCGATCATCTATGACCTGGGCGATCGCCGGCTGAATGAAATCTATCCGGACAAGCAGCTTGCTCAGGCCGCATTCCGCGGCGCACAGCCTGGTGTGTTTCCGCTCGGTCCCTACGGCGCGGGTCGGCTCGCGAAGAGCGGTGGCTACTTCGGATGCAATGCGCACTCAGGACAGGGCGGTGCGTTTCGGCAGATCGGTGATATCAAGATTGCTGCGTTCACAGTGGTGAACGCGCTTGGTGTCGTGACCAATCGCGACGGCAGCATTGCATCGTGCTATCGCGATCCGGCCTGGACGAAGACCCTCAGCGCTGCCGAGTTGTCCGCGGGTCTGCCCGACAGTCGCAAACCTGGCTGGAAAGGACCGTCGATGCAGGCGGATGCCAAGCGCAATACGACGATCAGCCTCGTCGTGACGAATCAGGTCATGACGCCGGCGGAGCTGCAGCGACTCGCCGTTCAGGTTCACACGTCGATGGCCCGCGGCATCCAGCCGTTCGCGACAGAGTTCGACGGTGATGTGCTCTACGCCGTTTCGACCGGCGAACTGCCGAAGTCGGAGCCGGCGCAGACCACATCGGCCGACATTGGCATCATCGCGTCTGATGTCATGTGGGACGCGATTCTCGCGTCGCAGCCAGAACAGCCTGTCGCGGCGCAGCCGGACAAGCGGCTGAAGTTGAAGACCGATCAGCTCGAGCCGCTGGTTGGGACGTATGTCTTCAGCGAGTTCGCGAAGATCAGCGTGACGGCGCGCGAGAACAGCCTGTTCGCACAGGCGACGGGAGCACGCGATGCGTTCGCGATTCGTCGCGCGGCGCCAGTCGAGTTGCTGCCCGTGTCAGCGACGGAGTTTGCCGTGCCGGGACGGTATCCGCTGACTGTGAAGTTTGAAGAGGGAAAGGTGGTGCTGAATCCCGGAAGGTGGCAGCAGGTGGGGAAGCGGGAGTAGTCTGCGTCGTTCCCGCGCACGCGGGGATAGACCGTCGTGCCTCCGGTCTACTACTCGATCCCGAGTCCCGCCATCCAGCGCGCCACCTCGTGGCTGCCCTCATCGTTGCGTTCCAGCAGACGCTCCATCACGCGAACGCGGTCGCCCGGCGGGTGAGTCTGGCTGAGTTTCGTCACGCCCTCGATGCGTTCAACTTTCATCCGCACTGAGCGGATCATCGGCATCAGCTTATCGACACGGCCGGGCGGTGCCTGTTCGAGTGTCCATGGCGTCGCGCTGTCGCTTTCCATGATGCGTGCGGTGTGTCGAAGGATGGCGAGCTGAGTCGCCTCATCGTCGATCGGCTCGATCGTGCCGCGCACATGGGCAGACACGTAGTTCCACGTCGGCACCGTAGGGCGTTCCCTGTACCAGCTCGATGATATGTACGCATGCGGACCAGCAAAAATGGCCAGTGCGCTTTGCCCGGCTTCGAGCGAGGCCGCATGCGGATTCCGGCGCGCCATGTGGCCGATCATCGTCGACGGGTCGTCCTCCGATTCGAAATACAGCGGGATCGCGGTAGCCAGCATTCCCGCGGCGCTCGTGGTGATGAGCTGGGCGAACGGATACCGCCGGACGATGGCGGCCGGATCGGCGGCTGCGTAGGCCGGCGGGGCAAACAGGAGTCGTTCCGTATCCATGAGTGGCTTTGATCTGGTGGCTGATTTTCTTCCGGGACGTGGGCCAGCATCGCAGGGAACCGCAACTTCGGGAAGATGCGAATGACACCGCGGCCGGTGTTTCTCCGTCACCGGCCGATCGTGCGGTGACTCTGGCTCACCGGTCCGCACGCCATTCGCAACCGTCGGTGCGCAGGCGGACGCGTATATATGAGTTCATCGCCACGTGGGCGGAGAGAGCATCTTGCGGGACGAGGGGCTGGTAGGAATGGCGAATCGCAGCCGGTTCGGAAGCGCAGGGCAGGTGCCGCAAGCGTCCGCGCCGGAGCCATTCGCCGATGACGATGCGCGACTCGCGTACGCCGGCAAGATGCTGCCCGATCGGCAGCTGCGGTTGTTCAAGGATCCAGCGTGGGTTTTCTCGACGCGCAGGATTGCGAGAGGCGCGGACGTATTCCCACTGCCGCATGCCGATCAGTCAATCGCTGAACTGCCGATACGCGCGGCCGGCAACGAGTACGATCTCGTCGACTACGTTTCGCGCAACCGCGTCGTCGGGCTGCTCATTCTTCATCGCGGACGCATCGTCCTCGAACACTATGAAGCGGGCCTCGATCGCGACAGTCGCTGGATTTCGATGTCGATGGCCAAGTCGGTCGCCACCACGCTCGTCGGTGCGGCGATCCGCGACGGATTCATCCGCGGCGTCGATGATCCCCTGACGCGCTATCTGCCCGAACTCGCGGGCGGGGGCTATGAAGGTGTCTCGGTCAAGCATCTGCTGCAGATGACATCGGGCGTGCGCTGGGACGACACGCATACCGATGCGGCCTCCGAACGCCGGCAGATGCTCGAGATGCAGATCGCCCAGCAGCCCGGGGCGATTCTTCGTTACGTAGGCAGTCAGCCTCGCATCGCCGAGCCAGGCAGTGCCTGGAACTACAGCACGGGCGAAACACATGTCGTCGGCGCGTTGTTGTACGCAGCGACGGGTCGCTGGGTCGCCGACTATCTGTCCGAGAAGATCTGGGCTCCCTTCGGCATGGAGCACGACGCGCTCTGGTGGCTCGAGTCGAAGCAGGGGCTCGAAGTGGCGGGCAGCGGCATCAGCGCGACGTTGCGCGACTATGGACGATTCGGCCAGTTCGTTCTCGGCGGCGGTGTTGCCGGCGGCAAGCAGGTCCTTCCCGACGGCTGGATTCCGGAGGCCACGGCACCGCGCACGGTCGGCGGCAAGCAGGTCGACTACGGCTACATGTGGTGGGCCGTTCCAGGCCGCGACGGCCGCCACGATGACGGCGCGTTCAGTGCCCGCGGCATCTTCGGCCAGTACATCTACATCAATCCCCGTCGCGACATCGTGGTGACCGTGCTGAGTGCCCGGGCGAAGCCGAAGGGAGCGGAAGTCATTCCCGACAATGACTTCTTCAACAGCACTGTCGAAGCGCTGCGTTAGGAACACATGACGACCGCGATCGACACACCGATGCAAGCCCACCCGGCACGCGACGATCGCACGTTCCTCGGCCAGCCGCGCGGTCTCGCTTACATCGTCTTCACGGAGGCGTGGGAGCGCTTCTCGTTCTACGGCATGCAGGCGCTGCTCGTGCTCTACATGACGGGTCACTTGCTGCAACCGGGCAACGTCGAGAATGTCGCGGGCTTTGCGGCTTTCCGTTCCGGCATCGAGGCCGTATTCGGCCAGCTCTCGCTGCAGGCGCTCGCCTCGCAGATCTTCGGTCTCTACATCGGCATGATCTATTTCATGCCAGTGCTCGGCGGGTTGCTGGGCGATCGTGTTCTCGGTCGCAGGAAAGCGGTCACGGCGGGTGCCGCTCTGATGGCGGCAGGTCACTTCCTGATGGCCTTCGAAGCCGCGTTCCTGCTGGCCCTGCTTTCGCTGATCCTGGGATCGGGATTGCTCAAGGGCAATCTCGCCGCACAAGTCGGCGGGCTCTACGCGAAGAACGATCCGCGTCGCGACACGGCCTTTTCGCTGTACTGCATGTCGATCAACGTCGGTGCATTCATTGCGCCGCTCGTGTGCGGAACGCTCGGCGAGCTGTACGGCTGGCACTACGGTTTCGGTGCCGCCGGCGTCGGCATGCTCATCGGCATCGTGATCTATCTGTCGGGCCGCAACCATCTTCCGGTCGACCAGGTGGCGGACCGCAGTGAGCGGGTGAAGCTGCAGCCCGGTGAAGGTCGCGTGATTGCCGCGCTGCTCGGCGTGCTCGCGATCACGGGCCTCTTCTGGACGGGGCAGACTCAGGTCTGGAACACATATCCGATCTGGATTCGCGATCACGTCGATCGCGACCTGTTCGGCCTCTCGATTCCGGTGACCTGGTTCCAGTCGCTGGACTCGCTCGCCGTGCTCGCTTTTGCGCCCGTCGTCATCTGGTTCTGGCGCTGGCAGTCGAAGCGTCGCAGCGAACCGGGCGATCTCGTGAAGATCGCGCTCGGATGCGCCTTCTTCGCGGCTGCCTGCTTCCTTCTCAGTGTTGGCGAGTGGCTCGCCGGCGAACGGAAGACCGCGTTGCTCTGGCCAGCGGCGTTCCACTTCGTCTGCGCAGCCGGCTATCTCTATGCAGCGCCGATTGCACTCGCGCTCGTGTCTCGTGCAGCACCCGTTTCAGTCAACGCCATGATGGTCGGCGCGTATTACCTCGCGCTGTTCGCGGGTGGCATCGTCAGCGGCTGGCTCGGCAGATTCTTCGAAGCGATGTCGCCAGCCTCGTTCTGGCTGATGCATGCGGCGATCGTCGGCAGCGGCGCCGTGCTGATTCTTCTCCTTCGCCCGCTGCTGATACGCGAGTTGCGGCTCGACGCCGCTCGCGGAGAATGACATGCCGGCGAGCAAGTCCGCACGCCGGGCACCTGCGCCGTTCTCGTCGTCGCAGTGCAATGAACTCAACTGCGCGTCCCAGCCTGGCGTACTGGTGCTGTCGCGGCACCACTGCGTGCATGTTAGGCATCTATTCAAATCCGGTGCGCGGCCTCTATCGTCGATCACAAGTCGGCATCGATCCTACCTGGGGAGGTTCAGGCCATGATGAAGCATTCGAAACAGTTGCTGGTGCTGACGGCGGTTGCAGTGGCGCAACCGGCGTTGTCGCTGGCCCAGGAAGTGACCCTGGAAGAAATCATCGTCACGGCGCAGAAGCGTGAACAGCGGTTGATCGAGGTTCCGGTGGCCATCACCGCGATCTCCGGATCGGAGCTGCAGCAGCGCGGCCTGAGCTCGGTGCAGGACATCTCGTTCGCGGTGCCGGGTCTCACGATGCGTGAAGACGGCCCTGGCAGCTACACGATCTTCATGCGCGGTCTGAGCAATCAGTACGGCAGCGACGCGCTGGTCGGCGTGTACCTCGATGAAGCTCCGCTGTCGCTGACAGGATTCGACCAGCTCGATTCACGCGTCATGGACCTGGAACGCGTCGAAGTGCTGAAGGGCCCGCAGGGCACGCTCTACGGCCAGGGTTCGGTCGCTGGTGCGATCCGCTACATCACCAGGAAGCCGGTGCTCGATGCGTTCGAGGGCAGCGTCGAAGCGTCCGAGACGTTCATCGATGATGGCGACACGAAGGAGACGTTCACCGGCGTCATCAACATTCCGATCGTGAAAGACAAGTTCGCCTTGCGGCTGGCCGGCACGATCGAGAATGGCGGCGGCTGGCAGGATCAGCCGCAGGCCGGCATCGAGGACGGCAACAACCAGGACCTCAAGAATTTCCGTGCGAAGGCGCTGTGGAAGATCACCGACAGATTCACGGCCGACGCGATGATCGTGGTTCATCGCAATGAGAGCGAGCTGGGTCTCGGCTTCGAGAATCCGGACCGCACCATCACCGTGGCGGTCGACCGTGCGCGCGTGCTGATCCCCAAGAAGTTCGAGTACAACCTCTACAACCTGAACCTGACGTACGACTTCGGCGGCGCGGAGCTGCTGAGCGCTTCGACGTACATCGATCATCACCACGAGTATCCGTTCTCGTACATCGGCGGACCGGAGAGCTTCTACCAGGGAGCGCTCGAAGGTACGGACGCGCGCTATAGCCTCGCGAATCAGTTCAGCGAGGAGCTGCGCCTCACTTCGACTGGCGACGGTCCCCTGACCTGGACGCTCGGTGCGTTCTACAAGAAGCTCAACAATCAGCTCGAGGCGTACTACGACACGCTCTACGCGGGCGTCTACTATCCGCCGGCCTACTACCTGAGCAAGGACGGCAACGAATCCTATGCGTTGTTCGCGGACCTCGCGTGGGCGATCACCGACCGCATCGAGGTCGGTGCGGGCGTGCGCTACTTCGAGGACGATCAGGACACATTCGACGGTACGGAGTCGGAGAGCGATTCGTTCGATTCCACCGATCCGCGGGTCTACGCCTCATTCAAGCTCGCGCAGAACGTGAACCTCTACGCGAGTGCGGCGAAGGGATTCCGCAGCGGCGGCTTCAATCGCGGGGACCTGCCGAACTACCAGCCGGAATCGCTGTGGAGCTACGAACTCGGCCTGAAGGGCCTCGTCGCCGATGGGTTGCTGAGCTTCGAGCTCGCGGCCTACTACAGCGACTACTCCGACATGCTCCGTCGCGGCCTCGTGCTGGTGCCGGATGCGGAGCCGCAGTTCCAGCAGTTGACCAGCAACGTCGGCGCCGTGGAAGTGAAGGGTATGGAAGCGGGCGTCACCTGGCGCGCGACCGACAACCTGACGTTGAACGCGACCGCTGCTTACAACGACAGTGAGATCACCGAGGTGAACGCTCTCGATGCAACGAACCTGCCTGGCGATCGTGTCGACTACGTGCCGGAGCTCGCTTACACGCTCGGGGCTCACTTCGACTTCGAGATAGGGTCGCTGCCCAGCTACTTCCGGGTCGACTACAGCTATCGCGATGCGATGAGCTACATCGACCGCACGAGCTTCCCGGCAGAGAACGTCCCTCAGTGGTCCGATGACATCGGCCTTCTGGACGCGCGTCTTGGCGTGACCTGGAATGCGGCATGGTTCGAGCTGTACGGCATGAACCTGTCGAATCAGAACAAGTGGATCGACCCGTACCATGACTGGACGAATGCCAATCGCACGCGCCCGCGCGCGATCGGTATCAAGGTCGGCTACAACTTCAACTGATGTCCGAAGCGGCCGGCCCGTCATCAGGGTCGGCTGCATCCACCGCGAGCAATGAACTCCCGTCCGACGCGACTGAAACACGCTGCAGTCATCCTGCTGGCCGGCATTGTTACCTCGGCGGCGTCCGGCAAGACGCTCTCAGTCTGTCCCGCCGGTTCGACGGCGAAGTGCGACTTCTCCGGCAACCAGGCACTGCAGGCAGCTGTCGACAAGGCAGCCGACGGCGATACCGTGCTGGTTCGTCCCGGCACGTACACATCCGCCGCATTCGTCGACGTCCCGTACAAGCAGTATGTCATTCGCGGCTCGCTTGCGATCCGCCACAAGCGCATCGAGATCGTCGGCGAAGAGGGCGCGGTTCTCGATGGCACCGCGGGACCGCCGGTCTCTGCGATCGTGGTCGAGGGCGGCGCCGTGGCGTTGCGCAATCTGACGATTCGCAATTTCCGCGCGGGAGATCCGGAGGACGACCTGTACGAAGGTCATGGAATCTTCGTCATCGACGCTGCTGTCGCGCTGAATGATGTCACCATCGAAAAGTACGCGAAGATGGGATTCACGGGACGCGGCAGTTCTTCGCTCACAGCGTCGGGGCTGCGGATACTCGATGGACACGTGGCGATCTGGCTGGAGGAGTCGGCGCATCTGCGTCTGTGCAACGCGCTCGTGCGCAACAACGATTCCGCCGGCATTGCCGCCTACATGAATGCTACGGCGCGCGTCTACAACTCCGTCTTCGATGGCAATCAGGATGACGGTCTCTACGCGGGCAATGAAGCGTCGATCTTCGCGACCAATACGCTGTTGCTGAACAACAAGCCGTTCGCAGTCCGTGTCACCGACGATGCGCAGGCTCAGGTGCGCTACACCGCGCTTCAGGGCAATGCAGCGAAGGGTGGTTCGCCCGAAGGAAAGCAGAGCATCCGATGGGGCGAAGGCGTGCAGGATCTCGTAACGAGGCCGGATGCAAACTACCGGCTGGCAGCACCGCTGACCGGCGATCCCGATGTGCGCACATCAACGCTGGACCATACGGACGTCGGATTGTCCGATGTCGCTGCCTGCGGCGGCGGTCACGGCCGCTGACCCGTCGCAGCAACGGAACCGAACTTCAGGAGCCCTCATGTCCGCTCAACCCCGCAGCACGCTCGAGTGGCAACAACTCGACAGCGCACATCACGTCCATCCGTTCACTGATCCGAAGGCGCTGACGAAGCGCGGCGTGCGCGTCATCACGCGCGCAGATGGCGCATATGTGTGGGACAGCGACGGCAACAAGATTCTCGACGGGATGGCGGGCCTGTGGTGCGTGAACGTCGGCTATGGCCGGCAGGAGCTGGTCGATGCAGCGACGCGCCAGATGCAGGAACTGCCGTACTACAACAGCTTCTTCCAGACGGCGACGCCTTCGCAGATCGAGCTCGGACAGGCGCTCGCCGAGGTCACGCCGCCCGGACTCGATCACTTCTTCTTCGCGAACTCAGGCTCGGAAGCGAACGACACGGTTATTCGCATCGCACGTCACTACTGGCATCTGCAGGGGAAGCCGAACAAGCGGACGTTCATCGCGCGCACGATGGGCTATCACGGAAGCACGCTTGCGGCGGTGAGCCTTGGCGGCATGCCGCACATGCATGCGCTCGATAAAGCGCTGTTGCCGGGCTTCGCGCACATCATGCATCCGCACTGGTACACGATGGGCGGCACCCTCTCGCGCAACGAGTTCGGCATCGTCGCGGCGCGTGCGCTCGAGGACAAGATTCTCGAGCTCGGTCCCGACAACGTTGCTGCATTCATCGGCGAGCCGGTGCAGGGCGCGGGCGGCGTGATCGATCCGCCGGAGACATACTGGCCCGAGATTCAGCGCATCTGCCGCAAGTACGACATCCTGCTGGTCGCGGATGAAGTGATCTGCGGATTCGGTCGCACGGGACAGTGGTTCGGCTCGCAGACCTTCGGCATCGAGCCCGACCTCATGCCGATGGCCAAGGGGCTTTCTTCCGGCTACCTCCCGATCTCCGCCGTCGCCATGAACAAGCGCGTCTTCGAAGCCGTCAACGAAGGCGGCCTGCTCGCGCACGGCTACACCTACTCGGGTCACCCGGCTGCGTGCGCAGTCGCGATCGCGAACATCCGGCTGATGCAGCGCGAGAAGCTCGTCGAGCGGGTGCGGGCAGACATTGCTCCGTACTTCCGCGCGCGTCTGCAGGAACTGGCGGACGATCATCCGATCGTTGGTGAACTGCGCGGCTCGGGATTGCTGGCCGGCCTGCAGCTGGTGAAGGACAAAGCAAGGCGCACGATCTTCACGACCGAAGACGACGCCGCGAACCAGTGCCGCGATCTGTGCCTCGATCATCACTTGATCATGCGGGCCGTAGGGCAGACGATGGTGCTGAGCCCCCCGCTGATCATCACGAGGGCGCAGGTCGACGAGCTCGTGTCGAAAGTGAAGATCGGGCTGGATCTCACGGCCCGACGATTCGGATTGGCGTAACCAGGCGGTCGCGCCACTCCGATCTCCGTCTTCCGGCTAGCTGGCTAGCCGGCTTCCCACATTCTCACTCCGCACTCCCCGACCTCAGCTCGGGATGCTGCGTGGCGATCGTCGACACGAGCCACTGCCGGAAGCGGCGGATGAGCGTGGAGTCCCAGCGATCCGCTTTCGCGATGAAGTAGTACGAGCCCATCGCTTTCGGCTCGAACGTCGGCAGATCCTGTCCGACTTCGATGAGGCGGCCCGCCGCGAGATCGTCGGCCACGATCAGCTGATTCGTGAGCGCTGCGCCCCGTCCATGTCGCGCGGCATCGAGCGTCAGGTGGCCCTGCCACAAGCGCGGGCCTGTGAGATCGACGTCGTCGACGACACCGTGCGCACCGAGCCAGTTGCGCCATCGGTCGAAGTTCTCTTCGTGCAGCAGCTGGAGTTTCAACAGGTCGCGTGGCTCGCGCACGGGCGGCGCGCCGTTCATATAGCCTTTGCTGGCCGCGGCGATGATGGCGACGGTCGCCACTTCCGCCGCCTTCAGATTCGACGGCAACTGAAAGGGAGTGGGCACATAGCTCGGCACGAGCCGGATTTCGATATCGGTGTCCTGGGTCAACAGCTCGGGAGAACGATCCGCGGGGCGCAGCTCCACATCGATGCCCGGATTGGCCCGCTCGAAATCGCCCAGGCGAGCCGAGAGCCAGTGCAGTGCGAAGCCGGGCATGCAGCGGATATGCAGGCAGCGATTGTCGCCCCGCTTCATCAGATCGATGGTCGCGTTGGCGATGAGATCCATGGCCACAGCCACTTCGCGGTGATAGCGAACGCCTTCCTCCGTCAGCACGGCGCCGCCCGGTGTGCGCTCGATGAGCTTGGCGCCAGTCCATTCTTCGATGGCGCGCAGGTGCCGGCTTACGACGGCATGGTCACGACAGAGGTACTGGGCAGCCTTGCGCACGCCTCCGAGACGGGCGATGGCATCGAAAGCCCGCAGCGCCTCGAACGGCGGCAGCGCCTTGCGCGACGGGAGGTGAGAACTCGGCAGTCGGGCGCGGAGGGTCTCTTCGGCAAGCATCGCGGCTCCTGAAAAACAGGTATCGGCGTCATGGCGGAACCGGAGGGTCGGTCGACGTCCCTGTTCATTTACATGTGCCGCGCCAGGGTCGGACCCGACGCTGCGCCAACCGCTCCCAGGGACAGATGGTGCCTATTGCGCACCGGGCCTGCAAACACTGTTTGCATTCGCGCCAATCCGTAGCGCGGCGGAACGCCTACCAGATCGCCTCGACGCCGGCCGTTACGCGGCTGCGATCGTAGTTGTACTCCGGCTGATCGGCGCGGTTATCGGTGTAGGCATATCGCAGGACGAGATACCACCTCGATGACAGCGGGCGGCTCGCTTCGAGCGTCAATTCCAGTCGTCGTTCCTCACCCGCGTCCTCGCTATCGTAGTTCGTGAGCCGCCACGCCGCGCCGAATCCTCCCGACCAGTCTTGCGTGAACAGGCGATGCGTTTCGAACGTCAGTTGATGGCGGACGGCCGACAGCGTCGAATCACGATAGTCGCTGTTGTCGAAGCGGTAGCCGAACTCGATGGAACGGTTCGCGCTGTGCGATTCGATGAAGGCACTCATCTCGTGGCGCGAGCCGGTCAGTCCATCGAACGCACCGAGGCCGTTCGTATCGATGAACCGATAGCGTGCGCGCAGCTTCCAGCTCTCGACTATGAACGTTGCGGTCTGCAATGAGAGGCTGGTCGCCTGCTCGAAGTCGGAACCATCGAGCGTCGTATAGCCCAGACGCAGTCCGCCCTCGTTCGACCAGCGACCCGCGTCGAAGACATAGCGTCCCCCGGCCTGTGCGCCGAATTGATCGAACTCATCGAGATCGACGTAGGTGACCAGGAACCCGGACGCGTCGAATCGCCAGGGACCTATGTCGGGCGCCGTGACGGCAAGCTGTGCCTCCGCGAATGCGTCTTCGGTTCCGCTGATGCCGATGATGTCGGAACTCGAGATCAGCGCGACGTTGTCATCGTAGCCTGCAGATGCGACACCGTAGACGATCCAGTCGCGAGGTTGCGGTGCGGGCAGTCCGGCAAGTTGCGCACTGGCCAGCGAGCGCAATCGTTCGTCAGTGCTCTCACGTTCTACATGAGCGAACCAGTTGCGAGCTTCGTCGGCTCGTCCCTGTGCCAGTGACACAAGACCCAGGTTGTAGTGCGCGAGCGATGCCATGGCCGGCGTGCGCGCAACTTCAGCGAACGCCGTCTGTGCGCGCCTGAACTCGCCGCAGCGATATGCAGCGACGCCAATATTGAACTGAACCGCAGGGCCGGCCCGGCCAGACGCAATCGCGGCTTCGAATGCTCTCAGGGCACCGCAATAGTCCTGTTTCTCGAAAGCCGACTGGCCTTCACGAAACAGGGTCGTCCCGTCCTGGGCCGCATATACCGATCCGGCAGCACACAGGCCGGGAATGACGATCAGCAGTTCAAGGACGCGGCGGATCAGGACGCTTCGGGGGGTCCTTCGGAGGATTGCCGCGCCGTTCTTCGGCGATCGAACGTCGAGCCTGCTCGCGCTGTTCAGCGGCTTCATTGTTCTTTTCGCGTGCCGCTTCGGAGACTTCACGACCCTGCCCGCGAGCCTCCCGAGCACGCTCTTGTCCCTTGTTCGTGTCTGACGACGATTCGGTCGTGGTCGCCGATTCCTTGCGCGGTGGCAGGGTGATGCGACGGACGACTTCGTCGGGCAACTTGGCATCGGGATCCACGATAATCTGCATTGTCACGTCGAGATCGTCGCGACGGACCACCGGCTTGTCCTCGGCGGCGCAAGTTTCAGTGCACGCAAGCGCAACCACCGTCGCGACTATCAGCCGCGCGTGAATCTTCGCTGTCGCGGTGACGCGTGACAAGGTCGGCGCGACCGGGATGGTCCCTGGCTCCAGCATCATGATCGTAGCTCCGGCTCGACGACAGCCAGGTCGATAGCGACCTGGCGCGTGCGTCCGTCATGTTCGATGATAGCAATCAATCTGCCCGGACCGGCTGAGCGGGCGACGACCGGCACGGACAGCAGGTTGCTGCCGCGCTCGAGGCGTGTACGCCAGTCGATCTCACGCTCGTGGTCGAATCCGTCCAGCTCGATACTGCCGCTCACGAAGATCCGGATCGTCGCCTCCGGCAGTTCGCGTTCAGAAGCGATCATCACGTCGATGCTGCGTGTCTCGTTGACTGAGAGCGTCATGCGCACTGGCGACACGGCAGACGGGGCAGGCGGCCTCAGCAGCAGGACAGCGATGCCGGCCGCTGCTGCAGCGCCGATGGCGGCGCCCACCCATGTTTCCCAGGCAGTCACCAGTCCGCGCAGCGATCGACGCGCGTTCATAGGCCGCCGCAGAGGCTGCGAAGCGGCGGCAGCGACCGCACGATCGAAGAAGTCCACCCCCGGCGGGGGCACCGGCATCCGTCGCAGGGCAGCGCTCATCCGGTCTGTGTTGGGATCGATGTCGTGAGCCACGTGCGTTACCTTGCCTGTCCATCCGATACACGATCCGGGTCGCGGGATCGTTCCGTCTGCAGGAGTTCACGCAGTCTGGAACGAGCCCGATGGACGCGCGACTTCAGCGTTCCGACCGGGACATCCATCATCTCGGAGAGCTCGACGAGGCTGTAGCCCTCGATGTCGTGCATCGTCAGCACCGTGCGGTGCTCTTCGACCAGCCGGGACCAGGCGGCAACGACGCGCTCCTGGCTCAGGTGCCGTTCGAGCAACTCGGAGGGGTCTGGCGCTTGCTCATCCACGGTGGAGTCGCCCGGGTCTTCCTCAGACGAGTCGGCAGCCAGCTGCACAGGCGAGTTGCGTTCCCGTCGCAGCTGATCGACAAAAATCCGGTACATCACTCGCAGCGCCCACGGTCTGACACGATCGAGCGTCCGGATCTCGTCCAGCTTCGGAAACAGCCGAACGAGCAGCTCCTGCACCAGATCCTCCGCCTGATCGACGCTCCCGGTCCAGCGATACGCGCAGCGGTACAAAGCCGTCGCATGCGGTCTCATCAGCTGATCGAACTCAGCCGCAGCGTCGGATTGCGATTCTGTTCGTGTGCGTGGCATCGCCAGGGCGAATCAACCAGCGGCCGGATGCGCGGACCGATTCAACCGTACACGAATGCGGCACGGAGAGGGTTCCAACTTTCTTCCTGCCCGGCGCCGATGGAACCGACGGGAGGCGCCATCCGTGTCCGGTGTGCAGGTCCGTGATCTGCGGCACACAGGAGAATTCGACCCATGCATTCCAGATTCGGCTTGTCGCTCGGACTCGTTGCGATGCTTGCCCTGACTGCCTGCGGTAGTGGGGGCGAGGGAGATTCGCCCTCCAGCGGGACGGTCAAGCTTTCCATCACCGACGCGCCGGTCGACGACGCTACCAGCGTTGTCGTCCAGTTCAGCGGCGTCGCATTCAAGCGCGAGGGCGCCGATGCGGAGGTCGTGCAGTCGCTTACGCCCTCGCCTCGGCAGTTGGACCTGCTCCAGTATCAGAGCGGTCGCGCGGCATTGCTGCTGGACAACGTGACACTGCCCGCCGGACGGTACGAATGGATTCGCCTGATGGTCGACAACCAGCAGAACGTTCGGGACTCGTACATCGTTCTGGCCAGCGGGGAGGAATGCGAACTGAGAATTCCGAGCGGTGCCGAGTCGGGTCTCAAGCTCAATCGCGGATTCAACCTTCCCGCGGACGGCAGCGTCGCGCTCACGATCGACTTCGACCTGCGCAAGTCGGTGCACGCGCCGCCTGGGCAGCGGGGTTCCACCGAATCGTGCACGCAGGGATACATCATGCGTCCAACGTTGCGGGTGGTCGATGACGCGAACGTCGGCGCAATCGGAGGTGTCGTCGATGCGGCGCTCGTGACGGCTGAGTGTTTGCCCAGCGTGTATGTCTTCTCGGGCAGCGGTGTGGTGCCTGACGATCTGGAGGAAGCGAACGCCACTGGCGACGTCGACCCTCTGGTTGTGGTGCCGGTCGCAGTCGAGAATGGCAGCACCGAGTACCGCTATCGCGCGGCTTTCCTGCCGACAGGCGCGTACACGGTGGCCTTCAGCTGCGGTGACGACGATCCAGCCGCGGATGAAGTGCTTACTTTCACGGCCCCCCGGGACGTAACGGTGCAGTCGAATCTGATAGCGAGCATCGACTTCGAACCGCCGCCCGCGCCTTAGCCTCGAGAGGAACGGGACGGCGGTTGCTATAGTGCCGCCGTTCCCGGCCATCGATCACTCACTCCATGCGCGAGGCACTTGCCCGTCTCTACTGGTCCGCGATAGAAGCCGCTCGCGGTGATCGAGTGTTGCGCGATTGCTCGCATCTCGCGGGAGATCGGTGGCGGTACGAGGGGCCAGGTGGTGCGCTCGAGGTGACTCTGCCCACACGCAGGGGACGAGTCATCGTTGCGGGAGCCGGCAAGGCAGCAGCCACGCTCGCGAGCGGACTCGAAGAGGTGCTGGGCGAGCGGATCGCCGACGGCATCGTGATCGTAAAGCATGCCCACACGGTCCCGCTCGACAGGATCGAGGTCCTGGAGGCATCGCACCCCGTGCCGGATGCGACATCGGTCAATGCGACACGGCATCTGTTGCATATGCTGGACGCCACCACAGCCGAGGACTGCGTGTTCTTTGTGCTGACGGGCGGGGCTTCGGCGCTGTTGTGTCTGCCCGCGGGTGGAATCACGCTCGATGACAAGGCGACGGCCACGAATCTGCTGCTCAACAGCGGAGCGGACATTCTCGAGTTGAACGTCGTTCGTCGCCACCTTTCGGCAGTCAAGGGAGGAGGGTTGCGAGCCCGTTCGCAGGCGCGGTTCTATACGCTCGCGGTCTCGGATGTCGTGGGCGATGACCCCGCAACCATCGGTTCGGGGCCGACCGTGCGTGACCTGTCGAGCGCCCACGAAGCGCTCGAGGTCATTCGTCGTCATGGCCTTGAAGGCCGGATGCCTCCACGGGTCATGGCACATCTGCAGCTCGGCAAGCAGGAAGCGACGTGCGGCGATGATTCCTCCGAAGATGCCTATCGAATTGTGGCGAGCAACCGCAATTCGATCGAGGCCTGCGCCCGACGGGCGAAGGAACTTGGATTCGACGTTGAGGTATTCACGGACCGGATGACTGGCTCGACGCACACGGGAGCCGCCGCGTTCGCAAATGCGCTTCTTGAAAGATCGGTGCAGGAGCGACGCCGTCCGCTCGCTCTGATTGCCGGCGGTGAGACGACGCTCGTCGTCGCCGGCGACGGCAAGGGAGGGCGCAACCAGGAGTTTGCGCTTTGCGCTTCGCTGTTGCTCGATCGTAGGCCGAATGTGACGCTGCTCGCGGCAGGCACGGACGGCACCGATGGGCCCACGGACGCGACCGGCGCATTCGTTGACGGGCGTACGGTGAGTCGAGCAAGGGCAGCTGGTCGCGATGTCAGAACTCACCTGCAGCGCAACGATGCGTACCCCTTGCTGGACGCGCTCGGTGATCTGTTCCGCACGGGCCCGACGGGTACGAACGTAATGGATCTCGCGATCGGCATCGTGGAGTAATACAGCCTGTACCAAAGGACCAATCCCAGGGCCTTGAGCCCTTCGGTCAATTCTGCCTGCGGGCCTGCCTGTCTAGAGTGAAAGACATGGCTTTACTGTCCAAGTCTTTCCGCAATGACGACAAGCTGCAGGCCTGCGCAGTCAGCGACCCCGCGCACGTCGTACAGGGTGCCGCTGGCGACCATGTGGCGAAGATCCAGCTGGCGTTGTCATTGCTCGATCGCGCCAGGATCGAGCCGGCGGAGCTCGCAGCCAGGCAGTACGGTCCGTCGACCGCGGCAGCCGTTCTCTCGTACAAGACCAAGCGCAACATCGTCAACTACTCGTACCAGAACAAGGCGGACAACATCGTCGGCAAGATGACGATTGTCGCGCTCGATCGCGGCATGCTCGCGCTCGAGCGGACTTCGGGTCCGGGGAACTGCTGCGCCGGCCGGCGTTTCGCGCGATGAAGGCTGTCATCGTTCACAGCAACGCCGCCGCGGTCGAGAAGGACTGGGCGAATCAGTTCGCCGGACTGGATGCGGCGGTCAAGGCGGATTTCGCGAACGTCGTCGATTGGCAGGAGCGCGTGAACCGCGTCTTCACCATCGGAGCCATCACGTGGTCGGGTATCGTCGATGCGGTCAGCAAGGCCGCTGCCGCGGCGGGTTCCGGCGGCGTTGTCGTCATCGCGAGCGGTCATGGAGGCTCGGTTCCCGGCGACGACTCCGCCGGTATCGTCAACTGGGACGCCAGCGATGGCGATGTGGCCAGAGACTGGACCGCCGCGAAGGTGGCGAAAGGCCTGTTCTGGGATGAAGTGATCATGGCGTACACGGATCCCATTCCCAACGGCAATCCGCCGACCCGCAAGGCCGAGGACGAGCAGGCGGTCAAGCAGAAGAAGTCGAACGCCGCGATGGCGCAGAAGCGGCTCGATGCATTCGATGCGCTGATGAAGATCAGGCAGGCGCTCACGAGCAACAGCGTGAAGCGCCTGACCTTTACGGTGTGCACGGCCGGGCGCGCAACGAAGTTCATGGATCGAATGGCAAGGCATCTGCAGACCGACGTCGCGTGCTTCAGATCGAAGACGCTGGTGTTCGACGATGCAACCTTCAAATTCAAACCCGGCAAGGCGCGACTCGTCATGGAATCCGACAAAGCGAAAGACGGTGTCGGCACGAATACGCGCGAGGCACGAGTTTTCTCACCCAATCTCGACAACCCCGCGCTTGCCTACGTAGCGAAAAAACCCTGAGATTTCGTCGATAACAATCCCGATGCAGGCCGCCGGACCGCAGGCGGTGTCTGCGCGAGCAAGCATGCCGGCATGTGCGATCAGCCCCTGACCACCCAGTCCCGATGGGGACTTCTCCTGATGATGCTGTCGATCGTTGCTGCAGGCGTGACGCGATCGACGGCGTCGCAGGAGGCTTCGCGGACGGAAGTCGTGTCCGCGATCGAAGCGCGCCTCGAAGCCGCTGCCCGCAACGATCGCACCACGTGGTCGAGCTACGTCGCGGATGAGGGCGATGACGGCGAGGTGCTGGGGCGCGAAGGGTGGCGACTCGAAGCCGGTCGTCCGCACGGCGTCATCGGGGACGTGGAAGTTCGCCTGTACGGGCAGACCGCTGTCGCACGCTATCTGGCGCCGGGCGCCGCTCGATCCGCTCAAGTCGCCAAGCTGAAGCGCGTCGAGACATTCGTCCGGCGCGACGGTCGATGGTTGCTGGTCGGCATCGCGCGCGATCAGCAGCTCGAAGGAAGCGCAACGGAGAAAGATCTCAACGAACGAGTGTCAGTCGGACGCCCGACGGTGCTTCACTGAGCCAGAGCAGGGGCTGCAGCATGTCGTTGTAGAAGACGCGGTAGTTGCCTTCACCGAACGCGAGACGCGCAAGGTACGCAAGCTTGCTGTTCGGAACGACGATCGCGCGCTGCAGCTGCAGATCGCCCAACTGTTCGTCGAGATCGCGCTGCGACCACGCAACAGCAACAGGGGGCGCGAGCATCTCCAGCGTGTCGTAGAGCACCTTGCAGCGACGCGCTTCCCGCGCCAGCGCGATCACCTGGTTCTGACATTCCCGCAACAGTTCTATCGTCGGCTCGCCGCGCACTCGCGCCACGATGAGATCGCCGACCAGTTCCACCCATAGATTCGGATTCATGCTCGGGCCCTTCCTGCTCGTCGTTGCGGTTGTGTGGGCTTGCGCTTGCGACCCTTCTCCGCAGCGGCGGGGGAGCGCGGGAAGGTGACGGCGGTTGGACGCATGGCAGATGTCCTGGCGCCTGGGCCGGGCGCCGCGTATGCCCGCAAGGCCCGCTTCGGCGGCCGTTCCTTTGGCGGCTCCTTCACTGGCGGATTCCGCGCCGGATCGTCCGGCGGCATCGGGGGCTTGTCGTCCGGATCCGGCTGGTTCGGGTCCGATTCGGCTGCTGTCATGGATCTGTGCATACGATCAGAACCGCCCGCAACCCTGGCGTGTTCCCGAGGGTCTCAACGACTCTGATAGGCTTCGACCCAAAAGGACGGTGCTGGATGACGGCGAGATCGTGGGCCTGGTTAGTCATGACGCTGCTGGCGTTCGGCGTTGCGCTGTACGCGACGAACGTCGCTCTCGTTCCGGACGCTCGTTCACCGGTCGTGTCGTCCCTCATCGAGCGAATGCCTGCCGTGGCCTTCTCCCATTTCATCGGCGGCGCCCTTGCGATCGCAGTTGGCGCGCCCCAGTTCAGTACGCGAATCCGTACGAGGTTCGTCACCGTGCATCGATGGCTCGGGCGGACCTACGTGTCGGCAATCCTGGTCAGCGGCAGCGCGGGCCTGTTTCTCGCGATCAATTCCAACGGCGGCGCCGCTGCGCGCTGGGGCTTCGGCTTGCTGGCTGTGGCCTGGCTCGCCTGCACGTTCACTGCCTATCGCAACATCCGGCACGGACAGGTGGCCGCGCATCGGCAATGGATGATCCGAAGCTATGCGATAACGCTGGCCGCGCTGACGCTGCGCTTCTATCTGCCCGCAGCCCAGATGCTGCAACTGCCGATGGGGACGGCTTATCAGGCGATTGCGTGGCTGTGCTGGGTACCGAACCTGGCGGTGGCGGAATGGTTGATTCGTTCGGGGAAGCAAAGAGCCCGGGCGGGCCAGCCCGCCAGCCAGCTGGCTACCTAGCGGGCTTCTCCAGCAGCTCCCGCTGCGGCGAATACGGCACCGGCGCCAGCGTTCGGTCCTGGATAGCTCCAACGAACTTACCGTCCTTCTCGCTGGTTTCCTTCTTGATCCTCGCCCATTCCTCGTCGGCCATGAACTTCGCCCAGCGATCCTTCATCGTCGCTTCGTCGGGCCATTGCAGCAGATAGACGAACTCGGTGCGGTTCTCGAACTTCGATTCCCACATGGCGACGATCCGGAAGTCGTACTTCGCCATGATGCGGGCCGCATGATCGCGAAACCGGTCGTGGAAGGCGGTCTTGTTGCTGTCGAAGATTTCGTAGATGCGCAGCTGGTGGAGTGGCGTCGAATCCGCCTCGACCGTCGTGGCTGGAGCCGCAAACGCGGCGATCAGCGTCAGGGCTGAGAGGAATCTGCTGACCATCGGGCGCTCCTTCGGAAAACGGCATCGTCCTGATGACCGGTGGGCCCGCGGCGAGTTCCGCCGCATCCTAGAGGCGGATCACCACCTTGCCGAAGTGGCTGCCGCTGCGCAGGTACTCGAAGGCGGCCGGGGCTTCTTCGAACGAGAACGTCTTGTCGATGACAGGCTTGAGCTTGTGCTGCGCAACGAACGTATTGAGGGCTTCGAAGTCTGCGCGCGAGCCGACGTAGATGGCGGTCATCGATCCCATGCGGCCGCTCAGCTGACCGGTCGTGAGCGAAGCATCGAATCCGGTGAGCCCGCCGATCAGTGCGACGTGTCCCCCGATTCCGAGCGAGCCGAGGGCCTTCGGCAGCGTGTCCTTGCCGCCGATCTCCAGCACATGGGAGACACCCGCGCCGCCCGTGGCTTTGAGGACTTCCTTGTCCCAGTCCGGCAATGTCTTGTAGTTGATGGTGGCCACCGCGCCGAGCGCCTTCGCTCGTTCGAGCTTGGTATCGCTGGAACTCGTGATGACGGGCTTCGCGCCTGCGGCCGCAGCCAGTTGCAGACCGAAGATCGACACGCCGCCGGTGCCTTCCAGGAGCACGAACTCGCCGGCTTTCATGTGGCCGTGCTTGAAGAGCGCGTTCCATGCCGTGACGCCGGCGCAGGGCAGGGTGGCCGCTTCTTCGTAGGAGAGGTGATCCGGAATCCGGACGAGTCCGTTCTCGTGCGTCTTGATCATTTCAGCGAGCACACCGGCGCGATCGCCGCCCCGTGCGGATGTGATCCCGGCGACGGTGGGCGCGCCGTCGTTCCAGTTTTCGAAGAACGTCGTCGCGACCCGGTCGCCGCGTTTGAAACGGGTGACACCGGGGCCGACGTCGATCACTTCGCCTGCGCCATCGGAGACCGGAACCCGGCCGCCGGCGTCGCCGGGAAGCATGCCCTGGAGAACGTAGAGGTCGCGATGATTGAGCGAGACGGCGCGGATGCGCACGAGCACCTCTCCCGCGGCAGGTACGGGCTTAAGAGTACTGCGCAAGGCAAGCTGGTAGCCTTCCCCGGCGCGCTCGAGCTCGAATCGACGGATTTCGGTCTCGGCGCCCCGGGACGGCTGCGCCGTAATACAGAGCAGAACGAGAAATGCGGAACGGAGCAGATGCATGGCGATCCCTCGTGCAAATGAGCCGCGACTTTCGGTCATCAGTCGTGGACGTGTCCACTGCCATGGCTGTGAGCCGATTCGGCCGCCGATCACGCGTTAAGAGTATGGTGTCCTGAGCCTTTGCAAAGCATGAGGCAACGAATGCGGAAGATGGTCGCGCTGCTCGGAATTCCCGTGCTCGTGGCGGGAGCCTTCGCCCTGCCGCAGGCGCTGGCCGGGGAGGATCTCGCCCTGTCCGGGCAGATCCGGCACGCCAGGGTGGTTCGGTATCACATCGACGGTGTCTACAAGCGCTGGGTCGCGATCACGCCCAGGGACAGTGCGAGCGAAGGTAACGTCAGCGACCGCGTCACGATCGATTTCGACTGGGATCTGCGGGCGTCGAAATTCCTGGAGGCGCCGAAGATAGCCAACGTCCGCACGCTCGTCAGCGGCTTTCGCAATCTGCATGCGCCCTGCAAGGCGCCGGTGCTGAGGGGCGAATTCGAGTTCCTCGACGCGAAGGAAGTGATCGTGGAGGACGGGCGAACCCCGGCTGTCGTCGGCTTGCGGACCTTTCCGCCCGCTGAGCTGGCGCTTCGCTGCCCGGAGAGCCTGGTGCTGAGTCCGGCAGAGGGCGCGCAGGAAGCTGTGAAGCTGACGCTCGCAGTGCCGAAGCGCGTGCTGCTTGCGCTCGTTACTCCGGATCCGTCGATGAGCGTCTCGGCGGATCGCAAGTCGATCACGCTCGTGTCGAACGACTGGGTGTGGACGTATACGCCGACGGTGGTGAAGTAGTATCTGTCTGTCACTCCCGCGGAAGCGGGAATGACGAGGATGCTGCGCATGACGTCCGACTGAAGTCGGGCCCACAGCAGGAACGCTACGCGGCGGACTTCTTTCCGCGATGCTTCGGCTTCGCGACTTGCGAAAGCCGGCCGGTGTCGGCGGGCATTTCGGGGCGCACATCTTCGTCGCCGTGCAGCTCCATCAGCGATTCCATCAGGCCTTCGTCCGCGCTCGAGCACACGCCGAGCACGCTCGCTTCGTCGCAACCTTCGGCGGCGACATAGGCGTGTCCCATGTTCGAGTCGATGTAGATCGATTCGCCTTTCTCCAGCACGATGGGATCGTAGAACTCCGTGTGGATCTCGACGCGGCCTTCGAGCACGAAGATGTACTCCTCGCCTGAGTGATGCACGAGCTCGCCGAACTCGCCGACGCTCTTCGCGCGGATGCGGGTGAGCACGGGGATCATCCGCTTGCGGCGCAATTCCGCGCACAGATAGTAGTAGTCGTAGTTGGGCGTGTTCACGCGGATGGCGCGATCCAGCCTGCCGATGCTGCGTCGGGCCGTCACCGACTGATTCGGTTCCTCGGCGGGCTCGGCGAAAAGATCGGACATGCGGATCTTCAGTCGCTCGCTGAGCTGCAGCAGCTTGTCGTACGTGAGCGTGAGCCGATCGTGCTCCACCTTCGCAAGCGTGGAGAGCGGGATCCCCGTCCGCTTGCTCATTTCCTTCAATGTCCAGTCGTTGCGGGTGCGCAGCGAGCGCAGCAGTCGGCCCAGGGTGGGTTTGGCGGGCTGTTTCGATTTGGTGCTCATCGAGGCCGATTCTAGCGGTATCCCATGACGCGGTGCCCCAATCCGGGGCCGGTGCCGATTGTCGCGTATGGGTTGACGATTCTCTAATCAGGACTATTATGGCCCACAGGGGATAAGCAATGCCGCCGGAGAGCGGCGACTTCAGGTGAGGTGTCTCATGCTTGCTCGCGCGGCGATGACGATGGCGGCCCTGTTTTCCTTGAGCGGCGGTGCATTCGCCCAGGAGGGTCCGCCGCTGACGCCACCTGTACCGACCGACGAAGCCACCATCCCCCAGTCGCAAGCGCCGACAGGTGCGCCGCTCACACGTGCCGACGTCGAAGCGTGGCTCGACGGATTCATGCCATATGCACTGGCAGCAGGCGACATCGCCGGTGCGGTGGTCGTCGTCGTGAAAGACGGCGAAGTGCTGGCCCAGAAGGGGTTCGGCTATGCGGACATCGCCGAGCGCAAGGCGGTCGATCCGGCCAACACCCTGTTCCGCCCGGGTTCGGTGTCGAAGCTCTTCACGTGGACGGCCGTCATGCAGATGGTCGAGCAGGGCAAGCTCGATCTCGATGCGGACGTGAACCAGTATCTCGATTTCGAGATTCCGCCCCGCGACGGCAAGCCCGTCACGTTGCGCAACATCATGACGCACACGGCGGGCTTCGAAGAACAGGTGAAAGGCCTGATGGGCCCGGATGGCCAGCCGTTCGAGCCGTACGACGTGCATCTGAAGGAGTGGGTGCCGACCCGTATTTTCGCGCCGGGCACGACGCCTGCGTACTCCAACTACGCCACCTCGCTCGCCGGCTACCTGGTTTCACGCGTCTCGGGCCAGACGTTCGATGACTACATCGATCAGCACATCCTGAAGCCGCTCGGCATGGAGCGCTCCACCTTCCGTCAGCCGCTGCCCGAGAACCTGAAGTCGCTGATGTCGAAGGGGTACGCGCGCGCATCTCAGCCGGAAGCAAAGCCGTTCGAGATCGTGGGCCCGGCGCCTGCGGGAAGTCTCTCCGCTTCGGGTGCCGACATGGCGCGCTTCATGATCGCGCACCTGAACAAGGGTGCCTTCGGCACCGAACGCATTCTTCAACCGGCAACCGCCGAGCAGATGCATGGCACTGCGCTTACCCTCCTGCCGCGCGTACATCGCATGCTGCTCGGCTTCTATGAGCAGAACTACAACGGTCACCGCATCATCGGTCACGGCGGCGACACGCAGTGGTTCCACAGCAATCTGCATCTGTTCCTCGATCAGAACGTCGGCCTGTTCGTTTCCGTGAACAGCTCCGGCAAGGATGGTTCGCCAGGCCACATCCGCAACGCCCTGTTCGAACAGTTCACGGATCGCTATTTCCCGGCAACCGCGCCCGAAGGAAAGGTGGATCCGAAAGTTGCCGCCGAGCACGCGCAGCTTATGGTCGGCGTGTACGACAACTCCCGCCGCATGGACTCGAGCTTCCTGAGCCTGCTGAACCTCGCGGGTCCGATCAAAGTGATCGCCAACGAGGACGGCACTATCAGCGTTCCGCTGGCGACGAACGTCGCGGGTGCACCGACCAAGTGGCGTGAGATCGAGCCGTTCGTGTGGCGTGACGTCGAGGGCAAGAGCCTGTTGTCGGCACAAGTCGAGAACGGCCGTGTCGTGCGTTTCAGCTTCGACGGGCTCTCGCCGTTCATGGTCTTCGAGCCGTCACCGGGCTGGCGCTCGGCTGGCTGGCTCGTTCCGAGTCTCGTGGCGGGGCTCGTCGCCATCCTGCTGACGGTGCTTGCGTGGCCAGTTTCTGCGCTCGTACGCAGGCATTACGGTGTGCCGTATCGCCTCGCCGGCGACGACGCGAAAGCGCACCGCTTTGTCCGTATCGGAGCGACCGCAGCGCTGGTGCTCTTCATCGCCTGGGTGATCACCATCACGCAGATGATGGGCAACCTCGCCAATCTGTCGTCGGGCATGAACGGCTGGTTGTGGCTGCTGCAATTGCTGTCGCTCGTTGTGTTCATTGGCGCACTGGCGGCGGCGGCCTGGAATGCCATGGTCGTCGTTCGCTCGACGCGCAAGTGGTACGCGAAGCTCTGGGCTGTCGTGCTGGTGTTGTCGCTGCTCGTCCTTCTCTGGGTGGCGTTCGCGTTCAACCTCATCGCGTTCGACGTGAATTTCTGAGAGCAGCCATGAGCGCTTCGCCAATCGAGCTGCAAGCAGACATCGAACGGCTGACGTTGAAGGCGCCGTTCAGGATCTCCGGATACACGTTCACCGAAGTGCCCGTCGCGGTGGTGACACTGCGACGGGGAGGCAAGACGGGTCGGGGCGAGGCGGGAGGCGTGTACTACCTCGAAGACACGCCTGATCGCATCGTTCAGACGATCGAATCGCACCGCTCGCGAATCGAGCGGGGCATCGACCGCGAACAGCTGCTGCAGTTGCTGCCGCCCGGCGGTGCACGCAATGCGGTCGACTGTGCGCTGTGGGATCTGGAAGCGCGAGAAACCGGGCGTCCGGTCTGGGAAATTGCGGGACTCGATCACGTCGTTCCGCGCATCACGACGTTCACGCTGAGCGCAGACGACCCGCCAGCCGTCGCGCAAGCCGCCAAAGCGTGGGGACAGGCCCGCGCCATCAAGATGAAGCTTAACGGCGATCTCGCGGCTGATATCGAGCGCGTGCGTGCCGTGCGGGAAGCACGCGCAGACGTGTGGCTGGGCGTCGATGCGAATCAAGGCTACTCGCGGCAGAGCCTGGACGAGCTGCTGCCCGTGCTCGTCGACGCTCGCGTGCAACTGCTCGAACAACCCTTGCCTCGCGGCAAGGAGGCGCAGCTCGAGGACTTCGACAGCCCGATTCCCGTCGCAGCAGATGAAAGCGTGCAGGGGCTCGCGGATGTCGCCGGGCTCGTGGGTCGCTTCGACGTCGTGAACATCAAGCTCGACAAGTGCGGCGGACTGACGGAAGCGCTGCAGATCGTGAACGAGGCGCGCAGCGCCGGAATGCAGGTCATGGTCGGAAACATGGTCGGCACCAGCCTGGCAATGGCGCCTGCATTCGTCGTAGCGCAGTTATGCGACTACGTCGATCTCGATGGGCCGACGTTCCTCGCGCAGGACTGCCGTCCGAGCGTTCGTTACGAGGGCGGCAGCATTCATTGCTCCGAAAGCGTTTGGGGTGGAGGCAGAGCATGACTCTCGAAAGACCGAATCAAACCCGACGTCGCCTGCTGCAGGCGGGTGTCGCCGGAACACTCGCCACCGGCCTGCCGATGATCAACCTCGGCCGCTACCAGGCCTTCGCCGATTCGGACAAGCGCTATTCGGCGCGCGCGATGAAGCTGGTCGAGCGGTCCGTCGTGATCGACATGCTCGGACCGCTCAAGATCGATTTTCGTCCTGAAGCCTACGCAGGCCGTATAAGCGAGGCCGACGAGAAGGCCTTCCGTGCCTGCGGCATCACCGCGTTCCATAACGCCATCGGTACCGGCGGGCCGACCGCCGTCGAAGACACGCTCGATTTCATCGCTGGCTGGCAGGGCTTCGCAGCCCGCAATTCGCATCTGTTCCTGCTCGTCAACTCAGTCGACGATCTCGACCGTGCAAAGGCACAGCGCAAGATCGCCGTGATCACGGGCGTGCAGAATGCGGAGCACTTCCGTAACGCGGCGGACGTCAAGCGCTTCTACCACCTCGGCCAGCGCTGCGCGCAACTCACCTACAACAGCCAGAATCTCATCGGCAGCGGCAGCACCGAGCGTGTCGACGGCGGCATCAGCGATTTCGGTGTCGAGATCATCAACGCGATGAACGAGACGGGGATGCTGATCGACGTGTCGCATTGCGGCGATCGCACGACGCTCGATGCGATCGAACTGTCGCCGCGCCCGATCGCCATCACGCATTCGAACTGCCGTGCCCTGAACAACCATCCGCGCCTGAAGACGGATGAGGCGATCAGGAAGCTCGCGGCGAAGGGCGGCGTCATGGGCATCACGGGCGTGCGCATGTTCGTGCGCGATCACGAGCCGACGAACATCGACAACATCGTCGATCACATCGATCACGTGGCGAAGCTCGCCGGGATCGAGCACGTGGGTATCGGCACCGATTCCGATCTGCAGGGTTACGACGACATGCCTGCGGACCAGCTGAAGATGCTGCGCGAGAGCTACAAGGCGAGCTACGCGTTCCGCGAAAAGATCGACACGGATGGATTCGATCACCCGCAGAAGATTTTCGATCTGACGGAAGCTCTGATTCGCCGAGGCTACTCGGACGACAACATCACGGCGGTGCTGGGCGGCAACTTCCGCCGGCTGCTCGCTGCCACCTGGAAATGATCATCCGCAGCGTCGCGGTTACTCATGCGATTACAACAATGGGGAGAGCGACTATGAACGAGCTGAAAAGACTGTCGCAGCGAATCGCCTTGGGCGGTTCTGCGAGTGCACTGGCAATGATGATGGGGACAACGAACGTCCTCGCAGCTGAAAGCACGACGATTGCCGAGATCGTCGTCACGGCACAGAAGCGAGCAGAGAGTCTGCAGGAAGTTCCTGCATCGGTCAGCGCGATCGGTGGCGATGCACTGAATCGCATCGGCGTGACGCAGCTGTCCGATATCTCGGCCTATATGGCTGGCCTCAACGTCTCGGGCGGCGGCAGCCCGGGTCAGACGACGATCACGTTGCGCGGCATTGCGCCGGTCGGTCCGGGCGCGGTCGTGGGTACGTACATCAACGACACCCCGCTCGGCGGCAGCAACAACTACATGCGCGCTACCACGTTCGGCCTCGACCTGATGCCCTACGACATCGAGCGCATCGAAGTGCTGCGCGGACCGCAGGGCACTCTCTACGGCGCCGGTTCGATGGGCGGACTTCTCAAGTACGTGCTCAAGGATCCGGATACACAGAACCTGGAATTTCGTGCAGGCCTCGAGGGCTTCGATGTCAACGGTGCGGAAGACATCGGTTGGGGTGCACGCGCGGGCATGAACCTCCCGCTCGGCGACACGGTCGCCGTACGGGCCAGCTACTTCACTCAGACGACCCCTGGCTACATCGACAATGCCGATACGGGTGAGGAGGATGAGAACGAAGTCGAACAGACGGGCGGCCGCGCATCGCTGCTGTGGCAGCCAAGCGACAGCTTCTCGCTGCAGGTGAGCGGCTTCTGGCAGCGCGTCGACTCCGACAACAACGCGACCATGACGCTGGGGCTCACCGGCATCGATCCTCCGACCGCGGAGAACGATCTGGGCGATCTGGTTACGGCTCATCCGCTGGCACAGCCGTTCTCGAAGGACGTCGACTACTACGCGGCGACGCTCAACTGGGATATCGGCGCGGTTGAATTCGTCTCCGCGACGAGCTTCTCGCAGACGAAGACGATCCAGCACACGGATGCCAGCAACATCTACGGCGTGTTGTATCCGTTGCTCACGGGCGGAGCGATCCCTGCGGGCCTGAACGACTTCATCCTGACGCTCGATCTCGAGAAGTGGACGCAGGAGTTCCGCCTTTCCTCCACGGGCGAAGGCCGGCTGCAGTGGCGTGTCGGTGCGTTCTACACGGAAGAGGACAGCACGAACATGCAGGAATCGATTGCCATGGACGCGCAGGGGCAGCTGATTCCCGCCTTCGCGCCGTATTTCGCCTTCGCCTCGCTGCCCTCGAAGTACAAGGAAACGGCCGTGTTCGGCGACATGACGTTCAAGTTCACGGACTCCTTCGATGTGACCGCAGGCTTGCGCTGGGCGAGCAACGATCAGGATTTCCGGCAGATCAGCGGCGGCGCAATCATCCCGACGGCGGATGATCCGGGCACATCGGATGAGAGCGTCACGACGTATGCACTCAGCCCGCGCTGGCACATCAGCGACGACACGATGGTCTACCTGCGCGTGGCGAGCGGCTATCGTCCGGGCGGTCCGAACATCATCGCCCTGGGCCTGCCGCCGTCGGTCGATTCGGATCAGCTGACGAACTACGAAGCCGGCCTCAAGACGGAGCTCCTCGACGGCCGTGCGCTGATGAACGTTGCCGTGTTCTACATCGACTGGGAAGATATTCAGCAGGCACAGGCATTCGGCGGCGTTTCCGGTCTCGGCAATGCCGGCGATGCAGAGAGCCAGGGCGTCGAGTTCGAGTCGCTGTTCGCCGTGAGCGACGGCTTCCGCCTCGGTTTCAATTTCTCGTACACGGAAGCGACGCTGAAATCCGATGTGCCGGGCGGCGACAACACGCTCGGCCATCAGTTGCCCGGCGTGCCCGAGTGGACGGGTGCGTTGACCGCCGACTATTCCTTCAAGGTCTTCGGCGACCGGGACGCGCACATCGGTGCGGGTTGGCGCTACGTGGATGAGCGCGAGTCCCAGGTCGTGACGAACACGGACAACCTTTCCTATGTCCTGCCGTCGTACGATGCGATCGATGTGAATGCGGACGTGAGCTTCGGGGCCCTCACCGCGCGCCTGTACGTCAAGAACCTGACGGACGAGCGGGGATACATCGGTGGCGGTACCGTCGTGAACGGACTCAACATTCCGATCTATGTCGATGTGAACGTGCTGCAGCCGCGCACGGTCGGTCTGAGCCTGGACGTACAGTTCTGATGCAGGCAGTAAGAGCCAATGTCGATGCAGCGGGGCTGCGGGCGCTGACCGTGGAGTTGCCGCAGCCCTATCTGCTCTTCCTCGGCGATGTCACCGAACCCGGTTACGCCAAGACAGCCTTCGGTCTGCGTGACTGGGCCCGGGAGCAGTGCGTAGGCGAATTGTCGTGCTCGCCGGATGCGGTGTCCGTGGGTTTGCCGCGGCTCACGCCGGCGGAAGCGAAGGCTCGCGGTGCGCGATCCATGCTCATCGGCGTCGCGAACCAGGGTGGGCGTATCCTGGACAGCTGGTTGCCTTCGCTGATCGAGGCTCTCGAAGTCGGGCTCGACCTGATCAGCGGAATGCACACCAAGCTGTCCTCGACCCCTGCGTTGGTTGCGACTGCCGAACGTTACAACCGGCGACTGATCGACGTGCGGACACCGCCTCGCGACATTCCGATCGCGAGCGGACGCAGGCGTACCGGCAAGCGGCTGCTCGCTGTCGGTACGGATTGTGCGCTCGGAAAGAAATACACCGCGCTGGCCATCGCAAGGGCCCTGCGTCAGCGCGGAATCGATGCTGACTTCAGGGCGACCGGCCAGACCGGCATCATGATCGCGGGCCGCGGCATGCCGATGGACGCCGTGGTGTCCGACTTCGAAGCCGGCGCAGCCGAGTTGCTGTCGCCCGATGCAGCGCCGGATCACTGGGACATCATCGAAGGGCAGGGGTCGCTCTTCCATCCGGCTTACGCTGCGGTGTCGCTCGGACTCCTGCACGGCAGCCAGCCCGATGTGATCGTGGTGTGTCACGAACCCGGCCGCACGCACATGCTCGGGCATCCTCACTATGAGGTGCCGAGCATCGAGGATGTGATCGATCTCAACCTGCGGCTCGGGCGCCGGACGAATCCTGCGATCCGCTGCGCGGGGGTCAGTCTCAATACTTCAAGACTGTCGCCTCTCGAAGCGGAACGTCTGATCGCAGCGGAGAGTGCCCGATTGGGATTGCCGGTCGCGGATCCGATTCGCGGCGGCGAGCCTTTCGAGCGGCTCCTCGACGCCTGTCTCGCGGAGAAGGGCTGAGAGATGCTGCGAAAGCTGTCGATCGGACTTGCTTCCTGCTGTCTGATCGCCGCGCGCGCTTTCGCAGGCCCGGCCCCTACAGCCGTCGAACGCGAGGTCGCACGCCTGTCTGAAGCATCCGGCGGTGTTGTCGGTGTGGCCGCATGGCGGCTCGATGCGAAGGGCGCACGAATTCTGTTCAACGGGACCGATCGATTCCCGATGGCGAGCACATTCAAGATCGCGGTCGCGGGTGCAGTGCTCGCGGACGTGGATGCCGGCAAGCTCAGGCTCGATCAGATGATCACCGTCGATCCGGCGGACCATGTACCGTCCGAGGTGATCGCTGACCGCTTCATTCATCCCGGTGTCAGTCTCTCCATCCACAATCTGCTCGAGCTGATGCTGACTCAGAGCGACAACACGGCAACAGATGTACTCATGCGCGTTGCGGGCGGCGGGGACGCTGTGACGGGCTGGGTTCGCGAACGGGGTGTCATCGATCAGCGGATCGATCGTGATACCGCCGCACTGCTGCGGGACTTCTTTGGATTGCCTGCGGGCCGGCCGCTGCGCGAGACGTTCGAGGAGGCGCTCAAGCAGGATCCATCGATCGCCAAGAAGGGCGGCCTGCCCGATCCAGCCTTCGATGACGACGTCAGGGACACCTCGACGCCGCAGGCAATGGCGCAGCTTCTGGCACAGATCTTCAACGGCAAGGCGCTCAGTGCGAAGTCGACGCAGGTGCTCATGGAGATCATGCAGCGTTGCCGCACCGGCGACGCACGCCTTCGCGGCCGGTTGCCCGCGGGCACGGTGGTAGCGAACAAGACCGGCACGATCGGCGGCAGCGTCAACGATGTGGGCGTCATCTCCCTCCCCGACGATGCAGGCAAGATCGTCATTGCTGTTTTCATCAAGAAGAGCGCGCTACCGTTCGACCAGCGGGAACGCGTCATTGCCGAAATCGCCAGGACCGTTCGCGACTACTACGTCTTCGCTGAATCCAGGTAATCCCGCTGAATCGAGGTAACTGCCATGCGCCGATCGGTCCGGTTCGCTTCGTTCGTGTTGTCTTGCGCGGCCGCGTTGTCGATCTGCGCGCAGGCAGATGACGCCTCGACACCGTCGGACGCTGCGAAGATCGATCTGCAGTGGGGCGTGAAGATTCCGCTGCGCGATGGCGTGAAACTGAATGCCACGGTGTACACGCCGAAGGATCAGAAGGCACCGGCGCCCTGCATCTTCACCCTCACTCCCTACATTTCGCAGAGCTACCACGATCGCGGGGTCTACTTCGCGGCGCGAGGCCTTCCGTTCCTGACCGTGGACGTCCGTGGTCGGGGCAACTCCGAGGGCAGCTTCAGCCCGCTGTTGCAGGAAGCGAAAGACGGGCACGACGTTGTCGAGTGGCTGGCGAAACAGCCGTACTGCAACGGCAAGGTCAGCATGTGGGGCGGCTCGTATGCCGGCTACAACCAGTGGGCGGCAGCGAAGGAGTTTCCGCCGCATCTCGCCACGATCGTGCCGGTCGCTTCGCCCTATGCGGGCGTCGATTTCCCGATGCGCGGCAACATCACATATCCATACGTGATCCAGTGGCTAACGTTCACCAGCGGTAACGCCGCGCAGGACCGGATCTTCGGCGACGCGAAATTCTGGGCGGCGAAGAATCGTCAGTGGTTTGAATCGGGGGTACCGTTCGCTGACCTCGACAAGATCGTCGGCAACACGTCGACAGTCTTCCGCGAGTGGCTGGCCCATCCGCAGGTCGATGCCTACTGGGACAGTTTCAACCCGACTGCCGAGCAGTACGCAAAGTTGTCGATGCCGATCCTCACGATCACGGGCAGCTACGATGGCGATCAGCCAGGCGCGCTCGCGCACTATCGGGAGCACATGAAGCATGCGTCGGCGGAGGCGCGCGCAAATCACTACCTGGTGATCGGACCGTGGGATCACGCGGGCACACGTACTCCTCAGGCTACATTCGGCGGGCTGACGTTCGGTCCTGCGAGCATGGTCGATCTCCCGCAACTGCATGTCGACTGGTACGGCTGGACGATGCAGGGTGGCGCGAAGCCGGCGTTCCTCCAGAAGAACGTTGCCTACTACGTGATGGGCGCTGAGAAATGGCGCTACGCGGACTCGCTGGACGCAGTGACCAGCGAGGCGCGGCCCTACTTCCTCGATTCGAACGGCGGTGCTGCGGATGTGCTGGCGGCGGGAGCGCTGCGGCTCACGAAGTCGAGCGCCAAGCCCGATCAGTACATCTATGATCCGCGCGACGTGAGCATTGCGGACATCGAGACGAAGATCGATCCGGAACTGCTGACGGATCAGAGCCTGCTTTACGCGCAGACGGGCAAGCAGCTCATCTATCACACGCCTGCCTTCGACAAGGACACTGAGATCAGCGGCAGCTTCCGACTCTCCGCGTGGATCTCGATCGATCAACCCGATACCGATTTCGCCGTCAGCATCTACGAGGTGAAGGCCGACGGTTCGAGCATTCTGCTCACGACCGACCAGATGCGGGCTCGCTACCGGGAGAGCTGGCGCGAGGCGAAGCTCGTCACGACGAAGGAGCCGCTGCGCTACGACTTCAACGGCTTCATGTTCGTTTCGCGGCAGATCGCGAAGGGGAGCCGGCTGCGGTTGCGGATAGCGCCGATGAATTCGATCTACAGTCAGAAGAACTACAACAGCGGCAAGAGCGTGAGCGACGAGCGCATGCAGGACGCACGCCCGGTAACCGTCAGGCTGCATCACGACTCGAAGTACCCGAGCGCGCTCTACGTGCCGATTGGCCAGGCCGATTAACGTGAACGATTTTTTCAGGCGCTATCTGCTGCCTGGATTCGTCTTCGAATCCGCAGTCATCGCGGGTGGCTATGCGACCGGGCGAGAACTGGTTGAATTCTTCCTTCCCGCCGGGCCCTGGGGCGGCCTGCTGGGCATGTTCGTCAGCATGCTCGTGTGGAGCGCGGTGCTGATGATCAGCTTCGAGCTGGCCCGCATCGCGCACGCCTACGACTATCGATCCTTCTTCAAGCTGCTGCTCGGTCGCGGCTGGTTCCTGTTCGAGATCGCGTACTTCCTGCTGATCATCATAATTCTCGCGGTGATGGGGGCCGCGGCGGGCGAAATCACGCACGACCTGCTCGGGCTGCCGAAGATCGTCGGCTCGCTCGCAATGATCATCGCCACCGGCGCGCTGCTGTTCTACAGCAGCAACTTCATCGAGAAGTTCCTGACGCTGTCGGTCGGCTATCTCTATCTCGTCTACATCGTCTTCGTGATCTGGAGCATCTTCGCCTTCGGCGATCGTATCGAGGCGAACTTCGCGGCGGTGCCGGTGGGGGACAACTGGTTCAAGGCTGGTGTCACCTATGCGGGTTACAACGTCGCGACGATTCCCGCGGTCCTTTTCTGTATCCGCCATCTAACGCGCAGGCGCGAGGCTTTCATTGCCGGCGCGTTGGGAGGCCCGCTGGGCATGCTCCCCGCGGTCGTCTTCTACATTGCGATGATGGGCTACTACCACGAGATCGGCTCGGAAACGCTGCCGTCGGCATTCCTGCTCGCCAAACTGCATGCGCCATGGTTCGAGTGGGCGTTCCAGCTCGCCGTGATGCTGACGCTCGTCGATACGGGCGTCGCTCTGCTTCACGCGATCAACGAGCGTGTGGCGAAAGTCTACGAGGAGCGTAACGCGCAGATGCCCAGGATCATGCGGCCGGCGATCGCGATTCTCATCATGGTGGTGTCGGTGTACGCGGCCGCATCGATCGGGCTCATCGACCTGATCGCGAAGGGATACGGAATCCTTACGTATGCATTCATCGTGCTGATGGTCGTGCCGGTGCTGACTGTCGGCATCTGGCAGTTGCGCCGTCGCCGGACGGCGGCGTGAAATGAGTACCATCGTCGACGAAGCAGCAGGTGCGCCGAAGATTGCGACCGCCCCACGCGCGGAGTGGTTTGGACACCCGCGGGGTCTCACTGTCCTCTTCCTCACAGAGATGTGGGAGAAGTTCTCGTACTTCGGGATGCGGGCGCTGCTCGTCTACTACATGACGAAGTCGCTCGCGATGCCGCAATCGCAGGCGTCCTGGGTCTACGGCATCTATACGGCATTCGCGTACTTCACGCCGATCGTCGGCGGCCTGATCGCGGATCGATTCCTCGGTCGCCGCAGCGCGGTCATTCTCGGCGGATCGATCATGGCGCTCGGCCACTTCATGATGGCCTTCGAGGGTCTTTTCTATCCCGCACTGGCAACGATCGCGCTGGGTAACGGACTGTTCCTGCCGAGCCTGCCGAGCCAGGTGCTGACGCTCTACGATGCCAATGATCCACGACGCACTACCGCGTACAACATCTACTACGTCGGCATCAACCTCGGAGCAGTGCTGGCGCCGCTCGTGTGCGGAACCCTTGGCGAGCTGTATGGCTGGCATTGGGGCTTCGGCGCGGCGGGCATCGGCATGTGCATTGGCCTGCTGATCTATATCGGCGGCAGCCAGTACCTTCCAGACAGTGTCCGCCAGGTTCAGACGCGGGAAGCCACGTCACGAGCGGATCGCGATTCGTTCGTGAAGCGTCTCGGTCTGCTGATCGGCGTGGTCGCAATGGTTGTCGTCTTTCGCGGTGCGTACGAACAGATCGGCAACACCGTTGCATTGTGGGCGGACTCGTCGGTTGATCGCTCGGTCGGCCCCGGCTGGACGATCCCGGGCAGCTGGTTTCAGGCGCTGAATCCGCTGCTCGTCTTCATGCTGACTCCCGTCCTGCTCGCGATCTGGCGCAAGCGTGCCAAGCCCACCGCACCGGTACGGCGCATGGCGATCGGCGCATTCATCGTCGCGGCGGCGTATGTGCTGCTGGCGCTGGTTTCGCAAGCATCGGGCGGCCTTCAGGCGCACTGGTTGTGGCTCGTGCTGTTCCTGATCCTCTACACGACGGGCGAGTTGTTCATCCTGCCGACGGGGCTCGCGCTGTTCGGTCAGCTCGCGCCGGCGACGCTCGCGGCAACCAGCATTGCTTTGTGGTTCTCGGCGAGCTTCGGCGGCAATTTGCTCGCTGGCGCGCTGGGCTCGTGGTGGAGCCGGATGGATCACGCGAGTTTCTTCCTGTCGATGGCGGGGGTCGCCGCGCTCGCTGCGTCTCTCCTGCTGCTCGTCGACCGTCCCGCACGCAATGTGCTACGCACTGACGCGACCTGATGCGAGTCCACGATGGTTCGCGACGTTTACGCAGCAGATGACGCAAGTCCGGCAGTGGCCGGGCACGGACCGGTTCGCGCGCAGTATCGAGTACTGATCGATCTCGACCCGACGGGCGTGAGTCGTGTTGTGCACCAGTTCGCGCTGTCCAATCTGGCGCCCACGGAAGTGCACTGTGTCCGTGTCGATGCGGACAGCATCGAGGTGGTCGCTTTGATGGAAGGCCTCTCGGTCGCCGTCGCGGAATTCATCCGCCGCAAGCTCTTACAACTCACCTGCGTCTTCGAAGCCGATTGCAAGATCGAGCCGCTCGACGTCGCTTCCAAGGAGATCGCATGAGATTTCTCGCTCTGATCGTTCTCTCGGCAGTTTCATCGCAACTCCTGGCAGCTCCGCCTGCGGACTTCGACTCTCGCGTCGAGAGTCTGCGCAACCGCATAGGCGTGCCCGGGATGGCGGTAGCGATCGTGGAGAACGGAACGACGACGCTGGCGCGCGGCTACGGTATCAACAGGATGGACGCGCCCGCGCGGGTCGATGCCGATACGATTTTTCCGACCGGTTCGACGGGCAAGGCGTTCACTGCGGCGGCGCTGGCGACACTCGTGGACGCAGGCAAGATCAGCTGGGATGACAAGGTGATCGATCGTCTTCCCGGCTTTCAGATGTACGACCCGTGGGTCACGCGCGAGATCACGATCCGCGATCTGCTCGTTCATCGCAGCGGCCTCGGCCTCGGCGCCGGCGATCTGCTGTTCGTTCCCCGCGGCAATCTTTCGCGGGCGGAGGCGGTAAAGCGGCTGCGTTACATCAAACCGGCAACCAGCTTCCGCAGCGGCTACGCCTACGACAACGTGCTCTACATGGTCGCGGGACAGCTGATCGAGGCAGTGACCGGGCAGACATGGGAAGATTATGTGCGCGAGCACGTCCTGCTGCCGGCGGGAATGACGCAGTCGACGAGCGACAACGATCGTCGCTTCGCCATTCCCAATCGCTCGTTCCCGCACGCACGGGCGAGCAGCCGGGTACGTGGCGTCGGTCCGCTGCAACTTCTTGATGAGCGCGATGAGTTGGGCCGCGCCGCTGCACCAGCGGGCGGCCTCGCCGTCAGCGCAAACGACATGGCGAAGTGGCTCGCGATCCAGCTGAACGGCGGCAAGCTGCCGAACGGTGAGCGTCTGTTCAGTGAGGCGGCCCACGCCGAGATGTGGAAGCCCGTCGTGCTCACGCCGATCTCACCGCTTCCGGAGTCCTTGAAGCTCGCCGAACCGATGTTTCAGTCGTATGCGCTCGGCTGGGGAGTCCGCGACTATCGCGGTGCAAAAGTGATTTCGCACGGCGGCGCGGTGCTCGGTTTCCAGACGATCGTGGCGCTCATCCCGGACAAGAAGGTCGGGTTCGCGATCGAAATCAACAGCGAAGACGGCGAGATCCTGCTCGGACTGATGTACGAACTGCTGGATCACTACCTGGGTTTCGGCTCGAACGAGTGGCCCGAGAAGTACATCACGTACAAGCAGGAGCGACTGGCGGGCGCGATGAAGGCGCTCGAAGCCACGATGGCCAAGCCCGCCAAGGTCGGACCGTCGCTGCCGCTCGAGAGATATGCAGGAACGTACACCGATCCATGGTACGGCAACATCGAAGTAGCGGTCAGCGGCAAGTCGCTCACGATCGACTTCAAGTCGACGCCGCGAATGGGCGGCCGTCTCGAGCACTGGCAGTACGACAGCTTCATCACGCGCTTCGATGACAAGACCATCGAGCCGGCGTACGTGACGTTCGGCATCGATGCGGACGGACGGGTCGAACGGGTGACGATGAAGGCGGTGTCGCCGCTCGCGGATTTCAGTTACGACTATGCGGATCTGCTGTTTGCGCCGGCGGCGAAGTGAGAGACGCCGGCGGGGACAGAAACAAAAAGACCTCCGCAACTTTCGTCGCGGAGGTCTGATTCGATGGCCTCATCGCGCAGCGTGAGCCGCGCGGTCAGGCTCAGGCGGCGGCCGTCTTGGCCTTCGCTGCTTCGGCGATGACCGTGTCGGCCACCATCTTCGGCACTGGATCGTAGTGCGAGAACTCCATCGTGTACGAAGCACGACCGCTGGTCATGCCGCGCAGATGGCCGATGTAGCCGAACATTTCCGACAGCGGCACTGTGGCCACGACAGCGATATTCGTGCCGCGCTCGAGCTGCTCCTGGATCATGCCGCGACGACGGTTGATGTCGCCGATGACGTCGCCGAGATAGTCGGCGGGGGTCACGGTCTCGACGCGCATCACCGGCTCGAGCAGGATCGGGTTGGCCTTGCGGATCGCTTCGCGGAAGCAGGCTTTCGCCGCGATTTCGAACGTCAGAGCGTTCGAGTCGACGTCGTGGTAGCTGCCGTCCGTGAGGCGGGCCCTGAAGTCCACCGTCGGATAGTGCGCGAGCACGCCGTCTTCCTTCTGCATCTTGAGGCCCTTTTCGACCGAGGGCACGTACTCACGCGGCACCGAGCCGCCGACGGTTTCGTCGACGAACTCGAAGCCCTTGCCGCGTTCCAGCGGCTCGAACGTGATCCACACTTCGGCGAACTGGCCGGAACCGCCGGTCTGCTTCTTGTGGATGTACTGCTCGGAGATCGGCTTCGTGAAGGTTTCGCGGTACGCGACCTGCGGCTGACCCATGATGCCTTCGACGTTGAATTCCGTGCGCATGCGGTCGAGCGTCACTTCGAGGTGGAGCTCGCCCATGCCGCGCAGAATCGTCTGGCCCGTTTCGCGATCGGTTTCGAGGTGGAGCGACGGATCGGCGCGAACCATCTTGCCGAGCGCTGCGCCGAACTTCTCCTGCTCGGCCTTGTTCTTCGGCTTCACGGAGACGCTGATGACCGGGTCCGGGAAGCGCATGCGCTCCAGGATCACCGGGTTCGCCGAGTCGCACAGCGTGTCGCCGGTTTCGGTTTCGGTGAGGGAGACCAGCGCGATGATGTCGCCGGCGCGGGCTTCTTCGATTGGATTCGCTTCCTTCGCGAACATTTCGACCATGCGGCCGATCTTTTCGCGCTTGCCGCGGGTGCTGTTCTGCACCGACGCGCCCTTGGTCAGCACGCCCGAGTACACACGGCAGAACGTGAGTGCGCCGTACGCATCGTTGATGACCTTGAACGCGAGCGCCGAGAACGGCTCGTCGTCGGAGCAGATACGCTCGCCGACCGGGTTGCCGTCTTCGTCCATCGTCTTGATGGCAGCGACGTCCGTCGGGGCCGGCAGGTAGTCGACGACTGCGTCGAGCACCTGGGTCACGCCCTTGTTCTTGTACGAGGAGCCGCACAGAACCGGGTTGAAGGCGCCGCTGATCGTGCCCTTGCGGAGGCACTTGCGGAGCACGTCAGCAGACGGCTCAGTGCCGTTCTCCAGATACGCTTCCATCGCAGCGTCGTCCTGCTCGAGGCAGGTGTCGACGAGTTCGGAGCGGTACTTCGCGATCTCTGCGAGGATCGCGCGGTCGCTCGGCACAGTGATGTTGAGCTTGTCGGCGATGTCCGGCGTGATGTCGAGCTGCGCCGGTTCGGCATCCTTGTCGTCCGAATCCCATACCAGGGCCTTCATCTCCACCAGGTCGATCATGCCCTTGAAGTTGTCTTCGGAGCCGATCGGCAGTTGCACCGGCAGCGGACGCGAGCCGAGGCGCTTCTTGATCATGTCCACGCAGCGCAGGAAGTTCGCACCGCTGCGGTCCATCTTGTTCACGTAGCACATGCGCGGCACGCCGTAGTTGTCGGCGAGACGCCAGTTCGTTTCGGACTGCGGCTCCACGCCGGCCACGCCGTCGAACACGACGACAGCGCCGTCGAGGACGCGCAGCGAGCGGTTCACTTCGATCGTGAAGTCGACGTGTCCCGGAGTGTCGATGACGTTGATCTTCTTCTTGCGCCAGAACGTCGACACGGCGGCCGACTG